>Ga0116129_1001075_pt1 | contig 15599 bp, 11 predicted proteins | sample June2015DPH_17_2_FD_89732 | JGI IMG/M metagenome (GOLD analysis project Ga0116129, IMG submission 89732) | Peatland microbial communities from SPRUCE experiment site at the Marcell Experimental Forest, Minnesota, USA - June2015DPH_17_10 | ecosystem: Environmental > Terrestrial > Soil > Wetlands...
CCCCCGAGGGCAAGGCGCTGCTGCAGGAGACGCTTGCGGCGCGCGCAGCCCTCGCGCCCCTGGACCGCGACTTCGCGCGGCAGGTGCTCTCAGGCGATCTTAAGTCGGCGAAACAGACGCTGCTCACGACGACGCGGCCGGCACAGGTAGCCCTGGTCGGCGGTATCCAGAAACTCGGCGACTACTACAAGGCACAGGTTTACGAGCAGGCGGATCAGCTGGGGGTCTCCTACCGTAGCATGCGTACCCTGGTGATCTCGCTGTCGTTGCTGGCCGTCGGCGCGGCGTTGTTGCTGGTCTACTTGCTGTCGCGCGGCGTCAAGCGGCCGCTCGAGGAGACGCTGCGCGTACTCGGTGAGATCGAGGCGGGCAACTATTCATCGCCGGTCGACATCGGCTCGAACGATGAGATCGGACAAACCCTCAGGGGCCTGACGCGCATGCAGGCCGCGCTGAAGGAGCGCACCGACATGGAACGCGCTTTGGCGGCCGAAAACGAACGAACCCGCACGGCGTTGGACCGCGTTTCCGTCGGCGTCATGGTGACCGACGCCGAGGGCCGCATTACCTATGCCAACGACGAGGTGGCCGCATTGCTGCGGGCGCACAGCCATGAGATTCGCCAGAACTTGCCGCAGTTCGACGCCGATAGGCTGCTCGGCAGCTCATTCGACATCTTGCACCAAGCCCTGTCGAAGCGACATAGCGTGCAGAGTGATCGACACGGCGTGCAAAGTGCAGCCGCCGTACATGCCACCGACGTCAGGTTGAACGACACCATCTTGAGAGTCGTCATGAATGCCGTGCTCGCCGGGGATGGCAAGCGTTTGGGTACCGTCGTGCAATGGACCGACAGAACGCAGGAGGCGGCGATCGAGGCAGAGGTTAGCGGCATCGTTGCCAGGGCGATCGACGGCGACCTTACGGCGCGTATTCGCGAGGACGGCAAGGACGCGTTCTTCAAGTCTTTGGCTGTCGGCGTCAATAGGATGTTGGAGAATACCGGAGATGTCATACGCAGCATGGCACGAGCGACCGCGGAGGTGCGCACCGGATCGGAGGAGATATCGCGCGGCAACTCGGACTTGAGCCAGCGCACCGAGGAACAGGCGTCCAGTCTGGAAGAGACCGCATCGTCGATGGAAGAGATGACTTCGACGGTCAGGAACAATGCGGAGAACGCCGCGCATGCCAACGAGCTGGCGAGCGCGGCTTGCCGGGATGCGGAGCGGGGCGGCATCGTGGTCGGCGCCGCAGTGAGTGCCATGGCGGAAATCAACGCCGCTTCGAAGCGCATCGCCGACATCATCGGCGTCATCGATGAAATCGCATTTCAGACCAACCTGCTGGCGTTGAACGCGGCGGTCGAAGCGGCGCGCGCGGGCGACCAGGGGCGCGGATTCGCCGTGGTTGCCGCGGAAGTCAGGAATTTGGCCTCGCGCAGCGCCGCGGCGGCCAAAGAGATCAAGGCGCTGATTTACGATTCGGTCGGCAAGGTCAATGAGGGTTCAAAATTGGTGGACGAATCCGGTAGCGTGCTGCGGGACATCGTAGTCGGCGTCAAGAGGGTGACCGAGGTGATGGCGGAAATCGCCAGTTCGAGCCGCCAGCAAGCCTCCGGAATCGAGCAAGTCAACAGCGCGATCGCGCTCATGGACGATGTGACCCAGCAGAACGCCGCACTGGTCGAGCAGGCCTCCGCCGCGGCTCAGGCGCTCACCGAGCAGGCACATAATCTGATGGCACTGATAACGCGATACAAGGTCGATTCGGGGTCGGCGGCAGCGCCGCTGCGCCCCATGACGCGCGTGGCCTAGCGGCGACCATACCCGCAGCCAGGCGCGGCGGCCAGATGCGCCCCCGCCCGCGGCCGGATGCGGCCACGCCCGGACCGGCGGGGGCCCTTGTTGCCGGAGCGCTTCTGGCCTAAGATTCCAATCGGGATCCCAAATAGAGTACCGATTGAAACACACGCAGCGCGAAGCCAAACAGGCGCCCATACGGCTGCTCCATGGGGCACGGGCCGGCGGCGGCAAACGGCCGCTGGAACAGGACGTATATCAGCGCATCAAGGATGATATTTTCGAATTCCGCATGCCGCCCGGCCAGCGCTACTCGGAACAAGGTTTGGCCACGGCGCTGCGAGTTTCGCGTACGCCGCTGCGGTTTGCGCTGCACGTGCTGGCGAACGAGGGCTATCTCGACCGCGTCGCAGGGCATTCGAGCTGGCAGGTGAAGCCGCTGGACCTCGACTACTATGAGGACCTGTACGACTTTCGCATGAGCATCGAGACGATCGCCGTGCGGCGGTTGTGCGCGTGCGCGACCGATGTCATGTCCGAGCTGATGGAGCGCAGCGCGTTCTGGCGCGTGCCGAAGAAGCAGCGTGTGCTGGAAGGCAAGGAGGTCGCGCGCGAGGATGAGCAATTCCATAGGACGCTGGTGCAGCTGGCGGGCAACCGGGAGATGCTGCGCACCTTCGACAACTTGACCGAGCGCATCCGCATCATTCGCCGGCTGGACTTCATCAATCCGGAGCGCATCGACGCTGCTTTCGATGAGCATGCAAAAATTTTGGGAGTGCTTCTGGCACGCAAGGCGGACAGCGCCGAGCTGCTGATGAAGGCGCATATCAACGAATCGCGCACCGAGATCCGGCACATCACGCTGCACCGCTTGGCGCTCGCATCGGCGACGGGCGAACGCGACGCCGGCTGAACCAGCCCGAAGGAGACCGCCGATGGAACCCTACAATCCCACATCGATATTGCCCGAGCCGTGCCGCGATCCGGCGCTGCTCAACGATTGGCATGTGGTGGCAGCGTCGGCCGACATCGTCGCCGGACAGCTGCTGCCCTTGACCTTGCTCGAGCGCGACCTGGTCGGCTGGCGGGACGGCGGCGGCGAGGTTCACGTCTGGGAGGATTTATGCATTCATCGCGGCGCACGCCTGTCGAAGGGGTTCATCCGCGACGATAAGGTCATTTGTCCCTATCACGGCTGGAACTACGACGGCTCGGCACGATGCGTGTTGATGCCGGCGGCGCCCTTCGAGCCGCCCCTGAAGAAAGCACGCGCGATTGCGCACAGCACCGAGGAAAAGTACGGCTTGGTGTGGGTGTCGCTGGGAGCGCCGGAACGCGATATCCCGGAATTTCCCGAGTGGCTGGACGATGGCTACAAGAAGGTGTTGTGCGGGCCGTATAAATTCCGCTCCGGTTATCGCGCGGTGGAGAATTTCCTCGATCCCACCCATTTTCCGTTCGTGCACGCCGGCGTCAACGGCATTCTCGATCAGCCCGACCCCATCCTGCCCTACGAGGTGCGTGAAGGCCCGGAGGGCCTGTCGACGTCGGAAATTCGAGTCACGCAGCCTTTTGGCGATCCGCGCAACATTCCGGTGATCGCGTACTATGCCTACAAAGCGCTGCGTCCGTTGGTGGCCTACTTCACCAAGCGCGTGCAGATCGCCGACCCGGCACGAGCCGCGGAGGGGAACCCGGATGACAGATTCTGTACCTTTCTCACCGTCCAGCAGGTCAGTCCGGTCGAGAGCATCGTGCGTATTTGCTGCGCCATGAATTTCTCGCCCGCCCCCTCGGATGAGCAGGTGAGGCTGCGCCAAGACCTGGTCTATGCCCAGGACAGCGCCATCGTCGACACGCAGCGGCCCGAGCGTATTCCGCTCGAGCTGCGCCATGAGCTGCATCACCGCACCGATTTGCTCAGCCAGAAATATCGCTCCTGGTTGCGGCAGATGGGCATCACCTATGGAACAATCTGAGCCGGAAGCGCTGCAGGAAGAATTCAGCGTCGTGCTGGCAAGATCGGGCACCGAGATCCCGGTTCGCAGAGGAGAGACGATCCTCGAGGCATTGCGCAACGCCCGCATCGACGTTTCATATTCCTGCGAGCAGGGCATATGCGGCGCGTGCGAACTCAAATACCTGTCCGGCACACCGGAGCATCGGGATTTCGTGCGTAGCCCAGAGGAGCACGAGCGGCTCTCGACGCTCATGATTTGCTGTGCCGGCAGCCGCTCGAAGCGGCTGACGCTCGATCTTTAATCGCAATAGGGGTAAGACCATGCCTTCCGTAGAAGAACTGCCGGCTCGCCAGGGGCGGGCTGTTAGAGTCGCGCGCGGGCAAGCGCTGCAAATCATCAACAGCTTCGGCACTCAGGTCGTCGATTTTTGGGCCTTCGACGCGCGCGATCTGCGCATTTATCTGTCGATGCAGCACACCCGGGCCGTGCTCAGCCGGCTGACGCCTCGGGCCGGCGACATTCTCGTCGACAATCTGCGCGAACCCATGCTGGCATTCGAATCCGATACCTCGCCCGGCGTGCACGATACCGTGATCCCGCCCTGCGATCCGGCGCGCTACGCCAAGCTTGGTTGTGCCCCGGATCACGCCAGTTGTGCCGACAATCTGCATAAGGCGCTGGCCGCTCTCGATTTGAAAGTTGCCGAGTGTCCGGCGTCGTTCAATCTTTGGATGAATATTCCGGTGTTGCCGAGCATGGAGCTGGAGTGGCGCGAGACGGTGTCCAAGCCTGGCGATACGCTGGTCTTTCGTGCGCTCATCGACTGCATCATGGTGATGTCGGCGTGTCCGCAGGATATCGTGCGCATCAATTCCGGCAAGCCGGTCTCGGCGCAATATGCCCTCATCGACTGAGCAGGGTGCTGGGGCTGCGGTCGCGGCGGCCGCTGCCGTCATCGACGGCGCGCGGCTCTGGCAACGTCTCATGGCCATGGCCCAGATCGGGCAGCGTGGCGAGACCGGCGTCGATCGGCCGGCATTTTCGGCGCAAGATCGTGCGGCGCGCCGGCTTTTGTATGGCTGGGCTCGCGAGTGCGCGCTCGAGGCATCCCAGGATTCGATCGGCAATCTATTTCTGCGCTATCCCGGCCGCAGCAGTGAACTGGCACCCGTGCTGACCGGCAGCCACCTCGACAGCCAACCCAGCGGCGGCAGGTTCGACGGTGCCTACGGCGTGATCGCGAGTCTGGAAGCGGTCGCCGCGTTGGCGCGTGCGGGGATCCGGCCGGCGCGCTCCATCGAGGTGGTCGCTTGGAGCAACGAGGAGGGCGGCCGGTTTGCGCCGGGCGCCATGGGCTCGGAGATTTTTGCCGGCGTTCGATCGCTCGCCGACGTGCTGGCGGTGCGCGACGCTGCCGGTGTGCTGCTCGAGACTGCGCTCACCGACACGATTGCAGCGCTTCCCGAGGCCGCTACCCGTGAGGGCGGCCCGGCGCCGTCCGCCTATCTCGAAGCTCACATAGAACAGGGGCCGCGGCTCGACAGGGAGGGCATTCCGGTCGGCGTGGTCGCCGGAATTCAAGGCTGTCTGTGGCTCGAATATGAAGTGCGCGGTGCCGCCGCGCACGCCGGCACCACCCCGCATGAATACCGCCGTGACGCGCTGCAAGGGGCGATCGACCTCATCGGCCGCCTGCGGGATCGGTGCCTGAGACGCTCGGCGAGCTGCCGCTTCACGGTCGGGCGCATGTCGCTCGAGCCGAACACGCCCAACACCATACCCGGCCGCGCGACCTTCACCGTGGATTTTCGGGATTCCGATGCCGTTGCCTTCGACGAGCTATGCCGGGAACTTCGCGAGGCCGCGGCGCCGCAACCCTGCGAGCTCGAAACGCGCGAGTTGTTTCACCACGCGCCGGAAATATTCTCCGAGCGGATGGTGGAGGTCGTCGCCGAGGCTGCGCGCCAGCAGAAATTTCCCGCCTGCGAAATCGTGTCGGGCGCATTTCACGACGCACTATTCGTTGCGCAGGTCTGTCCCGTCGGCATGGTTTTCGTACGCTGCCGCGACGGTGTCAGTCACAATCCGCTCGAGTATGCGGCGCCCGGCGACGTGACCGCGGGAGCGCAAGTGCTCATGGCGGCGTTACTGCGGCTGGCATCGGAGTGAGTGCTTCACGCCGCTGAGCGCGCTTCGCCAGCCAGTAATAGACGGGCGAGGTGATCGCCAAGCCCGCGATCCACGATAGATCGATGCCGCCCATCGCTTTTGCGATCGGCCCCGTATAGAGGGCGCAAGCCACAAAGGGCAATTGCACCAAAATTCCCAGGGCGTAGCAGGCGACGGCGGCGCCGTTGACGCGGCCGTAGATGCCGCCGTCCTGCAGGAAGAACGATTCCACGTCGTACTGACCGTGGCGCAAAAGGTAGTAGTCGACGAGGTTAATGGCCGTCCAAGGCACCAGCACGTAAAGCAGCAGCAGAATGAAGTCTTCGTAGTTGGCGATGAAGGCGTCCTTGCTCAGGACCGCGCCGGTGAGCGCGAACGCGAACAAAATCAAGGCGACGATGATGCGTGCCTGGGGACCGGGCGACCATCGAGGAAACAGGGTTTGGCCGAATGTCATCGTGGAGAGCGCGCCGCAGTACAGGTTCATCGCATTCGACGAGGCGATCCCGACCGAGAAGACGATGAGTACGAGCGGCGCGATGCCTTTGGTCAATAGCGCCAGGCCGTGCACCAGGCCGCCCTCGGGTGCGGCCAAGCCGACCATGGCGCCCAAAATCATGGGCAGCAGCGAGCCCAAGGTGCAGCCCCAATAGCTGGCCCAGAACGCGGGCGATGCGCCGGTGTCGGCGGGCATGTAGCGGGAGTAGTCCGAGACATAGGGCGCATAGGAGATCTGCCACAGCGCCGCCACGGACACGGTGCCGAGAAATCCCGTGGCACTGATGGCATTGCGCGTCAGGAAATCGGCCGGCAATCCGTGCACGCGGATGATCCATAGCGCGGCCACGAGCAGCACGGTGCCCGATAGATAGGACATCACGCGCGTATAGGCGTGAATGAGATCATAGCCGTAGATGGTGGCCACCACTCCGAGCACTCCCACCAGCACAATGCCGGGAGTGTCGGTCCACCCAGACACCATACTCGAGAGTGCCTCGCCGCCGAGCACGATGTTGGATGACAGGAATCCGACGTACATGACGATCACGATGCCGACGACCAGTAGCGCGCCGAGCGAGCCGAACTGGCCGCGTGTCTGAACCATCTGCGGCACGCCGAGCGTCGGACCTTGGGCGGCATGCAACGCCATGAAAATGCCACCGACGAAATTGCCTACCGCAAGTGCGATCACCGCCGCCATGAAGGACAATTTGAACACCGTCACGGACAGACCGCCGGTGACGATCGTCAGCAGCATGACGTTCGAGCCGAACCACACGGTGAAAAGGTCGCGCGCCTTACCATGCCGCTGATCGAGCGCGATCGGCTGGATGGTGCGCAGTTCGAGTCGAGTGCGCGGTTCGCGTTGGCTCATGTTCGGCCCTTGAGTGACTGGGTAACGGATTCGATTGCCGCACCGGATTGCGCCGCGCCGGCGTGCACTGGTTCGTGCGGTTCCCTGCGCGGCGTCCATGTGCCGTCCGCGACGCAGGCGCGAACGTGAGCTGCGATTTCGCGCATCGGCGCAAACCAAACAGCGCCTTTCGCGAGCATTTTCGCGATCATTGCATGGGTATGGCGCCAGCGCGAAAGGCGGCCCGACAAAAAGGGATGCCACACCGGGACCCATAGGCCGCCGAATTCCCACATCGCCTCGAATTCTTCCCACCAATTCTCCCAGGCGCGGGCTGCCGACTGAATCGGCATCTCGAAATCGAGTTCGCCCGAGTGCATGAACGGCGGCCAGTCGTCCATGCCCCAATGCGAGGGCAATTCGAGCAAGCTGCCGCGCGGCGTGTCCAGCAGGTAGGGGACGTCATCGCCCATCAAGGAGGCGTCATAGGTGATGCCAGCCTCGAGCAGCAATTCGGCGGAGCGGTGCGAGAACCGATATAGCGGTGCACGCCAGCCGGGAGAGGGTTCGCCGGTCACCTCGCGCACCGCGGCGAGGCTGCGATGCAGCCAGTAACGCTCATCGGCATCGCTCTGCTCGTTTGGATGCTCGTGCAGGTAGCCGTGCGCGGAGACCTCGTGACCGCCGCGCACCATGGCCTCCACGGCCTTGGGATAGCGTTCGGCGCACCAGCCTGGCACGAAGAAGGTCTGGCGGATGCCAAAATGCCGGTAGGTCTCAAGGATGCGCGGCACGGCCACTTCCGGTCCGTAGCGCAGCATCGAGGTGGCCGAGACCATGGTATGCGCGTGCCGCGGGTGGGCCAGCTGCAAGAGGCTGTCGGCATCCATGTCGAGCGTAAAACAGGCGGCGCACTTCGCGCCGTTCGGCCAGGGCACGGGATTGCTGATCATGCTCATCGGGCGGTCTTGCCGCCATCGACGGGCCAGACGGCGCCGGTGACAAAGGCGGCTGCGTCGCTGGCGAGGAACCCGACCAGCGGTGCGATATCCTGAGGCGTGCCGAGCCTCGACAAGGGAATGGCCGCGACTTCGGCGAGCCGCGCTTCCTCGGGTTTTCCGTGCGTCATGAATTCCTCGCGCAACAGCGCGGTGTCGATGGGCCCCGGACAAACCGCATTGACCCGGATACGCTGCGCCGCGAGTTCGACGGCGAGCGCGCGAGTCCATGCGAGCATGGCGCCCTTGGTGGCGCAATAGGCACTGTAATCCGCCGCTCCGACCAGGGCCAGCTCCGAGGCGATATTGACGATGGCGCCGCGGCCGCTGGCGCGCAGCGCCGGCAGCAAGCCGCGGGTCACTCGAAAGGCGGCGAAGAAGTTCACCGCGAACAGTCCATCGAGCAAAGCGTCATCCGTGTCCTCGAGCGGGCGCAAGCGGCTGAAGCCGGCGTTGTTCACCAGGATGTCGCAACGCTGCTGCAATTGAATCGAAAGCTCGACGAGCAGCCGATCCAGGCCCTGGCGATCCGCAAGATCCACGGCATGGGTTACCAGTGACCCGGGCGGCGCGCTGTCGGCGAGCGCTCGCAGCGCCGTGATGTCACGATCCAGGCCATGCACCTTGGCGCCTTGCGCCGCCAATTGCCGGGTAATCGCCTGCCCTATGCCGCCGGCCGCGCCGGTCACCACCGCGTGCAGCCCAGCAAGCGAAGCGCCGGCCACTGTCAGACCACCGTCAGAAACGATACGCCATGCGCGCCGGGCAGGTTGGCTGCCGCCGCCGCGCGATCGCGAAACAACGGCGTGCCCAACTTCAGTACCCCTTGAAGGAATAGCCTAGCGTCAAGCCAAAGGTCCTCGGTTGGGAGATGACTGCCGAGGTGCGGTTACCCCAGAACAGCGGATCGGTGATGGCATTGATGCCGAGCGTGTTGGTGAGGTTATTGACATACAACGTGGCAAGCACGTGCGACTTCGTAAAGGTAAGGTGCGTATCCACCATATGCAGCGGCGGCACGACGAGCGCGGTCTCGGAAATCGATGACAGAATCCTGCTGCGATAGCGCGCGTCGAGGCCGTAAAGGAGCTCGCCGCCCGCGAGGTCGATGTGCCCATATTCCAATCCGCCCTCGACGCTGTTTCTCGGCGTGCCGGGCAGCGGGCCGCCGGGTGGCGGCAGCGGTGCAGTGACGTTTTGCGAAAAGATGTAGTTGAAGGACGTCAACTTGGTCTGGTCGTAGGTGTAGCTGGTTCTGGCTGCGAGATGATGCGTGATGCTGGCCGTCAGGTCGAGCTCCACGCCGCGGCTGTAGGCGTTGCCCACGTTGGCGGCTGCAGGCAGTGACAGCGGCGTGAGCGATGTGCCTTCCTGCATGTTTTTCCACTGAATGTCGTAGACGTCGAAGGAATAGTTCAGGCGGTTCTCAAGCACACCCTTGACGCCCACCTCGTAATTGTCGGCTTCGTCCGGCTGCAAGGTCAACAGCGACGGGCTCAGGCAGTAACGGCCAGCATTGGGGCCGCCGGCAGGACAGGTGGTCGTTGGGTTCACGGCCGGCACCGGCTGCTGGGCGGGGAGCGCGTTGATGCCGCCGCGCCTGAATCCCTGCGACCAGGTCGCGTACACCAAGTTGGACTTGTCGAGATGATAGGACGTATTGAGCTTCCACAATGCACGTCGCCACTCATCAAAGCCGGTGTTGGCGGATACGTAGCCGGCGCCGTCGAAGAGCAGACCCGTCTGCTGCGCTTGCGACACGGTCTGCTTGAACAGGCGGGTGCCGGCGGTGATGTCCCAATTGGAGGTGATGTGCCCGGTCACTTCACCGAACAATGCGATGTCGCGGAACTGGGTTTCCACGTCGCCGATGTAGGCTTGGTCGGTGGGGTTGTTGATGCCGTCGACGAGGGTGCCGGGCGGGAATTCACCCGCGCCGCAGGCGGACGCGTTCACGCCGCCAAGATCCGAGGGCGCGTACAGGCCCGACGCGGTGCAGGCGTTGGAGTATGCGTTGTATCCGGGATAGAACTCGTGCTCCTGGATGAATTCCTTTTCGTATTTATAGAACAACCCGCCGATCCAATCGATGTGCTCGCCGGTCTTGGACGCGAGGCGAAATTCCTGTGAGGCGACCTTGTCGTCGTCCTGGTCGACCGCCTCGATGATGGAGCGTGGGTTTTGGCCGTACAGATTCTGGTAGAACGCGAAGTTCTGGTATTCGGCGCTCAAGTCGTCGTGCGTGCCGTTGTTGTGGTGCCCAAAGGAGCTGGACGAGGTCAGCGTGGCAAAACCCAAGTCATAGTCGACGCTGAGCGCGAACAAGTTCACTTCATCGGTCGTGCCTTCGGGGAGGTTGGTCGCGTTGCTCAAGCGATCCGTACCGGCAGGCACCTTGCCGGGAAACAAGGACAGGAGATCCGCCGGATTCGAAACCGGCGAGAGCTGCCCGTTGGGTAAGTACTGGTTGGCCGCGGAAATGGGTTGCGTATAAGCGAGCGGGCTTTGCGAGATGTACGGGAAGCCGCCCGCAGTATTACGCTGGAAGAAGTAGGTCAGCTGCACCTTGAATTCATCGCTCGGCTTGTAGAGCGCTGAAATCCTCCCGTCGCGATAACGATATGAGTTGACGCCGTCCTTCGAGTAGATCTCCGGCGGAATGCCGAGTCCCACCGGATTGGCCGGGGTGGCCGGCTGCGACGATACCGGGACGCCCTGGGCGTTCAGTACGTATAGGTTGGTCTGGTTCACGAAGCCCGCATCATCGCTCGCGCCCACGTTCAAGCGGATGGCGAAGACATCGGAGAGCGGCAAATTGATCATGCCCTTGATCTCTTCGTTTTCGTTCTGGGTGTGCTGCGTCTTGCTCACGCCGATTTCGCCCTTGGCATCGAAGGCGGTGGGATCGGGGGCGTTCAAGACGAATTTGATGGTGCCGCCGAGCGAGCCCGAACCGTACAGGGTGCCTTGCGGACCGCGCAGGACTTCCACGCGATCCAGGTCATCCAGCCGCATGTTGAAGTACAGGGGCGTGTCATCGACGTAGGTGGCGACCGGCGGCACCACCTGCGTCGCCAAACCTTCCTGAAAAGCCAGCGATTCGCTGTTCAAGCCGCGAATGATCAAGTTGCTGCCGTTCACACCGCCAAAGGGCCCGCGGTCGGTGTAGTTGACGCCGGACATGGAGTTGGCGAGTCCGGCTATGTCCTGGATACCCGCCCGGTCGAGCGCATCGCCGCTGACCGCCGTGATGCTGATGGGCAGATCTTGCGCCGACACCGCGCGCCGGCTGGCAGTCACCACCACTTCTTCCAATGCGCCGCTGTCATCGGAGCTCGGCGCACTCGTACTTGCACTCGTACTCGTACTCGCAGCCGCGGCAGCAGCAGCTGCTGCTGCGGCATGGATCGGCGTGCCGTACAGCGCGGTCAAAACCGCGGCCGCCACGGCGGTTATGGCCGCGCAAGGTGCGGCTGCACTTGGGCGCCGACGCCGAGCGTCAACTTCGGAATGCAGCTTGCGGCGATTTTTTTTCATGAGAACTCCTCAAATCATCCCGTGGCCGTGCCACTTATGAGGAGACTCGTCGCGATTTTCGGGATTTTCCCAAACTAGGGCGAACCATCCCGAGGACGCGTGAGCCTCCTCGACATTTGTTCTCCCGGGCTTTTATCCCGCCGTGTATCCTTAAAATCTTTAAGGACTGCCTCTCTCGGACCAGTCACCTGCCATGCAGGCCGGAACCCTAGACGCACATTTACTTATCACTGTGCAAATGCCGTGCCTACTGCGTCGTAGCTGCGACGGTTGCATGGATTTTTGGAAAAAAGCCGGTGTTTACGCGTTGCGCCGCTGCACTCTGGGAATCATCACGGTGGTGCGATCAGCCCCTCGCCGCACTATGAGCGAGCATGCCCGCATTTTCGTGCCCTAGATTCGAACGAGATCAGCAACCAATCGCGGCGCCGTCGCTGCGCGGATCGCTGGCACCTTGAAACCCATGCTGTGGGGTGTGCACGATCGCACCAGCGTGGCCCATGGACTGATCGAACGCAGCCACGCGCTCCACGGGGTGTCCCGCGGCAGCAAGTTGGGCGAGAAGCTCTTCGGGAAAGCGGCTCTCGAGGCGCAATGCGGCGCGCGACTCTCCCCAGGTGCGCCCAAGCAGCCAGCGCGGAGCCGAGATGGCCTCTTGAAGGTCCTGGCCATAGAAGGCGAAGCGCGTAAACAGCGCCGCTTGCGTCTGGGGTTGGCCGTCGCCTCCCATCGCGCCGTATACCATCGAGCGCCCATCCGCGAAGCGGGCAAAGGCCGGATTCAAGGTGTGAAAGGGTTTACGGTGCGGCGCGAGCAGATTGGGTCCGCCGCCCGAGAGCCGAAATGCGCAGCCGCGATTTTGCCAGACGAAGCCTGAATTCGGCAGCCCGATGCCGCTGCCGAACTCGAAGTAGAGACTCTGGATCGCGCTCACCGCGCGGCCGGCTCGATCCATCGCGCCGAACCAAGTGGTGTCGCCCTGGCCGCCGGACTGCCAGGGCGCCGCCCGCTGCGGGTCGATGCGCGTCGCGGTCCGCTCGAGCTCCTCGGCCGCCAGGTATCTCGACAGGGTCGCACCGTCGTCGCGATCGCCAACTTCTCGATCGCGAATGGCGAACGCAAGCTTGGTACTCTCTACGAGTCCGTGCACATGGGCGAACGTGTCCGCCTCGGCAACGCCAAGGCGCGCGAATATTCCCAAAATCAACAGCGATGCCAGACCTTGCGACGGCGGGCCACAGTTGAAAACGTCGGCGACCGGCAGCGATAGCCGCAAGGGTCTGCCCAACTTGGCGCGTTGCAGGGCGAGATCGTCGGCACTCAAAGGAACCGCCGCGGCGGCCAGCTCGGCGTGGATCTGGCGGGCCAACGTCCCGGAGTAGAAGCTTGCCAATCCGTCGCGCGCCAGTATGGAGAATGTGCGCGCCAGAGCGGCCTGCTGCAGGACTTCGCCCGCGAGGGGCGGCGCGCCGCGTATGAAGTGCAGATCGGTGAAGCCGCGAACCGGCTCGAGCGCGGCACGGAACCGGCCGGCGGCGTCGGCGTGGCTCTCGGTCACGACGCTGCCGGACTCGGCGAGTGCGGTTGCTTCCTCGAAAATTCGCGTGAGCGGCAGGCGGCCGCCCCATTGACGGCTGACTTCCCAGGCGGCATCCCAGGCCGATACGGCACCGGCGACGGTGTTGGCCGCCAACGCACCACGCCAGGGCACCTCGCGCAGCCCCAGGTCACGATAAAGTGCGGCCGTCACGCCGCTGCCGGTGCGGCCGGCACCGTCGATGGTGAGCGGCGCGGCGTCAGGCGCGGCGATCAACCAGAAGCTGTCCCCGCCAAGCCCCGTCATGTGTGGATAGACAACGCAGAGGGTCGCAGCGGTGGCAAGCGCCGCCTCGATCGCATTGCCGCCTTCCCCGAGGATGCGCGCGCCGGATTGGGCCGCGAGGGCGTGGGGCGCGGTCACCATGCCTGCGCCTGATCGTGTGGTGATCATGGCTGGAGCGCTATTCAAAATGGGAATTCGCGCTTGCCCATTTGAAAGGTAACCCATTTGACCTCGCTCATTTCCGCGATCGAGGCCATGCCGCCTTCGCGGCCGAAGCCGCTGTCCTTGACCCCGCCGAAGTCGATGTGCGGCTCGTCCGATATGGTCGTGTCATTGATGTGCACCATGCCGGATTCGGAGCGCAGTGCGAAGTCGAACGCCTTCTGCAGGTCGTTGGTCACGACGGCCGACGACAGCCCGGCGCGTGTATCGTTCGCGAGAAACAGGGCATGTTCATAATCCTCGGCGCGCAGCACCGAGGTGACCGGACCGAAGGATTCCTCGCCGTAGACCGCCATGGCGGCGGTCACGCCGCCGAGTACCGTGGCTTCGAAGAAGGGGCCGCGATGCGTGCCGCCGCAACACACGGTGGCACCTTTGGCAACGGCATCATCGATCTGCCCGGCGATGAAATCGCATTGCGACTGGCGAATCAGCGGGCCGATGACGGTGGCCGGATCGCGCGGGTCGCCGACCTTGATGGTGCGCGCTTTGGCGACGAATTTCTGCAGAAAGGCATCGTACAGCGGCGCTTCCACGATGATGCGTGAGCTGGCCATGCAGACCTGGCCCTGATGAAAGAATATGCCGAAAGCAGCGGCGTTCACCGCATAGTCGAGGTCCGCGTCCCGCAACACCACCAGCGGATTCTTGCCGCCCATTTCCAGCGTCACGCGCTTCATGTACTTGCCGGCTTGCGCTGCGAGATGCCGGCCCACCTTGCTCGAACCGGTAAAGGTGATCATGCGCACGCGCGGGTCGGAGACGAGCTTGTCCCCCATCACGGCGGCTGGTCCGGGGACCACGTTCAGAACGCCGGCAGGCAGGCCGGCGGCCGCGAAAACTTCAGCGATCTTGAGGCCGCTCAAGGGCGCCAAGTCCGATGGCTTGAGGATGAAGGTGTTGCCGGCGGCCAGCGCGAACGAGATTTTCTTCATCGACAGCAAGAACGGCGAATTGAACGGCGCGATCCCGACGATGACTCCCAACGGCTGGCGGATCGTCATGCCGACCTGGCCTGCCGCGCTCGCTGGAAACGTGTCGCCATGCGGCTGGCGAATGCAGCCGGCGGCCACGCGCAGACATTCGACGGCATAGCTGACCTCCCAGGGCGCCTTCATGAAGACAGAGCCGGTTTCCTCGATCAGCAGGTCGCGAATCCGATCGGCTTGGGCGGCGATTGTCTCAGCGGCCCTATGCAGCAGCGCTTCGCGCTCGTTCGCCAGCATTTTTTGCCAGGCGAGGCGCGCGCCGTGCGCGGCGGCGATCGCATCCTCGACATCCTGCGCGCTCGCCTGCGCCACGCGTGCGAACACTTCGCCGGTGGCGGGATTGACATCGTCGGCGAGAGCACCCTCGCTTCCCAGCCGCCACTCGCCGTTGATGTACATCGGATGAATCGCAGCACTCATGTGATGGTCCTTAAGTCAGGGGTGGCAGCGGATAGCGGGCCATGACGGCAACCATGGTCGCGCATGGCCAGATCAGCCGCTCGTTCGCCGATCAGGACGCAGGGCGCCATGGTATTGCCCGTCGTTATCGCCGGCATGACGGAACCGTCGGCAATACGCAGCCCCTGCACTCCATACACGCGCAGCGAGCCGTCCACCACGGACATGGAATCGCGCCCCATCTTGGCCGTGCAAGTTTGATGAAAATACGTGCCCGATGCGCTGCGCAACCAGCGCTCCATCGCCGCGGGATCGAGTGGTCCGGGCATGATTTCGCGCTTCG
>Ga0116129_1001076_pt1 | contig 15581 bp, 9 predicted proteins | sample June2015DPH_17_2_FD_89732 | JGI IMG/M metagenome (GOLD analysis project Ga0116129, IMG submission 89732) | Peatland microbial communities from SPRUCE experiment site at the Marcell Experimental Forest, Minnesota, USA - June2015DPH_17_10 | ecosystem: Environmental > Terrestrial > Soil > Wetlands >...
CAGTGCCATTTCAACCGTTGCATCGAAGGTCGCCGGCTTGTCCGTGGGCAGCCCGAAGATGAATGAACCCAGCACGTGCACTCCGTGCTTCTTGAACGTCTGTAACTGCTTCGCCAGCGCCTCTCCCGAGTAATTCCAATCCTTGAAAACCGCCTTCAATCCCTCCGGAGTCACCGCTTCGACGCCCACCAGCGCACCTTTGATGTTAGCCCTTCGCATGGCGTCCAGATACTTACCGTCTTCGCCGGCCTCCATCGTCATCTGAGTAAAGAACACCATATCCTTCGGCAGCTTGGCTAACTCCTCCATAAGTTGAAACCGCTCAGCGCGGATGGCGGTCAGCTCTTCCAGCTTGGCAGTATTGTTCTGCTCCTTGGCCAGCCGCAGATCGGTAAATGTTACTGGATAGAAGTTATCGTCTGCCAGCGCAATATACCGGAATCCCAGCCGTCGCAGCACCACAATCTCGTCCACCACGTTTTGAAACTTCCTCTGCCGCGGCTTTTGTCCATCCGTCCGCCACACGCTGCAGAACGAACAATGCTTCGGGCACCCGCGAATGGTCTGCACCGACGCCCACATATATTTCTCAGCTCGCATCAGGTCCCAGCGAGCGGCCACAAACTGGCTGCCCTCAATCCGTCCACCTTCGTAAACCTTCTCCGGCTTCCCTGCCAGGCAATCCGACACCACCTTGCCCCATGCAATATCGCCATCGCCCTTCACCACCGCGTGCCCTTCGCCGCGATCCAAAGCCTCCTCGGGAAACAGCGTTGCGTGAATGCCGCCGTAGACGACCCACGCACCGCGGCTGCGCGCCATCCGGCCCACTGCATAGCCGCGCAATGCATTGCCAGTGTGGACGCTGATGCCCACAATGTCCCCCGGCTGAATGGTCTCGGGAACAATCCTCTCCAGCGACTCATCCACAAGAATGGGATCCCCTGCCGCTTGCGGGGTGGCTGCCGCAAGCACAAACAGCCATCGCGGTGTGATAACCGCCGTGCCAAATGAATTGTCGCTTGGATTGACAAGATGAATGCTCACCGGATCCAACCTTTTCTCGTGCGAGTATGGTGGCCTCAGAGAGCGTCGCAACCATCGGATAGAACGATCGCCAAGATGTGGCCTCTGACAATTGCCGATGAGAAATCTTTCCGCCGGACATTTCCCCTAGACTGTTTCATGGATCCTATAGGTTTTCCTCCGCGCAATCTGTTCAATATTGACCACATTTTCTCCTCAGCCAATCTGCCCAAAGCACTTAATCGAATCTATTGCCGACTCCATCTCGAATTGCTTCGCCGGCTCGCGCCACTTGGCCCCTCGGCGAAGGTGCTTTCGATCCCGGCCCGAGGTGCGCAGCACTTCCGGAATTCCTCCGTTGTTTGTGGCGTTCGCATCGTCCGGAACGTTTAATCAAGATCGCGGGCCTGGAGGCTGATGCTATGTGGCTCCTGCTTCGATCGCGTGCATGGGAGCGAGAGGATCAGGGCTTGCAGTCTCGCACAGAAAAGCGTACTTCGAAGTCCGCGCCCGATGCCGGATTGGTCTTTGGTAGCCAGAGACACTTTGCTTGCCGGACGGACATGTGAGCGCCCTCGCCTCCCAGTCTATCGCCAATGCGCTTATGCCGAAGCCGGCCTTCGCCCGTGACTGCCAGCCGGGATCTTGCGTAGCCTGACCAGGGATTTCAACGCCATGATTGCGTTGACTGGCTGCCAGTACCGTGGCATCGGTGTCGCCCTTGCCGACCGGTTGCCCGGAAGGGAGCAGGTTGCGGCTATCGAGAGACCGATGCACTCCTTCGATCCTATTGTCGTCCGGCGTCGTCGCCGGAGTCGTTTCAGTATTGATCTCCCACTGTCGATAGAGGGGAGCATGATCCCCGTCTTTCGCAACCAGGACATGAGCCAGCAAGGCAAAACCAGGCAGGCCTCGCTCGACAACAAAAGAACAATCTTCGAACAACCCCACGGGTTTCTTGGGGAGTTTTCAAGGCGTATCATGGAATTCTCCGGAAGCCGGATGCCGCGAATGAATGAAACCCTGGATAACCCGGAGGCCGAATCCCCGCTGGCTGCCTATACCCGGCAATTGCAACTGATTCGAGACCGGCTGGAGGTCCATGAGAGATGGCACAGATATCTCGGCTATTCCAAGGTTGTAGTCGGACTTTTCATGGCATTTTTCATGCTCTGGTTTCTCCACAACCTTCACCGGATTTGGCCGCTGTTCGTTGGCCTTGGCGCTTTTGTCGTGCTCGCAATCGTGCATGAGAAGGTGCTCAGGAAGATACGAGATATCAAGACCATCATCACTCACTACGAATGCGGAGTGGCGAGGCTGGAAAACCGATGGGCCGGAATGGGAGAGTGCGGCGATCGTTTCTTGGATGCCATGCACCCATATGCCCGTGACCTGGACCTGTTCGGAAAGGGTTCGGTCTTCGAGTTGCTCTGTACCTTTCGTACGCGCGCAGGAGAGGAGACACTGGCCCGCTGGCTGTTGGAGCCGGCGCCGCCGGATGAGATTCGCACCCGTCAGAGCGCAGCGCAGGAGCTGAAAGCGCGCATCGGTTTCCGCGAGAGGCTGTTCACCGCCGGACACAGAGCCCGCCTGGGCCTTCATCCGCATTTGCTGGCGGCCTGGGGAGATGGCGCACCTTCATCCGGCTCTCGATGGCTGCCGTTGTTGACGGCGACGCTTGCAACTCTGTGGGTTGCGTTGCTCATCTATGGAATTCTGCGTACTTTCTACCTGCCCCTGGTGCTGCTTTCGATATGCAATGTGCTGATAAATTCGCGCATTATGAAGCCTCTGGCAACTTCCATCGTGGCCGTCGAAGCTGCCGCAAGCGATCTTGACCTGCTTATAGAGGTGCTGAAGATTATTGAAGTAGAGCAAGTCGAGTCGCCCAGCCTCGTGCATCTTCAGGCGGCGCTCCAAGTTGGCGGGATCACGCCTTCAGCCGCTCTGAGGAAGCTGAACCTAATTGTGCTTTGCCTGGAGCAGAGAAGGAACGGGCTCCTGTCCTGGTTTGGCCTCGATCGTTTACTCATCTATACCCCTCAATGGATGTTCAAGGTCGAATCGTGGCGGAGAGAATTCGGACCTGCAATTGGCAGTTGGCTCGCCGCTGTTGGAGAGATGGAAGTACTTGCTGCGCTCTCCGGCTACGCGTTCGAACATCCCAGCGATGTGTGGCCTGAGTTCGATCATGAGTGCACATGTTTCGAGGCGGAATCGTTCGCGCATCCGCTGCTGCCCGCAGGCGAGGCTGTCGGGAACGATCTGAATCTGTCGAATGGCCTGCAATTGATCGTCCTGAGCGGATCCAACATGTCCGGGAAGAGCACATTTGTTCGAGCTATTGGGTTGAATGCAGTTCTGGCGCAGTGCGGCGCGCCGGTACGGGCGAAGCGGCTGCGCATGTCGCAGCTCGCGGTAGGGGCTTCGATTTGTGTGCTTGATTCGCTGCAAGGCGGGGTTTCCCGGTTCTACTCCGAGATCAAGCGTCTCAAGTTGATTTCGGATGCTTCCGAAGGCCGGGTTCCAGTGCTGTTTCTTCTGGACGAATTGCTTTCGGGGACGAATTCGCACGATCGCTTTGCGGGAACACGGCTGGTGGTAGAAACCCTAGTGCAGCATGGGGCTATTGGCCTGGTGACGACCCACGATCTGGCGCTTACCCAGATTCCGGAGAGCATGAATGGGATCGCCAGGAATTTTCATTTCGAAGATCACCTGGAGAACGGAGAACTCGCATTTGACTTCAAACTCAAGCCGGGCGTTGTTCCCACCAGTAATGCCCTCAAGCTCATGCAGTCAATAGGGCTGGTGGCTGCACAGTCTGTCTGATGAATGACCCGATGAGGCAGCTTCCTTGGCAGTGTTTTTTGAGTCCTTGGCCAATTAAGGCCGACTCCGTCAGTGACGGATGGTCAACTGACGGTTGGACATCCGCGGGGAATCTCAAGTTTGGCTTGGTGAGTGCCGGTGATGGCGATTTCGCAGGGTTTGACCTGCTCAAGTACGCCGCGACTGCCGAATTGCCAGCTGCTCTAAAATCGGGCCCGGTGATCAGATGTGGATATCGGGGTTTGTTCCAGTCAGTTTTCGTTACTTACCCGCAACTCGCACATCAGCCTCTGGCCGGCGCCGCCTAGTGGAACATAATGTGGCGCTGAAGCCTAGGAAGCCAGAGCGCATCGAATAAAACTGCGCAACGCGATCGGCGAGGCTCCAAGAGTCTTGTTCTTGCGGTTGCGGCTGTCAATCCAAGACGCGAAAAGCCGGATCTTGGCTCGTTGTCGGATCCGCCCTCATGTAGAGCTTGTATTCGTCCTCATGAGTGATCCGAAATCCAAGTCTTTTATACAATGCGAAAGCCGGATTGATCTTCATAACGGCCAAGGTCACTGCTTGAGATCGCTGTCTGGCGAGACCGAGAAGGTCCTGAAGAACGCGCGTGCCGATGCCTCTGCCCTGCTCCCCAGGTTTGACGTAGATGGACCCCAGGAAGATCACGCCGTCGTCCAAATGCTGTTGAATCCAACCCACATCTTCCCCATCGGCCATGATGATGCTGACTTCGTCTGGCTTAAACCACGCATTAAAGCTGGCTTCCTGATGACCCTGGTCCCATCCAAAGATGCGCTCAATCGCCCAACGCATGGTCTCGAAGTATAGTCGACGCGCAAAATCAAAGTCGCGAACCTGATAGACGCGGAGGTAGACATCCATGAAAGAAGATTACTTTATTTCGAGAGGTCACTCGCGAGACTCAACAAGGTTTACCAATGGGGTCCGGGCCAGTGTCAGGGCCTTCGTCGCTGAAGCACAACACGTAGACGGTTCCATCGTGCTCGGTCACCGACGCCAGGCTCGCCACGTATCCTGGCCGCTCATCGGGCTCGAAGGTGCGGAGCCGAGTTGAAGGTGTGGAACAGTCTGCAGTCGAGCACCGTCTTTAACATGCACCCCAAACGCTCCAGATGGAACGCGTCAGCCGAAGCAAACTCAACCTCGAACCTCTGGTCGGGAGCCTTCTCCCTGGCGATTGCCAATACCCTCTCAGCCCCGTGCCCTCCCAGAACCGGCAATCCCAGCGCGGCGACCAGAAGAGCGTTCTCGCCGGTGCGACTACCCAGGTCGAGCACGGCTCCCGCGAATCCGCCTTCAGATGCCAAACGCATTATGGCTGGCTGCGGACGGCCAATATCCCACGGCGCGGGTCCATCGTCCTATGACGCGTCCCAGGGTAGTCCCGTCATCCGTTCGTGACTTGTTGGCTTCCTACAAATGAACGGATCCCTAGCCAAGGTTCTTGATGAGTCCAACAATGACGCCCCATTCGTCGAACTGATTTTGCCATCTCATCGGGACATGCCATAGATGCACCTCGCAAACCAATTCGCAAACCAATATGAGTGACCATGAGTGGACAGGGGAATCAATCAGCTCGAAGTGCACTCGAGGGATCAATGTTTGCACTGCGCCAGGCCGGAATCCAGCAAGCCAGAACAGCTACAGCCGCCAGCAGCGCAATCATGGCGATCCATGAGACAGGATCGAGCGCCGAAGTACCAAAAAGCAGAGAGACTATGCCTCGACTGGCGGCAAAGGCTCCGCACAGCCCTATTACGACGCCGAAAGTAGTAAGCCGCATCCCGTCGCGAAGCACCAGCGCCACGATGTCGCCCCGCGTGGCTCCTAGCGCCATGCGAACGCCAATCTCCTGAATCCGTTCGGAGACGTTGCCCGACAGAACGCCATAGAGACCGACGGCCGCAAGCAGCAGGGCCGCAATTCCAAAGGCTTCAAAGAGAATCAGGGTGAACCGCCGCTGTGCTTCACTGATTCCCATCAAACGGTCCATGGTTACGACGCGCACGATGGGCTGATCCTTGTCCACGGACCAGATGGCGGCCCTGGCCGCGGGAACAAGGTCTGCCGCGTTGCCGCGCGCGCGGATCAGGAAGGAAAGCGTGTCATCAGCGAACCAGGTCTGCTCCGTCGATAGATAGACCGCATCTTCCTCGTCTATGGCGAGAGATGTTTGTTTCACATTGCCGACGACGCCGACAACGGTATACCAGGGCCGATCGTTCGGACCCACATGCAGGCGGCTGCCGATTGGATTTAGGACTCCGAAATGATGCCTGGCCAGAGACTCGCTGATCAGTGCGGCCTGAGGCGCACCGGCGGTATCGCGTTCGTCGAGCAGCCGGCCACGGATGAGAGCAATGCCCATGGTCTGGCAATAGCCGGGACTGACTGCATAACGAAAAACATTATATCCGCTCCGAGAATCCTGGTCTTCGAATTGTGTTCCGTACTGGCCCACAACGGGTGGATCGTCGCTGAGGGGAAGCAGGCTTGTGAACGAGGCGCTGTCAACGCCCGGCACGCGCCGAACAGCGTCAAGCGCCTCTCTGAAGAAGCGCCGGCGGCGATCAGCACCGCCAGGGTTCGCCGGAAGATCGTCAAACTGATGGCCTGAAGTGACGACCTGCATGGTAAGCAGTCGCGATGGAGTGAAACCCGGGCTTATCGCAAGCAGCCGCTGCATGCTGCGCAGGAGCAAGCCCGCGCTGACCAGCAGTACAAAGGCTAATGCAACCTCTGCAACAACCAGAAGACGTCTTGTCCAAAGATGCGCGTTGGCGATGCGGCGGGATGCATTCCGCAGTCCGGATTGCAAGTCATTGCGGGAAATGTGGAAAGCGGGCACGGTCCCGGCGGCCAGACCAATCACCGTGATAAGAGCCGAGGCGAACAGGAACGCCGCCGGATCGAAGGCGATGGCGTTGAGACGTGGTAATTCCGCCGGGCTCAGCGCAATGATCAGGCGCACGCCGCCGATGGCCGCCGCTACTCCGAGCACGCCGCCGAGGAACGTCAGAAGCATGCTCTCGGTCACCAGCTGGCGCAGGATGCGCCGCCGCGATGCGCCCAGGGCGCCGCGAACCGCGAATTCGCCGCTACGTTGCGCGCTGCGCGCCAACAGCAGATTGAGGACGTTGACACATGCGATGGCGAGCAAGATGATTACGGCCCCAAACACTGCCAGCAGTGCCGGTTTGACCGTATGTGCGATGTCGTCCTGCAGGGAATCGATGATGAGGCCGTGCTGCAAGGAAGCCCAGCGCGGCCGGGGAAATTGTGACCACGGTGTACGGGCAATGGCAGCCAGTTCCTGAGTACCAACAACGCGGGTGACACCTGGTCTGAGGCGTCCGACCATGCGCAGATGGTTACCCCACTCCCAGGTATTAAATTCGCGAGTGATCTGGCTGGAGTCATACTCCTCGGGGGCCCAGATTTCAGCCGAAGGGGAAAGAACATTATCAAAGCCGCGCGGCATGACACCGATGACGGTGTAATCGTCTCCGTCGAGCTTGACCGCATGGCCAATCACTCCAGGATCACCGCGGAAGAGCTGGCGCCAAAGCTTATCGCTCAAAATGACGACCTTAGGTGCGTTCGAGCCTTCATCCGAAGTGCGGAAATCCCGGCCGAGCAATGGAGCCACGCCCAGCACATCGAAGAAATCAGAGCTCACGCTCTGTCCTTCGAGCCGTTGAGGTTCATCGCGACCCGTGATCGTCGGCTGCCACGGCTCAAAGATCGCCATCGATTCGAACGAATGATTGCGCTCGGAAAGCTCCCTCCAGGTGCCAAAGGCAACCTCCAAGCGCGCGCCGCGCCAACTGTTCCAAATCGTCAGAATGCGGCTGGAATGAGGATACGGGAGCGGTTTGAAAAGAATCGGATTGATGGCGCTGAAGATTGCCGTGCTGGCGCCAATGCCGAGCGCAAGAGTAAAAATGCTGATGATTGTGAAACCCGGACTCCTGCGCAGTTGTCGAGCCGCAAAGCGCAGGTCGAACAGAAATGTTCTTACCGTGTTCTCCCATCCATACGAGCGCACCTGCTCTCCGGCCGCGTTCGGGTTTCCCAACTCCCGGCGCGCTGCCCGCTGTGCCTCTTCTTCGGATAGACCGCGCTCCCGGTAAGCAGCAGTTGCTTCTTCGAAGTAATGCCGGACCTCGTCATCGATCCGCCGGTTCCCCTCGGCTCGATTGAGCAGCCCATAGAAGCCGCGAGTAACCTGGCGCCACAAGGACATGCCTAAGCCTCCTGCCGAAGTAGCCTTGCTACCGCCGATGTGCGGCGGGCCCAGTCCGCTGTTTCGATCTCTAACTGCTTGCTGCCGGCGCGCGTGAGGGTGTAGAACTTCGCCCGGCGCGAGTTGTCGGTATTGCGCCAGGTAGAATCCAGCCACCCGGCCCGCTCAAGACGCTGCAGCGCGGTAAGAAGAGAGCCGGGATTGACCTTAAAAACGCCGCGGGTAACCTGCTCGACGCGGCGGGCAATGCCAAAACCGTGCATTGGTTCGAGGCTCAGCGTCTTCAGGATCAGCATATCGAGGGTACCTTGGATTACATCGGTATTCTGTTCACTCATGAAGAGAAGGCTAATATTTTCTCATCATGATTGTCAAGACATGACTATCAACATAACAAATCTTAGCAAAGCCGTCCATACCCGCGGCTTGGACGCGGTTTTCAGTGTGCGCAAATCTTTAGATCAAGCGCCAGTCCTTGGCGAGCTGACTTCGAACTGCTGGCGATTGACTGGATTGAATAGGCCGGCAAAGGTGTTGTATTTTCTTATAGATCGCCGCGGCGATGCTGGAGCTTTATTGAAGCCCTGTGTTTTAGACCGGTGTGACTGCTGCGATGATCGGTTGGTTCGAACTGGCCGAGGAGATCACCGCTGCCAAGTCTGGCCATGAAATCAACTGACCCTTTGCCGGCAGCCGGTTCCAGGTTGCCGGTAAACGGGCTTCCGAGGCATTTGGGAATTGTTTCTGGATTAGAGGCCAAACCTGGATTGAGATCATTCGTGGTTGTTTGTACCTGCCGGCGTAGAACAGGGTTGAACCAACGGATCGGCCCAACCCTGCAATGCGAACCAGCGTTCGGATGAACCAAGTGCGATTGCTCCTTACTGGACTGTGAGAGCAAACGTGGCTTTCTGGGACAAGCTTCCAGAACTAGCTGTGATCGTGACCGTTGAAGTTCCCGACGGGGTCGTAGTCACTGGCGGAGGTGTGGGTTTGCTGCCGCCGCCGCATCCGGAGATCGAATAGATTGCTCCAGTCGCTAACAGGATGATGCTGAGGGCGCGCAGCCATGCAACTCTGCGCCTCCGGCTCATGATGCCTGGCCAGAAGAGCAGGGCAAGCATCGCTCCGGAACCAGCCAGGCCTACCTTCGCCGCACGATCGGACGGCATCGTTTCCTTCTGTATCCCCCGATGGTCGAGCGAGGCTACTGAAGAGGCTACACCGGTCGCAATCGTAAGAGTGCTCGTCACGGCGCCACCGCTTGGAGTCACACTGGCTGGACTGAAGGTGCAGGTCGAGTTTGCAGGCAATCCCGAGCAGGCAAAGGTCGTTGCTAGACTGAAGCCATTGACCGGAGTGACGGTAATTGTGGTCGTTGCCGTCGCGCCGCTGGCTATGCTGGCGGTTGCCGAGGAGAGTGTGAGTCCAAAGCCTGGCGCCGGCGCGGTGACTAGAACGGTGATTGCGCTGGAGGTCGATGGCGCATTGTTGCTGTCTCCTTGGTAGCTGGATGTGATGCTTTGCGAGCCGACTGCCAGCGACGTCGTGGTGAAGGTTGCAACACCGGAGCCGTTGAGCGTGCCAGTACCTAAGGACGTTGTGCCGTCGAGGAAGGTGACAATGCCCGTAGGTGCCGCTGTACCAGACGTGCCTACTGTGCTCGATGTGAACGTGACGCTGGCTCCGCTGGTTATGTTGAGCGACGATGCGGCGAGAGTGGTTGCCGTCGGAGTCGTGGCCGGTGCAGCAACCACGGTGAGCGACTGAACGGCGGTTATGTTTGAATCATATACGGTGTCTCCCGAATAGGTCGCCGTGACGCCATAGGCGCCTGCAGTCAGAGAACTTGTACTGAAGGTTGCCGTTCCAGTATTACTCAGCGTTGCAGTTCCCAGTTGAGTGGCAGGACTCGTGAGTGTGTTGGTGAATGTAACCGTGCCCGTCGGTACCGGTGTCGTCTGCGCCGGGCTGGTCACTACGGCAGTGAAGTTGATGGGGCTGCCGGCGTACGCCGGAGACGGCCCGATGGAGAGGGCGGTCTTGCTCGGCAAGAGTACGGGAGAGATCTTTCCGAAGTACGCGCGATAACCGCCGCCGACGGCCGTATCGGAATAGGTTCCAGAAGATGAGACGAAGGTCCCGTTGTCGGCGCCATATCCGACGAAATAAATATTGCCCGCAGCGTCCAGTGCGAAGCCGTCGCCGGCTACCGGTTCATCACTTTCACTCGCTGTAGTGGCGAGATTGGCAAGGTGGGTTCCGAACTCCAGTTGTGAGCCATCGGCAGAGAATGCCGCAACGAAGATCTTGTCGCCGCCGCCATAGTACCCTTCGACTGGATTGACAAAATCCCCGCCGCCGAACCTGCTCTGGCCGTAGATGTAGACCCGTCCCTGGGCATCGAGTGCGATCGCTTCGGGGTTGCCATAGCTGCCTTCGGTATTATCGGCGCCATAGAGCGTCGACCATACGTACTCGGTTCCGGTGGGATTGATCTTCTGCACAAAGCCATTCGGATTGCATGTACCCGAATTGTTGAAAACCGTGCATGTGGTCTGATAGGCGCCTTTTGAGGTTGGGAAGTCGATGGCTGTCGAGTAGCCGGTAACGTAGACGTTGTTGGCGCTGTCTGCCGCCAGGCCTTGTACCTGCTGCGGGACGGAGTTTCCTCCGGCAATCTCAGTGCCCCCAATGTAGGTGGAGTAGACAAGTGAGGCCCCACCAGACTTGGTGGTATCGAATGCGCTGAGAAAGCCGGTATAGCTTATGCAGTCACCGGAATTACCGCTTGAGACGACGCAAGTCGGCTTCACGACACCGGAAGTGGTGGGGAAATCCGCGGCCAATGTCTGTCCGCCAAGGTACGCCATTCCGTTTGGCCCGACCGCGAGAGCATAGGGCTCGGAGGAAGCAAAGAATGTCGTTGTGCTCTGTGTTCCCATCAGCGTGGAATAAAGCAGCGTGTGTCCGTCGGCACTCAGCTCCGACAAGGTCGGAGCTTGCACGCCAACCCCGTACTGCTGATACGCTCCGGCGCTTACCGGGAAGGGCACGTTGGTGCTGTTGGGATAGTAGCTGGAAGCGGCCGAGGCCAATTGCAAGTATCCCGTGAAGTAGATGTTATTTGAGCTGTCGAGCGCAATTTGAACCGGGTACACCGCAGCGGAGCCGCCGAAGAATGTGGCATAGAGAATCGCTGAGCCAGCTGGGTTCAGCTTGGCGATGAACATCACCGGGCCGCCGTCGCCATATCCGTTAATCGTCGTGAGGTCGCATGAGGACGTTTCAGGGTTGAAATCCGATGGACTTCCCGTGTTGACACCAAGGATGGGGTAGTAGGGCTCGCACAAGGACTCATAGGCGTCTGAGGTGATGGGGAAGTCATTCGAGCTGGTGGCTCCGAGAACGTACGCGTCGCCAGCTGAATCGGTGACCACCGACTCGCCCGACTCCTCGCCGCCGCCGCCGTGCAGGTAGGTGGAATAGACGAGTGAAGTGCCGTCAGCGCTGATCTTGGTCACAAAAGCCGACGTCTGCGCACCATCGTTCGGGCCGCAGCGGGTGATATTTCCCTGAGCCGCCGCGGAATAGGTCTGGCATTTCGTTTGCAAGGCTCCAGCAGTCACAGGAAAATCCAGATCGCGGGTATAGCCAGTGATGATGATCTCCCCAGCCGCATCGACAGTCATGCCGCTCGGCACTGTACCCACGCTGCCCGTCCCCAGAGTGCCGACAAACAGTAAAGTCGGATCGATGACCAATTCGCGGCTCGTGTCATAGGCGCCTACGCGGAAGGTGACTCGCTTGTTCTCGGCAATGGCAAAGCTGCCTTCAACGGGCTGCCGGCTGCCGGCTTTGCTCTGGTAAACCACCGGCTTTTCGAAGCGGACATCGGTTCCGTCGACGGGCAGAATCAGGTCGCCATTGTCAGCAAGATGCGGCGTGGCGCCGTCGAAGCTCAACTGGATCGCGGAGGGGTCGGCGCCGGGCGCGACCACAAAGTCATACTCCAGGCGACCTGTCTCTCCGTAGTACACGAGGTCTACGCCGGGATACACCTCATTCAGGCGGACCTTTCCGTACATGGGCACATTGCGCTGCCACCTCGCCGGATCTCTGCCGGTAAAGTAGTTGGCTTTTCCCCTCAGAGGTTCGTCACCGATGGCCCGCTCCCCGGCGCTCGCGCCCATCAGGTTCATGCGCAGCGCCAGCGAGCTGATCTTCGGCTCCTCCATCTTTTTCGCCTTGACTGGCGAGACTCTGTTTAGCTCCAGAACCGCGTCGTGCCCGGCCAGAAACAGCGTGTACTCGGGGCCATGCGCCAGCCACTGCACCTGTTTTGAGGTCTGGCCCATGTTCGGTTCAAAGCTGAGAGGCAGCCTGCCGTAGTTAACTGCGGCCTTAAGCGGCCCGGCGGCGGGTTTGGCAAGGGAAGTTGCGGGGTGGGAACTGGACTGAGCATTGCCTGCAATGCTCAGGATGGCGAGGCACAAGGCAGCTAATATACGGCGTCGGAATTCTACATTCATGGCGGGTCTCCTACATGGATCGCGCCATGGACAGAAAGATTGGGTCAAAGTATTTTGATTATTTTCTTAAGGGGGCGCAGGCCCCGGCTCTTCACTCGACGCCTTGGGAGCTACTTTGCCGCCAGCTTCGCCTGGAGGAACGCGAGGAACTGATGAGCCTCCGCATCTGTTTTCTTTCCATACTGAGAGACGCCGTTGTTCAACAGATTTGCGGCGATCTCGGCATGCGGCAACGCTTCCCGGTAGCGTTGCTCGCCAGAGAGGGCACGGGCCCACGCCAGGTGTGCGACGCCAAATCCGCGAAACGTCGGCGCCATCTTTCCTGTCTGCATCGTAACCCACTGCTGAGCGGTCTTCTCCGCATCGCGATAACGTCCCACCTCTACATAGGCAATCGATAAGAAATAGAGAGCGTCTGCCATCTGCGAGCTGTTTCCCAGCTTGCTCCGCGCCGGCATCGATCTCTCCATGGCATCGATGCCTTCACTCGCCCGACCGGCCTTCGCCAGCACTCCCAACTGGTCAGCCTGCACCCCCAGGTATCCCTGGCTCTCCGGACCGGAACATCGGGAATAGCTGTCGAGCGCCCGCTTGTAGTAGTCCAGGCTCTTATTCCAATCGCTATCGAGATTGCGGATCCAGCCCAGTTCGCCGTAAACTCTGGCTTGATCGCAGAGCGCTAGCGGATCTTGGGAGTAAAGCATGAGTAATTCCTGGAAGAGTGGTTCCGCTTCACTCATTTGTCCTCGAATATCGAGCCCATCGGCCAGGGCATACATCGCCACCGCTGTCTCGCGGGGCGGCAGATCGTGAGCCCGGGCATCGGCCACGGCGGACCGCAGCAAACGGAGATTCTCTTCGGTGCGCAGTCCGATATTATCTCGGTTTGATGCGTAGTACATCGCACTCCAGACGCGTGCCGAAGGGGAGACCCCGCGTTGCCCTGACAAAGCCAGAGCATGTGCGGTCAGCGCTGCACCGGCCTCTAAATCGCCCTTGACATAGGCGATCTCTCCGGAAAAAGCCTCCGACTCTGCCTCGGCGTTGATGTCTCGGCTAGCCTTCGCGCTTGCGATGGCCTGGGTGAACACCTTGCGCGCACCATCGAGGTCGCCGTTCTCATACATGGACTCTGCCAGGCCCATCTGCGCTTCGCGAAGGTCGGTCGGATCTTTGAGGTAATCCGGCAGCATTTTCACTCCGAGGTTCAGCAGATCCGAAACGGTCGCCGTCGCCTTGCCTGTGTAATTGGAATTGGCCAGCTTGAACATTCGATACATGAACGTCTGCATGCGTTCGGCACGGCGGCCTTCGAGAATCGCCCGTCGCTGCCACCACTCGGCATATCCCAGGCTGGTTAGGATAAGTGCGCTGACCAGCAGGGCCGCAATAACGGCTGCACGATGCCGGCGTATGAACTTGCCCACCCGGTAACGCGTGGTCAAGGGCCGGGCCAGGATAGGCCTGCCTTCGATAAAGTATTGAACGTCTTGGCTGAGAGCGTCGACCGACGCGTAGCGATCGCCGGGGCGCGGGGAAAGGGATTTTGCAACGATGGTAGCAAGGTCTCCAGAGAGCGTTTGCCGAAGGCGCGCTTCCGACAGGCCGCAGCTTTTCGCAGCCTTGGCACTGACCACATCTGTCAGCCGATCGGGTTCCTGTTCCCGTATCGCCCGCTCGATCATCGCAGCCATCGAAGACTGACTGCTCGGTCTGCGGCCCGATAAGAGCTCGAACAGAATTGCGCCCAGCGAATAAATGTCGCAAGCCGTTGTGACCGACTCGTTACGCAATTGCTCCGGACTCGCATAGGCCGGAGTCGCCATGAGGGTGGTTGTCAACATGCTGTCGGGCAGGATCAGCTTGGAGGTGCCGAAGTCCAGCAGTTTGACGGTACCGTCTGGGGTCACCATGATATTGGAGGGTTTCAGGTCAAGATGAACAATCAGACTGCGGTGCGCATAGGCGACGGCATCGCAGACACGGCGAAACATCTGCAGCCGTTGCTCGACGGAAAGCCTCTTTTCATCGCAATAGGTCGCGATGTGCAGCCCATCCACGTACTCCATTACCAGGTAGGGTTCGCCCGATTCGGACAAGCCCGCATCCAATAGGCGGGTGATGTTGGGGTGTTCGAGAGAGGCGAGTATGTGCTGCTCGCGGTGGAACCTCTCCACAAACGACGGCCCGGCCGCATGCGGAGCGAGTATTTTCAGTGCGGAGCGTTGAGGAGAGCCGCCAAGCATGCGTTCTGCAAGGTAGACCGCTCCGATTCCTCCTGAGCCGATGTGCCGGATGAGTTTGTAGGGCCCGAATCTGCGGCCAACAAGGAATGACTGCGACCAAGCCGGCTCATCCTGAGTGAGGCTCGCCGAACGGAAGATCTCCATGGCACGAAGCCGAATGGCCGGATCGGCGCAGTGCTCCCCGAGCACACGTTCCCGATCCGCTTCGGGCGTCACATCGGCCAGATGGAAGAGAACCTTAAGTTGCTCCCAGTTCTCCCGGTCGTCACTCATCCTGTTCACTCTTCCATGTAGGCGCGAAAACAAGAGAAACTGCTTCACACAAGATTGGCGGGGTTTAAGGACAAGGAGGATGAAGCTTGTTGTGAAGCCAACCACGGGCAAATCTTAACTCGCGATCGACGGTAGATTTGGAAGTGTGCATCAACTCGGCTGTCTCGTCGGAGGTAAAACCGAGAAAGAAGCGCAATTCGACCATGCGCGCCTGCCGGGAGTCTAAAGTATGCAACTCATCAAGAACACGATCTAAATCCATTATTTCTTCACTCTTAGCGCCGGCCCAGGCGAGTTCCTCCTGAAAAACCACCGGGATTCCCCAGTCTCGCTTTTGCCGGCCTTCGGACCGGGCATGGTCCACGAGCACACGGCGCATCAGCCGCGCCGAAAGAC
>Ga0116129_1001077_pt1 | contig 15574 bp, 11 predicted proteins | sample June2015DPH_17_2_FD_89732 | JGI IMG/M metagenome (GOLD analysis project Ga0116129, IMG submission 89732) | Peatland microbial communities from SPRUCE experiment site at the Marcell Experimental Forest, Minnesota, USA - June2015DPH_17_10 | ecosystem: Environmental > Terrestrial > Soil > Wetlands...
GCGCTCTCCCCCTTGGCGACCGGCGCGCCGATGGCGTAAGGAAGGATCACCAATAAGAGACCGATCAGGCGCACCGGAACAGATTTGCTGCGATCGAGTAGCAGCCATAACGCGACCGCTGTGCAAAGAACCGCGGCAACCCACCACAGTTGCCGCGCATAAATATCGGCGACAGGCACACCCGGCGGCATCGGCGGCAACCCGAACGCCGGAGCCACATCGATGCAGATAAATGCCGCGATGCCCCACAGCATTCCTTTTTTCCAGTTGAGAGAGACTGGCTTGAGCGACAAAATTCCGAATAGGAGCGCGGCAAATCCGATGCCCGCTAATATCGTCGTGAGAACGGTGAAAAGTGTTCTCTCCGTGCCATCCGCCGGCTTCCATCCTTCGTCCTCATGATGCATGCCGGCCGACTCATAGACCTCTGCTTTCTCAATCAGCGGAAACGTGGTGTAGTGCTGCGCGACAAACAGCAATAATCCGGCGATCGTTCCCGAGAGGAGAATGACGGCCATCAGTACGCGAAAACGGTCCATACCTTCAATGGCAGGGAAAACCATTCGAATGGCGGGTATCGTGAGCGGAATTATGCGCCCGCATCATCGGCGAGAACCCGACGAAATACACCATAACCAAGCCCAAAGAAATGGCCGCAAGCGCCGGCCATCGCGAGGCGATGCTCCAATCGCGGGCGACGGGTGTTGAGATTGCTGTCGAGGTAGACATAAATCTTTTTGAAGTCTAGCATGCTTATAAGTGACGGTTTAAACGACCATAAATGTGCCATACTTATAAGCCTCAGGCGCCCGCAAGGGCCTAACTGGGAAGTCCGGTGAGAAACCGGCGCGGTCCCGCCACTGTGAGTGAGGGTTCCCGTTTCAAAGAGCCACTCGGTTGAATTAACCGGGGAAGGTGAAACGGTGCGGCAAGTTGTTGGTGCCTCCCTCCGAGCCAGGAGACCTACCTGAGGATAGATCGGCTTGCTTTCTGCGGAGAACGGAAAACATGTCAGGAACCGCGATTACAATTCGCAACTGGGTGATGCTGACGCATCGCTGGATGGGCGTGGGATTCTGCGTCCTGTTCCTGGCTTGGTTCGTGTCGGGCATCGTGATGATGTATTGCCGCTTTCCTCATGTCGAGGCTGAGGATCGGCTGTCACGCGCCGCCACGCTGGATCCCGCCAAGATACAACTGGCCCCGGAGCAGGCTTTCGCGGCGGCGCATACAGCGGGAAAGCCTTGGCAAATTCGACTGAATGTTCTCGACGGGCGGCCGGTTTATCGATTCGCGTTTGGGCGGCGGCCTGTCCTCGTTTTTGCCGATAACGGCGAGAGGGTCGGGACGATTCCAACGGAGATGGCTCTGCGCATCGCTGCGAAGTGGACTGGACTTGCGGCTGGTGCGGCTGTATTTGATGGGTTGATCACGAAGGACGACCAATGGACGGTCCATTCGTCGGTTCATCCGTTTGGTCCATTCTGGAAATATTCGTGGCCGAGCGGCGAAGAAGTTTACGTTTCGCAATCGACGGGCGAAGTGGTGCAGGACACAACTCGAGGTTCGCGATTGGGCGCATACTTCGGCGCGATTCCACACTGGTTGTATTTCACCCGTCTGCGCAGAAACGGGCCTCTCTGGGAGCGGGTGGTCATATGGCTCTCCGGCGTCGGGACGATTATGTCGATCCTGGGGCTGGTGGCGGGAGTGTGGCTGTATTCTCCGTCGAAGCGCTATCGCTTTCCGGACGGCGCGTCGAGTATTCCTTATGCCGGGCAAAAACGGTGGCACGTGGTGCTGGGCCTGATTTTCGGAGCCGTCACTTGTACCTGGGTCTTCAGCGGTTTGTTGTCGATGGGGCCATTTTCCTGGCTGAGCGATTCGGATCGCCCGAATCTGGATCGGGCTCTGCGGGCAAATCGCTTCGAACCTGGGGACTTTTCGGCCAAGGATCCAAGGAAAGCGATCGCGGAAGCTGCCGGGATGGACGTTAAAGAACTGGAGTTTGCCTCGTTTGCCGGCGATGCTTTTTATCTCGCGATGCAGGCGCATGGGTCCCGCATCATTCCCTTGGCCCGCGATGCGCAAGACGCGTTCGGCACGGAGCGAATCGTGGAAGCTGTGAAGCGAGTCGTCGCTCCGGCATTGGTCTCGAATACGCGGATTGTTAATGAGTATGAGATGTATTATCTGGATCGTGAGCATCGGCGGCCGCTTCCGGTGCTCTATGTTGAGTTGAGCGACGCCGCGAGGTCGGCATATTACATCGATCCGAGAACGGGGAGGGTCGTTGAGAGTTACGGAACGCGGTCCCGCTGGGAGCGGTGGCTTTATCATGGGCTGCACTCGATCGATCTGCCTTGGCTTTACGCGCGCCGGCCGGCCTGGGACATCGTGGTCATTTTATTGATGCTGGGAGGTACGGCCCTCTCCGTCACTTCTCTTTTAATCGCGTGGAAGGTTATTCGGCGGAAGTTCAATTTCGAAAAAGGAATTACTTTATGAGCATTGCAACAAAGCGCGGCGATAGCGGACAAACCGGCTTGGCCGGAGGGATTCGTGTCTCGAAGGCGTCCTTACGGGTCGAGACTTACGGCACGGTGGACGAGCTGAATTCCGTCCTGGGCATGGCGCGATCGCATTGTGACGATGAGAATTTGTGCGAGCGCACGAAGCTGATTCAGAGGGAGCTGTTTCGGATCGGCTCCGGCCTTGCCACGCCGCCGGAGAGCCGGAAACCGCAGGTTCCGGTGACCGAGGAAATGGTGGAGGGACTCACGGCGCAGGTTCATGAAATTGAGGCCACGCCAAGTCTGCTTTCCGACTGGTCCTTGCCGGGAGAACATCCGGCCGGCGCTGTTTACGATGTGGCGCGCACCGTTTGCCGCAGAGCGGAGCGCGGCGTAGTGCGGCTGATGGAAGCGGGAGAAGCGGTGAATCCGAATATTCTGGCGTATCTGAACCGGCTGTCCGATTTGTTGTGGCTGTTTGCACGCAAGATCGAGGTCGATGCGGGGGTGAAGAACTCGCTGCGGGAGATGAATGAAAAGAGTGGTCCGAAATGGTCGCGGGCCTGGTAAGCAAGGCGGGAATTCTTGGAGCATTGGCTGCCATTGCGTTATCTGCGCAGCCGGCTCGGATTGTTTCTACTTTCCCCAGCATTACGGAAACGGTGTTTGCGCTGGGGGCGGGGGATCGCGTGGTGGGGGTTTCCAACTACTGCAAGTATCCCGCGGCAGTGCTGGCGCTGCCGAAGATTGGGAGTTATACCAAGCCCGATGCGGAGAAGATCGCGCTGTTGCGGCCGGATCTGGTGATTATTCAGAAAACGGCGGCGGGCCTGGCCGATCGTTTGTCGGCGCTGGGGATTGCGCATGCGGAGGTCAAGATCGGATCTTTGGCCGACATCTATTCCATGATCCGCGAGATCGGGCGCGCGGTGGGTTTGCCGGAACGGGCGGAAAAGCTGAATGGCGATATCAAGTCCCGGCTGGATGCGGTGCGGGAGGAGACTCGCGGGAAGGCTCGGCCAACGGTGATGATCGTGGTGGGGAGAACGCCGGGATTGCTGACCAATCTGGTCGCGGTTGGGCCGGGCGCTTATCTCGCTGAGCTGCTCGAAATCGCGGGCGGGCGCAATGTATTGACTGACACGGCGATTGCTTACCCGCATATTTCGCTGGAGACGGTGGTGCGGCTGAATCCCGATATCATTCTCGATTTATCGGCCATGGGCACGGCTCGCGGCGATCTTCTCGGACCCTGGCTGTCTCACAAAGAGCTGACGGGGAAGATTTTCGGGCTGACTTCGGAGGTGCTGACGACGCCGGGGCCGCGCGTGGTGGAGGCGGTGGAAATGATACGGGCGAAGCTTCGGCCATGAGCAGTCTGCTGAGTGTGCGCGATATTTCGTTCCGATATCCGGGGCATGCGGTTCTGGATTCGGTGACGTTTTCAGCCGACGGCGGCGAGTTCGTGGTGCTGATGGGCGTGAATGGGGCGGGGAAGAGTACGCTGCTGGATATCGTGGCGGGATTGCGGGCCGCGGATGCGGGGGAGGTATTCTTCGAGGAGCGCGCGCTACGGATGATGCCGGCGCGGGAGCGGTCCCGCCGGATGAGCCATTTGCCGCAGGGGACTCGCAATGAGCTGCCGTTTACCGTGGAGCAGGTGGTGTTGATGGGGCGATACGCGTACGCCGACCGCTGGTTCGAATCGCGCGAAGACCTCGCCTATGCGGAGGATGCGATGCGGCGCATGGAGTGCCTGCAATTTCGTGAGCGCCTTTACTCCACGCTGAGCGGAGGAGAGCAGCAGAGGGTGTTGCTGGCCGCGTGTATTGCGCAGTGCCCCCAAGTGATGCTGTTTGACGAGCCTTCCACTTATCTCGACGTTCATCAGCAGTTGCAATGTTTTTCGACGTTGGCGGAGTTGGCGCGCGAAGGAGCGTTGTGCATCGCGGTGACGCACGATCTGAATCTGGCGCTGGCGCATTCGACGCGGCTGCTGATTCTGAATCGGGGCAAGCTGGCGGCGGATTTTGCGACGGAGGAGGCGGCTCGGAATCCGGAATGGCTGGAGTGGCTTTCGCCGCGATTGCGGATGACGCAAACGGCGGAGGGAAGGCCGTGGGTGCTGTATCGATGAAGGGCTCGGGATGGATCTGGGCGTCGGCGATTTTATTTGTGGCGGCGGCGCTGGGGCTGCCGTGGATCGGAAGCGGGTCGATCAGCATGGACCGGGTGCTGGCGAAGGCGGCTCCGGATTATCCGATTTTCGTGGAGCTGCGGGTGTCGCGGACGCTGCTTGGGCTGCTGGCCGGAGGAGCTTTGGCGCTGACAGGGAGCCTGTTTCAATCGATGCTGCGGGATTCGTTGGCGAGCCCTTACACGCTGGGAGTATCGGCAGGCGCGGCTTTGGGCGCAGTCGTGACGCTGGCGCTAGATCTGGAACGCGTGCTCGGTTTTCCCGCGGCGTGGGTGGGCGCGATGGCGGGCGCAGCGGGAGTGCTGGTGATTGTGGCAGGCGCGGCATGGAAACGCGGTCAACTTTCAGGAGTGCGGCTGCTGCTATCTGGAATAGCCTTGAACAGCATCTGCACGGCGTTCATCCTTTTGATCAATAGCGTGGTGCGGGATCATCGAACCTTCTCGATCACGCAGTGGCTGCTGGGCAGCGTCGATGCGGTGAGCTACAGGGCGCTGGGCATGTTCGCGGTGGTGGTGGTGGTGACTTCGATCGTAGTGATTACGCAGGCGCGGGGATGGAACCTACTGGCGGTGGGAGAAATGTGGGCGGGATCGCGCGGCGCGGATCTTCGGCGGTTGACGATCACTGGATATTGCTGTGGGTCAGTCTTGACGGCGGGGGCGATCGCGCTGACGGGTCCCATAGGGTTCGTGGGATTGATTGTGCCACACCTGGTGAGGTCGCGCATTAGCCCGGACAATCGAATCTTGATGCCGTGTTCCTTGCTGCTGGGAGGGGTGATGCTGGCCGGCTGCGACACGATCGGGAGGGTGGTGCTGGCTCCGGCCGAGTTGCCGGCGGGGGCGGTGATGGCTTTGATCGGAGGGCCATATTTGGTGTGGCTGGTGCGGAGGAGATTTTGATGGCGGCGTTCACATCGGAGAAGGCGCGATGAGTGGGCCTTACCGGCAGCGGGTGACGCGGGCCGACGGGCGGACCATCAATGTGGTGCGGAGGCGGGCGCATCTTTCTTATTGTTACGGCGCGTGCTGCTGCGGGCGCACGGATCGTGGGTATGCGTCGGTTCCCGTAGAGACCTATAAAGAAGAATGGCTGAAGCGCAAGCTGCGCAACGTGGTGCATCTGACGAAAGGCGGGTGCCTGGGGCCTTGCACGCTGGCCAATGTGGCGAGTCTGGAATTTGACGGGCAGTCGATTTTCTTTCAGTCGGTGTCGCAGCCATGGCAGGTGCGGCTAATTTTCGATTACATCGAAACGATGATACGGGCCGACCGGTTTCTGCCGCCTCCGGCGGAGCTGGCCGTTTTCACTTTCGACTTTTACGACTGGAATGTTCGGCCGCGCGAGGCGGCTCCGAGTGCGCCGCAGACCGCGGTGAATCTGAATCTGATTGCGTTTCTGACGCACGCCGGGACGGATTTGATGACGCTCGACCGGGCGCGGGCGGATTTGCCGGACGGGATCAACGTGCTGGGACTGTCGCTGCTTTCGATGGCGAGCGAAGATCAGATGATGGCGGCGCTGAACGGCGAACTGGCTGAGGCCGGCGTCGTGATGCTGCGCATTCACGGCCGGGTGGAGGGCGTGCTGGGGGTCGAAATACTGCGCGAAAGATGTCGCGAGCGGGGACAGAGGTTGCTGTTTGTGAGTGGGACAGGCGAGCTGGATCCGCAGATGGCGCAGGCAGGGGACGTTCCGCTGGATATTCTGCAAGCGGTCACCAGCTACCTGATTTGCGGCGGGGCGGGGAATTTGATCGAGTGTTTCAAATTTCTGTCGGATCGGCTGCTGCTGACCGGGCACGGTTATCGCGATCCACAGGCGATGCCGGAGCATGGGATTTATTTGCGCGAAGTAGAAGGCGCGGATTTCGAAGATTGGCGCAGGCAGGCGGATCCGGCGAAGCCTGTGGCGGCGATTTTGTTTTATCGCGCCCATCTGTTGAGCGGGAACACGGCGTTCATCGATGCGCTGGTGGAGGCGCTGGCGGCGCGGGGATTGGAGCCGTTGTGCATTTTCACATCGAGCTTAAAAGATCAGCGGGACGGGGTTCCGGCGGCGTATACTCTATTCGGCACATCGCCCAGCGTTATCATTTCGACGCTTTCTTTCGCGCAGGGCGAAGGGACGGCGCTCGAACAACTGGATGTTCCGGTGATGCAAACGATGGCGGCGAGCGTGCCGCAGGCGTCCTGGGAGATTTCGACGCGCGGGTTGAATCCGCTCGAAACGGCGATCAATGTGGCCATTCCGGAGTTCGACGGGCGCATCATCACGGTGCCGATTTCCTTCAAGGAACGCGAGAAATCGGGCTATACGCCGCATCTGGAGAGGATCGCGCGAGTGGCCGGGATCGCCGCGCGATTGGTCGCACTGCGGGAGAAACCGAACGCGAAAAAACGCATTGCGTTCGTGTTGACCAATTCTTCGAGCAAGGCGGCGCAGGTGGGAAACGCGGTGGGGCTCGACTCACCGGCGAGTCTGCTGAATTTGCTGCGGGCGATGTGGGGGCGCGGATATGCGGTGGAAAATCTGCCTTTAAATGGCGATGCGCTGATTCATGAATTGCTCGCGCGCGGCAGTTACGACGACAACTATCCGCTGGATCCTGCGCAGGCTTACCGGTTTTCAATCGCGAGGTATCGGGAGTGGTTCGATTCGTTTCCGGAGAACGTGAAGAAGCGGCTGGCGCGGTCCTGGCAGGAACCGGGGCGCGATCCGAAGGAACCTTGGAACGACGCGTCGGACTTCCTTTTTGCGGGGCTGGAGATGGAGGGCGCGATGATCGCGTTGCAGCCTCCGCGCGGGTACGGGATGAATCCGGATGCGATTTATCATACGCCGGATCTGCCGCCGACGCATCACTACGCGGCCTTCTATCGCTGGCTCGGCGCGCCGTTATCGGAGGGCGGATGGGAGGCGGACGCGATCGTGCATGTGGGGAAACACGGGACGCTCGAATGGCTGCCAGGGAAGGGAATCGGGCTATCGGGGGAGTGTTTTCCGGATTTGTTATTGGGTGAGATGCCGCTGGTTTATCCGTTCATCATTAACGATCCGGGGGAAGGCAGCCAGGCGAAACGGAGGGCGCACGCGGTGATCGTGGATCACATGACGCCGCCGATGACGGTGGCGGAAACGTATGGTCCGCTGGCGGAATTGAATCAACTGGTGAATGAATATTATTCGCTCGAGAAGCTGGATCCGTCGAAGCTGCCGATTGTGCAGAGGCAGATTTGGGAGCTGATCGAGAAGACCAATTTGCGCGCGGATCTCGATTTGAAGACGATGTTATCGCGGGATCACGGCGATCATAAGCACGACTGGGACGAGCAGGTTACGCCGGAGGGAGTGCCGGCCACGCTTGCCGAGATGAGCGGGAATGAAGTGGCGCACCTGATTGAAGATATCGACGGGTACTTGTGCGAACTGGGGTTGGCGCAGATTCGCGATGGGCTGCATGTGCTGGGTCATATGCCTCCGCTGGCCGATATGCTGCGGTCGCTGACGCGGCTGCCGAATGGAAGCGTGCCGGGGCTTCAGCAATCATTGGCGAAACAGTTTGGGTATTCACTGCGAGATCTTCTCGATCGGCCGGGGGCGCGGTTGGAGCCGGCTGCGATGCTCGGCGGAGTGCTGTGTTATTCGCATGCCGACGTGCTGCGCGAGTTGGATCGGCTTGCTTATTCTTTGTTTGTGCGTCTCGAAGAAAAAGGCTTTCAGAGCTGCGCGATCGAGGCTGTGGGAGATGTGAGGGCGGCGTTGGAATATGCATGCGCCAGTATTGTGCCGAATCTGGAGCGGGTGGACGAAGAGGTCTCGCACGTTCTGAATGCGCTGGAGGGACGGTACGTTCCGGCGGGTCCAGCGGGGGCGCCGACGCGAGGAATGGCTGGCATTCTACCGACGGGCCGAAATTTTTACGCGGTCGATCCGCGGGCGCTGCCATCGGCGGCGGCATGGGAGGTCGGGCAGCAACTGGCGCGCGAAACGCTGGCTCGTTACCGGAAGGAAGAGGGCGACTATCCGGAAATGATCGGTCTCAGCATGTGGGGGACGTCGCAGATGCGGACGCAGGGGGACGATGTGGCGGAGGCGCTGGCGTTCCTGGGCGTGAAGCCGAAGTGGAACGCGCAATCGCGGCGCGTGGACGGCGTGGAGGCGGTTCCGCTTGATGAACTGAAGCGGCCGCGCATCGACGTTACGCTGCGCATCAGCGGTTTTTTCCGCGATGCGTTTCCGCATCTGATTACGCTGCTCGACGATGCGGTCCGGCTGGTGGTATCGCTCGATGAGTCAGGCGAGAATAATTTTCCGCGCAAACATTATCTGGCGGAGTTGGAAAAAACGACGGATCTGCCGATCGAAGAAGCGGAAGAGCAGGCGCTGTATCGGATCTTCGGAAGCAAGCCGGGTTCGTATGGCGTGGGGTTGTCGCAGTTGATCGAGACCGGGCATTGGAAGACGACCGACGATCTGGCTAAGGTGTTTCTCGAATGGGGCGGCTATGCTTATGGGCGCAATTGCTACGGCGGAGATGCGCGGACGATCTTCGCCGATCGTTTGAAGACGGTGCAGGTGGCGCTGCACAACCAGGACAATCGGGAGCATGATATTTTCGATTCCGACGATTATTATCAATTTCACGGAGGGATGGTCGCGACCATTCGCAGCCTGACAGGCGAGCGTCCCAAGGCATATTTCGGCGACTCGGCGCGGCCGGAGTCGAGCTGGGTTCGCGATCTAAAAGAAGAGGCGCTGCGCGTTTACCGCAGCCGGGTGATCAATCCTAAATGGATCGCCGGCATTCAGCGGCACGGGTATAAAGGCGGGTTGGAACTGACGGCCACGGTCGACTATATCTTTGGCTTCGATGCGGCGGCTGAGATCGCGCCGGATTTCGTTTATGAAGGCCTCGCCGAGCATTATGCGCTGGATGAAACGATGCAGCAGTTTTTGGAGCGGTCGAATCCGTGGGCTTTGAACGCCATCGCGAAGCGGTTGCTCGAAGCGGCCGGCCGCGGGCTTTGGGAGCATCCTTCGGATGAGGTTCTGGCGCAATTGCGGCAGACTGTGATGGACAGCGAAACCATGTTGGAATCGCGCGAGGAACACGTTCGATGAGCTATCCGTTTGCGGCGATTGTCGGCCAGCCAGAGCTGAAACTGGCGCTGCTGCTGGCCAGTGTCGATTGGCGGCTCAGCTTGCTGCTGAAGGGCGATAAAGGGTCCGGAAAAAGCACGGCGGCGCGCGCTTTGGCCGATATTCTTCCAGAAGGCGCGCCGTTCGTGAACCTGCCGATCGGTACCACGGAGGATCGCCTGCTGGGCGGTCTCGATCTGGGCCAGGCTTTCGAAGGACAGGCGCGGCTGAAGGAGGGGTTGATTCATGAGGCGCATGGCGGCGTGCTCTATATCGACGAAGTAAACCTGCTCTCCGATCCGTTGACAGACGCATTGCTTGACGTTGCGTCGGGCGGCCGGCATTATATGGAACGCGACGGGCTCAGCGCGTCCGGCGAAGCGAGGTTTGTGCTGCTCGGTAGTATGAACATTGAGGAAGGCGCGCTGCGCCCGCAGTTTACTGATCGTTTCGCGCTCTCTCTGGATGTCGAAACTCCGCTGGTCGCGGAAGAGCGCGTCCTGATCGTCGATTCGCGCTTGCGGTTTGAAGCGGATCCGAATGCGTTCCGCGATGCGTTTGAAGAGGAACAAAGGCGTTTGCGGCAGGCCGTTGTGGAGGCGCGTTTATTGGTTTCTGATATCAAACCGTCCGCTGAAATTCTACAAGCGATTTCTGAAGCCGTGACGGAGGCTGGGGTCCGGTCTCTTCGCGCGGATCTGGCGGCGCTGCGGGCGGCGATGGCTCACACTGCATTGGCGAGCAGAACGGTTGTCACGCAAGACGATGTCGCAGCGGTGCTGCCTCTGGTTCTGCATCACCGGGCGAAGCATAATCCTCCACGGCCTCCATCGAACGGCGGGCAAGCTCCGAATGAAGGGAAGCAGGAGGGCGGCCAGGCGCAGGATCGCATTTTCCCGGTCGAGAGAAAAGAGGCGCCGGAGCTTCGGGTGAGCGTCGCCGATACCATTTCGCGAGGCCGCAGCGCGAGTGTCGAAGATGCGAGCAATCGCACGCTGGATGTTGTGGCGAGCTTCACGCAGTCGTTTCGGAACACCGGAACGGCGTCCCTGAAACGCGACCAGTTGGTGTTTCGAACGCCCGCGGTGAAATCCGGCGTGCGGTTCATTTTCGTGGTGGACGCGAGCGGCTCCCATGCGGCGCAACAGAGAATGCGCGCGGTGAAGGGAGCGGCGGCCGCGCTGCTCGAATCCTCGGTGGACAACAAAGATGAAGTTGCGGTGATCTCATTTCGCGGGGCGAAAGCGGAAATCGTTTTGGAGCCGTGCCGGGACGCGGAGGCGGCGTTGCGGGTACTCGAATTTCTTCCCACCGGCGGGCGGACGCCACTGGCGCATGCGCTGGAACTCGCCAGTTCGTTGGTGAACGCGGCGTCACTGCTGATCCTGCTGACGGACGGCCGCGCGAATGTATCTTTGACGAGCGGCGATCCGTGGAAAGACGCATTGGAGGCGGGGGCAAGGCTGAATTGCCCGTGCGTTGTGGTGGATTCTTCGATCGAAGAATCGACGGCGGTGGAGGCTCTGGCTGTTGCGATGAGAGGGACGCGGATTCATCTCGATGAATTGAGTCGAGAGAAGCTGATGAGCGTTTTGGCGCGGTGATCCTAACTGACGAAGGCCCGGATCAGGCGGTGGTTATCGGCGGCGGTGCGCACGGCGACGCGCACATAGCGGGCGGGCGCCAGTCCTTCGTAGGAATCGCAATTCCGGATCAGGATGCGATGGTTCGCGATCAAATGGGCGCGCAGTTCGGGCACTGGGGCGGGCAGTTCAAGCAACAAATAGTTCGCGGCGGATGGAAATACAAAGACGCCTAACGCGCCGAGTGAACTGGCCAAAGCTTGACGACGGACGGCATTTTCGCGAAGGGACGCCTCCGCATATTCGTGGTCTGCAACCGCTTCGGCCAGCGCGTCGATCGCCAGTTGGGTGACCGGCCAGGTGGGCAATAAAGATTGGATTCGGCGTATGGTCGCGGGATCGGCAACCGCGTATCCGACTCTGAGCGCGGGACAGCCGTAGAATTTGGTGAGCGATCGGAGAACGATCAAGCCCGGCGCCGCGGCGGCGTCGCGGACCAGACTCGCATGCGGGGTGTAATCGATGAACGCCTCGTCCAGCAGCAGCATCGCACCCGAGGAATTCGCGGCTGCGCGGACGCGCCGGACTTCCTCGGCATCGAGCATGGCTCCCGACGGATTGTGCGGATTGTTGAGAAAAATCACATCGTGCTGCTGCGCTCCAAACTCCTGGCAAAAACGGTCGACCGGCGTGCGGAATAACTCCTCGCGTTCGAGAAAAAAGGGCGTGACTTCAATTTGCTGTTGCCCGGCGACGCGCCGGTATTCGCTGAAAGCGGGAATTGGAATCAGCGCGCGCTTCGGCTGGAGACAGCGCAGAATGGGAGCGAGCAGAGCCTCCGCGCCAGGTCCCACGACAATCGCATCGGGGTCGATCGAAAGATGTTCACTCAATGCGTGGCGCAAACGGCGCGCGGATAGGTCGGGATAAAAGCTTAGCAATTGCGGATCGGAAGCGTCGCGGGCCAGGCGTTCTTTCGCGCGCGGAGGCAATCCGCGCGGATTGATATTGGCGCTGAAGTCGAGCAACTCGGACGCTTGAATGCCCAGTTCTTCCGCGACCTGCCACACGTCACCGCCGTGCATTTCTGTTCCTCGCGGAAATGACCAACAACGCCGCGCCGAACGCCAGGCCCGATACGATCGCGACCACCGATAGCGCCGCTCTGGCGTTGCGCACAGATGGCGCGCGTCCTTCGCCGTGGAGCAAAGGGGCGTGGTGCGGATGCCCGTCATACGAACTGGCGCCGCCGAGGCGTACCCCGAGCGCTCCGGCCATGGCGGCCTCGGGCTGACCCGCGTTGGGGCTCGCATGCTTGTTTCCGTCACGCCGCCAGATGCGATGAGCGCTGCTCGCGTCCAGGTTTTGGAGCTTCGCGGCAGCCACGATGCCTACGGCGGTCAGACGCGCGGGAATGAAATTCGCCGCGTCATCGAGGCGCGCGGCGACGCGTCCGAAATAGCGATAAGAAGGCTCGGGATGGCCGATCATGGAGTCGAGCGTGTTGATGGCTTTATAAGACATGGCGCAGGAAACGCCTCCCGCGGCGAGCCAGAATAAAGGAGCGACAATGCCGTCGCAAGTGCTCTCCGCGAGTGTTTCAATCACAGCCCGTGAGATTTCTGCTTCATTAAGATGTCCGGTATCGCGGCCCACAATGCGGGAAAGCCGGTGTCGCGCGCGGTCGAGATCGCCAGCTTCAAGAGCGCGGATCACGGCGAGTGCTTCGTCCAGCAGAGAGCGCGTCGCCAAGGCCGTCCATGCGAGGAACACTCGCCACGCAGGGTTTCTCGGACATCCCAGGGCCCAACCGATAGTCGTTACGGAGCAGGTGAGAGCGGCTCCGGCGATAAGATCGCGGCGCGGGCTGCGGGAGGGAGATCGCAGCCAACGCTCTCCTAGACGGACCAGGGAACCGAACGCGCGCACGGGATGAGGGAACCAGGGCGGGTCCCCGAGCAGGAGATCGAGTGCGTAAGCGAGAGCGAATCGGGAGGCGTTCATAGGAGACCGCCGATGAAATTCATATCGAGCGATTGCCGCAGATGGCCGGCCCAGCGGTCGATGCGCGCCTCGCGTTCTGCCGTCACGCATTTGTGGGTTTGCGCCGGACTGAGTCCGCACGCATCAAGGGCTACATTTATGAACTCGTGCCGAAAGCGATCGTCGTCGAAAAGGCCGTGGACGTAGGTACCCCACACGCGGCCCGACGAATCGACGGCTCCGTCCAGGATCGGCTGCTGCTCGCCTTCGCGCCGGATCTCTGCGAAAGGTTCGGCGCCGTTCTCATAGATCGTCTCCCCCATGTGAATTTCGTAGCCATGGAAGTTGGGCGCGATGGCGCGGCGCACAGTTTTCTCGCTCCGCATCACGGTTCGCACCGCGAGCTGACCGAGACCGGGCATGAAGCGGGGAAGTCCGCCGCTTTCGACGCCGCATGGGTCGTCAATCGAAAGGCCGAGCATTTGAAACCCGCCGCAGATGCCGATTAGCATCCCGGAGTAACTCGTGAGAAAGCTCGCAAATCCGGCTTCGCGAAGCCATTGGAGATCGTCGAGCGTTTGCTTGCTGCCGGGAAGAATCAGCACATGCGCGAGGCTCGCGTGCGCGGGATTTTCGAGGAATGCGAGCGAAACGGAGGGTTCGGCTGCGAGCGCGTCGAAATCGGTAAAGTTCGCCATGTGCGGAACCGCGACCACGCCGATTCGCAGCAGCCCGTCTTCACCCGGCCAGACGCGGGCCGCAGTGCGGCGGTCCTCCAGCGCGACGCCGTCCTCTTCTTCGAGGCCCAGGTTGGGCAGGAATGGAACCACGCCGGCGCAGGGAATCCCGAGCCGCTGTTCGATCGTCTCGATGCCGGGACGCAGCAGGGATTGATCGCCGCGAAATTTGTTAATCACGAAGCCGCGGATTCTCGCGCGGTCTTCCGGCTCCAGCAATTCGACGGTGCCCAGCAGCGCGGCGAAAACGCCTCCGCGATCGATATCGCCTACCAGAAGACAGGCCGCATCGGCCGCGTGCGCCATGCGCATGTTTACGATATCGTGCTTGCGCAAATTAATCTCGGCGGGTGAGCCGGCGCCTTCAAGGAGCATCAGATCGTGCCGCGCGGCCAAGGTGCGATAACTTTCGAGCACCTCTGGAAAGAGATCCTCGACGCGCCGTTGATGGTAGTCCGACGCCGTGACCTGTCCCCAAACGCGGCCCAGAAGAACCACCTGCGCGCCGGTGTCCGAGGACGGCTTAATAAGGATAGGATTCATTTCGGCGCAAGGAGTCACGCGGCAGGCTTCGGCCTGCAACGCCTGCGCGCGGCCAATCTCGCGGCCATCGGGGGTGGCTGCGGAATTCAAGGACATGTTCTGCGCTTTAAAGGGCGCGACGCGAATTCCCTGGTCCGAAAAAATGCGTCCCAATCCGGTGGTGAGCAGCGATTTGCCGACGTGGGAAGCAGTGCCGAGGATCATGAGCGCGCTCATTTGGTGTGAACTCCCCAATGGTCGAAGTGGATCAGGTTGGCGAGAGTTTCGCGGGTTTCCCATCCTTTTTCTTCGAGATCTGGTTGGGGCCGGAATTCGGACACATAGCCGACGCACAGATAGGCGACCAGCGTCAGAGCGGGCGGGATGCCGAGGGTCGATTTCAATTGCTCCTGATCGAGAATACTGACCCAGCCGACGCCGAGCGATTCAGCGCGCGCGGCGAGCCAGAGATTTTGCACCGCGCAAACGGTGGAATAGACATCCACCGCCGGGTCCGTCTGGCGCCCCAGGCCGTTGCCTTTGGGGCGATGATGATCGCAGGTGACGCACACATTGACCGGCGCTTCGAGAATGCCCGCGAGTTTCAGGCTGTTATAAAGTTTCCGCTGCTCGCCTTCATAAACTTCGGCTGCGCGGCGGCTGGCGCATTCGAAATTTTGATGCACGGACTGGCGAACGGAAGCATCGCGAATCACCAGGAAATCCCACGGCTGCATGAAGCCGACCGAGGGCGCATGATGGGCCGCGTCGAGAATTCGAACGAGAACCTCATCAGGGATGGGGTCCGGCAGAAACTGCGAGCGGACGTCGCGGCGTTCGTGGATGGCGCGATAAACGCCGCGCCGTTCTTCGTCGGAAAAGGAGTCGCTTTTA
>Ga0116129_1001078_pt1 | contig 15559 bp, 14 predicted proteins | sample June2015DPH_17_2_FD_89732 | JGI IMG/M metagenome (GOLD analysis project Ga0116129, IMG submission 89732) | Peatland microbial communities from SPRUCE experiment site at the Marcell Experimental Forest, Minnesota, USA - June2015DPH_17_10 | ecosystem: Environmental > Terrestrial > Soil > Wetlands...
GCTGTTGCGGACGCCGAGCGCCACGAGTTCGGCATTGCCGGTCTTGGGATCGACGCGCCGGATCTGCGACACGCTGGTCGGCGGAATTCCGATGTTGAAGGGAGGTCCAAACGGAATGTAGAACCAGCCATCCTTGTCGGCCGCCAGATACTTCCAGCCGTGCGCGGCATAGGACGGCATGTCGTCATAGACGACCTTGCCTTCGCCGAGCTTGTCGAGATTGTCTTCGGCGTTGTCATAACGGATCAGCTTGTTGACATTGATAACGTAGAGCGCGCCATCCTTAAAAGCGATGCCGGTGGGCATCGGCGGATTGAGACCCTTGAGGATGGTCTTGACCTCTTTCTTGCCGTTGTTGTCCTTGATGGCGTAGACGTTACCGAGACCGAACGAGCCGACGAAGAGCGTGCCCTTGTCGCCCCAGGCCATTTGCCGGGCCGCCAAGACGCCTGGTGCGTAGACTTCGATCTTGAAGCCGGGCGGCAGCTTGATCTTCTTGATCAACGCAGCGAGTTCGGCTTCAGAGGCGCCGGTCGGCGGCCCTGATGGCGGGGCCAAACCCTTCTGCTGCTCGGTCTCATCGCCGAGGAACCAGTCATCCGGCGGATGAGTCCAGAACTCCTTGGAACCGGACTCATATTTTTTCAGAGGCTTGTCTTGCGCGCCGGCCTGGCCGGCTGCCCCCACAACGAGGATCGTTGTTGCGAGCGCAAGAATGGATCGATTGAAAACCGATTTCATCGCGTCTCTCTCCCTGTACAGCCGTGCGGCTGCTGTATTGTTTTTTTCGAACGCCTCTGCGGCGGAATTCTGGTCCGTTTTGAGAGGCTAAAAAATCCTAGCACATCCCCTGCGGGAGAGAAGCGCGCAAAGGCCTGCGGCCTCGAGAACCATCGATGCAGCGTGATGCGGTTTGCGCAAACTTCGGAAAATAAAATTCCGCTGAACGGCAGGCCGATGTGTACGGCCTGCATGTTCGCGAAAACCTGGAGCGGGCGAAGGGATTCGAACCCTCGACCCCGACCTTGGCAAGGTCGTGCTCTACCCCTGAGCTACACCCGCATCCGTGGGAGCGTCGCCCAACTGTGACGGGCGACCGGCAGAGCTATGCCAAATGCGGACAGCGAATGCAACAGCCAGCAAACGCTGATCGAAAATGGCATAAAAGCCCGATATCGCTGCCATTTTGACGAAATTGGCCGAAAATTGCCATTACCCTGCGGCTGAATCGGCCACGGCGGGGAGTTTGGCCGATCGAGACGCCAACGATTCACACAAGGATTGGAGCCGTTTTCCAGACCAGCTCTGCAACCCGACCTCCGATGGCCTCTGGAATTGACCCTCCCTGCCTGAGCTTCGGGCCAAATCCACGAAGCCGATTGAAATTTCCTACCCAACCGCCATTTGGGATGAGAACAGCTGAACCCCAAAGCCGGACCGTGCTAAACAGGCGCGGCCAGTCGGCACATTGCAGACATCAGACGAGGATCCCGTGACGATACTAGAGCAGGGCAATGGAGCCGCGCCGCAGGCAGCGCCCGATCTGATCAAGGAGACGACCACCCAGAGTTTCGTCAAGGATGTGATAGAGGAATCCAAGCGACAGCCAGTGCTGATCGACTTCTGGGCGCCGTGGTGCGGCCCTTGCCGCCAGCTCACGCCGATTCTTGAAAAGGTTGTCCGCGCCGCCAAGGGCAAGGTCAAGCTGGTCAAGATGAACATCGACGAACATCCGGCGGTCCCGGGCCAGATGGGCATCCAGTCGATTCCGGCCGTGATCGCCTTCGTCAACGGCCAGCCCGCCGACGGCTTCATGGGCGCGTTGCCGGAAAGCCAGGTCACGGCTTTCGTCAACAAGCTCACGGCCGGCATGCCCATGCCGGGCGAACCGAATATCGCCGAAATCCTTAAGGAGGCAGAGACCCTGCTCGCCGAAGGTGACGCCGCCACCGCGGCCTCGGTCTATGCCGAAGTGCTTTCCGTCGATGCCACCAATATCGCTGCCTTGGCGGGGCTTGCAAAATGCTACGCCACGACCGGCGCAATCGATCAGGCCAAGCAGACGCTGGCGATGGTGCCGGAATTCAAACGCGGCGATGCTGCGGTCAAAGCCGTGCAGGCCACGATCGATCTCGCCGAACAGGCAAGCTCGCTTGGCCCGCTCGCCGAACTTGAACAGAAAGTCGCCGCAAACCCGCTTGACCATCAGGCGAGATTCGATCTGGCCACCGCGCTGAATGCGGCCGGCAAGCGAACGGAGGCGACCCAACAGCTGCTCGAAATCGTCAAACGTGACCGCAAGTGGAACGAGGACGGCGCCCGCAAGCAACTGGTACAGTTCTTCGATGCATGGGGCGCAACCGACGAAGCGACCGTTGAAGGAAGAAAGCGGCTGTCGACGATCTTGTTTGCTTAAAACCCGATTTTTGCGACCGCGGCGGGCACGGGCCTGCACGATCGAGTATACGCGGACGGTCTGGACTGATCCGAGTCACGATATGCGCTGGTGACAGCAATGCCAATCAATGCCGAATATCGCGGACCTGGAGACCTTCCCGAAATCATTCCGGTGTTTCCGTTGCCCGGTGCACTATTGTTGCCGCGCGGACAAATGCCGCTCAATATTTTTGAGCCGCGTTATCTCGCAATGGTCGACGATGCGTTTCGCGACGGCCATCGCCTGATCGGCATGATCCAGCCCGACGTCTCTCATTCGCCGGACGAGGCTCATCCGAAACTGTTTCACGTCGGTTGTGTCGGACGCATTACCCAGCTCGCGGAGTCAGGCGACGGCCGCTATATCCTCGAACTCACGGGCATCACCCGCTTCAAGGTGTTGGGGGAACCAACCGTCCTGACGCCGTATCGGCAATGCAAGGTCGACTATTTCCCCTACCTCGACGATTTTACCGCGCGAAAGGGCGAGGAAGCCGTCGACCGCGAAGCTCTCCTCGGCGCGCTGACCGAATTCCTCAAGGCCAACGACCTCAAGGTCGACTGGGAGGGAATCGAAAATGCGCCCAACGAAGCCCTGGTCAACGCGCTTGCGATGATGTCGCCGTACGGGCCGCCGGAAAAACAGGCGATGCTGGAAGCACCCGACCTCAAGACCCGCGCCGAAATCCTGGTTGCGATCACCGAGATGGATCTCGCCAAGAAGCGCACCAGCAGCGACACGGGATTGCAGTAACCGGACAATGGTGTCGGTGCCGAGGTTTGAGCGTCTGCCTATCCGACGCCAAATGCGACAGCGAGGTTGTAGGTCGCAAGGCTCGCCAGGTAGGCCAGCGCAAACATGTAAAAGAACGTAACCGCCATCCATTTCATGCCCCCGGTCTCGCGCCGGATGACAGCGAGCGTCGAGGCGCATTGCGGGGCGAAGATATACCAGGCGAGCAACGACAGCGCCGTCGCCAGGCTCCATTTGGTGGCCAGCACTTGCCCGATCTGATCGGCAGCTTCCTTGCCGCCCTCGATGGCATAGACCGTACCCAGCGCTGCGACCGCGACTTCCCGCGCGGCCATACCCGGGATCAGCGCGACCACGATTTGCCAGTTGAAGCCGAGCGGCGCGAACAGGGGCGCCAGCGCATGGCCGATGATCGCAGCCAGGCTGTAATTGATAGCAGGCCCTTCCGCGCCTGCGGGCGGCTGCGGAAAGGACGCAAGAAACCAGATCAGCACCATCATCGAAAAGATCGTGGTCCCGGCCCGCTGCAAGAACATCTTCGCCCGCGTATAGACGCCGATGGCGATGCTGTTGAGACGAGGCAATTTATAGTCCGGCAATTCCAGCATGAACGGCGCCGGCGCGTAGTCGCGCAACATGAAGAATTTGATCAGGAACGACACGCCCAGCGCACTGCCGATGCCGGCCGCATAGAGGCCGAACATCACAAGACCCCTGAGATTGACCCAGCCCCAAACCTGCTGGTCGGGAATGAAAGCCGAAATGATCAGGGTGTAGACGGGAATTCGTGCCGAGCAGGTCATCAGCGGCGCAATCAGGATTGTCGTCAGGCGGTCGCGGCGGTTGTCGATGACGCGGGTCGCCATGATGCCGGGAATGGCGCAGGCAAAGCTTGAAAGCAGCGGGATGAAAGCCCGGCCGTGCAACCCCGCGCCGCCCATGATGCGATCCATCAGGAATGCCGCACGCGCCATGTAGCCGAAGTCTTCAAGCAGCAAAATAAACAGGAAGATGATGATGATCTGGGGCAGGAAAACGATGACGCTGCCGACGCCCGAGATCACGCCGTTCTGGAGGAAACTTTGCAGCAACCCCGCAGGCAGCGTTTCGTGCACGAATTGACCAAGCGTCGAAAACGAATCCGACAGAAGCTGCATCAGCGGCTGCGCCCAGGCGAACACCGCCTGGAACATGACAAACAGAACCAGCGCGAGAATCGCGAGCCCCGCGACCGGATGCAGCACCACGGCATCGATCCGCGCGGTCCAGGTATCGGGCGTGGCCGGCAGGCTGACGGTTGCCGCGATAATCCGGTCGGCTTCGCGCTGGGTAGCGCGCAATTCGGCGACCGAAAGCGGCTGCCAGAGGTTTGGCTTTGGCGAGGCCTGCGCCTGCATCCCGATTTCGTCGGTCTTGCGCAACAGCTCGGCAATTCCGCTCTTGCGCACCGCGATCGATGTCACCACGGGAACGCCCAGCATCTCGGACATTCGCGCGGCATCGACGGTCACGCCGCGCCTGGTCGCGATGTCGAACATGTTGAGCACCAGCATCAACGGCCGGCCAGTCTGCTTGAGCTCGAGCAGCAGGCGGATCGTCAACCGCAGATTGGTGGAGTCGGCCACGCACAGGACAAGGTCGGGCGGAGCTTCCCCGGCGGCGCGACCGAGCACGAAATCCCGGGTGATTTCTTCGTCGGGGCTGCGGCCGCGCAACGAATAGGTGCCGGGCAAATCAACCACCGACGCCTGCCGCCCCCGCGGGGTAACAAAAAAACCTTCCTTGCGTTCGACGGTAACGCCCGGATAGTTCGCGACCTTCTGCCGGCTGCCGGTCAACGCGTTGAACAGCGAGGTCTTGCCGCTATTAGGCGTTCCCACCAAAGCGAGATGCATCAACGGTGCTTCCATGGCGCGGTACAGCCAAAGCTCTGATTCCGAAGTTCGCAAGCTGTTGCGGCAGCCTCTGATGCGAACTTCGGAATCAAAGGAGCTTTGGAAATTTATTGTTTCTGGTGCGGCTTTCGAATTTGAAGGTCCTATGAGGAGAATGCGGCCCCATTGACTAAGAACTTCAAGTCCGCCGCACCAGTCAGACAACTACGATGGCCATCGCCTCACGCCGTCGCACCGCTACCGTGACGTTCTCGATTCGAACGGCAATCGGGTCACGCCCGACGATGCCCTCGTGGAGCACCTCAACCCTGGCGCCTTCGACGAAGCCGAGCTCGAGCAGCCGGCTTTCGAGTTCAAGCGCGGGAAGCGAAGAACTCACCTCGTCAGCGTCAAGATGGTGGATCACGCCGGAATAGCCGCGTTTGGCCAAGCCAAGTCGCATCTCGGGCGCAGCGTTGTTTTGATCAATGGCTGTCATAGTCTGTATTTTCAACCACCGGCGCGGAGGTCAAGCGCGGCCAGCCGAAATCCGATTACCTTAGAGCAATTTTAAAATTACAAAGTAATTTAAGCGCCAGCGACACCTCACACGTCCGGCGTCATTCCACCACGCTGCGATGAACTATTCGTGAGAGCCGCGCGCGGCGATCGGCTGAAGGCCGGCGCAGGCCGATATTGCAGTGCGGTCAGGCTGCGGCGTCGTTCACAACTTTTCTCCGCATGGTGAATCTTTTCGACTCAAGCGTCATCGCCGCCGCCGCGATCTGCCCTACCCATCCGGCTGCCGCGCCTGCCGTCGCTTTCATCAGATAAGCCGAATGATTGAAGCGGATATTCCAGCCTTGCGCCCGAGGCGCCACCGCTGCCGCTGGCAATAACCTTGCGTTCACCATGCGTGACAAATCGGCAAACGGTCTTGCGCAAACGCCGCGGCCTTCAAGGTCGCTTATACCTTTACCGCTTAGTCATCCCTGGAGACGAGGCTTCTCTTCTCTCGAAGTCCGTCCAGTAACCCTGCGTAACAGTAGATCGCGTATGAACATCGCCCGCATTGTCGTCCTGATCATCGCTCTCAGTGCCGGCGGCGTCGCGGCTTACCTTGCCAGCGGGACCGACAGCAAGCCGCCCGCACCGGTCGCACCCGTTGCCCAGGTCGAGACCGTCGACGTTTTGGTGGCCAAGTCCGACATCGGTCTCGGCCAGACGCTGACCTCCAATGACATGATCTGGCAGAACTGGCCGGCGACAACGACGAGCGGCAGCTTCATTCGCCGCAGCGACCGCCCGGACGCCACCAACCAGATCGCAGGCTCGATCGCGCGCGCTCCCTTCGTTGCCGGCGAGCCGATCCGCGAAGCGAAACTGGTGAAAGCCGACGGCTCCGGCTTCATGGCCGCGATCCTGCCAACCGGATATCGCGCGGTATCGACCGAAATTTCCGCGGAGACCGGCGCCGGCGGGTTCATTCTGCCGAACGATCGTGTCGACGTTATTCTGACCCATCGCGAAAAGAATCCAAATCCAACCCTGCCCGATCTCGTCATCGCCGAAATCAAGCTGGCCAATATTCGCGTCCTCGCGATCGACCAGGTGCCGAAGGAAAAAGAGGGCACCAATAACGTGATCGGACGGACGGTCACACTCGAATTGAAACCCGAGCAAACCGCCACCCTCGCGGCCTCGCGCCAGGCCGGAACGCTATCGCTGGCACTGCGCAGCATCGCCGACGCCAACCAGGTTGCGGTCAGCGCGAACGACCAGGCGCAACACGTCGGTATCAACGTTGTCCGCTACGGCGTCACCAACCCAAGCGCAGCCACTACGAAGTGACCAGAAGGGCGCTAATAACCAGAAGGAAGAAGAATATGGCTAGCAGGGGAAACCGGGCGTCTATCCGCACTTTACTCATCAGCGCCTTGTCGTTTACAGCGGCCGCGCTTGCGCTGATTTCCGATTTGGCTCCGGCCTGCGCGGCCGAAAACGATGCCGCGCCTGAGACCACCTCAAGCATTCCGAACGTTCCGCCGAAGACCCGCTTTCTTGCGCTTGGCGTCGGCAAATCGGCCATTATCGATCTGCCACGCGACGTCAAGGACGTGCTGGTGGCCGATCCGAAAATCGCAAACGCAGTGATCCGCTCGCCGCAGCGCGCCTACATCATCGGCTCGGGCGTGGGCCAAACCAACGTCGTGTTCTTTGATGCGGATGGTCAGCAGATCGCCGCCTACGACATTGCGATCAAGCGCGACCTCAACGGCGTTCGCGCGGCATTGAAGCAAATGCTGCCAAGCTCCGCCGTCCAGGTGGAAGGTATCGGCGACAGCGTGATGCTGACGGGATCGGTGTCCACCCCGATCGAGGCACAGCAGGCCGGCGATGTTGTCGCGCGCCTTGTGGGTGGTGCGGACAAGGTCGTCAATTCCATCGTGGTTCGCGGCCGCGATCAGGTGATGCTGAAGGTCACTGTCGCGGAAGTCGACCGCACCATTATCAAGCAATTGGGCATCAATCTCAGCGCCAACATGAATTACGGCACCGCGGTGGTCAACTTCAACAACGCCAATCCGTTCACTGCGACCGGACAGGCGCTGACGGGCAATTCGCTGGCCGCCTCCGCCATCAACAAAGCTGGCGTACCGACGGTCACGGCGACCTTGCAAGCCATGGAAAGCGCCGGCGTCGTTCGCACCCTCGCCGAACCCAATCTGACGGCCATTTCCGGCGAATCCGCAACCTTCATTGTCGGCGGCGAATTTCCCTTCCCGACCGGCGTGACCTGCCAAACGAACCCAGCGGGCGCCGTGGGACAGTGCGCGCCGTCGATCGCCTTCAAGAAGTTCGGCATCTCGCTCAATTTCACCCCGGTCGTGCTGACCGAAGGCAAGATCAGCCTGCGCGTGATGACGGAAGTCTCCGAAGTCTCGACCGACAATTCGATCAATATCAGCGGGATTACGGTCCCCTCGGTCAAAACCCGCCGCGCCGAAACGACGCTTGAAATTCCCTCCGGCGGATCGCTTGCAATGGCAGGGCTGATCCAGGAGGAAACCAAGCAAGCCGTCAATGGAATGCCCGGTGTCGACCAGATCCCCGTGCTCGGACAGCTCTTCCGAAGCCAAGATTACAACAACAGCCAGACCGAACTGATGGTCATCGTCACCCCCTATGTGGTGCGCGCGGTCGCGCAAAAAGAGCTGTCGCGGCCGGATGACGGCTTCGCGCCGTCATCGGATGCACAATCGGCCTTGTTCGCACAGATCAATCGCATTTACGGCGTTCCGGCGCGGGTGGAACAGGTCGGAAATTACCAGGCCAATTTCGGTTTCATCATCGATTGAGACGGCGTGGTGGGGGAAACACGATGACAAACGAGCCTTCGCTCGAACGCTATAGAACACTACGCCTGATCGGCGCGATGTTCGGCCTTTCGGTTATCCTGGGCGCCTGTTCTGAGACCACCGGAAGCGTCGCGACACCGGCGGCGCAGTTTCCGGAGAACTATCGCCTGCGGCACCCGATCACGGTTCAGGAAGCCAACCGCTCCATCGTTCTATTCGTCGGCCATGCCCGCGGCGGGTTGTCGACCCCCCAGCGCGCCGATGTCGCGGGACTGGCACGGAGCTGGGCCGCCGAAGGAACCGGCGCGATCGTCGTCGATGTGCCGGTCGATACACCCAACGCCCGCGCAGCGGAAAGTGCATTTCACGAGGCAAGAGCCGTGCTGGAAGCGGGCGGCGTGCCGCCGGACGGAATCAAGCTGCACCGCTACACCCCCGACGACCCCCGGACGCTTGCCACCGTCCGCTTGACCTATCCGCGGATGGCAGCTGTGGCCGGACCTTGCGGGCTCTGGCCCGAGGATCTCGGACCTTCGATCAAGGATCCCGGCTATCTCGAGAACAAGTCCTATTACAATTTCGGCTGCGCCTATCAGCGCAACATGGCGGCGATGGTCGAAAATCCGTCGGACCTCGTGCAGCCGCGCCCGGAAACCCCCGCCTATACCGTACGGCGTACCGAAGGCTTTGAAAAATACCGCAAGGGCACGCCCACCACGACCGATTATCCCGAAGCCGAAAAGGCCAAACTCAGCGATACAGGCAAATGATCTATTCGCGTGACGATTCCGATGAGCTGGATGCGCTGCCTCCGCTAAGCGACGATTACATCGCGCCGGCGCCGCGGGTGTCGGTGCAAGCCTTCTGCGAAAACACGGCTACCGCCGACGCGGTGCAGTCTGCGGGGCTCGACCGCCGACTGGCCAAGGCACATCTCACGATCAAGATGGGCGGCATGGAAACCGCCATCGAGACCTATCACAGCGTTCCGACGCCGAACGTCATCATTCTGGAGACCAAGAGCGGCCACGATATTCTGGCCGGCCTCGATCAACTCGCAACTGTCTGTGATGCCGGAACGCGCGTGGTCGTGATCGGCAGCGAAGATGATGTCGCGCCCTATCGCGAACTGGTCCGCCGCGGCGTCAGCGACTATGTGATCGGGCCGGTCGAGACGCTCGACGTGGTCCGTGCGATCTGCGGTCTGTTCTCGGCGTCGGAAGACGCCCCCGTCGGGCGTATCATCGCCGTTGTCGGCGCCAAGGGCGGCGTCGGCGCCTCCACTGTCGCCCACAATCTCGCCTGGGCCATCGCGCAGGACCTGTCGCTGGATTCGGTCGTGATCGATCTCGACATGGCGTTCGGCACCGCCAGCCTCGACTACAACAAGGATCCGTTGCAGGGCATTGCGAATGCGGTTTTCGCAGCCGAACGACCCGACAGCTCCTTCATCGAGCGTCTGATGGCGAAATGCCATGACCATCTGAACTTGTTGGCCGCACCGGCCGCGCTCGACCGCGTCTATGATTTCGGCGCCGACGCCTTCGATGCGATTTTCGACACCTTGCGCCTGACGACGCCCGTGATCGTCCTCGACATTCCTCATCAATGGTCGGGATGGACGCGGCGCGCGCTGGTCGGAGCTGACGACATTCTGATCGTCGCCGAACCCGATCTCGCCAACTTGCGCAATGCCAAGAACATGCTGAACATGCTCAAGGCGGCGCGGCCGAACGACCGGCCCCCGCTTTATTGTCTCAACCAGGTCGGCATGTCGAAACGGCCGGAAATTTCCCCGCGCGAATTCGCCAAGGCCATCGAAGGCCCGTCGCTTGCCTCGATTCCATTCGACCCGAAGATGTTCGGCACTGCCGCCAATAACGGCCAGATGGTTGCCGAGATCTCCGCCGGTCACCGCATCAGCAAGACGTTCGTGCATATCGCCCACCAGCTCACCGGGCGCGGTGAACCCAAGAAGCTGCGGGGGTCGCTGTTTTCTCCGCTTATCAAGAAGCTGCGCGCCAAAGGCTGAGGTACCGGCGAGCCGGAGCTTGATGGCTCGCTCAGTCCGTATGTACGGCGCTGCTCGATGTGGTTTTCGCGGCGGTCTGCTTGGCCAGCATCCGCCTCAGGTAGGCGACATTGGCCGCCGCTTCCTCTGGAGGCCGGCCTTCTTTCGCGAGGCTTTCGGCCTCAGCCATATTCCCGCGCAAACCGACCACTAAAGCCAGGTTCAGCCGCACCCGCGGATCGGCGTCAGGGTGGCTATTGGCGCGGCGCAGGGTTTCCTCCGCCCTGGCGAGATCCTTTGAAAGAACGTAGGAGAGCGCGAGGTTGGACAGGACCGACGGCTCGTCCGGCACGATGCGCAGCGCGCTCGCATAATATTGCTGCGCTTCCTCGCGGCGGCCGAGCTGGTCAAGGACCGCGCCCTGCGCAGACAGAATTCGCCAATCGGGATCTTCAGGAGAATGGGCACGGCCGAGAACCTCAAAAGCCTGCTGGAAGTTGCCGTTATCCGCGAGCGCCCGGCCGTAGCCGGCCATCAAAGCTTTGTCGCCGGGGTGGGCGATCGTGGCACGCTCCAATACGGCGACCGCCTGCGACCGTTGCCCGGCGGCGCGGAGCGCTTTTCCGTAATTTAAGGCCGCCTCGGCATCGTCGGGATTAGCGAGATGGCGATCACGGTAGAAATCCAGGCTATGTGCGGGAGCGGTTTTTTCGGTCTTGTCACCGAGCGACCCGGTAATATCCGACAACCCGTCGGTCTGGCAGCCGCAAAGCCCCAGGAACAGAACGACCGACAACACCGGCACGGCACGGAATCTCAGGCCGAGCGGCCGGCGTATTGGCGGGTACATTCTGGGACCTGAAGTCGACGGCGTCACTGGCCCAGAAATGCTTACAGGTTAACCCTAACTTCCGGTTAAGCCGGAACGCTCCGCACAACGAATGGCTGTTTTCGCGAGGCGCGACTTGGTGCGGCGAATTTGAAGTTCCTATCAGTGTTGCGGCAAGTTCGTCATAGGAACTTCAAATTCAAAGCCGCACTAGAAACGATAAGTTGCTAGAGCTCCTTTGATTCCGAAGTTCGCATCAGAGGTTGCTGCGATATCATGCGAACTTCGGAATCGGAGCTCTAGTCCACGAACTGGGCGCCGAACTCGTAGCCGATCCGCCACGCCAGCCGGCATTGCCGCGGCCGGCCTTCCGACATGATGATGGTGAACTCCGGAGGGACGTCGACGTGCTCGGTAATGACCTTCACGCCGCCCGCGGAGATGTCGGTGATGGTGCAGTCGCGCGGCAGCGAACCTGTCCCAAACTGGATTTTGGCGAAACTCCGGCACATACGCCGCTCGCTCTTGCGTCGATTTGCAAACATTTCGATCCTTGCCCGCCCCGATTGCTGACTACTGGCACCTTTGCGGTTTTACCGAACAAGTGTTGGAATCCGCCTATCAGTTCCCGTTGCAATTGATCGGATCTATTTGAATTTCCTTTACCGCATGGCTTTCCGGAAGGCCGCCTCTAAAGAACCTCGGCACGGCTACACGTTTTGGCCGAATATGGTACAGGGGTCGCATATCGCAAGTGATCCGATTCCACTCGCCCCTTTGATTCAGAAGTTCGCATCAGAGCCGGAGACCGCAGCATGACTGCCTCGCCCGAACGCCCCGAAGGCACCGTCGACCCCAAACTGCTGGAAATCCTGGTCTGCCCGATAACCAAGGGCCAGCTCGAATACGATGCGGCGCGGCAGGAACTGATCTCGCGCGGAGCAAAACTCGCTTACCCCATTCGGGACGGCATTCCGATCATGCTGCCCGAAGAGGCCAGAAAGATAGATTAGCCATGCGTAAATGCAGGCTTGTTGCGCTCGCATTGGCTGGCATTTGCAGCACGATGGCGAACGCCTCCGCCGAGGAAACCAAAGTTCGCATCGGCAATATCGACGCCGTGCTGACCATGCCGGCCGACGTCGATCGACCACCGGTCGCACTTCTGATCGCCGGCTCCGGGTCGACCGATCATGACGGTAACGGACCGCAGGCCAAACCTGCGACCTTGAAGAAGCTCGCCGAACAACTGGCGGAACGAAAAATAGCGACGCTTCGCTACGACAAGCGCGGCGCCGGCGGATGGAAGCCGGAATTCGGAAAGCCTGAAGATTTTCGATTCAAAGACTATGTCGATGACGCCGTATCGCTGGTGAATTACCTGCGCAGCAGCGGAAAATTCGCCCGTGTCGTCGTGGCCGGGCATAGCGAGGGCGGCCTGGTCGCGATCCTAACTGCTCGGAAGGTTCCGGTCGATCGGCTGGTGTTGCTCGTCACGGCGGCGCGGCGGCAGGGCGATCTCGTGAAGGCCCAACTCGAGAAAAAGCAGATTCCGCCCGACGTTCTTGACCCGATCTTGAAGGCTATCGACAGCATCATGGCCGGACAGATCGTCGACCCGCCGCCTCGGGGACTCTCGATTGAACCCGCGATGCAGCCAAGCCTGGCCTCCGCCTTTGTCGAAGATCCGATCGATCCCTTGAAGTCGGTTGACCGGCCGACGCTGATTGTCGGCGGCGGCCACGACCTTCAGGTGGCGCGGCTGGACTTCATAGCCCTTTCCGCGGCTTCGCCGTTGGCAAAAACGCTTTGGCTGCCGGACATGAATCATGTCCTGGTGGACGTTACCGACGAGAGCGACAATCTGGCCGCCTACAATGAGCCGGGGCGCGCGATCGACGCGGCCATGGTCGATACAGTGGCCGCTTTCATCCGGGCCGACGATACGCGCTGAAAAGTCTTACGAAAACGCGTTAAAGCGCTTCGCCCTTCAGAAGCCGAGGAACCTCGCCGGCAAGGCCTGCGGCCTGGCGAATGAACATCCCCTTCAGCGGCGGGGCGCGATCGACCAATCCAAGCCCGATATCGCGCACGGTGCGCAGCAGCGTCGATTCGTTGGAAAACAGGAAATTGAGCGTGTTGGTCGCCAGGCCCATCGCCATGGTGTCGAACCGCCGCCAGCGTTGATAGCGCTCGAGCACGTCAGCCTGACCGGGATCGATGCCAAGCCGGGCGGCGTCAACGACGACTTCGGCCAGCGCCGCGACATCCTTCAGGCCCATGTTGAGCCCCTGCCCGGCGATCGGGTGAATCACATGCGCGGCATCGCCCACCAGCACCAGCCGCTCGCCGATGAAAGACCGCGCCACGAAGTAGCCAAGCGGAAAGGCACGCGGCCTATCGAGCGCCCTCACCTCTCCGAGGTGCAAACCAAATCGCCGCTCCAGTTCGCCGTGAAACGCCTCTTCCCCGAGCGCCACAATCCGTGCTGCTTCGTCGCGCTTTTCGGTCCAGACCAGCGACGAGCGTTTTCCGGAAAGCGGCAGGATCGCAAAGGGGCCCGAGGGAAGGAAATGCTCTTCGGCGCGGCCGTGGTGGTCGCGGTCATGGCCGACCGTAACCACGATTCCGGATTGATCGTAATCCCAGCCATGGGTGGCGATGCCGGCGCGCTCGCGCAATTTCGATCGTGCGCCGTCGGCGGCCACCAGGAGGCTTGCTTCGATCAGGCTGCCGTCCGAGAGCGTCACATCGACCCCGCCGCTGCGAGCGACAAAATCGGAAACCGCGAAGGCACGAAGATCGATCCCCTCAGTAGTCGCGTGCTGAACCAGCGCGTCGATCAAATAGCGGTTCTCCACCATATGCGCGAAAGGCTCGCCCGGTTCGACATGGCCGGAAAATGTCAGGAATACCGGCCGCGTCGCGTCTTCCAATTTTGAATCGGTGACGACCATATCCAGGATCGGCTGCGCGCCGTCCGCGACCTCGTTCCAGACGCCGATGGTCTCGAAAAGCCGGCGACAGGCCGCAACAATGGCGGTCGCGCGCGGATCGCGGCTCGGCCTGGTGTCGAGCGCGGGATCGGCGACGGTGATGGCAAAGTCGGGCCCGAGGCCTTGACGCAGCGCCAAGGCGAGCGCCAGCCCCGCGAACGCGCCGCCGCCGATGACAATGCCTCGCTGAACCGACATTTGGACCTAACTCGAAGAACTCAGCTTGCTACCTTATTATAGCGGGGCGAAACAGGCTCTATAAACAAGGGATAAACAAGTGCCGTCATTCCGGGATAGTCGCAAGCCGCGAAGCCCGGAATATGACAAGGCAGCCGCCAATTTCGGGATTGACACCGCAATTCACCGCGGATTGACGAGAGAGAACGCTTCCGATGTCCAAAAGCCTGATCGACCTGATTTCCATCCTCGATCTCGAGCCGATCGAGGTGAACTTGTTTCGCGGCAACAGCCCGAAGACCAGTTGGCAACGGGTTTTCGGCGGCCAGGTGATCGGGCAGGCCATGGTCGCGGCATGCCGCACGGTGGAGGGCCGGCTGCCGCATTCTCTCCATTGTTATTTCATTTTGCCGGGCGACCCGCAGATTCCGATCATCTATGAGGTCGAGCGCTTGCGCGACGGCAAGAGCTATTCGACGAGGCGCGTGACCGCGATCCAGCACGGCCATGCGATCTTCTCGATCATGGTGTCGTTTCACGTCGAAGAGCCGACCGCGTTCGACCACCAGGACAAGATGCCGGACGTGCCACCGCCGGAAAAACTCACCGCCGAGGAAATGGCCAAGCAGCCGATGTTCCGCGACATGCCGGACTTCATCCGCCGCTACTACGAATCCGACCGGCCGATCGAATTGCGGCCGGTCGAGCTTGGCCGCTATTTCGGCCAGAAAATCGAGGACGGACGCATCCATGTCTGGATCAGGACCGCCGCGAAACTGCCCGACGATCCCGCGCTGCATATGTGCGCGCTCGCTTATGCCTCGGATTTCTCGCTGCTCGACGCGGCGATGGCGCGCTACGGCCGCACGCTGTTCGACAAGCGCATGATGCCGGCGAGCCTCGACCATGCGATGTGGTTCCACCGGCCGTTTCGTGCCGATGAATGGCTGCTTTACGCCCAGGATTCACCGAGCGCGCAGGGCGGGCGCGGCCTGACCCGCGGCATGATCTTCAAGCAGGACGGCACGCTGGTCGCGTCCGTCGCACAGGAAGGATCGGTCCGCGAACGCAAATAATGCGGGTCACACCCCGGTGTGCGACGACCGGCACGATCTGGGACACC
>Ga0116129_1001080_pt1 | contig 15545 bp, 11 predicted proteins | sample June2015DPH_17_2_FD_89732 | JGI IMG/M metagenome (GOLD analysis project Ga0116129, IMG submission 89732) | Peatland microbial communities from SPRUCE experiment site at the Marcell Experimental Forest, Minnesota, USA - June2015DPH_17_10 | ecosystem: Environmental > Terrestrial > Soil > Wetlands...
CGAAGCTCGCATTGGCGCCGATCATGGTGATCTGGCTCGGCTTCGGCATCGCCCCGAAGGTGGTGATCACGGCGCTGATCTGTTTCTTTCCGCTGCTCGAGAACACCATCATCGGTCTCACATCGACCAATCCGTATCAGATCGAGCTTTTTCAAGTCCTGACCGCGAGCCGCTGGCAGACCTTCTTCAAGCTCCGCGTCCCCAATGCGCTGCCGATCATCTTCGCCGGCCTCCGCGTTGCCATCACGCTCGCCGTCGTCGGGGCTGTCGTCGGCGAATATGTGGGCGCCAACCGGGGTCTCGGCGCGCTGATCATCGCGACGCAGGGTAATTTTGACATGCCGCTGATGTTCGCCGTGTTCGTCTACCTCACGGTGGTCGGCATTGCGCTCTACAAGATCATGGAACTCATGGAACACACGTTCTTTTCGTGGCGGCACATCAAGCGCGGCGATTGACCCCGCGTTGCGAAACAGGAACATCGGGACACGAGAGCAGCTCCTTCTGTGAAGATGTTTCCAACCAACGGCAAAGGGATGCGACCATGACACGACAGGACAGGGTCTTTTTTGACTTGAACCGACGGCAGCTTTTGGCGGGAACCGCCGCGACTGCGGTGGCGATGCCCTGGATTCGCCGGGCCGGCGCCGCCGGCATCGACAAGATCCGGATGGCGTCGTGGTCGCCGCGTCTTGCCGAAGAAGGCAACATCTATGTTTCGGAGGAGAAGGGCTTCTTCAAGGAACAAGGGCTGGAGATGGAATGGATTCCCGGGCAGGGCTCGGGCGACGCGCTCAAGAACATGATCGCCGGAAACGCCGACATCGCGTTCGTGGGACCGGAGGCCATTCTTCTCGCCACCGACAAGGGCAGCAAGCTCAAGGCGGTCTACGATATCTATCCGACCAACGTGTTCAATGTCTTCGCCTTGAAGAACAAGCAAATCATCACGCCGCAGGATTTGAAGGGCAAGAAAGTCGGCGTCATCGGCATGGCGAGCGGCACCCGCTACAACCTCGCAACGATCCTCGCCGTGAACGGGATGAGCGAACGCGACGTCGAGCTGGTTGCCCTCGGCCTCAACGCTGCTCCGGCGATCATCGACGGCAAGGTTGACGCGATGGCGTCCACGGACACCATCCTTTACGGGATGCAGGCGGCCGGCCTCGGCGCCGTCGACGTCATCTGGGCGCGCGACTATCTGAACAGCTCGACCGACCTCTTCACCGTCGAAGAGAAGGATTTCGAATCCAAGAAGGAGCTCTTCACCCGGTTCCTCCGCGCCTACCGCAAGGGCATGGAGTACACGATCAAGAATCCCGATGAAGCTGCCGCCATCACGGCAAAGGTCGCGATCGACGGCAAAGATCCGGTGCGTGTCCTCGGCAGCCTGAAATTGCGTATTCTCTGCTCGCAGAATGCGAACACCCGCAAGAACGGCCTCGGATGGATCGACGTCGGCCCGCTGCAGGAATGCGCCAAGATTTATCGGGCTGCGGGTTTCATCAAAAACGATATCGACATGGGTCCGATGGTCACGAACGATCTGGTGAAGCAGCTTTAGGCGGCCGGCCGCGCCGGCGGGCGCAGCAACTCCTGGCGCAACTCAAAATCGGTGGTGGAGGCGATCGTGGGGGAGCCTTGCGGTTTCTGCCGCTATGCGGCGCCGGCTATCCTTAGTGTCGCGCTCTGCTCCGTCGGGCCGGCCGAAGCGGCGCCACCGACCGCGCCAACCCCGGCGGTGGCCGGCAAATGCCGCGTGCTGGCCTATAAAGTCTATCCGCGCGAGCGGCCCGGCAGCGCACCGGGCAGCGGGGCGCGTTATGCGCTGTTCAAGGACTGCATCGAAAAGGGCGGCCAAATTGACGAGACGACGCTGCTGCCGCGGCCGCCGCGCCCGCCCCCGCAACTCGGGCCGCCGCCGGAATCGCAGCCGCCCGGTCAGCCGGAATTGCCGTCGCCCGATCCGCCGAAGTGACGGCGCCCGCGCGGTGACGCCGGCGCGCTGCGCCGGATTGAAACCGTGACCGATCGTCTTTAAGACGGAAGGCAAGATCGCACGCGCCAGCGGCCCGATAAGCCGCCCAGCGTGCCGCTCAAGCGGTCCGCCGCAACAGGGAGGGACGTCGTGCCCAAGAAACCTCAAGGCTGCAAACCTCAAGGCTGCGGCCCAGCGGCGCTGGCGTCGGGCGAGTTCAAGATGCCGTATGCGGAAACCGGACGGTGAGTCCCGTCCCGACGCGACGGGCGCTGGTGCGCGGCGGCGCCGCCGGGGCGGCGCTGGCCGGCATGGGGCTTCGTGTTGCGCCCGCCGCCGCGCAGCAATCGATCCTGTGGTATTCGGCCTCGGCTTCGGCGGCGGACGAGGACTGGTCGAAGCTGTTCAAGGCCAAGACCGGCAATTCGGTCGAATATTTCCGCATCGGCGGCGTCAAGCTCACCGAGCGCATCGAGCAGGAGGTGCGCGCCCGGCAGGTGCGTTTCTCCGTGATGGATATCTCGATCCCGGGCCTGATGAGCGAATGGTCGCGCAAGGGCCTGCTGGCGAAATACGACAGCCCGGAAAGCGCGCACTATCCGGCGGCGACGCGCCTTGCCGGTTATTGGACGCCGGTCAACGCTTTGACGCTGAGCATGGCCTACAGCGCCGATTACATCAAACCCGAGGACGCGCCCAAGACCTGGGAAGATCTGCTGCATCCCAAATGGAAGGGACGCATGACCATGTCGGATGCGCTCTACAGCGGCGCCGCGCTCCACTGGTATGCGGCGCTGCGTTCGGTCTACGGCAAGTCGTTCATGGAAAAGCTCGCCAAACAGGACATCCTGGTGCGTAACGGCTCCGGCGAGACCACCGACACCATCATCTCGGGCGAGCGCCCGCTCGCTGCCATGCTGCTCGATTACTACGTGGCCGACGCCATCCGCAAAGGCGCCAATCTCTATCTGGTACAGCCGCCCGAAGGCATCCCGGCGAGCTACGAGGTGATCGGCCTGCCGGCCGGCGGCCCCAACCCGGACGTCGGCAAGACGTTCCTCGATTTCGCGTTGTCGCGGGAGGCGCAGGAAGTGTGGGAGGCCAAGCACGGCACCGTGTCGTTGCGCGACGACATCACCCCCATCAAGCCCGAGCGCGGCCGTCGCCCGATCAAGGAGACCAAGCTGCTGGCCAGCTCGGTCGCCGACATGGATATGTTCTTTCCCCAGCAGCGTGAATTGCTGGACGAATGGATCAATCTGTTCAAGTGAACAATATCGTCATGGCCGGGCTTGTTATTTACGCGATCATTCCGGGGCGCGCTCAATCGAAATCGGCTGTTGCCGATGTCGACACCCTTGGAACTGAAGTCGGGCAAGCCCGACTTCAGGCGCGAACCCGGAATCCAGGCGGCCGCGCCACCTGCTCCGCCCTCTGGATTCCGGGTTCGCGCGAAAATGCGCGCCCCGGAATGACCCCTTTGGATTGATCCATGTCCACCCTCGCCGCCGCACCGATCCCGCGTCCGCGCACGTCCTGGGCAACGCCGCTGTTTGCGGTGCATGTCGCCGTCATCCTGTTCCTGTGCCTGTTGATCGTCTATCCGGCCCTGATCCTGCTCGACCAGTCGGTGCGCGCCGAAGACGGCTCGCTGTCGTTCGTCTGGTATGTGACGGCCTACACCAACTTGCGCAGCTACGAAGCCATCCTCAACACCCTGGCGATCGCGGCCGGCACCGCGGCGATCGCCGTGGTGGCGGGCACGTTTCTGGCCTGGGCCGTGGTGCGCACCGACATGCCGGGCCGCCGCCTGGTCGAGCTTGCGGCCGTGATCCCGTTCATCTCGACGCCGCTGGTCGGCGCGCTTGCCTGGATATTGCTGGCGAGCCCGCAGACCGGGCTTATCAACCAGGCTTGGCGGGCGCTCGGCGGCACGGCGCCGCTCGTCAACGCCTATTCGCTTGCCGTCATTATTTTTGTCGAGGCGCTCTACGAGACGCCGCTGGTGTTCCTTTTGGTGTCGGGCGCGTTGCGTTCGATGAATCCGGCCCTCGAGGAGGCCTCGCGCGCCGCCGGGGCTGGTGTTGCGCGGACCGCCATGCGGGTGACGTTGCCGCTGGTGCTGCCGGCGATCCTGGCCGGCGGCCTCCTGGTCTTCATCATAGCGGCCGAGCAGTTCGCGGTCCCGGCCGTGCTCGGCACGCCGGCGAAAATCCGGGTGCTGACGACAAGCATCTGGGAAGCCCAATCGGTCTATCCGCCGCGCGACGGCCTTGCCGCCGCGCTCGGCGTCACGCTGCTCGCGATCGCGCTGGTGGGGCTCGCGCTGCACAAGCGGCTTTTGGGCCTGCGCTCCTTCACCACGGTCGGCGGCAAGGGCTCGCCGCCGCGCCGCATCGGCCTCGGGCGCTGGCGCGGCGCCGTGCTCGCCTTGTGCATGCTCTATCTCGCGTGCGCGGTGGTGCTCCCGATCGTCACCATCTTCCTGAGCTCGATCCGCACCTTGTGGACGGCGGATTTCCGCTGGGCGCAGTTCACGCTGGCGAATTATCACCGCGTGCTGTTCGACTATCCGGCGGCCCAGCGCGCCATCGTCAACAGCCTGTTCATCGCCTGCGTCGGCGCTACCGTCACCATCGTGTTCTGCGCTTTCATCGCGGTGCTGTCCCAGCGCATCCGCCTGCCGGGATCAAAACTCCTCGACGTGTTGACCATGATCCCGATGGGATTTCCCGGCATCGTGCTGGCTGTCGGCCTGCTGCATGCGTGGATCATGCCGCCCTTGGTGCTTTACGGCACCATCTGGATCCTGTTCGTCGCCTACATGACGCGCTATTTGCCGGTCGGGGTGCGCGCCGTTTCGGCGACGCTCAAGCAAATCCACCCCGAGCTCGAGGAATCCTCGCTCGCCTGCGGGGCGAACTGGTTCGTGACCTTCCGTCGCGTCACCCTGCCGCTGCTCAAGCCCGGCATCGCGGCCGGCTGGGCGCTGCTGTTCGTGGCCTTCACGCGCGAACTGTCGGCCTCGATCCTGCTCTATTCGCCGCGCCTCGAAGTGCTCTCCGTCGTCATCTACGACATGTACGGCGAAGGCAACTTCCGCCTGCTGTCCGCGCTCACCATGCTGCAGATCGTCATCGCGGTGGCGGTGCTGGCGATGGCGAAGCGGTTGGCCCGCATCGACGAGAGTGCGGAGATGCAGGCGTTGCGGTGAGGAAGTCGGGTCGTTAGCCCGGAGCGTACCAAGCGCCCCGGCCGGCGCCGTATCGCGTCAAGTGCCTGCGATCGGCAAGCGCCCGGACATGGTTGCCTCCGTTTGTCCATCCATTTCCATCCGATTTGAAGTGCTTGAATTTGATGCAAGAATGCCCCCGGAGTAAGCCAGATCAGCTTCGCGCCAGCCTGCCGCTTCTTAAGTCCGGTATCGCGGCCGATTAGGCCCGTAGAACGGCCACAAACGGCACGAAAATATAGAATTCGCGGGTCAGGTGCTTAAGGCCCAGGACTCCCGTTAGCCCGCGCTACGTACATTGCGGTGAGAATGCAGGGAAGTAATGCGGCTTAAAATTAAGCGAATTATAAGGTGGACGTCGGCAGTTATCTTCGCGGCGCTTGCGATATTTGTTGCCGTGTTGGCGTACCCCTTCATCGTGAATGGCGTCAGCTTCGAGTCGCACCGCTTGGAAATGACGAGTTTAATTCAAAGCGCCGACCCTGCGTACCGGCCCCTGCCGCGGCCTGTTCGTGATCTCTTGCTATTTTCTCTGCGTGGAAACACGTCCTCTAACGCCGCTCGTCTTTTGATTCGCGAATTCGATGCTTGGCCGACCAACAGAGGCGGATCGGCCTGGACTATCGTCTATGCAACTTGGTCTTGGCTTGTCGCGCTGCATTTCTCGGAGCAGGATCGCTTGGCAATAATCGCGCGTTTGGCCCCGACAGGAGGCGGCCACTTCGGACTTAAGCAAACAGCAGACGCTCTATTCGATCACCCTCTGTCCGATTTAACTTTGGAGGAAGCCGGATCGCTTATCGTACTCACCAGACAACCAAGCCTTTACAACACGCCAGAACGCCTTTTATTGGAACGCAATCGATTCCTGTCCAGATACGAGGAACAGCGCGATGCAAAGAGTCTGCGCAATCCCTATCGCAGTACGTAAGCGACAATCGCCAATCTGCGATAGATACGACGCCGTTCTTCGACACCCATTCCGAATATGACAGCAACTCGTCGGGCGGGTTAGCGTAGCGTAACCCGCCCGACGAGTTGTCACCTATCGATACCGCGGCGTGATCATGGCGCCTCCTCTCTTATGTCTTTATGATCGACCGGATCGCGGTCCGTCGGGGACTACGCCGCAGAAGTGAATTGAGGGGGAAGATAACCGCCAGATCAGCAACGGTGGGAAGTAGCTTGCTATGGCGAGGGCAGTCCTATCGCAACAGTGGGCATTGGCCGCGTCGAAACAAGGCCTGGACGCCCAGCAGACCAAAGTAGTAGAGATCATAAATAATCGGTTCCGCGAGTGCTAGTTTTGAGCTCGGCCTCGAAGAGTGGTCATCAATGCTTCGCGTGCAGATATTTGTTCTAGCCGTTTTAGGCGTTGCTCTAGCCATGCCGGCTGGCGGATTTGTATTCGGCTTTGTTCACGCCGAATCGCTATCCACAAATATACTAATAAATATACTAGAAAGAATAGTGGTTGGAGTCGTATTTTTGATCCTTACATCAATTAGCCTCGGATTTCCGCCAAAAAATGAAGGCCTCGTTGGAGAGCCGTATAATGCATGGCCATATATTATTGTAGCAGGTTTTATAATATTTATTATACCTTTAATTTTGCAGTTAATATATGATGTTATGAAGAAAGGAAAATGATTTTAAATTTTAATATATTGCACTAAACGCAATATAACCACATAAATGCTGTTTGCTCCCGTAATTTGATCATCCGAGATTCCCTATCACTATGTCGCCGAATGGTTTTCCACCATGTCGGCTTGGCCTCACGCTGTCCGCTAAACGAAATTCTCAAGTGATCCGCGGACTACCGCAGAGGCTTACAAGGAAGCGTCGCGCAGCTCTTGACAAATATAGGAATAGTCCTATGATTCAGGCATCCAGCGACTGGACACTGTGCGCGCCGAGCGGGGGGCGCATTCGACAAAGCACGGCGCGATGGCCATCAAACGTGATTTGACCAAACGAACTCTTGTAAAATTCTTCTGCAAAATCAGTACCGCGACAGGAGTGGAACCGAGATAGTTACGAATGAAACCAATTTCCGTTTTGGCGAAACAAAGCCACCGGACAAAATTTCCAAATCGAAACAGTCATCCGGTAAGACCGGATGTGGGTTGACCGCGGCCCCGCGCAATCACATGAATGCGCCCGCATTCGGTCCGACGCGCCGCCTCAAGCACCGACGCGCGGACACCCCTCAAGGAGCCCCCGATGGCCAAGAACATGCTCGACGGCGCCCAGATGATCGTCGATTACCTGATCCGCGAGAAGGTGCCTTATGCGTTCGGGCTGTGCGGCCACGGCAACATCCAGTTCATCGATGCGCTTTATGAGCGCTCGTCCGACATCAAGACCATCTCGGTCCATCACGAGACCGTGGCAGGCTTCATGGCGGACGTTTACTACCGGGTGTCGGGCCAGCCGACCGCGACGTTCACGTCGTGCGGGCCCGGCTCCGCCAATCTGCCGATCGCGCTCGGCAACTCGTTTCTGGATTCGGTGCCGTTCCTGGCGGTGACCGGCAACATCCCGACCAGCCAGTTCAACCGCGGTGCCTTCCAGGAACTCTACCGCCATTACCAGGCGGATTTCCCCTCCACGGTGCGGGCCTATTGCAAGCGCGTGTTCCAGCCGACGCGGGGCGAAATGGTGCCGCTCGCGGTGCGCCAAGCGTGGAAGACCATGGTGACGGGGCGGCCCGGCCCGGTGGTGCTCGACGTTCCGTTCGACGTGTTCCGTGAGGCGGCGGCCGAGGAGACCCCGAAGCCGGAGGAATGGAGCGCCAATATCTCGTGCCGCTGCGGCGCCGATCCGGAGGGCGTGAAGAAGGCCGTCGACATACTGCTGGCGGCGGAGCGCCCGGTGATCCTGATCGGCCAGGGCGTCAAATATGGCGGCGCCGACGCCGACCTGCGGGCGCTCGCCGAAAAGCTCAATATTCCGGTCGCCTCGTCGTCGAGCGGCCTCGGTGGCATCGATGCGTCGCATCCGCTCGCGCTCGGGCTCGTGGCCCGCAACGGGCCGTACCAGGCCAACCACGCGACGCGCCAGGCGGACGTGCTGCTCGCGCTCGGCGTGCGGTTCGACGACCGCACCTCGTCGTCGTGGCTGCCGGGTTATTCCTTCACCATCCCGCCGACGCAACTCATCCATGTGGATATCGACCCCGACGAGATCGGCCGCAACTATCCGGTCGCGCTCGGCCTGATGGCCGACGTGCGGACATTCCTGCGCCAAATCCTCGGCGAGCTCGACGCCCGCCGGGACATCGCCGCAAAGGCGGCAGCGCGCGCGAAGTGGCTCGACGCGATCGCGGGCTACCGCAGGGAATGGGACGCCTTCGTGGCGCCGGGCTTTGTCGATGATGCTTCGCCCATCAATCCGCAGCGCGCCGCCCATGAGATCGACAAGGTGCTGCCGGCGGATGCGATCCTGGTCAGCGACATCGGCATCCACCACAACTGGCTGATCCAGTTCTGCAAGCCGCGGCGACCGGATTCGCTCATCGGCTCCATGGGATTCGGCCCGATGGGCTTCGGGGTCGCGGGCGTGCTCGGGGCGCAACTTGCGGCACCCGGCCGGCCGTGCGTGTCGGTGTGCGGCGACGGCGCTTTCTTCATGCATGCGAGCGTGCTCGGCACCGCGGTCGAATACAATCTCCCCGTCGTCTGGGTGGTGTGGAACAACTACGCCTATGCGTCGATCCGCGGGTTGCAGCGCGGCTATCTCGACGGCCGCGAGCTGGCGACCGACTTCCGGCATCCCGACACCGGGGCTCCCTACAATCCGGACTTCGCCGCCATGGCGCGTTCCGCCGGCGTCGAGGGCGTGCGCATCGACCGCGCCGGCGATCTCGGCGACGCCATCCGCAAAGGCATCGCCACCGGCCGGCCCTATCTGATCGACGCGCAGATCTCGGCCGATCGTAATCCGGGCGGCGCCGGCGTGTGGGAGCTTCCGGGCCTCGGCCAGAGCAAGCCCGTCTTCGGCGGGCGCTATCAGCCCAATTGAAAACAACGCCATCACGTCTGGGAGAAATGCCAATGACCTCAACCCAACCCCAGGAAGCTAAAGGCTTCAAACTGCTCGGCCACGACCGCAGCGCCGCCTGGGGCGGCGGCAGCATCGTGCAGATCCATAAGGGCTACGCTTATGTGGGCGCGGTCGGCGGCTCGAGCTTCAACGGGCCGGAGGGCTTCACGGCGCATGACGTGCGCGACCCCCGCAATCCGAGGAAGGTCTACGAGTTCCGCGCGCCGCCGGGCGTGCATTGCCACAAGGTCCGCATCGTCGGCGACCACCATCTCTATGTGAACTCCGAGCGCCTGGTCGGCGACAAGGGCAAGAACGCCCGCGCCGGGCTCTTCATCTTCGACATCAGCAAGCCCGACCAGCCGCGCGAAGTCGGGTTCTACGATACGCCCGGCAGCGGCCCGCACCGTTTCGGGGTCGACAACAAGCGCGGCCTCGCGTTCCTGCCCAACGATGCGCCGGGCTGGAACAAGCGGGTGATCTGGACGCTCGATATCCGCGATCCGCTCAAGCCCGAAGTGGTCAGCATCTGGGGCCTGCCGTGGCAGAAGACCGAGGGCGACGGCGACGGCAACGACCCGATGCCGGCGGAGAGCGCCATCACGCTGCACGGCCCGCCCATGATCCGCGGCAACCGCATGTATTGCGCGTGGTGGGGCGGCGGCATCTCGATCATCGACTGCACCGACCTGCGCGACATGAAGCTGGTCGGCCACCTGCAATGGTCGCCGCCGTTCCCGGGCTCGACCCACACCTGCTGGCCGATCGGCGACAAGCCTTATCTCGTCGTCACCGACGAGGCTCGCGCGCGGCAGAAATACTGGGACAGCCAGTTCATGTGGATCGTGGACGCGCGCCACGAGACCAACCCGATCCCGGTCGCGACCTTCTTTCCGGACCGCGAGAAATACTTCCACAGGCCCGGCCGCTTCGGTGCCCACAATATCGTGGAGAACATCACCACCGAAGGCCCGTGGGCCAACATCGTGTTCCTCACCTACTTCAACGCCGGCCTGCGTGCCGTCGACGTGAGCGACGTGCTGCGCCCCAAGGAGATCGGCTGTTTCGTGCCGGAACTGCCGGCCGGCCAGAACGCCATCCAGTCGAACGACATCGGGACCGACGAGCACGGCCGGCTCTATTTGATCGACCGCGCCGGCGCCGGCATGCACATCCTCGAATACACCGGCTAAGGCCGGGGAAGGCTGCCATGGACCTTGGGCTTTCCGGGCGCGTCGCCATCGTGACCGGCGCAAGCCGCGGCATCGGCAAGGCCTGCGCGGCCGAGCTCGCGGCCGAAGGCGCGCATGTCGTCGTGGTGAGCCAGGACGCGGCACGCAATGCCGCAGCCTGCGCCGAGATCGCGGCGGCGGGTAAAGGCTTCGTAAATGCCCGCGTCATGGGCATTCCCGTCGATCTCAACGACGTCGCCGCGGTCGGCGCGATGTTTGCGCGTGCCACGGCGGAGTTCGACCGCCTCGATATCCTGGTCAATTGCGCCGCCGTGGTCGGGCGCGGCGATCTGTTCTCGCTCGACGAGGCGAAGCTGGCGCGCATGTTCGACGACAAGCTCAACGGCACCGCGCGCTGCATCCGGCTTGCGGCGCCGCCGATGCGGGCGCGCAAATGGGGGCGGATCGTCAACGTGCTAGGCGGCGCCGCGCGCCAGCCGCAGCCGGCAGCGGTTTCGGTCGGGCTGAACAACGCCGCGATCCTCAATCTCATCAAAGCGGTCGCGAGCGATCTTGCCCGCGACAACGTGCTCATCAACGCGGTGATCCCGAGCGTCATCCATTCGGCGCGGCTCGACGAAACCATCCGGGCCGAGGCGGCGCGCACCGGCAAATCCGAAGCCGAGATGCGGGCACAGCGGGTCGCGCGCATTCCGCTCGGCCGCATGGGCGACGGCCGCGAAGTCGCCGCCGTGGTGGCATTCCTCGCGTCGGAGCGGGCGAGCTTCGTGACGGGTTGCGCCTGGCCGGTGGACGGCGGCGCGGCCGCGGTGATTTGAGGATTGAAATCGTTTCGCAAAAACTAACGACGTCATGCGCGGGCTTGACCCGCGCATCTCGCTCAGGAAGCCACAGCGTTCTTATGACCGGGACAAGCCCGGTCATGACAAGAAGGGTGTTGCGAAGGGCGCCGTATTTTCAGAGCGCAATCATGCCCAAAGCCGCTCGCCCTTGATGTCCTTGTAGAGGTCGGCGACATATTCGCCGTAGCCGTTGAACAGCAAGGTCGGGACGCGATTGTTGGTGCCGATCACGGACTCGGTCGCCTGGCTCCAGCGCGGGTGCGAGACTTCCGGATTGACGTTGGCCCAGAAGCCGTATTCGGAGGCCTGCAGGGCTTCCCAGAAGGTCTTCGGCCGCTGATCGGTGAAGTTTATCCGCACGATCGACTTGACCGACTTGAAGCCGTATTTCCACGGCAGCGCGAGACGCAGCGGTGCGCCCTGTGACTTCGCCACCGGCTTGCCATAGGCGCCGGTGACCACGAAGGCGAGGTCGTTCATGGCCTCCGCCATGGTGACGCCTTCCACATAAGGCCACGGATACCAACTCGCGCGCTGGCCGCTCGCCATTTCCTTGTCGAGGAAGGTTTCCATCCGCACGTATTTGGCCGACGACGTCGGCTTGGCGAACTCGACGAGCTTGGACAGCGGGAAGCCGGTCCATGGGATCGCCATGCCCCAGGCCTCGACGCAGCGGTGGCGGTAGAGCCGCTCTTCCAGCGGCATCTTGCGGATGAGGTCGTCGATCGCGACCTCCTGGGGCTTCTCCACCATGCCGTCGATCTTGACGGTCCACGGCCTGACCTTGAGTGCCTGGGCGGCGCGCGAAATCGACTTCGAGGAGCCGAACTCATAGAAGTTGTTATAGGTCGTGTTGATCGCCTCGTCGGTGACCGGCCGGTCGAGCTTGAAAGTTTCGTTGCGCTTGGCCGGGTAAAGGTCCTTGGTCGGGTCGGGGACATCCGTCACCCGTTGCGCCATGGCGGCGGCGGGTGCCATGGCGATCGCAGCCGCCCCCGTTGCCTGCAGGAAGGCACGGCGGTCGAAGAATAAATGCTCCGGGGTTGCCTCGTGCTCCGGCAATTCCCATCCGCGGTGGCGCTTGATGTGCATGGGGTGCTCCTCAAGGTCGTTTCCCAGTCTTGGCGCTTTATCCTAGCTACGGGCGAAGGCCGTCACCGGCAAGTCACAGTTACGCGAACAGGCCTGTGATCGGCGCTCCGCCGCGACTGCCGCGCGATGCGACTGGAGCCGATCGCACGATTCCTATAATACCACTTTTCCACACCCCGCCCGCCGACATCGGGTCGCATCCCACCCTATCCGCGAAACCAAACTGCCAGAGGACATACCCATGGCCAGAGGCCCCTGGATCGATCATTTCGGCGAGAATTTCCTGTGGTCGAACGCGACCCTCATCATCAAGGGCATGGCGCCTTATGGGGTGGTGGCGCTCGAGGAAATGGATCGCGTGTGCGAAAAGCTGCGCCCGCGCCAGCATGAGCCGCGGGCATGGCAGGAAGAGTGGGGCGCGATGGGAGACTCCATCGCGGGGCGCGCCGACGCGGCCGGTGTCGAGGGTCACGCCAGCACGGCCGGCGACCTTTACCTGCGGGCGGGCAACTACCTCTACAACGCGGAGCGTTTCATCCTGCCGGGCGATGAAAAGCGCGAGGCCGCCCGCAAGGCCTATCGCTGCTGGCACGCCGGCATCAGGCTGCGTCATCCCGCCATCGAATTCGTCGAGGTGCCATATCTGGGCGTGACATTGCCGGCGCTGTTCATGAAGGGCGCGGGCGTCACGGCGCCGGCCCCGACCGTCGTCATCGTCAACGGCATGGACAACGCCAAGGAGATGAGCATTTTCTTCGCCGGCCTCGAATTCGCCCGGCGCGGCATCAATACGCTCGCGATCGACGGCCCCGGCCAGGGCGAGAGCCTGCGCCTGCGCGACATTCACAGCCGCTTCGACTACGAAGTGCCGGGCGGCGCCGCCTATGATTACGTGACGAGCCGGCCGGACGTGGACCACAAACGCGTTGCCATCATGGGCTACAGCTTCGGCGGCTACTATTCGTCACGCATCGCGGCACGCGAACCGCGCTTCGCGGCCGGCATCGCGCTCAGCGCGCTGCATTGGGACCTCGCGGCCTGGCAGACCCGCATCAAGGAGCGAAACCAGAGCGCCCCCACCAGCGTCGCCCAGTCCAACTTCCAATTCCAGTGGGTGGTGAATGCCGCGACCTCCGACGCTGCGATCGAGGTCGCGCGCACCTTCACCATGAAGGACGTGGCGAAGGACATCGCCTGCCCGTTCCTGATCACCCATGGCGGCAACGACCGCGTGGTACCGGTCGAGAACGCCCAGAAGCTGTTCGAAGCGGTCGGCTCGAAACGCAAGGCGTTGAAAATCTTCACCACCGAAGAGGGTGGCGCCGAGCACGCCCACGTCGACAACCGCCAGATCGGCATCGACTATGCGGCCGATTGGCTGGAGGCGGTTTTGATGTCAGGGCCAGAGGTCAGTAATCAGTAATCAGGACGCTGTCATTCCGGGGCGCGCGAAAAAGCGCGCCCCGGAATAACGGCGGTCTCACCGCGCGGGCTTCAGATACTGCTTCTCCAGCATCACGTGGATGCCCTTGTGCTCGTTCACCACCTGGGTGACGCGCAGGTCGGCGGCGAGGCTGCACAGCATGTAGGCTTCGTGGCGCTTGAGCGTGGTGCGCGCTTCGATGAGATCGAGCATCTGGCGCAGCGCCGTGACCACGCAGTCGTCGAGGTCGGGATCGAACGCCATGGTGATGACGTGGGTCGGCGTCTCCGCCATCGGCCATGCGAGTTTCATGTCGTCGCGTACGGTGAGGCGGAAGCGGCCGATCAGGCCGGTCTCGATGGCATTGACGCAGACCTCGCCGTCGCCCTGGGCGGCGTGGCCGTCGCCCACCGAGAACAGCGCGTTGTCGACGAATACCGGCAGAAAGAGCGTGGTGCCGGCGGTGAGCTCCTTATTGTCCATGTTGCCGCCGAACTGGCGCGGCTGGATGCTCGATACCGTGCCCCAGGCGCGCGGCGGCGCGTTCGCCATCACGCCGAAGAACGGCCGCAGCGGAATATCGGTGCCCCATGGCAGCCGGCCGACCATCCGGTTGCGCTCCAGCGCCACATGGATCATGTGCGGCTCGGCGAAGTCGTGCGGCAGCGCACCCCGGAGCGGGCGACAGGCGGTGTAGCCCCAGTCGTAATGCAGCGCGATGTCTTCGATGTCGACCTGGAGCACCTGGCCGGCCTTGGCGCCACGCACCGCCACCGGCCCGGTGCACATGTGGCCCGGCAGCATGCGGCGCGTCTTCGCGTTGTGGATGTCGTAGAGCGCCGGCGGAATGATGGCGGGCGGCGGCGGCAAAGCATCGGGGGGCCCCGATACGGTCGATATCGTCACCACCTCGCCGCTGTCGACGGTCGCGGCCGGCGCGAGCGTGGCGTCGAGATAACCCCAATGCACCGTCGCGGCGCCAGCCTCCAGACGCTTCGCCATTTTTGAACCTGTCCCGCTTCGCTCCGACGCGTCTCGCGCGCCGCAGCATGATGAAAGACGTTGTGGCGCGGCACAAGTGGCGGTGGAATGGGAACAACGAATAGGATCGAAATGCCGCAAAAAAATGCCGGATCCTGGAGATCCGGCGGAGTTTTTGCCGGTCACCAATCGACCGGCATCAGTCTTCAGAGGGAACAGCTGACGACGACCAACCGCGTTCTGGGAGGAAGGCGCGACCGTTCGCCGCCAGCATGACGCAAATATGACGACGGCGTCGGCGGCGATCAACGCGCGGCCCCGCATGACTGCCATGCGGGTCGCCGACGCGACCGTGCGCTCGTCAATAGCTCCAGCGCTGCGCCTTGCTGACGAGGAAATCGCGGAACGCCTGCACCCGCGCTACCGACTTGAGCTCCTCCGGATAGACGAAATAAGCATCGAGCGCGATCGTTTCGGAATCGCCGAACAGCTGCACCAGCGCGCCATCCTCTTCCACGATGTAGTCGGGCAGCATGGCGATGCCGAGGCCCGCTTGGCAGGCGCGCAAGATGCCGATGATGTTGTTGATGGTGAGGTGCGGCGTGCGCGGCCCCTGGCCGTTGCGGCCGACGTCGACAAGCCACCTTGTATTCTGCAGGTAGGACGGCACTTGGCCGCCGAGCACCAGCAGGTGGTGCTTGTCGAGGTCCTCGGGCGAACGCGGGGTGCCGAGGCGCTTGAGATATTCGGGCGACGC
>Ga0116129_1001081_pt1 | contig 15526 bp, 10 predicted proteins | sample June2015DPH_17_2_FD_89732 | JGI IMG/M metagenome (GOLD analysis project Ga0116129, IMG submission 89732) | Peatland microbial communities from SPRUCE experiment site at the Marcell Experimental Forest, Minnesota, USA - June2015DPH_17_10 | ecosystem: Environmental > Terrestrial > Soil > Wetlands...
ATCTTGGCCTGGGCGGCGCGGTGCAAGCGGGATACAGGCTGGCATTCGAGCTGGGTTACGACTACGTGATCCGCGTCGATGGCGACGGCCAGCACGATCCCATGGACATCCCGAAAATTCTGGAGGCGCTGGAGCACGGGGATTGCGAGATGGCGATCGGCTCGCGGTTTATCAATGGAGGGGGAGAGCATTCCGGGATGCTTCGCGCGGCTGCGATCGTATTTTTTCGCGCCGTGCTGCGGCCGATTCTAGGGCGTCCGGTGCGCGATCCCACCTCGGGATTCGTGGGCGTCAATCGCACCGCGCTGGCGCTGTTCAGCCGCAGTTTTCCGCTCGAATATCCTGAAATCGAGGCGCTCGTGGTGCTCCAGCGCAAACGGTTCCGCTTCGTTGAAGTGCCGTGCCGCATGCGCCCGCGCCGCGCTGGACGCACTACCATCACGCCGTTGAAATCGCTGTATTACATGGTTCACGTGCTGCTTGGCGTCCTTGTGAATTTGCTGAAATTCGAAGGCAGGAGAAAATAAAGCATGGATCGTCTGCTCAACGTGATGACTGGTTTCAGCGTGCTGCTGATCGGCCTGGTGCTGCTTTCGGTGCGCCGCGCGCACATCCGGGTGGAATATTCGGTGAGCTGGCTGGCCGCGGCGCTGATGCTGCTGGTTCTATCCCGATGGCGCGGCCTGCTGGACCGGATCGCTGATGCCACCGGTCTTCGCAGCGGACCGCTTGCGCTCCTGGTGGTCACGGGCGCATTGTTTCTGCTCGTGTTGTATCGATTGTCGATGATGATTTCCAGCTTGAAGGATTCCAATATCGCGCTCGCCCAGCGCCTCGCGATCCTCGAATTTCGTCTTGAGTCCCATGAAGAAGCAAAAACGCCAGGAAAATAAACCCGCCGCCGTCCCCCTCCCCGTTCGGACACCCGCCTGGTGGTCGCCGCCGTGGTGGTATTGGCTGGTTGGCTTCGGCGCGCTGTTCCTGGCTTTCGAGGTTTACGGACCGGCGCTACACAGTCCCTTCGTGCTGGACGATCTCTATTTACCGTACGCTGACGCGCATCCGCCGCATTCGCTGACGGGCTGGCTCGGGTTGCAGCGCCCCCTGCTGATGTTTAGCTTTTGGGTGGACTATCAAATGGGGGGCGGTGAGCCGCATGGCTACCATACCACCAACATCCTGCTCCATTTCATCGTTTCGACCGTGGTGATGCTCATTGCCGCGCGTTTACTGGAGTGGGCCGGCGTTTCCGGACGCATGCGGCAAGCGCTGGCCGTATTTTCCGGCGCGCTGTTTCTGCTCCATCCGCTGCAAACCGAATCGGTGGCCTACGTCGCCAGCCGGTCAGAGGTCTTGAGCGTGTTGTTTTACTATTCGGCGTTCGCGGTTTTCATTTATTCGAATCGCGATTCCATGAGCTTGCTTCGAGCCATCGCCATCGTCGGATTGTTCGGCGCCGCCGCCGCAACGAAGGAGCATACGCTCACGCTTCCCGCGTTGATCGTGCTCACCGACGTGTTCTGGCATCGCGGAGGATTGCGAAAGAACGCCGCTCTCTATGCGCTTCTCGCGCTGGTCTGCGCGGCCGGAGGCGTCGTGGTGTGGAGGGTGCTTTTGGCGTCCAATACGGCTGGATTCAGCATGGCCGATCTCTCGCCTGTTTCTTATTTTTTCACGCAGTGCCGCGTGATCTGGATCTACATCCGCATGTTCTTTCTGCCGTTCGGACAGAATATCGACGCCGATATTCCTATTTCCAGAGGGCTGCTCGATCAAGGCGCGATCTTCGGACTTCTGGCTCTGCTTGCTGCCGTGGCCGTCGCGTGGATCTATCGAAAGCGCTGGCCTCTCGCGTCATTCGGCGTGTTCGTGTTTCTGCTCCTGATCGCGCCCACTTCATCTTTGATCCCGATCCGCGATGTTCTCGCCGAGCGGCGCGCCTACCTGCCTCTTCTGGGCCTCATTCTGATCGTTCTCGAACCACTGCGCCGTCTGCAATTCCCGCAAGCCGTCGGGACTTGCGCGGCGGCGCTCGCGGCAGTGACCGTACTCACCTACCAGCGCAGCGATATATGGTCGACGCCGCTCACACTGTGGCAGGATTCAGTCGCCAAAGCGCCCCGCAAAATGCGTCCGCGATTTCATCTCGCTTTCACCGAGTATCAGATGGGCGATTGCGCGAAGGCCGCGCAAGACTTCCAGGCCGCCGCCCGTCTCGATGTACCCGATTATCGTTTGCTCGTCGATTGGGCGAATGCCCTCGATTGCGCCGGCCGGGAGGAAGAAGCGGCCAATGAGTTCACTGCGGCAACCCAAATGTCTCCCCAATCGGCGGAGGCGTATGTCGGACTCAGCGCGGTTTACGGCAAGCAGAAGAAGCTCGACGAAGCGCTGAAGGTTCTGGCGAGCGCGGAAGCGATCGATCCGCACATCGTGCAGATTTATGTCAATCGCGGCGGAGTTTATGAGCTTCTTGGCAATCGCGCCGCGGCGATTACGGAATATCAACGCGCGCTGGCCCTCGATCCAACCAACCATTCGGCTCGCGAAGGGCTTCGGCGGACAGGCCGGTAAATGACGCGCATCGGGGTCAACGCGCTGTACCTGATTCCGGGCGGCGTCGGAGGCACTGAGATTTATCTTCGCCGGCTTCTTGCCGCGCTCGCCGGTGTCGATCGGAAAAACGAATATTTCGTCTTCACCAATCTGGAGACCGCGGCGGATCTGGTCCCGCGCCAATCGAATTTTCACTGGAAACCGCAGGCCGTTCACGCCCGCTTCCGCCCGGCCAGGATTCTGTGGGAGCAAACGATTCTACCGCTCGAAGCCGCGCGTTACCGGCTGGACGTCCTGTTCAATCCCGGATTCACGGCACCGCTACTTGCTCCGTGCGCGTCGGTTACGGTGTTTCACGATCTCCAGCATAAGCGTCATCCCGAGCATTTCCGCTGGTTTGATCTGCCCTTCTGGAGGCTGTTGTTATGGGCGTCGGCGCATCGTTCGCGTGGCCTGATCGCAGTGTCGGAAGCGACCAAGGCGGATCTCATCCGTGTCTATCGGCTTCCTCCCACCCGCATCAGCGTGATCCTGCACGGCGTCGAGCCTGAGTTTTTCTCGCTCGATCGATCCCGCACCGAACCGTTCGTCCTCTGCGTCTCCACCCTGCATCCGCACAAAAATCTTGAGCGCCTGATTCGAGCTTATGCCAGCCGTCAGCGCAACTGGCGCCTTATCTTTGCCGGAATGCGCGGCTTTTTTGCTGAAGCGCTGGAAGCATTGATTGGGGAGCTGGGCGTGCAGGATTCGGTCGAACTCACCGGCTGGATTCCGCGCGAAGAACTGCTCCAGCTTTATGCGCGCGCGCAGGCGTTTGTCTATCCATCCACTTTCGAAGGTTTCGGAATGCCCGTGCTCGAGGCGATGGCCGCGGGGATTCCGGTGGCCTGCTCCGATATCCCTCCGCTGCATGAAGTGGCGGGTGAAACCGCGCTGTTCTTCGATCCTCTGAACGACGCTGCGATCGCGGCCGCGCTCGACCGGATCGTGGCGGACACGGAGCTTCGCGCGAAGCTGGAAAAAGCCGGCCCGGAGCGGGCCCGGGCCTTTACCTGGGAGCGGGCAGCGCGCGAAACGCTGGCGCAATTAACCTTTACTGATTCGACCAGTTCGTCACCAGATTAAATACGTCCACACTTCCCAATCCGGTGGCAAAACTCCAGGCCGAGCCCGTGGAGTAGGCGGGCGTGAACGAACTGCTGGAGACGGAAAGAGCCCCGCTGATGGTGCTGGTCGACCCGCGAAAGTCGCGGCCCCATCCTACTTCGCCGGTGGTCCCGAAGCAATCCACGGTGCCCGTACAATTCACGTCGATGTCCCCGCGAGTGACTGTGTGGAAAATGCTGCTCGCCTTCGCGCCCGCCGCGAGCCCATAGTACACGGGATTCGGATTGCCCTGCGCCGCTCCCGCATTCTGGTTCACCAGAGCCTGAATGCCGGCCAGAATCGGCGCTGCGAAGGATGTGCCGCCTGCCGCGGCCCAGTTGCTGGGTGCACCGACGCAGCGCGATCCGTCATTGTTCAGATCGGAAAAGCAGAAGATGTAGATCGCTCCTCCGTCCAGTGTTTCATTGGCCGCAAACAACGAAACATCCGGAATATCGCGCACGCCGTCGCTCGGATTGCCGGCCGCTCCCGTTTGCCAGGACGGTTTGGCCAGCCCCTTGCAACTGCCGTCGGAGACTCCGTTCATCGTACTCGCTCCGGTAAAGCAATTGCTGGGTCCTCCGCTGCCTCCGGCGACTACCAAGTACCCATTGAGGCCGGTCGTACTGTTGCAAAAGCCGTCCTCGCCATATGCGGTGGTAAAACCAAAATGCGTAACCAGCAGCCCGCTTGCACAGGAACTGTTCCAGGGAATTTCCGGAATGTAAGATAGCGCTGAACCGTAGGTCCCGCTATTAGTGGTCGCCCAATAAGTGCTGCTGGTGCCGTCCAGGGTGTCGGAGAAGTCCGTTCCGCCCACGGCAACGTTATAGATTGTGGACGCCCAGCCGTTGACGCCGATCCCGTGCGTGGCGCTGACGCCGTCCGCATCGCAACTGGCCGCATTCTCATCTCCCGCGGAAACGAAAATCGAAATACCCTCGGTGACCGCCTGCATATAGAGCGAACTGATGGCCGCATTCGCCGAAGCGCCATTTTCCGCTTCACAGATTCCATAACTGATACTCATGACCGATGGCGGATTGCTTCCGTTGACCATGTTCGCCATGGCGATATATTGCCCGTACGAAGTCCGCGTATTGGCGCACGCCGCCAGGACGATGGTTGCGCTGGGAGCCGCGGCGCTGGCATATTCGGCGTCCAGTGTCGCTTCGATATCATCGCCGTTGGGGTTCACCCCCGGGTCGATGCAATTGTTGACTCCGCTGGGGGGCGCGGGATGAGAAGTTACCAGAGACCCGGCAGTATATTGGGAAAGCCCGAACGTGCTGCGAAAGGTGTTCCAGTCCGCCGTAGTATAAAGATCGGTATCCTCGAGCACCGCCACCGTTTGCCCCTGACCTGAGATCCCTTTGGTGAACAGAGAATTGAAGTCGTAAATCGTCGCCAGATCGGCGGGAACAACGGCGTGTCCTGAACTCCGGCCCTCGGAATAGGTATACTTCGAACGCTTTACCATGGGATGCGGTTGGAAATCGTGCAGCGAAACTACGCCTGCCACGGCCGGCGCCAGCGCGGCTGGAATCTGAGGATCGCTCATGTTGGCGATATGCCGGACGCCCTGCACATCCAGATTGTGAATAGAAGTGTGAAATGCGCTCGACACTTGTCCCGCGCTGCCCGAGAAATCGATCACCATCCCGCTCGGATAGACCGAATTGACCATAAAGCCGTGGGATTCCAGCCAGCCGCTGATGGTCTGGATATCCTCTTCCGCCAGACCAAACTTCTGGCCGAACTCACTGGCGCTGATCCATTTATGAAAGTTCGCCGACTTGGGGTTGCTCAGATCCTCTACGAACTGGGCTGCCGCCTGTTCCTGTTCCGGCGACCGCTTCAGCTGGAGCAGCATATGGTCCAGGCTGAGGCTATTCGCCACCGGGCCCAAATCGTTCGCAGCATTGGCCTCAGGACGCGTATTTCCCGCCAGCGTAACCAAGTGATTCTCATCCACCTTGTCATGAATCAGGCTTTGCCCGATACTTTGAGAAACCAGCACCATCGCAGACAGGAAAACGGCTTTAAACATGAAAAATCTCCTTAATAATGCTACACGAGATTGGGGCAAGGGGGGCGCAGAACCACTACACAACCTTGGACGAGCGCACACACCCCAACGTGTACCGGAAAAAGATGAGTAATATACGTAGTGGTTATTGTCTAGCTGGGAGGCAGAATCTTCGAGAGATCGTTATACAGCACAAAAACCACCACCACCATCAGGAACACGAAGCCGACCTTCAGCACCGCTTCTTTGACCTTCAGATCCAGATCGCGCCGCAACAGCATCTCGATCAATAGCATCAGAATCACGCCGCCGTCCAGAATCGGGATCGGCAGCAGATTGAAGATCGCCAGATTCAGGCTCACGCCCGACATCAGCATGATGAATTCAACCGGACCCGCGCGCGCCGCCTCACCGGACATCTGCGCAATGCGGAACGGCCCTTCGATCGATTTCGGAGACATCCGGCGCTCCAGTATCCCCTCCAGGAATTTGAAGATCAGCTTGGCGTACTGCACATTCTGGTGGCAGGATTCGGTGAAGGCCTGCGCCAATGGCAGCTTCACCACCTCCATTCCCGGTACCAGTTGCACGCCGATCATCCAACGGGTCTGCCCTTCGATCTCGCGCTGCTCCGGTGTCAGCATTACCTCATGCAGCCCTCCGTTGCGGGAATAGGTCAGATGGATCGGAGTGCCTTTCGTCTGCTCCAGCACTTCCTGGAGCCGCGAAGCCTTCAACAGCGGCTGACCATTGATATTCAGCAGGATGTCTCCTTTTTCGAGACCTGCCTTTTCCGCCGCGTCGTTGCCTTTCACGAAACCGGCCACTTGCACCTGGGATTCCTGCATCCAGCCCGACTGCCCCGCGCCCAGCTTTGGATCGTACGCCGGAGTGACGGAGAAATGCAGCAGCTTCCCGTCCCGCTTCACTTCCAACTGCATCGCCTGGCCGGCACCGGCGATTTCCTTCATCACCACGTCTTCCCAGGTCGGATTTTCAATATCGTCGACCTTCACCACCTGGTCGCCTTCGCGAATCCCCGCCTGGTGTGCCGCGCCGTTCGGCGTCACCACTCCCACAATCGGCGAATGCGGCAGCGGAACGCGCATGTAATGTTGAGTGAACAGTCCGGTTAGCAATACCACCGCCAGCACCAGATTGATCGCCGGACCGGCGAACGAAATAATCATCCGCTGCCAACGCGGCTTAGCCAGGAAGTTGCGCGGATCGGCGTTGGCATTCTGGTCGCCCGGATCGGTCATATCGCCGAACTGCTCGCCCGCCATCTTCACGTATCCGCCGAATAGGATCGCGCAGAAGCGGAAATCGGTCTCGCCGTGCTTAAAGCCGAACAGCCGCGGCCCGAAGCCGAAACTGAACGCCTCGATTTTCACGTCGAAAAAGCGAGCCGCCCAATAGTGGCCAAGTTCGTGGACCAGGATCATCACCCCGATCAGAACCAGATACCACCAGATATTTTGTAGAAAAACCATGCCTATAACTTCCTACGCGCGAAGCGCCGCTTCGGTTGTAACTTTCTTTCCCCAACGAGTATGAATCACCTGCCGCGCCGCCTCACGGGAGGCACGATCTATTTCTAACACTTCCGCGATGGTCCGTGGTTCCCGGCCCGGAATCCGGTCCAGCGTTTCCGCCACAGTCGCCGCAATCGCCGGGAACGGAATATTGCCCGCCAAAAACGCCTCGACAGCGATCTCATCGGCAGCATTCAGCGTGCAAGTAGCCGAACCGCCTGCTTCCTGCGCTTCATAAGCGAGTTTCAATAGAGGAAATTTCTGAAAATCGGGAGCTTCGAAATTCCATGTCGAGCTCTCGGACCAATCCAGGCGCGGCACCGGCGCATCGGCGCGTTCGGGATAGGTCAGCGCATATTGAATCGGCATCCGCATATCCGTCGCCGATACCTGCGCCATCACGCTGCCGTCGGTATACTCCACCATGGCATGCACCTTCGATTGGGGATGCACCACCACCTCTACTTGTTTCGGCGGCAGATCGAATAGCCAGCACGCCTCGATCACCTCGAAGCCTTTGTTCATCAAGGTCGCGGAGTCGATCGTGATACGCCGCCCCATCTTCCACGTTGGATGATTCAGAGCCTGTTCCGGTGTCACCTTCGCCAGCGCCTCGGCCGGAGTCTGCCGGAATGGGCCGCCCGAAGCCGTCAAAATAAGCTTCGCGACCTCATCCCGCCGCCCGGCTCGAAAGCATTGATGCGCGCCGTTATGCTCGCTGTCGACCGGCAGCAGTTCGGTCCCGGATGCGCGCATGGCCTCAATGACGAGCTTGCCGCTGGCGACCAGCGTTTCCTTATTTGCGAGCCCAACCCGTTTCCCGAGTCGCACCGCCTCATAAGTGGCTTCCATGCCCTCCACGCCGACAATCGCTGACATAACGAACCCAGCTTCCGACGCCTTCGCTGCGTCGACGCGCGCTTGCGCCCCAAACCCCAGATCCGGAACGTAAGAACCTAGCCGCGCCCGCAAATCTTTGAGAGCCGTTTCATCTGCCACTACAGCCACTTGCGGACGAAACTCGGCGATCTGGCGAGCCAGAAGCTCCATATTGCGCCCGGCTACCAGGGCATAAATCCCGAACCGGTCAGGCCATCGGCGCACCACATCCAAGGTGCTGGTCCCAATCGACCCGGTCGACCCCAGAAGTGTAAGTAAAGTCACCCTTACTCTCTATATTATCATCGCCGGAAGATTACGCGAGCTTCAAATTTTCTGGGAACCTCTTAACCGCCTGACCTCGAACCCCAAAGGGGCGCCGGGGAGGATTGCTTCAGGGGTCTTTATGAGGTTAGTCTCGCTTTGGTGGGAGTTTGGCCTCCCCGGCTTGATTCCAATATTAGGATATCCTGATCCAAAAAGCAACAGTTTTCTGTAGAAAAACCTTAAAATATTTTCACCATGTTGTCCGAGTGTTTCTTACAGTTATGTTTCTATTGGACATATGGCCTATTTCTTTTTAACCTCGACCCCTGTCCAATCTTCCAAAACCCGGATTACAGAGCAGAAATCGTCCTCCGCTCGCCCGGATGCCATATTCGCCCTTAACATTTGCTCGGTCAGCGCCGTCACCGGAAGGGGCACTCCCAGGGACTTGGCCGACTCCAGCGCCAATCCGACATCCTTATGCATCCACTTTGTAGCGAACTGTGTCCCGAAGTCCCGCGACATGATGTAGGGCGCTTTGAAGGAGATCAACGCGCTCTTGGCGGCGCTATTGTCGAGGATCTCGAGCATCAGGCTAGGCGAAATCCCACCTTTGGCAGCCAAAACCATCCCCTCGGCAAACGCCTGCATGATATTCGCCAGGATCAGGTTCTGCGTCAGTTTGGCCTGCAACCCCTGCCCGGACGGGCCGCAGTAATAGAAAACCTTCCCCATGATTTCGAAAAAAGGCTTCGCCCGCTCGAACGCCGCTTGTTCGCCGCCTACCATGAACGTCAGCGTACCCTTATCAGCGCCTGGCTTCGATCCGGTACAAGGCGCGTCTAAGAAATGCGCCCCATGGTCCGCGAACTCGGCGCCAATCTCCCTGCTGACTGCCGGAGAAATCGTGCTGCAATCGGCGATAATCGCCCCTTTTCGCACGCCTTCCAGCAATCCTTTGGGACCCAGCGCGATTTCCCGCGCCATCGCCGAATCGCCGACGCAATAGAAAATCACGTCGGCAGTTTTCGCCACTTCCTCCGGCGTCGCGCACGCTTTGCCCGCGCCCTCCTTAGCCAACTCATGAGCCTTCGCCGTCGTGTTCGACCACAAAGCGACGTCATGCCCCGCTTTCAACAAGTGCCGGGCCATAGGCGCACCCATGATGCCGAGTCCAAGAAATCCTAACTGTGCCATGAAATAGATTCTATCGAAGAAGACCCGTACGCGGTGATGGAGGGACGGCGCCCCCCGAATTTACTTAATCCCGAAGTTGCTGATTCGCTGAGAGAAGCCTGAGGATTAGTAAATCCGATGGTTGGAAGGTGGTGACAGGCACATTGTTCAGGTCCTCATCCCGCTCCACCACATGACTGCGGATCATGGTGCGCAGTTGAGATACTGAAACCCCCAATTCTTCGGCGGCTTCCGTCTCCGAGTATTGGGACTTTCCCGTTCTGGTCAGTTGCAAGATACAAATCCTCGTTTCTCTACTAATAGGATTGTAGAGTGCGGGCACTGGAGGCCCAATCGGGGAGAGCGCTTATTTACGCCACCGTATCGCCTAAGGTACGAACGTACTAAGACGCTCGCCCACGCAGGGGTACACGCGCGGAACCTTGTATTATCTCGCGTGGCTCGGGTTCACCCGGATAGTCGCCATCATGCCACTGTCCTCATGGCCGAGAATGTGGCAGTGATAAACAAAATCTCCCACCAGCGGACCCCGGAAATCCATGCGCACCTTTACGCTTGGATACGGCCCCGTTCCCGACCAATACGGCAATTGGATCATGTCAAGAAATTGGCCGTTATTCACCGGCACGCCGTTTTGTTCCAGTAGCAAAAAGTGAATCTGGTGGATGTGAAACTCATGATTCTCCATCGCTCGATTTTCGATTGTCCAATCCTCCACCGCTCCTTGCGTGGTCACGATGGACGGCGGATTGTCAGGACTGAACAAAGTCGGCGTCCGCCCATCGACGGTGATGTAGAAATTTGTGGGGCTGCTGGGATCGCTGGGGTCCGATACTACCTCCGAGAAGTACAGCTTTCGGTGGGCCGTAGGCCTCTCCCGATCGAGCGCCGCGAAGCGCTCCACAAGTGGCGCTTCGGAGACTTGAGGGACGGAGAGAGCCGGCTCCGGCGCATTCTCATCGGCGTGAATCACAGCGATGGGCCGGGTGGGGTCGTTATCGCCGTCAGGGCCGGTGTCGACATTCAGCGTCAGCAGCGTGGCGTTCTGGACGCTTGTGGCAGGTCCGGTCACAATGAACTCAGCGCGCGCGGCCGGCGCCAGCAGAATGTCTGTCTGGGTAAGGCTCTTGCCTACCGACGTTCCGTCCTGCGAGCCGGTCGGGACTCCATCGAGCGCCACCACTTGCAGCGACTGCGGCGCTCCATCGTATTGCAGTTGCAGATCGATGATCGTATCGGCCGACGCGTTGAGAACCCGCCACAACTGCTTTTGGGAAGGCTTCAGTTGAATCACCGCGGGTGTGAAATCCGGATACGCGATCGGAACGTAGTTCAATGAGATATCCCAGGAAGGGATGTTCCCGCCAGGAGTCGGATTTCCGGGGACCAGATTATCCCGGATCACCAAAATCTGCTGCGGCAATTCCGCCGCTTCCGGATTGACGTTCTGAATCCCTTCGACAATCAGCGCCCCTGACGCGCCGCCTTGTACCGCTGCTTCCGAGATACCGTGAATGTGCGGATGATACCAATAGAGCCCGGGCGGCTCATCCAATGGAAACCGTACATCGTACTGGAATGTCTCGCCCGAATTAATCATGGTGCGGATCACTTCATCTTGATGGCAGGTGGGAGCCGTGTTCGTGCCGTGGTAATGAATGTTGGTGGAGGAAGCGGTCATAGTTACGGCTCCACAGGTGCTCGATGGCTTACCTGAAACCCTCATTTCCATCATCTTGTGATTATGGACAGATGCAACTGCCTCCGGGACGTTGTTGGTCAATTTAATGAGTAGCCGATCGCCGCGGCGTACATGCAGAGTGGGAGACTCCGCGCCGCCGTCCGTCATGAAGCAGAACAGAATATTGCCATACTGATCGACCGTGGTTTGATAGGTCATATTCACGCGCAGGACCCCGTGCTCGCTGAAAAGATCCTTAGGCGCGGTAACCGTGCTCCCCGCCGGAAAGCGCGGACACACGCTCTGAGCAAGACCGCAAATCGGCACAATGAAGGCAATGAGGGTAATGATTTTCATAGCAATCTCTCTTTCGACCGGTCCAACTAGAAGGTAAATTTCGCGCCCAATTGCAGCAGCCGTGGCGCTGCAGCACTGACCACCTGGCCGAACGTTGCGCTGCTGATGTTGCCGTCCACAGATTGCGGTCCGAAAAATTGAGCGTGGTTGAAAACGTTGAAGGCTTCCAGGCGGAACTGTAGCGATTTCGATTCGGTCAGCCGCACGTTCTTGAGCAGTGCCATATCGAAGTTCACCATTCCGGGTCCATGAAAATAGCGCCGCGAGGCGTTGCCCGGCGTGCCCAAGGCATTTTCGCTGAACAGGCTGGCGTTGAAATACGATTGGCCGTTTCGTGGATTGTGATTCAGATTCAGCGAGCCGGAGGCGACATCCGGTTCGTCGATGCCGAAATTGTTGATCCCGTTCGGCTCCGCGCCCAACAGGGAGTTATCGCCGTAGTTAATCAGCGTCACCGGCAGGCCGGTCGTCAGCCGTGTGATCCCCGAAAATTCCCATCCCTGCGTCCAGCGATTTTTAGCGCGGAGAACCCGCTCCACAGGAAGCTGGTAGCTGTAGCTCACGACGAAATTGTTCGTAATATCGAATGATGATAATGCTCTGCTGAGCGAGGGATTCAGCGGGTTAACTTCCTCGCCCAAATTGGACGATTGATCGATCGACTTGCTGAAGGTGTACGCGGCCAGCATTTGCAGTGGTCCGCTGGTGTGGCGGAAAGTGACCTGAAGAGAATTGTAGTTGGAGTTGCCGATGGTGGTCTCCAGCGTGTCACTGCCGAAATTCGGACCCAGAGGTCCTCTGGTGCCATTAATCACCTGACCCGATGCAGTGGTGAAAACGTTGCTTTCGTTGAAAGGACCGCACGGCGTCTGGCCTGGCGCCAGGTTGACCGGATTACTGAGCTGAAGGCACAGCGCCGGGTTGCCGGGATTCGCTTCTTCCAGCACCAGCAGGTGATGGGACTGGGTGCCCACAAAGCTGACATCGAGCACACTGTTATTGCCGAAGCCGCGCTCGATCGAGAGCATGTATTCCTCGGTGTACGGAGTCTTATTCGTGGTCACGTAGTTTGGGATGCCGGTGATCGGCTCAAATTGCGACCAGTCGATGTTGGAATCAGGATGGCTGGCCGAGGTGTTCAAAGGCGCAAGCTGGACCGGGAAATATTGACCTAAATTCTGCCCGCTTGCGGCAGTCACGAAGGGGTTCGAAAACAGCGGCGGAGCGGGGCTGCTATAGGTCGTCCCATAAGGCGCATTGGCGCTGCTCACTCCAATCGCCAACGCTTCAATGGCTGTATAAAACATGCCATAGCTGGCTCTCACGCTGGTCTTGGAATCGGGTGCCCAGGCGAGGCCGATACGCGGGGCGAAATCCTTATTTCCGGGCGGCGCGATGGTGCGCGGTACGCCGGGATCGGTGGGAAACAGGATTCCCGCGGGCGCGCCCGGGAAAACGATGGACTGCTTGCCGGGTTCGAAGGTCGCGAGCTGGTTGTACTTTTCATACCACGGTTCGACCCGGTCCCAGCGCAGGCCGTAGTTCAACGTCAGATTTTTCCGCAGACGCCAGCTATCCTGCGCGTAAATTCCCACATACTTATTGCGGCCGTAGAAAGGCTGAAGCTGACTCTGGTTATACTGGCTGGGGATGCCGAGCAGGAAGTCCGCGAAGTCGACGCCGGTCTCACTGCCGAAGAAGATGAAATTGCCATTCAACTGGGCGATAGGATTGGTGTTGACCTGATCGTAGTGAAACTCGCCGCCAACCTTGATGGTATGGGTTCCCACGATTTTCGAGAAGCCGTCGCGCCATTGAAAAGTGTTGTTGACCTGTCTCAACTCGTTGGTATTGGTCCCAATCGAGAAGTTATTGAAGTCCACGCTTTCTACGCCCTCAGTTTTCGGCGATAAAGGCACGATGCCGGTAAAACCTTGTGATGCCAGGCTGATGCCGACTCCGCCAATGGGCTTGCCAAGATCCGTCGCGTCCCGCATGAAGCTGAAATGAAATTCGTTGACGGCGGTCGAGCTGAAAGTTTTGGTATCGCCGAGCGAGAGCAGTTGCGCGCGGCCAAGGTTCAAGGCGTTAAATCCCGGCACATTCGCGCCGCCTTGCGCCACCGGATAGGGATTGTTCTGATTCCAATCGTCGAGAAAATAGTAGGCGGATAACATTCCCCAAGGCGAAGTACCGTCCACGCGATAAGCGCCTTTATCGTCCCGTAAAGTCTGGTTGAAGGCTGAAGTGGAAAAGGTGCCGTTGGCGTTATTGGGCGCCGGAATATATTTCAGCAGGCTGGCCGCCGGAGCCGACCACGCACTCTGCGGGATCACGCCGTTGGGAAGAACGCACTGGACAGGAGTGGTGCATCCGGGGGTGTAATAAGGCTCGCCCGCGGAAACGCCGTAGCCGAGCTTTTGCGCAAGCTGGCTGGCAAAATAAGGACCGCTCACCGTGGTCGGGACCGAATTTCCATTCTGATCGACGGTGGTGAAGGAGCCGGTAAGATCGGACAGATTACCGCTGCGGTCGAGGATCGAAGGAACCGGAATCTCGCCTGTATCGACGCCCTGCGTCAACCGCGTTCCCTGATAATCGGCGAAGAAAAACAGCTTGTTCCGGCGGATCGGACCGCCTAGCGTGCCACCGAACTGGTTCTGGTCGAACGCGCCGCGGGTGGGAGAAAAATAGTTGCGGGCATCGAGGTTGGTGTTGCGCAAAAATTCGAACACGCCGCCGTGTAATTCATTGGATCCGGACTTTGTGACCACGCTGATCTGGCCTCCGCTGAACTCTCCATACTCGGCGTCGAAGTTACTGGTGAGAATCTTGAACTCGGCGATGGAATCGAGGTTGGGGATGATGGCCGTACCCATGTTGACGTCTTCTTCGACGTCGGCTCCGTTGAGAACAAAGCTATTGGCAAATTCCCGCTGGCCGTTAATCGAGATGGTCCCGGGGTTCAGACCACCGGAGGGAGAAAGCGCGCTGGCGCCTACATCCTGCACCGTATCAGAGGTCACAGAGGTCACCGGAACCACGCCCGATTGCAGCGCCAGCAGGTCAGTATAGCTGCGGCCATTCAGCGGCACCGACGTCATCTGTTTACCGGTAATGACTTGGCCCATCTGCGTATCGACGGTTTCGACATGGGCGGCGGATGCGGAGATCGTGACGACATCGGTCCTCTCTCCAATGGCAAGAGCGGCATCGACCACGACTTTGCTATTCACGTCCATCACGACCCCGGTCCGCCGCAGAGGCTTGAAACCGGAGGCGTCAAAATCCACGTCATAGCGTCCCACGGACAGGTTCTGGAAGGAATAGAAGCCCTGGCGATCCGTAGAGACGCTCTGCTTTACAGAGGTCGCAATCTCCGTTGCCGTCACTTTCGTGCCTGGAATCGCGGCGCCGTGGGGATCCGTAACGGTGCCCAACAAGGCTCCTCCGTCACTGGCCCAGAGGCAAGTTCCCAACAGCGTAATCAAAATATTGAACTTCACCGATCGTTCTCCTTGCGTGGACGCAGCTCTCCCCAATGGGATTTTTGGAAAAATCACGCCACCGATCGGCCGACAGCCTTATAATGAAATTGGTCGCCAGCCTTACGGGTTGTCGAGTCTTGGGTTTCCACGGCGCTTCGCCAAAAGATAGCCGTGGAGACCCTTTATTTTCCTTGTTTCCGCTCCGTCAGAGGTATGTAGGACCTCTTTGGTCCATATTACGAGACGAGTGGTTTGGAAGTCAACCAAAAACAGCAAATCAGTTGCAATTCTTTTTGGACCTGCTGCTAGATAAACGCCATCGTTTTGACGCCGGAGATGTCGAAGCGTTTTCTACAGCGCATGTTCTTGCACATCGCTTTATCGTCCATCA
>Ga0116129_1001082_pt1 | contig 15525 bp, 21 predicted proteins | sample June2015DPH_17_2_FD_89732 | JGI IMG/M metagenome (GOLD analysis project Ga0116129, IMG submission 89732) | Peatland microbial communities from SPRUCE experiment site at the Marcell Experimental Forest, Minnesota, USA - June2015DPH_17_10 | ecosystem: Environmental > Terrestrial > Soil > Wetlands...
GCACAACTGAGAGCTGGCCTAGAAGCTATCGCTAAAGCGCAATCGGCCCATCAAAAGACATCGCGCGAACAAACGTACATTGACGCCATTGCCATCATCTATGCCGCCGCCTCGATCCCGGACCATGACACCCGTGTTCGTCGGTACTCCGCCGCCATGGGCGCGATCTCTGCCGCCTACCCCGCTGACCACCAGGCCGCCGTCATCTATGCGATGTCGCTGCTAAAGCGCGGAATGCCTGATGATCCCGACTTGGTTCTAGCCCGCAAAACACTCACGATTCTCAACGAAGTCCTAAAAGTCGAACCCGACAATCCCGGCGTTGTCCACTTCGTTATTCATGCCACGGATAATCCTCGGATGGCCTCGCTGGGTCTCGATGCGGCTCGGCGGTACGCGAAGGTTGCTCCAGCCGCACCGCACGCACTTCACATGCCGAGCCATATCTTTGCGCGTCTCGGTCTCTGGAACGAAGATATTAAAGCCAACCTTGCGTCCAAAGCCGCATCGGAACAGCGAGCGCTCCTTCATACAGAGGCGGAGAACCGACTCCATGCGATGGATTTTCTGCAATACGCTTATTTGCAAATAGGCGATGAAGATCGCGCAAAGGCGATTACGCGTGAAGCCGCGGAAATACGGCCGAGCGATTTCTCGCCGGGACTTGCTCGCTATTATGACGTCATCGAATCCGATTTCCCGACTCACCTCGCACTTGAAACGAGTGATTGGAGAATTGCAATGGCGCTCCAACCGTCCGCCAGTGCCGACAACCTGTCGCGCCAGGCCATTTACTGGGCACAGGCGGTGGGGGCAGGGCACTTGAAGGACGAGCAAGCGGCCGCACAAGCACAGGCGCTCATACGTGAAACGTATAAGCCTGATGAGTTGGCCTCGGCGGAAACCCACCATTCATCGCGTTGGGCCGAGGTAAGGGCCTGGACGCTCTTTGCGGCGGGCAACACCGACGGCGCCGTCACCGTGTTGAAGCCGGTCGCTGACCTACAAGACAAAATCGGAAAGGGCGAGGTCGAATTGCCAGCGCGCGAGATGATCGGCGATATGCTGAGAATTGCGGGTCGTCCCGCAGAAGCCCTTGCGGAATATCGAAAATCGCTTCAAAGCGATCCTGGTCGCTTCAACACCTTGCTCCATGCGGGCGAAATGGCTGAGCAACTGGGCTTACGTCAGGAGGCAATCAGATATTATCGATTGCTGCTCCAGAACGCCGCGCAACCATCATCAAGGTACCAGCAGACCTTGAGTAAGGTGCGAGCGTTTCTCGCTTCTACCAGTACATCAAACGATCAGCACTGACCCGAATCATTGAAGGGCCCAAAATGGCCAACTTCGTTGAATCCATGATCGATCACAAGCCTACTCCGGCCATCCGTCTTTAGGAACTTGACCGTTGCTCCGACCTGCCCTACCTGTCTAGACGGCGATTTGCGAACACTAAATGGAGCGAGGTCTGACAGCAGTCAAAAGCATAAGGAGATCAGTCAGAGCTTGATTCCTCCTTGTTGGCATCTTGTCATGACGGACGATCTGACAGAAATCGCAACGCCTTGAGAAATTAGCGGGCACAAATCAAGTTGGTGCCGTTAATCACTTCATGAAGGGCTACACGGTTTTCAATGTCGAGCGGCACCATCGAAGTGCTCCTCGAGGATCTGCTCTCGCCGCGACAATCGGTAACGTCCGCACATTGGGAGATTATGGCAGATTCGGCAGCCTATCAATCGCGCACCTCCCAAAAAGCGTGAGTAAGCATTTTCACGAAGCTGTCAATTAATGAGGGTCATTCCTCAGCGAATCGACCGCTCGGGCTGGCGCAAGGTCTTCCCCGCACTCCTAAACAAATCCGCCATCGCTGCGTTCCAACTCTGCCAATCGTGGCCACCAGCCGTAGTGGTCGCTTCCAAGATGGCCCCACGCCCGCGCAACTCGTGCGCGAATCGCTCATTCGCAACGTACAGCGGGTCGTTTCGCCCACACGACTCGAACCATGTCGTACCCCGGACTTCCGCCCCGTGTTCGAGCAAATCAAAAACATCTTCGTCCCGGCGCACGTTCAGCCGAACGCCAAAGATCGTCCAGATTCTCCACGTCTGACCCCACCGTCGCACGCTCGCCTTCCGTCGTGTAATGTCCAGCGCCCCGCTCATGCTTCCGGCGAATCAGTAGAGTTCTGGGTGTTTCAGCGCCAGCTTCACCGCTCCGTATCCTCCCATTGAAATCCCCGAAATTCCTGTGTGCTCGCGGCCGCGTAACCCTGGGAACCGGGTTTCAACATCCTGCCGGAGTTCTCCTGTCACTGCGTTTTCCCAGCGGGCATTCGGCTTGTGTTTAGCGTTGGTGTAATAGCAGTAACCCGCATCCGGCATCACAGCGATGAGACGAGCGGTGACCGCTAGGTTCACGACATCTGAATGTTCCATGATCTCTAGTGGGCCGCTATTAGCTCCATGGAGGAGATACAGAACAGGAAGACGTTCGTTCGGTTCGGCCTTCGGCGCGATAATGCGATACCAGAACACGTCCTTTATCGCCGGACTCCAAAAACGGACATCCGTCACCGTGACCGTACTATTATCCACGACCCTTTGGACGGTTTCAGTTTTGCTTGGACGGTGGCACCCTACGCCGAACACCAATAGAAGACACGCTAAAGTCTGTCGTCGCACTATCGAAGCGTAGGTGGGGGAAGTCGATCTCGCAATTGCCCAGTTCGGTTTCCCCTGAGCCGATTCGGAACTTGTCCGTGGCACGGAACAAACGTTGGCGACGGTGCCGCCCGAGCAGTCTGCGATGGCAATCCATGAGCCAGACTGAATCATCCCCGAATCGCCGCTACCGTCCTCCATCCTGAATCACTTCGCATACCAATCCGAGTGCGGCGACCAGTGGCAAGACGGGGAGGCTGTTGCAAGGTCTGTGCCGCGTTTGCGGTACCTTCTGAGAGTGCCGCAGACAACACAGCGTCATAGTCGATGGCGTATCTAGCTGGCAGCATGCGAAGTCCTGTGGCGATCATCGACCCTCCACGGAGTTTGCACGGTGTAGCTCGGCGTTGCGGTCACATTGGCTTTGGTGGATGAAATCAGTTTGCGGTGAATCAGCCATGCCACCGCCGCCTGAGCGGAGCTTTTTGACACCCCTACCGACTCCGCGAGATCGCTGTAGCTGATGCTGATTGCTGCTTTGCGGCGCTGCTGCTCGGCAGCGAGCCACAGGTAAACGAGGAAGCTTGCCGACCGTCTGTCGTGCCCGACGAGGTCGCGCATCAGGGTGTCCAGAACATAATCGTCCAGCTTGATCATGCTGTACCGATCAACAATATAGCAGCGAGTCACACATTGCACAATCGGCGATGAGGCGATATGTTGCGTTCTGGGAGGGGGATCAGATGCTACGTGCAATCGACATTGTCAGCATTCCGGTACGTGATCAGAACGCGGCATTGAAGTTCTACACCGAAAAACTCGGATTCAAGGTCGCCACCGACCAGTATTTTGGCGACGACAAGCAACGCTGGATCGAACTGCTCATTCCGGGCGCTGAGAGTCGGCTGGCTCTCTTCACACCTGAGGGTCACGAGAACCGAATTGGAGGCTTCCAACCAGTGACCTTTCGCTGCGACGATGTTTTTGCTACAGCCAATGCGTTGAAGTCGCGGGGTGTAAAACTCGCTGCCGAGCCTAGGAAAGAGGTATGGGGAACGATGGCGAAGTTCAAAGACCCGGATGGTAATGAGTTCGTATTTTCGAGCAAGTAGCTCCGAAGGAGAGAGAATCAAAAATGGCTTCGATTGTGAAAAAACTTGGGCTAAAGCCCGGCATGCGGATGATGGTGATTGCCGCGCCTTCTGGCTACATGAAGTCGCTCGCGCCATTGCCTCAAGACGTCGCCGTTTCGGAAATCATCGGAGGAACCAACGACTTCGTTCAATTCTTTGCAACGAGGAAATCAGAAATTGAGAAATCTGCGAAGAAGCTACTCCAGTCCTCGGCTTCCGGTGCTCTCGTGTGGATCACGTACCCGAAGAAGACCTCCGGTGTCGAAAGCGACCTAAGTCGCGAGGAAGTATGGGCTGCAATGGAGGGCACAGGCTGGCGTCCGGTCACGCAGATCGCTATTGACGACGTCTGGTCGGCTCTGAGATTCCGCCCGGCAGAGGACGTGAGGCCGCGTTTGATTCGCAATTGCGCTGCGCACGGTGGCAATTCCGGCATTCGTCCGTCCCGTTCGACATCGGCGTCCTTGTATTAGATATTGAGGAGGAATGGACGCCGAACAGACGATTGCCGAAATCGAGTGGCTGGAGCGCATCCTCGCAGTGCAGTACACCAGACCGCTTAGCGCGAGCGAGCTCTCCGCTGCGAATCGAAGGCACGACGATATGCTCGCGCATAGCCCGTGGGTTCAGCTTGGCAGCGGTATGGAGTTTGCTGCCGCTCCAAGTCCCCAGTGATTCGACTAGAGGAAATGTAGAGCTATACGCTCTCTGGCGTGCGCGGACTTGCGTGCGTCAGGAACGCATTAGCTCTTCTGACCGTAGTTGCAGCCATCCGCAGTGCCGAGTACTAAGGGACTGCCGTCCGCCGGGCAGGCTGATTGCCACGGATGTCGATCCTTACAGCGAACAGCAGAAGGTATAAGCCGGTTAAGACATCAGCTAGTACCATCGGCGGAAAGCAGATGTATAGGAATAGCGCGTGCTTTTCCGGAAATACTAAATTGGCAAAAATACAGGTTTGTCCAAATCACCGAGGCAAAGAGACCCAGCGCCGACAGGACGTTCGGGATATACCTCGATTTGAAAAACAGATAAAAGAATAAGGAGCGAGCCGATGCGGAAAAAAATACCACCGATGTTCTCCGTGGTACCCGCGATATTGCGCAGCAAGTCCGCGAATGTCTCGGTGACGACCGTCCCGGCTCCAGCGGTTTCTGCGGAGATGTAAAGATGCACCCGCACGAAACTGCACATCCGCACGACCAGTGCCAGAAATGAATCTCCCAAACTGAAGATCATCGCGAGTTGAGCCAGCAAACTATTGACAGGCTTCAGCGTTGCATACAATGCGAAAGCGAGCACGGCGCTACTCAAACTCACAATCACGACAGAAGAGAGCAGCACTCGATATAAGTGTTCCGATGCTGCGATTCTCTTTGCTGTTTCGGCGAAGGTTCCACTCCCCGCGATGTGGGAGAGGATGATGCCGCTGCCGAGAGCAATGATGATCTCCCCGATGAACAAAAACCCCGCAAGGCTCGCGTATGTTCGTTGCGTTTTGCCCGGTTCAGCGTTTTCGATTTCTGATCGCATTCGATCCTCCTCCTCGTGACGAGCCATTCATGACCGCAGTGACACCTTTGTCCCCTTGGGGGGCGACCAGCCACAGAGTGGGCAGCGGATGCGCTGCGGTTCGGACGTGCCGCGGTTCCTGTCGGCATCGACTTCGCGATCCAAAACAACTGGCGAGTTGGCAACGTCATTCAAGAGACTGAAGTCCCCGCCACGTAAAAAGCTGACTCTGAGTCTCCGACTCCAGTTCCACCGGGAGAGCACTCTTCGTCGTCGTTCGCAACGGGATTGATCCGAGTGCTGATTGGATAGCGCCGCATGAGCCGCGCATCGTAGGGCTTCAGCAGTTCGGAGGCCGCGCTCACATCCTTCATTCCCCGGATCGAGCCATAGGTCGTAGCCATCTGGATCGAGAATTGCGGGCATCCTGTCGTGAATTGGACATGTCACGGCATTGGGGGTCGTGGTCAGGATAGAACAGGTTTCCACCCATTTACTGTTGGGATCTTTCCTGCGTGCCCAGACGCCAGAGAATGCGACCAACTCGCCATAGTTCACTTCGAAGCAGTACGGCTGTTTCGACTTCCCAAGTTTCGCCCACTCGTAAAAAGCGTCTGCCGAGGCCGGAATCTATCGTCGGTAGCGGTTGGCCTTTCCACAAAAAAAGCCCGAGCCTTTGAGACCAAGACCCTAACTCAATCCACGTTACTCATGATCCAGATTAGGCCCATCAGAGCCATAGCCAAGCAACAGCTTAGATCGTAGTCTGATGGTGAGCAGTTTTCGGGGGAGGGCTGTTCGACGCAACGCTCCATGACTCTTTGAGTCGGGGGCGTTTTCGTTTTTCTCAGCCCACTTTATCCCGGTGCAGGAGTGTGAGATGCCGGCTGATACTACCTTAACCATTCGCTGCCCCTATTGCCGGGACGGCGTCGACTTCAAGCCGATGACCGCCGACAGCGACGGGCGGTTTGTCTGTCGCGACTGCGCCCACACCGTATGCCTCGGGCTGCCAGAGTGCGGGTGTACGCAAACAATCGTTCACTGAATGACGCGCTCCGACTGCACCGTCGCCGACCAGAATGATGGGTCACCCGACGAAAAAGCCACGTCACCTTTTTGGACCAACAAACCGTCGCGATTGACGACTATCGATTCGATCTCAGGGCAGCTTCCGTTCCAGTTTACGGCCTTATATTCAACGCGGGAGTGTCCCTGCCATCCCGTAGCCGTAATCCAACACGTCTGTGGGTCTAGCTGTGGATCGTGCTCCGCTACCAGTTCGATTTTCGTGACTCGTATCTCGCCGTCAGGCATAGCTCTTAGACGATTCCACGCGAACAAAGACGCGGCTAAGACGAATACTGTAATTGTGACTTTTTTCATTGACCACCCAGTTTGGCTTGAGGAAGCAAACGCTAGCGTGCAGCGGACGCTGGCGCGATTCTTTTCCCGGTCATGCTTCTTTCTATGGAATTTTCTACAAGAAGTCGCAGCCAAAAGCAGCAGGATTGTTCATGTCCGACATTACTCAAGTTTGCAGACAATGAACAAAGTATTTTGCTAGCGAAGGTGTGAATGTGGGCGGCGGAATCGGACGCGCATCCGCACCGCATGCTTGAGTTCGTTTCCGACCAATTATCGCCCAGCAAACGGGGAGTCTGGCTGGGAAATGTTAACCGCATAGTATGATTGCCGCCCCCACATCCGAGCCTCGTGAGCATCCGAGAATAAAACGTCCACGACCGAGCGAGTTTCGGTTTGTGCTGTGCGATCCACAAGCGTGCCAGATGTTTGCTCGAACGATTTCGCGACGCCAGCAGCTAGAGTGCCGCACCGTCCTGACTGAGGTATAGGTCATAACATTGCTGTCCGGCTAAAAGTCGAACAGAATCAACTGATTGCCGATGTCGACTAAATCACTATCGAAGTTGGACGCCTGAAGTGCCTGTAAAATTGGCGTTTTCTCGAAAAGAGTAACACTGAGAACCTGTAGGATCTGGTAAAGACTAGCTTCCAAGAATGGTTTCAGATGCTAGCAGCCGGGGTGGAAGTAACTAATTTTCGGCACGACCAGCCGCGCCGAGCTGTGAGTCGAGCTTCGTGATTCGACGACCGATTTCGTACAAGATATTGAGATTCGGCTTCCTGGGAGCCGATTTCGATTTTCCCGACGAGTAAGTAGCAAATGAACAGCAAGAAAGGCGTCCCCTCGAGGTCTTTCCACTGCCGCGGCGTGCCCGCACCCAGCACTTGCCGCAGAATCAGGCTCAAGTTGAACGCCCCCATATGGACCAGTTGCCGCTTCAGAATATTCTCGTGTCCGCGTAGATGTTTGCACCTCATGCCGCCCGTCTCGTAGCAGTGCGCAAAGCTGCGTTCCACCAGTTCACCTCGCCGCCGCAGCAAGCTTTTACCGTAGCCGCCGCGCACCCGCCGTCGATTCTGGTACACCGCCTGTTGCTCCTCGGTTTTGCCCTCCCAGTGGCGCTGCCCCGCTTGTTTCTTTTCCGGAATGTAGGTACGCACTTCGTAACTCTTCACCCGCTCCAAGACCGCGCCGCTGTGGTAACCCTTGTCCGTTACCACCTCTTCGATTCCCTCGACGTTGACCTTGGGCGTATCCTCGGGTCGCTGCTCCGCTGCCTCCCGTTTCACTTTCAAGATCAGTCTGCCCAGCCAGAGGAGACTCAACCTGTCACAGCTAGCGCACCTAGCGGCCCGAGGCTGGGAAGATGGGACGCCGGTTAAAACTTCGCATGGGACAGACGGTGTCGTCAGCCGACGCACACGTTGGCGATTCGGTTGCCCTCAAAGTTTTGGAAGAGGTGAGGGTCGGGAATATCGTAGTCGTCCCGAAGGGTGGAATCGCAATGGCAACGGTGACTACAGCGCAGTCCAAGCGAAACATGGACAGGGGCGGCAAACTCGACATCAACATCGACTACGTCAAGCTTTCGGACGGTGAGAAAGCAGCCCTGCGAGCGGTTAAAGATGCGAAAGGCGGCGGGCACACTGGCGCGATGACCGGCGCAATCGTGGCGACAAGCCTAATCTTTTTCCCGGCTGCACCGCTGTTCCTCTTCATGAAGGGGAAAGACATTACGATTCCAAAGGGAACAGAGGTTACGGCGTTTGTAAGTGGAGACATGCCTCTCGACATGGCTAGGTTTCAAGGCCCAGTGGTTGCGCCCACTTCTGTAGCGTCGGGCGTTACTGAACTGCCTGCCGAAGCAGAAATCGGCCTCGACGGAAACTTCGTAGGAAACACTCCTTCAAGCGTCAACATGGCTGCAGGAGACCATACGATTTCGATCAGAATGGGCTGGATACGAGCCGTGGGATCGGACCATTCACACGTCCGCCGGGAAGGTGAATCTTGCAGCTATGCGGTTGAAGGCTCAAGGAGGCGAGACAGTCTCGTCCACTGACACACCTACTTCTATCGCAAATGCAGCCCGACCTGCGAAAGCGAAGCAGGTCGCAACCCAGACCCTGATCGACCGTTTTCAGAAAGGATGCCGTGAGTTGGGCACCTTGGGCTGGACCCGCGATCCACAGTCATCAATGAAGATCTTCTAGGAAACTGAAGGCGGCCCGAATTGCGGCTTCTTCATTCTTTTCGCTTACCAATGGGAAGTCGGGGACGCACTTCCACCCATCGCGCTTTTCTGCATACGCTTGCGCAATCCACGGAGATTTAGGGTTGGAATAGCAATATAGAACTTCTACGCGGTAGGTAGTCCGGGCAATAACAAACTCCAGAGTTCGACGAAGCTCACACTGTGCGGTGATCTTTTTGAAGTCAGGAAAGATCTTTGATATTTTCATGCTTGCCTTTCTCCGAGTGCTTTCAGAATAAGCCCTTGTCAATCCGCTCCATAGAAACGGAATCCAAGACCCTCGCCCACGATGTTACGAGATAATAAAAAATCCCCAAAATCCTATGGGCATTTTCTGATCAGAGCGGCTTAGGGCTCTGCGATGAGCGCCAGGAATCGGCCTGAATCCCGACACCCTATTTTAGAAATACAAAAAATATGGAACCGCCACGGGACTCCGGCGGATGGTACCTACTCGGACGAGCGGTCTAATAGAACCGGGCAAAACTGAAAAAGGGGACCCTATGAAAAATGCAAAATCAGGCATCCCTCCGTCGTATGTATAAAAAAGCCCTAAGATCATAATAGCTGGGTATGGCTCCCATTGCGGACAATCTGGTCATCGCTCCAGACCGCAAGCTTGAGGAAGACAGGAAGCCCGGCGAGTCGGAACCGCCGCGAATCCGATGCCCGCTTTGTGGCTGGTCGCCGCGCAAGGAAAACCTCTGGGCTCGTTCCTGCGGCCACCTTTGGAACACATTTGACACCGGGGGAGTTTGCCCGGCTCGCCTCGATCAGTGGACTTCGACTCAGTGCCTCTTCCGTAGAGGCTGGTCGCCGCATTCGGACTGGTATGCGAAGTGATCCGGCGACCGCGCAATGGGTTCTAACAACTAGTGGTACGATGAGCGGCTATGAGAGCCAGAGCGTCAGTAAGTTCGGCTGTTCTGCTACTGGTTTTCGTCCTGTGCAGCTACCGGGGCAGGAGCGCGAACACCGTCCCGAAAAGAATCGGTGAAGGTCAATCTCAAGCCGAACAACCTGCGCAGGCGATATATGCTTCCGATCCCGACCACATCTGGAACCGATTGTTTCAACTGTTCTATGTGAGGCACGCCCGTGATGGCCGTCAATACGGAGGCGACGAACTCGATCCGTACCTGTGGCCGGAAACAAGGTACCTCATCAGTGGCCCCTCGCACGACGATGCCTTAAAGCTGCTTGATCAATTTCTGCAACAACATTCGGAGAAGTTGATCACTGATCCATTGATGCGGGCTTTGTTCCAACGCGACCTTCTGGCAATTGATGACTGGCTGTCGTCGCCTATCGACGAACGGGTGCAGGCTCGCTCAGAATTGCAGAAGCGCATAGCTGAGGTTATCCGCAGATTGGCTCTGACCGAAGATCAGGCTCGGAAGCTTCCGGACAACTATGATGATGCGGTTCGAGCGCACATGTTCCCCACAAGCTACGATCCTGCCGATCCGCAGCGTCCGTTTTTGCCTGCCGATCTTCTCGACCCCAAGGGACCGTGGGTATGTCTGGGAGAGCAGCACGGGAGACCCGTTGCCTCTGACCATCTTGAATTTTTCGAAGGAAGATCAATTTTCCTAGTCTTCTTCCAAGTGCCCGGAGGAAGGGAAAAGACGCTGGAGTATCTGGCAAAACTCCGCGATGTGCCGAAAACGTGGGGGCCGAACCCAGACATGCTCCCGTTCCTTCGGAATGGGCAGGCTGATCTCGCCGGGTTAGTTCCATACCCTGAGCCGCCGCAGTTTCCAATTGGAACAAGGATGGCATTGGTTCGCCAGATTGTTCTAATCAACCGCGATGGCAATCCAATGCGAACGCACTTAACCGAAAGTGTGCAGATGCGACTTTATCGAGCCCTACACTTCGATCTGGGCGGAACTGGAACGCACTCTCAGGATTTCTTCGAGTTCAAGCTAAACCGTGAGGGGCTGTTGTCAGGGCGGGCGGGCGGGCTGCGAGCGGTTGCGCCGGGGGAAAGAGAATTTACGTTTTTCAGGGCGCATGGAAACGACATCTTCGAGAGCGATACAGAGAAACCGGAGAGTGAGGAGGGTATTATTTTACTCACTTGTTCAAGCTGTCACGAATTCGCGGGTATGCACTCCTTCATCAGCTATTCGCGGCATCGGTTCGGCGCAGGAATGGGAACACCACCTAAGTTAATTGAGTCAAGTCCAAGCCGAGAGGCTGCTGTCCAGACACGGTGGATCGTGCAGCACCACGAACTTGCACTCGCCCCTCCGTAGGCTCATTGGCGGACAATATCTCTCGTGTAGCCGCTGGTCGCACATTCGGGTTGGTATGCGCCTTCGTGAGAAACAGGAGACGTTCAGGTGAAAGTGGTTATCTTCGGAGCGACGGGCATCGTCGGGCAGGGCGTCCTGCGGGAGTGTCTACTCGATCCTGATGTCGAGAGGGTCCTCGCGATTGTCCGTAACTCCAGCCTGCCTCAGCATGACAAACTGCGCGAGATCGTACACCAAGATGTTTCTGATCTCTCGGCGATCGAGGACAGGCTCTCAGGCTACGACGCATGCTTCTTCTGCCTCGGCGTTTCGTCAGTCGGGATGAAAGAAGAGGCATATCGCCGCGTGACATACGATCTGACGGTCTCAGTGGCTAGAACCTTAGCCAAGCTCAACCCGACAATGACCTTCATCTACGTGTCTGGGACAGGAACCGATAGCACTGAGCGAGGGAGGCTCATGTGGGCACGGGTAAAGGGCAGAACGGAGAACGCGCTATTGCGGATGCCGTTCAAGGCTGTGTTCCTGTTTCGCCCCGCCTATATCCAGCCGCTTCACGGCATTCGCACAAAGACCAGATGGCACGAAGCGGCTTACGCCGCGATGAGACCTCTCTATCCGTTGTGGAAGAGGTTTTTCCCGAACTACGTGACAACGACTGAATGCGTAGGTCGTGCGATGCTGAGCGCAACCAAACGAGGTTTTCCCAACCCTATTCTTGAGAATCACGACATCAACGGGATGTGTGGATGAATTTAGGTTGAGGCTTAGCCTTCAATTCCGTCTAGGTCGAAATGCGGGAGACTCAGGTCGGCAGCAAACCTCGTACCTAAGGCGGAGTACGCGAAGCTGCAATCGCCCTCTCCTGCTGGTCACGCACGAGTCCCTGCGATGACGGGCGCTGAAGCCGATCCATCTAAGGCAGCCATCCGCGAGGATCAGCGTTGCTGCGTCAGGCGACGTTCGAGGCGCTGAGACGCAGAGAGCGCCCAAACGTGCAACGACTTCAAATCTTCATTTGTGGCAGGTTCCGATTCAACCTGCCGAAGGTAAGGTAGTGCGCGTTCCGTTCGTGTTCGCCAAGAGCGCCTGCGGCGTTTGCACGTTTCCACTGCAGCACGGAGGTATCTATCAACAAGGAAATAGTGATCGGCTCATAATCGAGTTGATCGCGGGCTAGGAGAGAAACGGCGATGTCACGTTGTATCGGCAGGGGTACAGTTTTCGAAAACCTTGAGAGTTCAGCAATGCCTTCCGCATTTCCCAACAAGTCGAGGATGCGGTAGATATCAGCGAGATCGTGTTCATCGAACTGCACAAGAGCGGCCTCGAACTCCTGCAAGAGAGCAACCCGAACCGATGTTGCCGACATTTCGTTCGGGTAATGGGGACGACTGTCAGCAAGGCGGATGGCCGTCTCGTAGATTGGGACGGCTATCTCGAACTCACCCGGATTGACAGTTTGCCGAAGAAACAACAGGTTACGTCCCTTGGCGACAAATCCCGTCGGTGGCCCGGAATAGGCGTACCCGCCGTGAATATCTTTGCTGGCCATCACGCTATAGCCAAGAACCCGCACCGCTGACGCGAAAGCGGGTTTTCCTTGAAGCATGTTTCGAGATTCACGTCGCTAGAAAGTTGATCGCGGTCACCGGCAGACGGAAAGCCCGTGCACACCAAGTCAGAAGCATCCCAGCGTTCCCAGACGCTTGCCAAATCGCGGGGCCTTCGCGGGGTAGGCTGCTAAGGAAAGCACCAACAACAGTGCCATCTTTGCCTGCATATAGAGCTAGACACCGCTCCAACCGGAACGGTTTCCGGTTAGATGACGTTAACAGAGGCAACACAGTTGAGCACGCAGAAAACTGTTTTGTCTCGCGGTTGACTACCGGTGGAGCGAACCAGTTCCCAGGCGGGAGTTTCACCCCCGCTGAAGTCCAGCGCCTTTCACGGCGCACTTTATCGACAATTATTATCGAATGGACTTCATGCCATGGGTTGAGCGTTGAGGCGCGAGGCATACCCATCCATCCGAGCCGAAGCAAACCACTGTACGCCGTGGATGATTAGAAAGGCAAAAAACACATTTGCGGCAAAAGCAAAAGGGATCACGAAGTCCCTTGGGATAAGCCATCCAACCGGGGTTCTGCTGTCGTCTGTAGTTTGGTACGCCTATTGGAGGCCCATAAAGAGCACGAACCCAAAAAGGTAGAACGCGGCTCCGGTGAGTTAGCCCACTACCGCGCCGTGCATCGGATTATCCGTCCCGCTCCTCGCGCGCAGGAAGCAAGGCTCTGGCCTCGCCGACTCCCCCGGGGCTACTCACCCTTCCGTAATTCGGTAAGGTAAGGTTCGGTAATTCGCCGATAAACTGTCAGAATAACCTTCGTTCGGAGACTGCTTCGAGATGCAGTAGATATACGACAAGCGTGCCCTGTGGACCCATGAACCGCTTGCGTTTCATTTTCCCCAGTAAGCAATCTGCTGAATTCATTTCTGTATCCAAACTTTGCTTCTGGCATCAAATTAGGTGCAGCACGATATCGCCACAATAGGCAAGGAGTGATAAGCATGAATTCCAGCCAAGTGGTTCTCATCACCGGCTCCAGCACTGGCTTCGGCAGACTGTTCACGGAAACCCTGGCGCGTAAAGGGCACACTGTTTTCGCCACGATGCGTGATCCCGCAGGTCGGAATGCCAAGAATGCCGCCGAAATACGCACGCTTGCGCAAAAGGAGTCACTGCCAATCCACGTCCTTGAATTAGACGTGACCGACGATGCCTCGGTGGGGCGGGCCGTGGATGCCGCCGTCGCCAAAGCAGGACGCATCGATGTGGCGATCAACAACGCTGGCTATTACCTGGGAGGGCTGGCCGAAGCGGTCACCGCCGAACAAGCGCAGCGCCTGATGGACACGAATTTTCTTGGCCCGGTGCGCGTAAATCGCGCGGTGCTTCCGCACATGCGGCGCCAACGCAGCGGCCTGCTCATGCACATCAGCAGCGGCGCCGGCCGCGTGGTTCTTCCTTCCGCGGGTTTCTATTGCGCCAGTAAATTTGCACTCGAGGCGCTGGCCGAGTCGTACAGCTACGAACTAGCCGCGCAGGGAATTGAATCCGTGATTGTCGAACCCGGGGCTTATGAGACTGCTGTCTTCGGCAACAGCGTAACGGCTGCCGATGTTGCTCGCACCAATACATACGGCGCTGCCAAGGAGTTTCCGGCGAAGTTAAACGGGACACTTTTATCCACGGTCGGCAACGCTCAAGAAGTCGCGGACGCCGTCCTGCGGATTCTTGAAACTCCCGCGGGAGAGAAGCAGCTGAGGTATCGGATTAGCGCCGCAAGCTTCGGCGTTGACGAGATCAACGCGCTGTCAAGGCAAGTGCAAGCCAGCTTGCTGGAAGCCTTCGGTATCGCTGCCGACACCAAATTCCTCAAAGGTAAAGCCGTCGGCTCCGTCTAGCTCTGTCTTGCACGAACAACCTTCTGGAGGGAACCGTCAACACATCGTACGCTATCCAGGTCTTATTCACCCGCAAGGATTCCACTATCTCAAACAGTTTCGCCTCGACCCATTTCCAGTGTTTACGTACGAAGTGGAAGGCCTCGAGTTCGAGAAGTCCCTGTTCATGATTCACGCTGAAAACAGTACAGTCATTCACTATAAACTGAGGAAGAACAATCGTCGGGACGTACCGAAGATAGAATGAGGCGGAGACCGCAGCGTTGCCGGTGCGACGCGAGACGGAAGCTAAGTTCGAGGAGGAGGTGCTCGTTCTGAAGGAGGACGCAGAGACCGAAAAGCGGCTTGCTGAACTGCAACGTGAGGACCCTGGAGGAGACTCTGGCCCGCCAGGCTGCTCAGATCGTGACGCTCGAAAACAACTGGTAGAGGCTAAGCAGCAGGTGCAAGATATCGCCGTAAAGGCGATCGAGGGGGCCTCTGGGTCGAAGGCGTTTGTGCGCCATTCTCAAAGCTGCTATGAGCGACAGCCGGATGAGGGCAGACAAGAATAAAACCGCTAAGAAGCGCCATCCCGTGACGTTGCAAATGGTAGCCGAGCGCGTGGGGCTCACGAAGGGGACCTGTTCTGCGGTGTTGAACAAATCCGCGGCGTCCCAGTCGGTGCCACCACACACGCACGAGCGAATTCTCCAGGCCGCCCGTGAGTTGAATTACCGTCCCAGCTTCTATGCTCGCAATCTGGGAGTGAAACGCACCTATACGATTGGCGTGGTCACTCAGGAGATCGGGGACTTCTACGGCTCCCCCATCATCAGCGGCGTTGAACGATACCTTCGGCAGAAGAACTACTTCTTTCGGC
>Ga0116129_1001083_pt1 | contig 15523 bp, 14 predicted proteins | sample June2015DPH_17_2_FD_89732 | JGI IMG/M metagenome (GOLD analysis project Ga0116129, IMG submission 89732) | Peatland microbial communities from SPRUCE experiment site at the Marcell Experimental Forest, Minnesota, USA - June2015DPH_17_10 | ecosystem: Environmental > Terrestrial > Soil > Wetlands...
CCGAGGTTGGTCCCGAAGCGAGCTTTATTCAAATGCAGTGTCTGCATACGTCAATAGCGAGAGATTCTTGGGCGTTCGCGAGAAGCTCGATGCCGTGTACGGACACAATGTCGATGACTCTGCAGTGGATCCACTTCTCGCTAAGGCCCAGGCACGCTCCCTACCGAAAAAGAAGTGGTAATGCGCCGCGGAGAGATTTGGTGGGCGTCTCTCGGAGAGCCTCAAGGCTCGGCGCCGGGATTCCAAAGGCCGGTGCTAATCGTGCAGTCTAACGAATTCAACGACAGCGCGATCCGTACCTCGATCTGTGCGGCGATTACATCGAACATGCGTCTGGCAGATGCTCCAGGCAACGTGCGCATCACCCGCCGCGTCAGTGGCCTACCGCACGACTCAGTGGTTAACGTGTCGCAGCTAATTACTTTGGATAAACAAATGCTGACTGAGAATGTAGGTCGATTGCCTGCGCAGTCACTGCGTGACGTGGAGGCGGGTATAAAGCTGGTGCTGGCGCTGTAAGGGCGGTTCGGGTCACCAAGTGCGGCCAGCATACTGCCAATTCGAAACTGATTGCCCGCGGCAGATGCATCGCAGATGTCTTGCCTCGACGCCATAGTCCCATGGCCACTTTCGCTCTGAATGTCCAAAAGCGACTGCTCACAGGCCTATACCGAAAGACTCGAGCCCGGGAGTTTGCACATCGACGTGTCCCTACGTTGCCTTACGTGGCCCCATATACCCGCTCCAATTCCAGGCATCGCTTGCCAATGCCAGCCAAGTTGTTTTCCAGCGTGATCGGCTCTCATATGCGTTGGGTCGTGAGTTATAACGACGCGTCGTTTCCGAAAGCCTCCTGACCGGTCGGGTTTACCGTCGCTTCATTGAGGCGCACCGGACGCCTGCAAATCTCGACAAGGCGCAATCGGTACGTGGCGCGGCGTTCCGCCCCGAGCGCCTCCGGTGAGACGCAGTGAGAGCGGCCCAAGCTCCATGCGCGAGGGCCTCTCGACCATGAGCTTGGCGATCTCCGCATTCAATTCCGCCGAAACAGCTTCCATTGCGCTCGGCTTTGCCGACCGAAGCGACGCAAAGCGTGCGATACCCTCGACCGCCGAACGCGCATTCGCAGAACGTGAACCGAAGCCGGCGGAATTTTCGTGCAGCCCGATCATAAATCCGGTCGCCCACGCGGCGCCCGCGAAGTAGTGTGCGGATAAGATCGGTGTGCGGTAGTCGAGCACGAACGGGCGTAGCGGCGGCGAAGCCGTCAGCCGACGTTCCAAATCTTGAAGAAAGCCGATGACGAGTACCAGGAACCGATTATATGGTTCCGTTGTATCGATCTTCGCGGCGACTTTCCAGCCACGTATTCCCCAGATGGGGGGAAGCCATGCGCCGGCAGCAAGCTCGATCGGCCAGGTGAGTAGGGCGACCAGATAGCCCTCGAGCATCGCGGCGTCCATATGCTCCGGCGGCCACCCGTCCTCCGCAAGCCAGGCGTCCAATTCGGCGAAACTATTCACGGTAAAGGGTAGCGGTCCCATCTCCTGCAGGTTCGGCGGCATGAGCAGCGCCGGCGCGACGCGCGCGTACCGCATGCTATATCGGGCTCTTGATGTCATAAGAATTGCTATGGCGCGCAAAGGAGCGGCCGGGCTCGCCGCCGCGACCATGGGCGTGGTTTGACGCGGAACATCTCAGAGTATGGCCTCATTCGACTAAGAGGACAGGGATATCGTCAATCAGCATCAATCCCCTACGTGCGTTGACGTACGGACTCGCCGTCAGCAGGCTGATATGAAGAATAACGAATCTTTGCCCGCGATCGCCGATCGGCGCGATTTATGGCGTATACAGGTAGTGTGCCTTCGCGCGTGCAGACGACTCCTGACGCTCTGGTGAGAGTCCAACCGCCCGTCGGCATCGGTGTCGTCCGTGGCAATTCGCGGTCGCCGGATACCATTACCCATGACCGATCACTCAATCGTAACCCCGCCGGGTTCCGCCCGCGCCGCTGCCAACGCGAGGAAGGCAGGCTTGGACATCGCGCCACGTTCCATGCGCATGGCAGCTCCCGTGGATAGCGAGTCTCCCGGCGTGTTGCACCGCGCGCTTCGAGCGAGCACACGCAGCGATCACGTATTGCTCGACCGCTTGATTCTGCGCTTCGATTTGACTCGACGCGATCAGTATGGGCTGTTTCTGCAGCTGCATTATTCGGCGCTGCGAAATCTCGAGCCCGATTGGGCAGCGGAGGATCAAAGCGATTTCGCGACGATGTTACGGTGCGTGCAGACCGATTTGCATGCCCTCCGGATAGGGACACCTTCGCTCAGCCCGAGTGGACGCGCGCAGCTGCACGCTCAAAATCGGCTGGGAGTGGCCTACGTAATTCGTGGCTCGAGACTCGGAGCACCGTTCCTGCGCCGCCGGATCCCGAGAGAGTACCCAACGGCGTATTTGGATTTCATGCCCGCACTGTCCTGGGCGCAATTCTTGGTGCAACTGGAGTCATCCTCGGGACCGCGTGGTGCGGGGCACGACTACGAAATCGTCCGCGGCGCAAGAATCACATTCGAGATATTCATCAGTGTCTTTAACCGAGCGCTATTCGACCGCTCTTCTCCGTATGGGATGCGTGGATGACCGCCGCAGGATCCACCTATTTCGATCCGGCGCGGGCCGAGACGACGCTTTGCGATCAGGAGCCGATCACACGACTCGAACGCATCCAGTCTTTCGGCTTTTTATTAGCTCTGTCGCGGGACTGGGTCATCCTGCGGGCATCGGCTAATCTGGAGCAGATGCTCGGAATCGACCCTCGCGCCGCAATTGGAAATGCTCTTGATTCTTGGGTCGATCGCGAGTCGTTGCACGACATTCGAAATCGCATGGCGGGGCTCCCGGTCAGCGGAGGTATCGAACGCATGTATGGCGTGCCCCTCGTGAAAGGCCACGGACCGTTCGATGTCGCGGTTCATTATGCGGGCGATACCATAGTCTTCGAGGGCGAGCCGGCCGGACTCGACCGGAGTACGGATGCGGCCTCGCTGGTACGAACCATGCTTGCACGGCTGAATGTGCAGCCCTCACTCGATGCTTTTCATCGCGACACGGCGCGGCAGGTGCGCGCGCTCACCGGCTTCGACCGAATCATGATTTATCGCTTCTTGGCCGACGGAGTCGGGGAAGTCATTGCCGAGGTGGCGAAAGCGGGGGCAGAGAGCTTCCTCGGGCTGCATTATCCGGCGTCGGACATTCCGGCGCAGGCGAGAGCGCTGTATCTCAAGAACTCGTTTCGCATCATCGCCGATGTCAGTACGATCACCATTCCCCTGATCTCGGGCGGCGCGTGTAACGCAGAGCCGCTCGATCTCTCGCTGGCGGTCACGCGGGCGGTATCGGCGATCCACATTGAGTATTTGCGCAATATGGGCGTGGCGGCGTCCCTCTCGATTTCGATCATCGTAGAGGGCCGGCTATGGGGCCTGATTGCCTGTCACCACAATACGGCAAGGCTGCCAAGTTTCGTGACCAGAACCGCCGCGGAACTGTTCGGCCAGATGTACTCCATGGCGCTTGAAAGTCGTTTAAGAGTATCGGGGGATCATCAAGATCGTCATGGACGCGAGTCCGTGCGGCGCATGGTCAAGACCATCGCGGGCAATGCAGCACTGCTGTCCGATGCCGGCTGGCTTCAGGATACGATGCGCGACATGATCCAATGCGACGGCATCGTCGTCATCATCAATCACGTTGTATCCGCGAGCGGAGCGACGCCGCCAACAGCCCATATCACAGTCCTCGTCCACCTGCTCGATACGTTGGCGCCGGGTGAAATGTTCGTCAGCGACCACCTCGGCACGCTGCGGGCAGAGTTTCTGGAGCGTACCAGCGTCGCCGCGGGGGTGCTCTGCATCCCGATCTCCAGCGCGCCCGGTGATTACATCATGCTGTTCCGGCGCGAGCAGATGCGCGATATTCGGTGGGCAGGGGCATCATCGAAGTCCTCAGCGCTGGTTGGCGCACCCGAGCGTTTATCGCCTCGCACGAGTTTCGCGGCGTTTTCCGAATCTGCCCGCGGACGGTCGCGGCCTTTCTCCGAGAGCGAGCAGAGGATCGCTGAGGCGATCCGGTCCAGCTTGATCGAAGTTCTATGGCGAGGATCGCACGACTCGGCGGCCGAACGAAGCCGGGTGAGCGGCCGTCAGGAGTTGTTGATCGCCGAGCTCAATCATCGGGTTCGCAATGTGCTTTCCCTCATTCGAGGTCTCATCCGGCAGACCCATGGTGAAGGCGGCGATTCGGCGAGTTATGTGGAGTCCTTGAACGGTCGAGTGCAAGCCTTGGCGCGCGCCCACGACCGGGTGACCGCCCAGAATTGGAGGCCGGGACCGCTCAATGCGATCTTCGACGACGAAATTGCGGCCTACGTGCCGAATCGGCGCGATCGATTCACGATCAACGGTCCCGCGATCATGCTGCAGCCAAAGGCCTATTCGGCGCTGGCGCTCGTCGTGCATGAATTAGTCACGAATTCAACGAAGTATGGAGCGCTCCATGACAGTGGACGAGTGGAAGTGACCCTCGCGCTCAAGCCTGGCGAGGGACTTCTATTCCAATGGTGCGAAATCGACGGTCCGACTGTTCAGGCGCCGACGCGTCGAGGTTTCGGCTCCGTCATCATCGAGCGGGTCGTACCGTTTGATCTAGAAGGCACCGCCATCGTGTCGTACCTGCCATCCGGTTTGGAAGCTGAATTCCTCATCCCGGAGCGGCATCTTGCGTCCGCCGAGGTGACGGAGGTAGGCGCCGAGGTCCGGCCGTGCACCGTCGAGAACACAACCGATTCAAACACGGAAATCAGTCCGCTACTGGGGCTGAGCGTGTTGCTTCTCGAGGACAATCTGATCGTCGCGCTCGAGGCGGAAGATCTCCTGCGAGAGCTGGGCGCATCATCGGTCGTCGCGGTTTCATCGATTGCCGCCGCCGCCAGGGTCTGCGAGACAACATTGATTGACTTCGCCGTCCTCGACATCAATTTGGGATTTGAAAACAGCTTGGGGTTCGCTGCTTTCCTACGTACCGCGAACACGCCGTTCGTTTTTGCATCGGGCTACGGCGAGCGAGAAGTCCTGGGCGAGTCACGCGTTGCGGAGTTCACCGTTGCCAAGCCTTACGACCGCGAATCGCTGTGCAATGCGATTGTCCTGACTCGTGCTCGATCGTCATAGTCTGACGGCGACCGAGACTCGGTACACGCTCATTGACCCGGACTCGACTCCTGTGGGACGCGGTACGAATGCGGTGCCCAGCCCTCGAATTCTTCGGCGATGCATTCGAGCGCGGATGACGGCTTGGTGAAATCAATGGCATTGATCCATGCCTCTGGCTTGTTCAACGCGACGTATGTTTGCACTGTCCCGTTCGCGTAACGGTGCTCCAAGATTCCTTGCCCCGGTTCGACTGCCATTAGCGTGCCACTACCAATCGCCTCCGCGGAGGCTTTATGTCGAGTGTCGCCGTGGAAAAGGGTTGTCTCTATGAACGTCGTGCCGATATACGTCGCCTTTGCGGTAGAGAGGAGTGGGCGGTGGTGTGCGGGGCCCAACGTGCGCTGAGGCGGGCATGTGCCATATCCCTGGTTCACGCGCTGATCACACGCAATGCTGCGGATCAGTGCTAACGCATTGAATATTCTAGGAGAATAGGTTGCGCAGGCTTGCGTTCGATTCCCATCGCCCGTTCCATCCATGTTCCGACGCGCGCGTCGCCTTCAGTTCGAGTCTTTGAGAGCCGGCTTAGCCCGTATATCCCTTCGGGAAGGGCTATATCATGTGCAACGTCAAACGAGTAGGTGAAAAACGCCATGACAGCGACCGATCAACCCAAGCTTAAACTCGATGATGACTACAATTACGCTGACCCGAACTTGATCGACTATCAGGGTCGGCTCGCTCATTTGCGTGATACGAAGGGAGTTGCACGCCTGCGACTTGGGACAAACACGGGGTATATGCTGCTTCGATTCAATGACGTGAAAAATGGCTTCATGGACAACAAACGATTTTCCAAGTCACTGGCGCTCCGCCCCGTGACCTTTCCTGTCATTGGGCCAAACTTGATGGGCTACGATGGAGAAGAGCACCGTATAAAACGCAGCCTTGTATCGGGAGCGTTCTGGCCAGGAGCGATTCGCAATGCTATCGAGCCGCTTCTTCGGCCGGTCGCTGAGGCGCTCGTTGAAGAAATCGCCCCCCTCGGTTCGACCGATCTGATGACCAGCTTCGCCAAGCGCTATCCGCTGCGGGTCATCACGCGGATGCTGGGCATTCCACGCGAAGACGAGGACCAAATGGCCAGCTGGGCCCACGCCATGCTAAGAACGTTGACTAACCCCGACGCAGCAAAGCGCGCTAACGACGAGTTCACCCGCTATATCGTGCCGCTTGTCGAGAAGCGGCGCGCCGACCCGGCGGATGACCTTCTATCGACTATCGTGACGGCGGAAGTCGAAGGGAAGCACCTCGACGACGACGAAGTCTACGGCTTTCTGCGGTTGCTTTTCCCTGCAGGCGTGGACACGGTTTGGCTGACGCTCGGGAGCATGATGGTCGCGGTTCTCGAGCATCCCGAGGTGCATAAACGGCTTCTTGACAGTGAAGAAGACAGGGCACGCGCGGTCGAAGAGACGCTGCGTTGGGAGTCGGCGACCGGAACCGAGGGAAGGACGACAATTGAAGCCGTGGTCTGCTCGGGCGTGGAGATTCCTGCCGGAGAGCTGATTTGGATGTCGCCGGCCGTTGCGAACCGCGATCCGCTGAAATTTGAGGATCCCAACCGCTGGAACATCGACCGGCCGTCTGCGCAACACGTAGGTTTTGGGCTTGGCAGCCATGTCTGCCTCGGTGCCCATCTCGCGCGGGCTGAACTCAGCATAGGCCTTGACGTCCTCCTTCGTCGATTGCCGAACCTTCGGATGATCGAACGTCCGCCGATCCGGGGTACGACATTGCGCGGGCCGCAGCAGCTTCATTTGGCCTGGACACCGCAATGAGAAAGAATTAGAGATCGGCAGCGTGGCTGACGCTTCACAACGAAGCCTCTGATCCAAACATTCCACATCCGCGCCGATTTTTCCGGTGCTCACGCCGCCATACGCGAGTCGTTGGTTCCATGCCTCACATCGACCGTTAGGTCTGGTTCGGCTCAGCCGCTTTTGCGCCATTTTAGTTTACTAGGAAATATTTGTGTGTTAGTTTCCTAGTCAACTAGGAGCTGTCATGCCGTCGACCCAACCCGCTTCAGACCTTACCGCCCATCTTGGCTACTGGCTGCGCTATGTCTCCAACCACGTCTCGCAGGCTTTCGCCCGCAAGCTGGAAGCACACGGGGTGACCGTCGCGGAGTGGGTGCTGATGCGCCAGCTGCTGGAAGTGGAAGCCCTCGCGCCAAGCCGCTTGGCCGAATGCATGGGCATGACGCGGGGCGCCATCAGTAAGCTCGCCGACCGACTAATCGCCAAGTCGCTGCTTGTGCGCACTGCCGACCCGCAGGACGGGCGCGCGCAGAGCCTCTCCCTCACACGGGCTGGCCGGTCCATGGTCCCCAAGCTAGCGGCGCTGGCTGATGTCAACGATGCTGAATTTTTCGATCACCTGCCGCCGAGGGACCGCGCGGCGCTGCTACGCACCCTGCGGGAGATCGTCGAAAAACGCGGCCTCAAATCCCTGCCCGTCGAGTGATGACGGACCTTTCTCAACTCCATCACGAGAAGACATTCACATGACTACGAACTGGAAAGATTTAGCCCGCGCCACCCTCGAGGGCTCCGAATCGGGCACCATGACCTTCCCCCAGAACCTGCGGATCCTGATGGAAGCCGGCTTTGACGGTTATGCCGTCGATTTTCGTCGATCCACGCGCACCTATTACATGCCGAACGGCGAGGCGCTCGAGCTGAAGACCGAGCCGACTCCGGCGCCCGTGGCTGAATCCTTCGACGCCTCCGTGGTAAGGGAAGCGATTCGCGAAGCCCAAGCGCTAGTGCCTGGCTACACCTATGAGGGCTTCTGCGCCAAGGTGGCGGGGGCCGGTTGCGCGGGATATGTGGTCTCCCTGCTCGGTCGACGAGTGCTCTATTACGGCCGCACCTGCGAGACTCACACTGAGCACTTCCCGGAGACGCAGCCGGGCGCTCAGTCGTGAGATGCGCGCTGCGTGACTCGACCCGCTGCGCAATGAGTTGCGCTTCCAGGTAGTGGTGGAATCGACACTTTTCAATGCCGATTCTTCACCTTCGGGCCACATGAGGAGGTTCGAAAGACCTACTATGGGGAAGCCGACCTAGCGTAATGCGTCGACAAGGGGACAAAGATGATCTTCGCCAAGCCCACTCCCGAGGCAAAGGCCACCGGCGAGCCCAGATCGGAAATACCGCACGTCGCAAAATTGATTGCCGGCATTATCGCTGGGCTGGTCGCAATGGGACTCATCGGCCTCACCGCCCGCATCGTCTTCGGTGCAGCACCACGGTCCGCAGGGGTGGTGCCCTCGGTGAGCGCGCCACTTCGCCTTGCCGAGTTCTCTGATTTTCCCGCGCTGCTGGTTCAAGTCTTTGCTCATACTCCGCCCTGGTTGTACATCCTGTTCCTTGCGCTCGTTGCGATTGGCGTTTTTCAGATTGCAGCGCGCCGAGTTGGTTTCAAGCGCGCGTTGTTGGTGCCCTTGGCAATGGTTGGGCTGTCGATCAGCGGTGTGGCATCGGGATTCTTTGCACTGCCGGTCGCGCTGCTCGCCTGGGGACTCGCGGCAGCAGCAGCTGCGGTATTGCTGCTTGCGAAGGCGCCGCCAGTTGGCACGGAATATGAGGCTGCGACCGGTCGCTTCGCCATTCCAGGGAGCACGCTGCCCTTGGTACTCATCATGGGAATCTTCTTCACCAAGTACACGGTGGGCGTGACGCTCCTGCATGCGCCGCAGCTCGCGCATCAAATGTCATTCGCACTGCCTGTAAGTGCGTTGTATGGCATTTTCAGTGGGGTATTTGCCGGACGAGCGACGTCGCTATGGCGACTAGCCGCCCACTCGGCACAACCTCGGTCGGGGCCGCCGGCGGCTCACAATTTCGGAAAATGGATTGCGGGTATCGCTTGCGGGGTAGCCGTTGTTGCGGTGCTTGGATTAGCCGGTCTCATCGTGTTCGGCACCGCATCGCCGCCGGCGGAATTGGCATCGGTGAGCGATCCGATGCGGCGCATCGACTTCTCCGACTTGCCCCCACTGCAGCATTTCGAAGCCCGTGATGGGCAAGCGCTGAGCTATCGCCTCTACCCAGGCACGGGGCCGGATGTCGTGGTGCTTATCCACGGTTCGTCCGGAGAAAGCAGCGGCATGCACGCGCTAGCGAAGACCCTGAGCGCCATTGGCGAGACCGTCTACGCTCCGGACCTGCGTGGACACGGCCACGATGGAAATCCGGGCGATATAGGTTATATCGGCCAACTCGATGACGACCTCGTCGATCTTGTGGGTGTCATCAGGCCACTCCACCCGCATGCGGGCGTCATCCTCGTGGGGCACTCCTCCGGTGGCGCGTATGTGCTGCGAATTGCCGAGGGGCCGAATGCACACTGGTTCAAGAGATTCGTGGTTCTGTCACCCGCGATGCCTCATGGAGGGGAGACCTTGCGGCCGTATGCTGGCGGATGGGTAACTCCGTTCGTTGGGCGCATCATCGCCATTAAGTTTCTAAACAGGCTTGGCATTCGCTGGTTCAATGGCCTTCCCATCATTGCCTTCGCTGTCGACCCACATGCTTCTGTGCCGCTGGACGCGACCTATTCCTACCGAATGCAGCAGACTTTCACCGCGCCGCAAGACGCGATCGCACGACTATCGAGCATCAGGCAGCCGCTCGCCGTGTTAGTTGGCAGCGAGGACGAGCTTCTGTACGCCGACCGCTTCGCGCCGCTGATCAAGCGGGAGCGCCCGGACGTGCCGGTCACCCTGGTTCCTGGCGTCGATCATATGGGAATGGTGACGGACCTACGGGCGCTTACCGCCATCGCGACCGCGATAAGGTGGCCTGCACGTGGCGATGCTCACGAATGACCGTTTGCGTGACGCTGTGGACCTCGGCCCGCGGTACGCACGGCATTCCCGACGGCGAAAAGAATTCCGCGGCGATCTTCGATCAACGCGCCATCTTTTAGGAAGGGCGCGGCAAGAGCAGAATGTCCATGAGTTTTCTCTTCGTCTTCGCATCATCGGTGGTGATGACCGTCATCGTCGGCGGATTCATGCCGCTGACCTGGAAAGCGGCGCGATATCCTCGTGCCCTGGCGGCATTTTGGGGAATCGCACTGCTAGTGCATGTCGGGTGGTTTCTCGTGCCGCAACTCGGGGGGTTCGCCCCAGTTGCGCGATGGATCGCAATAATGTGGCTGGGCGGGATGCTCGCGGCAATGGTCCTGCTGATTCCGTTCACTTTGCTTACCGTCTTTTCCAGCCGGCAAAAACTTAGCTCCATCTCGGCCTACTTGCCGGCCGCATACGCTGGTTGTTTCGCACTCTCAGGGATCATCTTGGCTTCCACCAGCACGGCCAGTTTCGTCGTGCGTCAAGAAGACATCCGCATTCCGGGCCTGCCGGCCGCGTTGGACGGGTTTCGCATAGCGAATCTCGGCGATGTCCATATCGGAAGATTTATTGACGCCAAGGAGCTTCGTCGTGGAATCGAGGCTATCAACGAGCGGCACGTCGATTTGATTGCAGTCACCGGAGATCTAGTGGACGACGTCAATCAGCTCGAGGACACGATGCGGGTTCTCGAGACAAGTAATGCGCCTCACCATACCGTCGCGATACTCGGGAATCACGAAGAGATGGGAGATCTTGCCAGAATCCTATCGATTTACCGTGAACATAAGGAGCGCATCACTCTCTTGGTCAATGAGAACATTGCGATCACTCGAGGCGGCGCGACGTTGCACATCGTCGGCGTCAATTACCCGATGAATCCGCGGGACGGCCACATGCAGCCGCAACCCGAACAACATGCAGCCATGAGTGCCCAGGCAAATGCTGCCTTCACAGGCCTCACGAATGGCGAAACGATCGTAGCTTTGTCGCATCACCCGGCTTTTTTTCCGTTCGCGGCGGCGCATGGCGCGCAACTGACGCTCGCCAGCCATACGCACGGTGGGCAACTAAGGCTGTTTGGCCACCCTGTTTTTGACGTTTATCGTTACCGGCAAGGGCTCTACCAGGAGGGCAACGCCTATCTTGATGTCTCTGCAGGATTCGGTCATTGGCTACCGATTCGCTTCGGAGTGCCGCGGGAGATCGTGATTGACACACTGCGCCCGGACAAATGACGCAGCGCGACCCCACACGGTTGCCTCGGCGCGCCGGAGATATCCATTCAAGTTCTTCGGCCCCAGGCCGATACCCCGGATTCCGACGTCACCGCGAGCCGAGGCATTATGTCAATTAGCAGCATCTCCAGCAGCCAAGCCTCGGCTCTCTCCAGCCTTCTTAGTGCCTCAAGCGCGGCTTCCGCTGCAAATACCGCGGCAGCGGCGACCTCGGCCAGCACGGCCCCGAGCACGAGCGGCACCACTAGTTCGGCCACGGCAAGCGTGGCCTCGACCGTCGCGGCACTGACGAGTCTCGCGACCGCAGCGGGAAATAGCGAATTACTCGCTGGGCTGGAAGGAAATTCGGACACCTCGAGCAGCAGCGTCGCCTCGAGCCTCAGTTCAGCATTTCAGAACCTGCTGAGCAGCCTGACGGCCAGCGCCTCCACAACGTCCGGTGCGACATCGTCTACCTCTGGCACGACATCGTCCTCGAGCGCCTCGGCCAGCGCTGCGTCGGCCCAGTCAATCATTTCAGCGTTCGTCAACAGTGAACTTGCGAATCTCGGCGGCGGCTCCACTTCAAGCACCTCGAGCTCAACAAGCGGCTTGACTAGCGCACTCGGCAACATCATCAACACTACTGCTTGAGGGTCACTGGCCGACGGGTTGGCGCCCGCGCTGCGCGTCCGGGGTAGACCCGTACAAGGCCGGGCTCGCCGCGGCGCCCGTTTTGAATTAAGGTCATACGCCGCGAATGGCCGGTCGTGAGCAGCGCGTGTCCTTCATCCAAGCCGGTTTACATCGCTTGGCTCATTATTTTCCAGGCACCAGGATGCCTGGGGAACCCGGTCGCAAATTTCGAGCGCTGGCGCTCATTATGGTGAGCGCGGCACGGGTTATCGTTCCCACCGCTGGCTCGCGAATGGTCGAGCTTGGCGTGCCATGGGGTGTCGCGGCTAGGTAACAATGTGCGCGACTTGGCTGCATTAGGGGTGCATATGAGTGTGGAAGCACGTGAATTGATGAGCGACGTCTGGACGAGGTGGCAGGGCCACGTCGTCAACGGCATATTCCCGCTGGGACGGCATCTCGGATGCTCGGATCACAGCGGCGTGTTCCTCACAAAGTCGGGGACAGAGCACCATGCGGAAGTCGCGGTCAAGCTCGTTCCCGCCAATCCGGCCCTGGCGGAATTACAACTCCCGCGATGGACGCTGGCTGGCGGCCTCGCTCAGCCTCACCTGCTTCCCCTGTTGGAGTGGGGAGAGTGTCAGCTGGATGGGTTGCCCTATCTGTATGTCGTCATGGAGTACGCCGATCAGACTCTTGCGCAACTGTTGCTACACCGCGCGCTGACGGACGACGAAACGCGAGAAATGCTGCTGCCGATCCTGGACGCGTTGACGTTCCTGCACGGCCAAAACCTGGCCCACGGCCAGTTGAAACCAGCAAACGTCCTGGTGGTTGGAGATGAGCTGAAGCTGGCGAGCGATATGATCCGTCGCGTCGGCGAAGGCACGCTGAGCGGCAACGCGCCCACTGTGTACGATCCTCCGGAAGCCCGGGACGGAAGCAGTTCCACTGCCGGCGACATCTGGGCGCTCGGCGTCAGCCTATTCGAAGCGCTCACTCGCCGCCCGCCTGCGAACTTCGGCGAGCACCGGAACAGCATCGTACTGCCGGCCGATTTCTCGCCAGCATTCCGCGACGTCGTGGCCCGCTGTTTGAGCCCCAGACCGCAGGATCGTCCTAGCGTGACGGAGCTCGTGGCCTGGACCGATGGGCGAACGGCGTGGTCCATGCCGGCCGCGACCGTTCAACCCACGACCGTTCAACCCACGACCATTCAGCCCGCGACCATTCAGCCCGCCATCATTCAATCCGCGATCATTCAACCCGCGACGCCGGTACGGTCGGAGGCGAGAACACCGGATGCTGCGCCGCCGCGGACCGTGCCCTCGCGGGTCGCCCCCGAAGAGGCGCGGCCCATGCCGACGATGGCACTGTCCCCGAAGCCGCGAGCCTTGGTTGGCGTGATACTCGCGGTCGTGATTCTCGCGCTGGGTTGGGCCGGAGTGCGCGTGTTCAGGACTCATCGCACCCCGGCTGCCCCTGCTGTCAACGCTTCCGGAGAATTACCGTCACAGATTCCAGGCGTCGCCCCACCCCCGGCAGCGGAGGTGCGGGCGCCTGTCCCTGCGCTGTCTAGCACAAATCCCGGTGGGAGCAATGTGGCGACGCCGCCATCCGCGCTCCATGAGGTGATCCCTGACGTTTCACGGAGCGCTCGTCGAACGCTTCGCGGACATGTCATAGTGTCGGTGCGCGTCACCGTCGATCCAGACGGTTCAGTGTTCGCCGCCGTCGCGGATGGCACCGGTTCGAGCAGGTATCTGCAGCGACTCGCCGTCGCCGCGGCCAAGAAATGGAAGTTCCCGCCGGGGGATACTGCGTCGCGGCGCCCAATGCAAATTCAGTTCGACTTCAGTCGCGACGGGACGACGGGGCGTGCCGTCACACTCGATTAGGAAGGTGGTCGCACCGCGAGGCGGACGCGGCGCCCGCCGCGGTTGTTGCGGCCCACAGGCTTATATTAGGCTCTGTGGCCCGCGTTGCTGAAAAGAAGTGGCACATGACTGAAGTTGGTTACACCCCCTCGATGCAAGAGGAATTCGCGCGCCTTTTGAGCGTATCGACTCCGGACGCGCATGACCTCAAAATGCTGGCGCTCATCGAAGCGGCGGGGAAAAGCTCCTACGAGGCGAAGGTTCGCGGCGCACCGAATGACGCGGTTGGGAAAATCTTGGCGCAAAATGGCCGCGAGGAAATGGCGCACGCCGTACGGTTGCGGCGCGCGCTGAAGCTCATGTATGGCGAGGATTTCACCATCCCCAGCGACGCGGAAAATCCTTTCTCCACGCCGACCGACGCCGTCGAGGTGGTGAACGCGGAAATTCTCGAGCGAACGGCCCAGGGCGAACTCATGGGCGGCGATTTCTATGACGGCTGGGCCAGCAATGTCGCGCATGAAGAAGCGGCGCAACTGCTGCGTCAGAACGGCACCGAGGAAAGACGCCACGCCGATCGTTTGCGCGAGGCGGCTAGCCTGCTCTGATTGTCATTCGGCAGCGACATGCTGCGCCCCACCCTCTTCTCTTAAACGCGGGTAATTAGTTCGCACCGGCTGCGCATCCGCTCCTACGCGATTGAAAGACGTTGCGACTCGTACGCGAGGACTGGAGGGGCAACTTCTTGATCCGCTCACAGTTCAAGAGCAGGGGATTCGCTCCAGCAATGCGCTCTCGGTGGCGTCGCGCCAGAAATTCTCCTCCGTAGGACGTCGCTTTCTCGTATTACGTCCAGTGTGCGGTCTTAGGCGCCGCAAAATTTCCGGCGGCTATTGAATAGTACGTGCGCGAAAGTCAAAGAAAAGTTGTCGCCGGCGGAAGAAATTAATCGAATGCCACCTGCAATCGCTGCGCCTATAGTTCGCATCCGCGGCCTGACAGGTCGCGCAATCAACTCATCATCAACATATTTACAGGGTGTAAAAGAAATGAACAGATATTCAGGTTCAGGAGCAATTAAATGCTTCGCAGCGAGTTGTGCATTATCGATCGTTCCGTTGGCAGCGTTTGCGCAGAACTACGTGCAAACCAACTTGGTGTCGGATGTTCCGCAAGCGGCCAATGCCGATGGATCGACCGTCATCATCGACGCGCATCTGAAGAATGCGTGGGGACTGGCGCGAGGCGCAGCAAGCCCTTGGTGGGTGAACAATAACGGCACGGGGACGTCCACTCTCTATGCGGGCAACGGCGCGATCACGCCGTTGGTCGTCACGGTTCCCAATGCCATGGGTGTCAATACTCCCTCGAACCCAACGGGGATGATATTCAATGGCAGTACGGATTTTAATATTGCGCCCGCCAGCAATCCTACGGCGACCAATCCCGCGGCGTTCATCTTCGCGACCAACAACGGCACGATTTCGGCATGGGGACCGCCGGCAACACCCATCACCGCGACCGGCACGTCAATCGCGCTCAACGAGGTGGATGAGTCGAAACAAGGAGCAAACTTCGTCGGACTCACATGGGTCGAGTTCGAGGGCAACCACTTTCTTCTTGCCGCCAACTTCAGCGGAAATAAAATCGAGA
>Ga0116129_1001084_pt1 | contig 15511 bp, 9 predicted proteins | sample June2015DPH_17_2_FD_89732 | JGI IMG/M metagenome (GOLD analysis project Ga0116129, IMG submission 89732) | Peatland microbial communities from SPRUCE experiment site at the Marcell Experimental Forest, Minnesota, USA - June2015DPH_17_10 | ecosystem: Environmental > Terrestrial > Soil > Wetlands >...
AGCACCGGACAGCCGTCCAGCCAGTTGCCGGGCGCAATCGCCAGCAACGCCCCTGAGTCTGCCGCGATGGCAAGGTCGCCGCACTGCAGGACGCCGGGGTAGAGGGGCGAGGTTGCGTGCCGCGGCGCTGCGCTCAGGTCGTTGCGCTCGGGCGGAATTCTCGCCGGTAGGGCGTCTTTCAGCCGCTCCCGCCGCGCTGCATCGCGCCGGCGTTCGGTGGCGGCGGCGTCGATCTCGCCTGAGGCCGTGAGCAGCACCCCGTAAGCCTGCTCCGCCACAATGCGGTCGAGCCGGCCGTCGTGCAGATCGCAGAGGACTGCAGCAGGGTCGCGGTCCAGCGGATCGCCATAGCCGCCGCCCGTCGCACAGAGCATCTCGAAATGGTCGCCGGGACTTAAGGTGACTCCGACCGCGTGCACATTGATCGGTTCGACAGCGCCGTCTGCGCGCCGCACGCTGAGGCGCATCGGTGCGCCGGGCATCCCGCCGACGCCGCCGCCCGTCGGGAACCAGGAACGGGTGCCGGTCATGTTGCCGACAAGGAGGTTCGTGCCGTGCGGTTGAAATGCCTCGCGGCAGCCTGATCCTGAGCGCTGGCGACCATAGCCGTGCGGTCCATTCGCGGAGCCGCGTTCGCGGAACAGGATCGGGAAGGCGCCCTCCAGAATCTCGACGTCCGCGAACTCGATGCGCGCGCCAGTGCCGATCAGGCCGGAGCTGAGGTCGATGCCGTCGCGGTCTGCCCCGGCGGGGCTGCCGGTGAAGGCGCCGTCGATCAGCGTGTAAACGCGACGTTGCCCGCCCTCATCGAGGTAGTTCCAGCGCCCGGTGCCATAGGCGGCCAGCGATGGCGCCATCAAGTACTCCCGGCCGGGCGCGCCCGGCGAGGCGTAGGTAGCGAGCTGCAGACACTGCACGGCGGCGGCGTTGACGGCGATGGCTGCGTCGGTGTGCCCTGCCGCGACCGGGGCGGGCATGACGCAGTCGACCACGGTGCCGCTCTTCGAGACGATCTCGAGCACGCGATATAGCGACTGATTGATCGGCAGGCCTGGCGCCAACAACTGACGAACCCGCGGCGCGATCAGGGCCCGTATGATGTAAGGTTTGGAGTTGAAGAAACGTGGCACCTGGGGCGGCGCCTCGCGCAGGTCGAAGATCAGTCGGTCTCCCAGTACCTGCAGGTCGCAGGGTACGCGCAGCACGGCATTGTCATACTCGACCCAGGCCGCAGACAGATAGTGGCCGTCCTCGATGCGCCGGATGCGCTCGCGCAGTACGCGCTCGGCGCCTTCCAGCAGGATTCGCGTGGCCGCCTCGAAGGAACCGACGCCCATCTCCTCGAGCAGCTCGACGATCTTGGACTCAGCCACGGCGCTGCCTATCACCAGGCTGCGCATGTCCATCTCGACCTGAGCGGCGCTGCGTACGTTGATGCGGATCAGGTCCCAGACGTCGGTGACCTCCACTCCCTCGCGCATCAGCCGGATCGGCGGGAGGCGCAAAGCCTCCTGGTAGCATTCCGTGGCCTGGGCGGCAGAAGAGCCGGGCACCATCCCGCCCATGTCCATCATGTGCGCCGCGAGTGCGACCCAGGCCACGCGTTTCCCCTCCAGGAAGACCGGGCGCTGAATGACCACGTCCTGCGCGTGCAGGCCGCCACCGCTGTGCGGGTCGTTGGCGATGAAGAGGTCGCCTTTGGCGATGCCGTCCCCGTGCCGCGCAATGGTGGAGCGGACCGCATGCATGACCGCGCCGAAATGCGAATCGACCACGCCCGTGGCGGAGATGATTGCACCGTCTGCATCCAAGATGGTGACGGAATAGTCTTTACTCTCGGTGACCACCGGGCTGATGGCGGTCTGCTCCACGGCGGCCCCGGCCTCCTGGCCAATCGCCTCCAGGCGGGTCCGCAGGATCTCCGGCGCAATCGGATCGGCGGCCGCGTGCGCGCTCATTGGCTGATCTCGATGACCAGGGTGCGATGCGCGTCCATGCGCGCGTGCATCGATCGAGGAATCCAAAAAGTCGTGTCAGTGCCGTCGATCAGCGCCGGGCCCTGCAGACGATCGCCTGGCTCCAGGCTCGCGCCGTCGAAGGTGCTGACCTCCACGGCCGCTTGTCCGCGCTCCAGGTTGACGCGCCGCTGTCCCACCTGCCGCGCCGGACGCGCCATCGTGCTGAGAACGGCCGTCGGCGCCAGGGGCTTGGCCATCCGGCCGATCCCGATTCCGCGGATCGCCACCAGCTCGACGACGCCGGTGCTGGTGGTCGCGGCAGCGCCGTAGCGGCGCAGGTACTCTTCCCGGAAGATAACCTCGATTTCGCGGCCGCCGTCGCCGCGCGCCGGCTCCGCGGGGAGGGGGATGGTGACTTCCCAGCGCTGGCCGACGAAGCGCATATCGGCCTCGAACAGGACCTCACGGTCGAGCGGTGGCACATCGTCCGCCGCCAGGTCGTTCCAGGCCGCCGCCCGCACCTCGGCGATGGCGCGATCGAGCGCGGCTGGATCGCAGCACAGGCGCAAAAGCAGCGAGCACAGGCGTTCGCGCCGAATATCCATGGTGGCCGCGCCGAAGGCGGAGAGCACCGAGGCCAGTTCGGGGATCAGGACCCGCTTGAGCTTGGTTTGCCGCGCCACATCGGCCGCGAACAGCGCCCCGCAGCCGCCATAGCTCACGAGGGCGTGCTCAGGGGCGGATAGCGCTTGAAGCGAGAGGCGTGCCTTGGTCGCTTTAATCATCTCGGCGAGCGCGATCTCACGGATTCCCCAGGCGGTCTCCATCGCACCGAGGCCCAGTTCCCTGCCGAGGCGCGTGCATGCTTGCACCGCGCCTTCACGGTCGAGCTGCATCTGCCCGCCGAGGAACCGATCGGGATCAATATAGCCAAGCACCAGCAAAGCGTCGGTCAGCGCCGGTTGGATGGCTCCGCGCCCATAGCAGACCGGTCCTGGCGAGGAGCCCGCCGACTTAGGACCCACCCGCAGCATGCCGCGGTCGTCGACCCAAGCCAGCGATCCGCCGCCAGCGCCGACCGACTCCACGTCGACCCGCGGCAAGGCCGTCCAGAAGCCCATCAGTGCACCGCGCTGGGTGCGCGCCGGCGCACCGGCCGCCAGGTGCGCCACGTCGAAGGAGGTGCCGCCCAGGTCGCAGGTCAAGGCACGAGGCTCGCCGGCCTGCGCTGCGATGCGGGCCGCCGCGGCCACGCCGGCGGCCGGCCCGGACGCGGCGAGCCAGACCGGCTGCGCGCGGGCCTGGCCGATGGACATTGAGCCGCCGCCGGAATGACAAAGCAGCACGGGCGCATCCAGCCCGGCGGCTCGCAGTGTCTCGGCCAGCTCCTCGACCCCGGCATAGGCGCCGAAGCTGTAGGCATTGAGCACCGCCAAGTTGGTGCGCTCGTACTCACGGATCACGGGCCGCAGCTCGGCGGCGCTGGTGATCGGGATACCGGGCGTGGCCGCGCGCACGATCTGCACGGCGCGGCGCTCGTGGACGGGATTGAGGAAGGCCCAGAGAAAAGAGATGGCGATGCTATCGACGCGCTGCTGACCGACCAAGTACTTCGCCGCCGCCGCGACCTCGTCGGGGTCGAGGGCCTTGAGCACCGAGCCCTGCCGGTCGATGCGTTCGTCGATGCCGACGATGGCATCGGACTCCACGATTGTCGCCGCCTGACTCAGCCAGCCGCCGGATTCCTGCACGCGTCCCCGAGCGAGCCGCAAGGTCTCCTCGAAACCGCGCGTCGTCAGCAGGCCCACGCGCAGGCCGCCGCGCGTGGCGATGACATTGGTGACGGCGGTGGTGCCCAGCCCGAAGCGCCGAACTCGGGGCAGCGCCGTCTTGAGGTCGAAGCCCGCCGCTTCGGCAGCCAGCCGGCAGGAGGACAGCACGCCCTGGCCGATGTCCGGATAAGTGCTTGGCGACTTGGCGCGATGGTACGCAGCGCCAATGAGCATGACAGCGTCGGTGAAGGTGCCGCCAACATCTATGCCAACGAGGATGTCCCGCTCAGACAAATGCCCTCACCTTGTCACGCGCGCCGGCGCAGAAAGTTTCCCACCACCAACCGATCGATCGCTTGGGTATGATCATGGCTCGATGCTCGAGCGTCAAGCTTAGGGGCGTCAAGCCTACTCGCATTGCGGCGCCAGGCATGCGCGACCTCGCTAGGCATCGGCGACGTCCAGCACTTTCAGGGCAGCGCGCGGCAGAGGCATTTTCAATCGATCCACGCTGCGAACCAGTCGCAGCACAAAATCGACATGCAACTCGGTAATCCTGGTGATGGGATAACGCGCCGGCGGCTCGACCGTATGAGGGTCTTGGTCGCGCACCGCTCTTGCCGCCGAGTTCAGAATGCTGGAAATAGCCAGGATGGTGAAATAGATGTCCAAGTCCGCCCTGAACATACCAGCGTCGATTCCCTCCTGAAGCACCGCCTCCAAGGTCTTATAGCCAAGCAGTTTGGAGCGCTCGACATAATCGAAATCGTCGTGTTGCTTGAAGAACTGCGTGTCATGCGTGGCTATGGCATGCGCTTCCCAATCCTCGAGCCAAGTCTGTACGCGCAGAACGGCGAGAGATACCAGGATGTGCTCCGGATCCGCCACCTGACGTGAAGCCATGATGGTTCTTTTGTCGAAGCTCAAGATCGGCACTCTCAGGATCTCGTGCAGGATCTCTTCCTTGGTGGCGAAGTGGTGGTACAAGCTAGCGGAAACGATGCCCAGGTCGTTGGCAATCTGCCTGATGCTGGTCGATTCGAATCCGAACTCGGCAAACAGGCGGCGCGCGGAGCTCAAGAGTCGCAGCCGACTTGCGGAAATCCCGTCAACCTCACGCACCTTTATGCGACGCACTTTGCGCGTCGCGGACTGTGCGCTTCGGGCCCTGTTAGTCACGCGTCCGGTTGATCCCTTGGCCATGCGTTGAAGTTTCCTCAGGGGACGGGAGCGACCCCGCCCGCTCGAGCCATTGCGCGCGGCTCTGGATGAGGTGTTACGCGCAGGGCCTGCGGCTGTGAGTATAGGGTTCTGCGCCGCGGTCCGCGAGGAGGCAAAATAGCGCATGCGAAAAAATCACGCGAAGCTATCGGATCGCAGTGTCCGATGCAGTCAGGGATCGAATACGCGCATGTTCATTCTCCAAAGACCTTCAGCGATAGCTTGCACTCAAGAGGCAAAGCGAAGGGTGCCGATTGGGAACGTTGGCCGTCAGCCCTTAAAGCTGCCGCCGAATTTTTCGGATACCAAGTCGGCCCGTTCATCGCCGGTCCTGATCAGCTCGATGATCTTCTCAGCGACTAGTTCGGGCTTCTGAGGCTGCGGCGCGTGGCTGGATTCCATATGCGATGCGGATTCCCTGCCAGCTTTTATCGACTTGATAAAATCAGTGGCCGTGATGAATGGATACATCGTGGAGACTTGAATGCCGGCGGTTGCGAGTTCGGCTCGCGCCACCCCCGAGAGCATGGCGAGGCCGGATTTGGATGCGCTGTAAGCGCCTGTGTTGGGGAGGGCCGAGAAGATTATGCCAGAGCTCACGTTGACGATGCTGCCGGCAGACTGCTTTCGCATGATCGGGATGACCGCCTGCATCGTGATCAGGGGCGCAATGATGTTGAGATCGAGCTCCATTGATATTCATTCGAATGTCTCCTTAAGAGGTCACGACACGACACGAAACGGAAGTCAAAGCACGTTTGGACCAGCAGGCGCACTGATGAGGCGATTTGCGTAGGAGTTCGATTGGTCGAAACAGGTTCGCTGGGCTGCCAAAAGAGCTTATCGTGCCTTAGATTTTAGATTCCGATTCGTGTCTTCGACTCTTACAAGTTATACGCTCTGCGCGCGCCGTTCCGTCCGCTGGCGCACTGATCTTCCGCGGCTCCGCGATTTGGTCCATCCGATGTCGTCCGAAGTGTGCGGGGCTGCCGCTTCGGCAGCGAAGACTGGGGGATGGCTACGCGAACAGAATGGAGGTAATAGGGCGGTTGATGTCGCGACCGTTCTACCCCTCTTCAGATACCGATTCGTCGCGCGCAAATACTGCGACGTCGAAAAAGCCTTCCGCGACGAACTCGGCCTTGACGGCAACGGCCGCCAAGTGGCGCCCATAATTGAACGACCGCCGACGGCTCGTGGCCGTTATGGAGAGCTCTGCATAACGGCCGAGTTGCCGTTTGTGAGCGGCCGCCTTCTGGCAAGGTCGATGGCCGTCACAACTCAGCGCGTGTCGAAGTGTTTGCCGGAGAAATCTCTACTGCGGTGGAAACTTCAATTCCCGCTCGATCGCCCGGAAGCGCGGCTCCTTGCGCAAGGGGTCCATGAGCGGGTCGGTCTTCAGCTCCACCGGGCCCGGGTCACGCAGCCGCAGCGCTGTCTCGAGCCATTTGAGCGCCTGGACACGATTATCCCAATGCGCATAAATCGTGGCGTACTGGTACGCCGAGGCATCGCCCATCGCTGTCTTCATTTTCGAAAGCACGGTCCCGCACGAACCGCAGATACGACTCGTGCACCAGAAAGGTGGTATCGAGAACCGTATTACACCGCCGTCGCGCCGCCGTGCATGCGCCAGCCAGCGCGCGGCCGGCTAGTTGCCCTGCCGCGAGTTCTCGAAGCTCGGGGTAGACGTATCGAAGTGGATCGATCCCGGTAGTTGCTGACGACGCGGCCACGGGGTCGATGCAACCAGCATTCCGACGCGAATGGCACACGCTATTTGTCCGGAAATGTTATATAAACATCATTCTGTTTCCGAATGATAGATAGTTCGGTTTCCGAATTATACTGCAACAGTAAAGTGCATTGAAGGGGAGTTCATCATTATGTCGTTACACGCAAAGATCAGGACCGCTTTCGCCTCGGGAATCGCCTTGCTGCTCGCCGGGATGGCGATGCCAGGGCAGGCCGCCGACGGTGATCATCAGACGGGGATCTCGCCGGCGCTGTGCGGCCGGGGCGATATCAAGGAGCCCGGCATCCAGGGTGATGTCCCGCCTGGGCAAACAGCGAACTACAACTGCGGCGTCAAGCTCCTCGGCCAGCTTCCGTTGATTGGCAACGTCCAGGGAGCGGGCAAGTGCGCCTATGTGCGGAGCAAAGGCGAAGTTCATGTTATCGACGTGAGTAAGCCGGCCAAGCCCGAAGAGGTGACGAGCGTGCCGGTGCAAAGTGGTTCGGAGACCATGCGCGTGGTCGTCACCGAGAAGCGGTCCGTGCTGGTCTCGGGCAGCTCTGTGTACGACATCAGTGACTGCCTGCATCCGGTGCTGGCGGGCGAGATCCGATGGCCGCCGATCCATCTGCCCGCGATACCGGTAAGATTGCTGCCCCATGACATACGGGTCAATCGCGAGGGCACGAAGGTCTACGCATCATTCGGTCTGTGGGAGGCCGACATCACCAATCTCCACGACTCTAGTACCTGGAAGGTCACCGACCACAGTTGCGAGCTGGCTGCGCAGCAGCCGGGTCCGTGGGCGGAGGTGCACCGGCAGTCACTCAAAGCGGGCTTGAGTCTTTGCGCGGACCAAGCTCATCCCAATCCCATGGGTGCCGACTACCTGTTCGGGGCGAGCCCGCTCCAGGCCTCGCTGTTGTGGCCGCAGCTCTCCCATTCACCTGACTTCAATGCCGACGATACGCTCTTGTACGTCGGCGATCAGGCGGGAGGCACCAGCGGTATCTGGGCGCCGGTGGCCAAGGTGCGCATCATCGATTTGAAGCAGAGTCCGCTGAAAATCGTCGGCGAGGTCGACGGACCCGGCCACGGGCTCGACTGGTTCCGCGCCGATGGCCGCGAGTACGTGCTGCATTCGAACGAGGGCGGCACCAAGGGAATCGCGAACCAGGCTGTCGCGGGCGACACCTGCAAGCCCTACCCGCGGCCCTTCTCGTTGGGTTGGGGATTCGAGGCGTTTGTCAGTGACGTCACCCAACCCGATCACCCGCAGCAGGTATCGATGCTTCACATCGCCATCAACGATCCAGAGTTCTGCAATGTCAGAAAAGCCTCGGGGCTGGACCCGTGGATCGCCTACCACCTGATCGACAACCCGCTCGACGCGAAATTTGCGGCGGTGAATTTTGGCAGCGCGGGGCTGCGGATCTTCGACATCCGTCAGCCCACGAAGCCGAGCGAAGTGGCGTACTTCAATCACGGATCGTTGGTACACGCGGGAGTCGGTTACTACGACGCGGCGAGAGGACTCATCTACGCCGCCGGCAGCAGCGGCTTCTGGGTGCTGCAGATCGAGCCGCAAGTGCGCGAGCGACTCCGGCTCTAGTTCGCGCCAAACCTCGCGCTCAACGGCGTTGCGGAGACGCCGTCCGTCGCAGGAACCAACACCTTCAAAGCCTCTGCGTCGCCGTTGAGTGACGATGCGCGATACCGATGATGAAGATAAATTGGCCGGTGCGTGCGGTACTGGCGCCGGGTCATGTCCACGCTGCGGCGAAAAGTCCAACTGAAGTTCGATGGTGAGACGAAACCCTTCGATGGTGAGACGAACCCCATCGGGTAGGGTGCACTAAAAACGGCACTCTTGACATTCATCGCACGTCCAGGCCGATAACGATGTCAATGACATTGCGCGTAATGTACAAAATTCGGCCTATTGATTGTGGAAGATGGCGTCAAGGTAACGCCGATCGACCCAAACCAACCGAAGCGTTGGGCACAGAGCGGCCGTCACCCAGCAGGTTGGCAGAGCAAATAATCGAGCGGGGGCTCAAGCATGAAGACGGCGGCAATCAGTGGCGGGCTCGCGCTAGGCGCAATGCTGTGCCTTTGTGTTACGAATCCGGCGCTGGCGCAACAAGCGGGGAGCGAGTCGGACGACTCGTCGTCGCTCAGCGATATTATCGTCACGGCGCGTCGCGTCGAGGAGCGACTGCAAGACGTGCCTATTTCGATCACGGTATTCAATCAACAGCAGCTCTCGGACCGCAATGTCGTGACCGCCGGTGATATCGCTACCTACACGCCGTCACTAACCGTGAACAACTCGTTCGGCTCCGACAATTCCACCTTCGCTATTCGCGGCTTCGTCCAAGCCGGCGGCTCGCAATCGGTCGGCGTCTATTTCGCCGACGTCATCGCGCCGCGCGCGAATGGTGGCACCACCGCCGGCAATGGCGCCGGCGTCGGCTCGTTCTTCGACTTGCAGAACGTGCAGGTGCTGAAGGGCCCGCAAGGCACCCTGTTCGGCCGCAACACCACGGGCGGCTCGATCCTGCTCGTGCCGGAAAAGCCGAACGGCGAGTTCGGCGGGTATGTCGAGCAATCGGGCGGCAATTACGACATGGAGCGCACCCAGGCCGTTGTCAACTTGCCGCTCAACGATACGGTCTGGTTTCGGTTCGGTATCGATCACGAGACCCAAGACGGCTACCTGCGCAATGTTTCGGGTATTGGCCCCTCGAATTTCGGGGACGTTGACTACACTTCGGTGCGCGCAAGCATGGTCGTCAACATAATGCCCAATCTCGAAAACTATACGATCGCCACCTGGAGCGATTCAACCACCAATGGCGACTATCCGAAGGCCTTTGGCTACACGCCGGGCAGTATAACGACCGAGCTCGGGGCCGCCATACCCCAGCAGATCGCGAGTACCAGCAGCCACTTCTACAATGTTGAGAACGGCAACCCCTATGCCGCCCAGGACGTGAATCAGTGGCGAGTCATCAACAACACGACGTGGACGGCCAGCGACGAACTGACCATCAAGAATATCGCCAGTTATGCCCAGTTCAGGCAGTTCCAGAGCTTCAACGCTTTCGGCGAAAACGGCTCCAGTCCACTGACCGCGCCGCCTACCATCGCTTCCGTCGTGGGCATCTATCCGGCGCCCGGATCCGATAATGTGGACGAGTCGACCACGACCGAGGAGTTACAGTTCCAGGGACGCCCCTTCGATGGCTTGACCTACCAAGCGGGCGGCTATCTCGAAGTGAGCTTGCCTGTCGATGGTTTCCAAGAAACCATCTCGCCCACACTGCTCAGCTGTACCGACCCCTTTGCGTACCAGTGCACCGATTCTGTTGGCCAGGCCATTGGCCGACAGGGCTTTGTCGGCTCTCAAACCCTATCCTCCACCGAGTATAAATTCCGTGATTATGCCTTCTATGGACAAGCGACTTACCAGATCCTCGAGCAACTCAGCGTGACCGGCGGCGTGCGCTACACCGCGGACAAATCATCCGGTCTGGGCCAAAATTTGCAGGTGCATTTCCCTGAGCCGAATGTCCCGAGCTTCTCCTGCGCAATGCCACCTCCCCTCGTCACGGGCGGGACCTCGGCTGAAGTGATGGCTAATCGCGGCCTCTGCGACTTCAGCGCCGTGCAGAACTCCCACGCCCCCACCTGGATGTTCGACCTGGAATACAAGCCGACCAGCGATGTGATGTTGTATGCGAAGGACTCACGTGGATATCGCCAGGGCAGCGTGAATGTGTCCGTCTACGGGCTAGGGTCATGGGCTCCGGAAAAGGTTGACACCTATGAGCTCGGCGCCAAGACCAGCTTCATGGAGCCCATCCACGGCATGTTCGACATAACCGCCTTCTATAATGATTTCACAAACCAGCAGCTGATGGTCAACGGAGTTCCGTGCACCCCGGCGCAATTGGGCACACCGCAGTGCCCGTTCATTCCATCGCCGTCCTCCGGTATCGCCAATGCCGGCAAATCAACGATCGAGGGGATCGAAATCTCTTCGTCGATTTCACCGTTCCACGGCCTGAGAATTGACTTCGATTATGCGTATCTCGACACCGAATTGGTGTCGGTCACGGTACCTGCGCCGCCACTCGGATTCACAGCGATCAATTTCCCGTCGACGGTGGGGGGGCCACTGCCCTTTGCGCCGAAGAACAAGTTTTCGCTCACCGGCACTTACACTCTGCCGCTAAACGCGGATTACGGCCCGATTTCGGTCGGGGCAACCTACACGTACCAGAGCCGCGAATTCGACTCCGAAACCGCACCGCCCGCGTTTCAGACCCTGGGATCGGAGACGAACCTGAACCTGAACCTGAACTGGAACAGGCTCATGGGCAAACCGCTCGATTTTTCACTGTTCGCGACCAATGTGTTAGGCGCAAAATACTACGAGGCAGTTGGAGGCATTTACCAGACTTTCTCCTATGACGTGGCCTACCTCAACCCGCCGACCATGTGGGGAGCCCGGTTGCGCTACCACTTCGGCAAGAGCTAGTCACATGCGCGTGCGTGCCCAAATGGGCCGCATCCAATTCCGCGGGATCGCACGCGGCGCAACTTGACTTGGCCCGCACCGAATTATAGGTTGGGTCCAACAGGCGTTTAAGGGGCACCGCTTCGGGGGATCGCGACATGACGTATGCAACCGATCGTTCCTACTACGACGCCGACAGCCACATCATGGAGACGCCGGATTGGATCGCGAGCTTTACCGATCCAAACCTCCTGCCGAAACTGCCCGTAATGAGTCTGGTGAAATCGGGCACCAAGAGTTTCGAGGTCATCAGCGCGGCGGTGGGAGCACAGAAGCAGCGGGCCAGTGCCGGCGTGGTAGCCCACGATGTAGTGAAAGGACCCAAGGGTTGGCAGGCGCCCGGCGCATTCGATGCGCTCGAGCGCACTGCGGCGCTGAATGATCTCGGTTTCAAAAAGCAGTTGGTGTTCTCGACGTTTTCATCGACGCAATACCTGCACAGCGAAGATATGGATCTGCGCTACGGCGGGATCCGGGCGCACAATCGTGCGATGGCGGCGTTCTGCCAGCGCGATCCCCGGTTGATCGCCGTCGGCCAGCTCTCCTTGGCCGATCCGGCGCGCTGTGTGCTCGAACTCGAGGAAGGCGATCGTCTGGGCTGCGGTACATTTTGGATTCCCGGTCAGCCGGTCGGAGACAAGTCGCCCGGGCACCCTGATTTCGACGTGGTGTGGAGGACGTTCTGCGAGCTCGATGTGCCGTTCATGCTGCATGTCGGCCCGAATAGCTCGGCCAAGATCGCAGCCTATGAGAACAACGGTCAGCCGCGGCCGAAGGACATCACCGGCGCCGAGGGCGGTGAGAATTTGCGCGTGCGTGACTTCATGCTGCTGTCGATTGGACCGCAGCAATTTCTGACTGCCCTGGTGTTTGACGGGGTGCTCGAGCGGTTCCCGAAGCTGCGTGGTGGAGTGATCGAACTGGGAGCGGGCTGGGTGCCACACTTTCTGCGCGCGCTCGATCTAAGCCAGAAGATATTCAAGCGCACCGACCCGTCGGTGGCCAGCCTGCCGCTCAAGGCATCGGACTATATTCGTCGCGCGATCAAGTTCACGCCGTTTCCGGGCGAGGACGTTGGCCGGTTGATGAGCGATGCGGGCTCGGAACTATTTTTATTCTCGAGCGATTATCCACATCCCGAAGGCACCGATGATCCGATCGGTCGTTTCGAGCGGACGTTGCAGAACATTCCGGAAGCCGACAAGCTGCGGTTCTACACCACCAACTTTCAGCGGATGATGGGTGCGCCGTCGCTTTAGACGGCGCCGCACCTGAAAACCGTTACCGCCTATTTCTCTTTCGGATCGGCGCCATCACGCGGTGCACCGGTGCCGCCATCACTTCTTGAACGAGTCGATGTTGATGGAGCTCAAATAGATAGCTCGCTCGCCTGGTGTCCAGGTTGCCCAAACGACATGGACGCCGCCGTATCCGTCGATCGCCATGCCGCTTGGGCCATGATCGCCGAGGATTCGAAAGACATCGTTTGGATCGTCGGGAGCAGCCGGCGAGTTAGTCTTGCTCACTTTCAGCGGTTGACTGAACGTCGCGCCACCGTCTCTCGAAACCACAGCCCAGACGCTGTACGGCAGTTGCTGCGCCTTCGCGTCCGGCTTTTTTGGATCGGGCTCGTAAGTGCGCCACATCAGTCCGAACTCACCCTTCGGTGAAAAAGCAACGTACGGAGCAAAGTGCGTCTTGGTTCCGTCGTCGGTCAGTTTGACCGGTTCGCTCCAGGTCTTGCCGCCATCCGGTGTGTGGTATACGAGGAAGTCAGCGCCGGACTGATTCATCAGCGTGGCCGTGAAGTGGCCCTTTCTCGTTGGGTCGGCGCCCACGAACTGGCTGGATGCCGCGGTGTGGAAGTCCGCGGGAGTCGGGACACGCGACCGGTCCCAAGTCTTGCCGGCATCGGTCGACGTCTGGAAGACCACGCAGTTTGCTGGCGAACCGGCTCCCGCGAAGTAAGCACAATCGCTTGAGACGAACATCGTGGCCATGATCCCGTAGGCAGCCGCAACGCTCGAGTGGCCCGCGCCAACGTGTCGAGAGCCGTCGGATCCACCGAGCGGCTGCGGCTCCGTCCAATTGGACCCATCCTTAGTCGACGCGACCCATCGGTCCGTGAACTTTCCCGGCGGCGAGTTCGGATTGCCGGTCGATCGCGGACCGAGCGGGGTCATCCCCGCGATGCCACTTGTCACGTAAAACGTGCCGGTGATGGGATCGGCCCCGCCGTAGGGCCAGTCAGCCGGCGTGTGGCTGTAGGACATCCATTTCCAGGTCAGGCCGCCATCGGTCGACTTGATCACGCCGACGCCACCATTGGGCATAAAGGTCTGCGGCGATGAGTCCCAGTTCCCCCAGTTGATGGCATTGAAGCCGATGTAAAAGCTTCCGTCCGGGGTCGCGGCAATCGGGCCTTCGCCCCAGGCTCATGCTCGCCAACACAATTATGTTGTTGGGGTTCTTCGGGTTGACTGCGACATGCGGCGCGCCGAACCGCCGCTTGATATTCCGTGTCACGTCGACGTTCGAAAACGCGAGCGGCAGATCAACCGGAGCGACGGCTTGTTGGGAAGTAGTGTCGTTTTTCGCGGTGCCGGCTGGCCCTGTCTTTTGTTCGCTGCCTCGATCCGCGCCGACTGCGGAAAGTGCGATGGTGCAGGCTAGACCTACAGCGATTTTGGAAATTATTGATTTCACAACTCCTCCCCCAACGTTGCCGCAAGCAGCAAATACTCGTCGTTTGGCGGCTCTCCCTTGCCGCTATGCCGGTTTCAATAATTTGCCCGCGCAGGCACCGCCATCGGCCACCAGCGTATGGCCCAGGACGAAGGAGGCCTTGTCAGAACAGAGCCAGATGACCGCCTCGGCGACCTCGCGCGGGTCCGAGAATCGCTTGATCGGCGCAAGGCTCTCCAGAAATTCCCGATGCTTGGGATTCTCATCCAGCGCCTTGCGCATCGCCGGCGTGACCATCGTTCCCGGGCCTACGGCGTTTACGCGAATGTTTCGCTCGCCGTAATCGAGCGCCGCCACTGCTGTGAGCCCGAGGAGCCCCCGCTTGGCGGCTGCATAGGCATTGATGCCCGGCGCCGCCATGTGTTCGTTGCCGGAGGCGATGTTGACGATTGAGCCGGCCCCCTGCTCGAGCATCGCCTTCAGCTCGTACTTCATGCAGAGGAACACACCCTTGAGGTTGACCGCCATCGTCCGGTCCCAATCCTCTTCCGACAGATCCGCCAGTGGCACGAAGGGCGGTGGGATCATCGCGTTGTTGACCGCGAAATCGAGCCGCCCGTAAGCATCGATCGCTGCCCGTACCATCGCCTGAACATCTTTGGACTGGCTGACATCCGTGCGGATGAAGCGTGCCTCACCACCGGCGGCTTTCACGAGGCGTACCGTCTCCTCACCGTTTGCAGAATCGATGTCCGCGACGATTACTTTGCCGCCTTCACGCGCTACCAGCTCGCAGCAGGCCCGTCCCAGCCCACGACCTGATCCCGTTACCAGGCCTACTTTCCCGTCGAGATCTTTCATAGCTACCCCCCTTTTGCGGCCACTTATTCGCCCTGACACGCATATGCAGGTCACCGATCAGCTTCCATTAGCTCTATAGCCATCGTCAATCTAGTTGTGTTTGTGTACATGTTCCGCAACGTGTTAGGGCAGCTCCGGTCATTGACCGAAGAGTCAAACCATGGATCGAACCAGACGCCGTTGCATCGCCATCCGTTTTTAAGATCATCTAGAGCAGACCCAAATGCCGTAAGTCGGAAACGTATTTTTGGATAAGGGGCGCCGACAAAGGAGGAATAGCGTGGCCGGTGCTTGTTGCCGCCCGGTGAAAGCCTTCCGCCGGCAAGAAAGAAGTTGCCGCGGCGGTTTGCGGATGCTCATAAGGCTGAATGATCGCGAGTAGTGACCGGTGCTTTTGTTCGTCGGGAAGGGCATTCAAGGAAGTTTCAAACCGCGACGCCCAGCTACGATAGCTAGGCACCCGCTCGATCCGACAGCCCGCTTCAATCAACCAGTCGACAAAGCTGTCGAGTGAGACGCCATCGTCATGCGGGCTGACGAGGTTGTAACTGTGAAATCCACCGTTATCGCCGAGGCCGATGGCAGTGATCACTTGGGCCAAGAAATCGACGGCGATGCCCTCATAGCGGGACACTGGGCGACCCGCCGACGCATCTTCCGCATAAAAAGTTGCGGGGGCAATGCCGGTGACCGC
>Ga0116129_1001088_pt1 | contig 15500 bp, 11 predicted proteins | sample June2015DPH_17_2_FD_89732 | JGI IMG/M metagenome (GOLD analysis project Ga0116129, IMG submission 89732) | Peatland microbial communities from SPRUCE experiment site at the Marcell Experimental Forest, Minnesota, USA - June2015DPH_17_10 | ecosystem: Environmental > Terrestrial > Soil > Wetlands...
ATGGGCCTGGTAGGCCTGGAGGTCCTCGGTCGGCATGACTACGATTTGGCCGGTGAGGCCGTGACGGAGGGCGTTCAGGGAAGATTGTTTTTTGCCGGCCTCGGTTTTGGGTCCGGTGGAGTGCTGCGCGTTTGCTCTGTTAGTTTCGATTCTTGATGGTGTTGCCATGCTTTTATATAGCAGCGGGCGGGGTTTAGGGAGGGCGAGTGAAAGTGCGAGGTGGTTGATTGGCGGGGAGTTATCTGCGTATATCCGCATGCTTACTGGTAGCCGGAAGTTGACACTCTTGAAAAACGTCATTGACACCGCTCCTGCGGTCACGGCTCGGTTGCGATGCGGAAGCGTCGGCAGCGCATGGCACGCGGCACAACGGATCTAGGACAGAAGGTTGCTTGTTTCCACCACGATTTTTCCTCGGGCGGCGCCGTCCGTGAGCGCTTCGTAGGCGAGTTCCGCTGAATGCAGATTGAATCGGCGAGGGTCGATCCTGGGCGCGAGCTGACGGGCTTCCATCAAGCGCGTTGCTTCGCGCAGGATTTCGCCGTGATGGGCGCGATCCTTTGCGGTGAGCAGCGGGTGCAGAGAAAAAACGCCGGAGTAGGTCGCTTCCCGAAAAGAGAGTGGCGCGAGCGCGTGGGTTCCCCATCCGAGGGCACTGACTACATGGCCGAAGTGCTTCACTGCTACGAAAGAGGCATCGAGCGTGGCGCCTCCCACGGTGTCGACGACGAGGTCGAACCCCTCGCCTTGCGTGCTGGATTCGACATACTGCTCCACCGTTTGCTTGCGGTAATCTATCGGAGACGCACCCAAACGGGAAACAAATTCCTGATCGCGGTCACTGGCTGTCGCCCATACTCGTCCGCCGAGCGCTCGCGCCAGTTGCACCGAAATATGACCGACGCCGCCGGCGCCTCCATGGACCAGCACAGTCTGGCCGGGCCTGAGATGGGCGCGATCCACGATTCCCAAATACGATGTGATGAAGGCGAGGGGCAGCGCGGCGGCTTCCCGCATCGAAAGGTTCGAAGGCTTCAGGGCGAGCAAATCGGCGTCGACCGCCGCGTACTCGGCTAGCGAGCCTTGTATTCCACCGACACCGCCAGTCATTCCGTAGACTTCATCGGACGGCCTGAAGGCTGTGACTCCTGGTCCGACCTCTTCCACGATCCCGGCCAAGTCGATCCCCAGAACACAGGGCAGCGGATGCCTGGCATGGGCGGCGTTTCCGGATCGGATTTTGGTGTCGAGTGGATTGAGACCGCTCGCGGCGATGCGCACTAGCACTTGTCCCACTAACGGTGTTGGACGGGGCACCTCTGAAAGTTCGAGAGGGCCGTTGTAGCGATTGAGAATGAGAGCTTGCATTTTTACCATTCGCGGTTCGCGTAAGGCTGAGTCCAAAGCGCGATCTGTAACTGGAGAGACTTGGTCCAGGCTCGATGCATTTTTTTTACGTCCTCCGCGGTGTGTCCTTTGGCGGAAAGATAAGGCTTGATGGTCTGGTTCATCACCACAGTGAAGGCGATGATGTCGCGCAGGGGAACGTAGGGAGTGGAATCGACTCCATCGGTCGTATTCTTTTTGAGGCTGGTATGGCGCAGTGCGATTTCGTGCTGGTAATTAAGCCAATCCTGATCGTAGGGACGAAAGCAGGTGTCGAGAATCCACTGTTCGAAGCGGAGGCCGCTTTTCGCGGAGTAGTCGGGAATCGGCTGGCCGGCGGGAGTGCGGCTGTGGCGAATGAGGTTCGGGATATTTCCGATGATTTCGCGGCGCCAGTGATCGACGAGGGGCTTGGTCTGGTCCGAGAGCACCTCACCCGCCATGTGGCGATAGCGTTCGTCTTCCTCAGTCCAGCCGACGCTGATCTTGAGATTTTCCAAATCCTGTAAGGAGACGGGGGAAACGGCGGCGGCTCCATAGGTGTATCCGCTGATTTGTTCGGCGACTTTTTTCATTTACTCACCTTGGGCGAGCGTCTTCTGAAGAAATTGTCGCATCGCGGAGGCGACTTCTTCGAGATGGGTTTCGAGGGCGAAATGGCCGGTGTCCAGGAATTGAACCGTGGCGTTGGGGTTATCCCGGCGGAATGCCTCGGCGCCGGGCGGAATGAAATAGGGGTCGAACTTTCCCCAGATCGCCAGCAGAGGCGGCTGAGACTCCCGAAAATATTGCTGGAAAGCCGGATAGAGTTTCACGTTGTTGGCGTAGTCGAGGAACAGATCGAGCTGGATATCGACGTTGCCGGGACGCGCCAACAGGGCAGCGTCCAGGGTGTAGCCTTCAGGTTTGATGAGAGACGGGTCTGGGATTCCGACTGAGTATTCATGGCGTAATCCTTCGAGGTTCAGCGCGGCGCGGATGGCGTTGCGATGCTCCAGAGTGGGTTCGCGCCAATAGCGCTGGATCGGGCGCCAGGCGTCGCCGAGGCCTTCTTCATAGGCGTTGCCGTTTTGCGAAACGATCGCCGCCACTCGCTCCGGACGCTGCATCGCCAGACGCAAACCGGTGGGCGCGCCGTAATCGAAAACGTACAGAGCGTATTTTGTGAGATGCAGGGCATCGGTAAACGCCAGCAGCGTTTTGGCGAGCGAATCGAAAGTGTAGTTGTATCGGCGTTCCTCCGGAACGGCGGTGAACCCGAAGCCGGGAAGATCGGGTGCGATGACACGGTATTTGTCGGCGAGGCGCGGAATCAGGTCCCTATATTGAAATGAAGATGTCGGGAAGCCATGCAATAACAGCACGACAGGGGCGTCCGCGGGCCCCGATTGGCGATAAAAAACGCTGACTCCGTCCGCTTCGATGCGATGGATGGAGGTGAGAGGGATTTGTGGAGTCTCGATCATGACGCGGGTTTCTCCTGAAACCAACTGTAACAAGGCACGGCGTACGATGACCGTGCGGGACTGAGACTGAGCACGGGAGACGGCGGGGTCCCTCTCCTTAGTAACTGCCTGCCTGGCGCAACATCCCGCCATCAATAAAGAAGGTTGAACCTGTAATATAGCCTGCCTCATCCGAGGCCAGATAGACTGCCAAACCCGCGATCTCCTCGGGCGTACCCCACCGGTTCAGAGGAATCTCGTCCATCAGCAATTTCTCGATTTCCGGTCTCGCTTGGATGTCGGCATCAATGGGAGTGTACACCGCGCCGGGGCCGATGTTGTTCACCGTGATCTTATCCTTCGCGAGTTCCACGGAGATGGTTCTGGTGAGCATTCTCAAGCCTCCTTTGCTAGCGCAATAGGCCGCATTGGTTGGCATCGGAAGATCTTCGTGAACGGACGAGATGTTGATGATCCGGCCGCCCTGTCCCTGCTGGATCATCTGGCGGGCACCCGATTGAGACATGAGAAATGGTCCGATTAAGTTGACGGCGAGGATTTTCTGTAAATCCTCCAGCGGATAATCCACGAACGCGGCTTTCTTCTCGATGCCGGCGTTGTTAATCACAACGTCGATCCTGCCGAACGCCTTTACCGTGCTTTCGATCAGGTTTTGCACCTGGGCGGGGTTTGAAACATCGGCTGCAACGGCGATTGTTTTTCCACCGAAGCTTTTGATCTCCTCTTCTGTCCGATTCGCGGTCTCCGGATTGCCGACATAGTCGACAACAACGGACGCGCCTTCGCGCGCAAACCGAACCGCGATGGCGTGGCCGATACCCGTCGCCGCGCCGGTGATAATCGCAACCTTATTTTGTAGCCGCATCTGAACTCATTATCGATGATGGTGACCGGCGCAGAATCAAGAGCCCTACTCACTCCGCAACGAGGTCTGCGGATCGATCCTCGTGGCGCGCCAGGCCGGCACGCCGGCGGCGGCGAACGCCACAAGCGCGACCAACGCGACGATGCCGGCCAGCGTCGCGGCATCGAGAGGGCGCACACCATAGAGCAGATCCCGAATCACTCGCGTAACGCACGCGACCCCGATCAGGCCGACCGCGACGCCCGCCGCGGCGAGCAGAACGCTTTCCCGAATCACGATCGCGACAATGGCCCTGACGCTCGCGCCCAGCGCCATGCGAATGCCGAACTCCCGGGTGCGCTGCGCGGCCAGGTAAGCCAGCGTTCCATAAAGACCTACGGCCGCAAGCAGCAGGGACGCCGCGGCGAACGCCGCGAGCACGAACAGAACAAAGCGCGTGTTGCCGATCGAATCCGTTACATAATCGCCCATTGGCCGTATATTGAACGCCGCCCGCCCGCCATGGGCCGCTTCCACCGCGAGTTTGATGCCTGGCGCCATTTGCTGCGCCGTCTGACGGGTCTTGATCACCAGCGACATTTCGGCCGGATAAAACAGGATGGGAATGATGAAGTGCGGCATGTGCTCATCGCGCACTTGCGTCATGCGCACGGGCGCCGTCACGCCGATCACTTCTAAGTTTTCGCTGCGGCCGGTCCGATAGACGGCGAGGCGCTGGCCGATGGCTCCCTCCGGCCATAGCCGCTTCGCCAGGCGCTCATCGATAATCGTCACCTCGCGTTGGCTGGTGAAATCGTCCGCTGTGAAATCGCGGCCTTCGCGCAGAGGCGTGCCCATCACGTCCAGATATCCCGGAATGGTGGCTTGCTGGGTGGCAATGATCGGCGGAGCATCCGGCTGATCGACGCGCCCGATGCGCCGCGTCTGTTGATTCGCCCCAAGAGGCAGAGGGTTCGCCGCGCTGGCCGATTCGACTCCTGGAAGCGCGCGGACCCGCTCCAGCACATCGCGCAGCAACGCCCATCTCTGCTCCGTTTTCGGGAATCTTCTGAAGTCGACCGGAACCTTCGCGGTGACGACGTGTGCGGGGTTGAATCCGAGCGGCACATGCAGCAGATTCACGAACGACCGCAGCATCAATCCGCCGCATGCCAGCGGCACGATCGATAGTGCGACCTCCGCCACCACCAGCGTCCGCTGCAATCGACGCGCGCCCGAAGCCGCTGTTTCCATGCGCCCCGCGCGCAGTGGATGACCCGGCTTGCCCACCGCCATTTTCCAGGCGGGCAGCAATCCGAAGAGCACGCTGGCGACGACAGATAGCACCAGTGCGAACAAGGTTACCGTGGGGTCCATGCCGATTCTCGATTGCAGCGGAATGTGCGAGGCGCCGAGGCGGCTGATCGCTTCGAGGCCGAAGCGCGCGCAAAACAGGCCGAGCGCAGTGGACGTCACCGCCAACACCAGGCTTTCGGTAAGAAGTTGCCGGACAATGCGGATTCTTCCCGCGCCCAGCGCCCGGCGGATTTCCAATTCGCGCTGCCGTGCCGATCCGCGCGCCAACATCAGATTCGCAACATTCACGCACGCAATGAGCAGCACAAACGCCACTGCGCCGGCAAGAAGAAACAGCGCGAGGCGCACGTCGCGCGTCATTTCACTGTGCAGAGGCCGCGCCGTGAAGTGGACGTTGCCGCCCGATTCCGGATGCTCCCGCTGCAATTGCGCGGCGAGCGTTTGCATCTCGCCATTGGCCTGAGCCAGCGTGACGCCGGGCCGCAAGCGTGCCGCGACTGGATTGCCACGGAACGCATCGGTCCCTTCGATGCCGTAGGGGAACCACACGTCGATCTGCTCCATCGCATCCATGTACGGGGGCAGGAACAGGCGAAAGGCGGCAGGGAGCACACCGGCGATCTGTACGTCGAGATTGTTGACGCGCACGCCTTTGCCGACCACGCCCGGGTCCGCGGCGAACCGGCGGCGCCATAATTCGTCGCTAATCAGAATCGCGAGCACCTGATCCTTGCCCTCATCGACGTGCGAATCGAGCATCCGTCCCAGCGCCGGCCGCGCGCCCAATAGCGGCAGAAAATTGTCGGAGACGCTGGCCGCTGTAACGTGCTCCATCTCCCCGGCGTATTCCAAGTTCGCGTCGACCGCGGTGATGGTCGAGACCTGCTGGAGCGATTGGCTGCGGTCTCTCAGGCCGCGTACTTCCGCCATGGTGGCGCCCGTGTCGGGGACATTGCGCGCGTCCACTTGAATAAGGACGATCCGGTCCGGGTCGGGATAAGGCAGAGGACGCCACAGCACCGCGCGCATCAGACTGAACATCGTGAGATTGGCGCCCAGGCCAATTGCCAGGGTCGCGATCACGACCGCGGCAAATCCGGGTGACCGCAGCAGGGAGCGGCAGGCGTAACGCACGTCTTGAAACGTCGTCTCGATGGCGTTCCCGAGCCATGCGTCCCGCACCTCCTCCTTGATGCTCTCGACGCCGCCCGCCTCCATCAGCGCGTGGCGCCGCGCCGTTTCGCGAGACATACCTTTCGCGATGTTGCGATCGGTGAGATCCTCGACAAACGCTTGCAATTCGGCGTCGAGGGAGTTTTCGGCGTGGCGCCTGCGGAACAGATTGCCGAAAAGGCGCGCGATCTTGTGTGCGGCTCGCATATCAGGCAGACTCCAACAGCGCGTTCATCGCCTCGACGATTCGCGTCCAGGTTTTCTTCTCCAGGGAGAGCTGCCGCTTGCCATCGCGGGTCAAAGCATAGGATCGAACGCGGCGTCCTTCGGACGATTCCTGCCACTCTCCCTCGATCCAGCCCTCCTGTTCGAGGCGATGGAGCGCCGGAAACAGAGAGCCCGCCTTCACCTGGAAAGCTCCCCGTGTGACCTGTGCAATTCGTTCGGCGATCGCCGAGCCGTGCATCGGACGCAGATGGAGCGTCCGCAGGATGAGCAGGTCGAGCGTGCCTTTCAAGAGTTCAAGGGTAGGCTGGGACATGTGCTATAGAACTCCAATATAGATATTCTATACCAAATGGCTCGCCCCTGGACTCTTACTCCTGCCTCAACGCCGTGAGCGGATCGATGTTGGTCGCCTGACGTGCGGGCACAAAGCACGCCATCGCCGCAATCAACAGAAATACCACTGGAATCGCCGCGAAAGTCAGTAGATCCGTGGGACTGGTCCCATACAGCAGGCTGGCCAGCAGTTTGGTCAGCAGCACGGCAAAGAACGTGCCGGCCACGATTCCAGCCACGGTCAGCACGATCCCCTGCCGCACCACCATCCCAACTACCGAACTGCGCGACGCCCCCAACGCCATCCGCACTCCGATCTCGCGCGTCCGCTGGCTCACCGAAAGCGCCATTACCGCGGCGATTCCGCTCGCGCTGATCAACAGCGCCAACCCGGCGAAAATTCCCATCAGAAAGGTCATCATGCGCGGCGAAGCCAACGATTCATATTCCGCGTGCTCCACTGTCTGAACCTGATCGACGGCGACGAGAGGGTCGATCTCGTGAACAGCCGCCCGCATCATCCGCTCCGCTGTCTCCTCATTGCCGCCGGTGCGCACCACCAGTCGACTGACGAATCCGTCCCGCGATGCCCCGTAGATTTCGCCGACGGCCGGCTGGTTCAGCCCGTATTCCCTGGTGTCGCCGACGATGCCCACGATCTTCGACCACTCTTTGCCGCCGTCGAAGCTGACTCGCTTGCCGATGGGATCTTCGCCGGGAAATTGGCTGCGAGCCAGCATCTGGTTGATCATCACCACATCGGGGCTGGTGAGTTCTAAATCCTGTTTGGTGAAGCTTCGGCCTTCCACAATGGGCTGGTGGATGGTTTCAAAATAGCCCTCGGTCACGACGCGGATATCGGTCGTGATCGTCGGTTCTCCCGGGCTGCGCGGCCGGCCCTCCACGATGTACTGGATCTGCGCCGGGCCGAACACCACCCCGGCTGGATTGAACGGGAACGTCGAGCCCATGGCCGCTGATTCCACTCCCGGAACCGCTCTGATCCGGTCCAAAATGCGAATTGCCAGCAGCCGGGACGTCCTCATCGTGTAAGGCGGCATCCCGGGGCTGATCCTCATGGTGACCAGGTGGTCCGGAGCAAATCCAGGCCGCACCTGCTGCATCTTCACGAAGCTTCGAATCATGAGCCCCGCCGCGGCCAGCAGGATCACCGAAAAAGCCACTTGCGCCACCACCAGCGCCGAGCGCAGCCTGCTCCGCCCCAGGCTCGCCGTGCCGCGCGACGCCGCCTGTTGGAATGCTGTCCCGAGCCATCCGCTTGTCGTGAGGACTGGCGCCAGCCCGAACACAATCCCTGTACCCACGCTCACCAGGAAGGTAAACAGCAGCACCGGGCCATCCATTTGCACCTCCGCCGCGCGCGTGGTGAAACGCCCGGCGAAGCCCGTCAGCACCTGCAACGCCAGCGGTGCCAGCGCCACTCCCACCAGCCCGCCGCCCACCGCCAGCAGCACGCTCTCCGTCAGCAATTGACGCATCAGGCGCACTTTTCCCGCTCCCAGCGCGGAGCGCACCGCCAGTTCCCTTTCCAGCTTCAGCAGCCGCGCCAGAAAGAGGTTCGCCACGTTCGCGCACGCGGCTAATAATACGAATCCCACCACTCCTAACAGCACCAGGAACATGGTGCGGGCGCGATGCGTCAGATCGTCGCGCAGACCGTCGGCGCGGACCCGGTAGCCATCCGGCGCCAGATAAGTTCCGGGATACGCCTTCACCACATTCGCCGCGATCACCGCCAGATCCGCCCGCGCCTCCGTCAACGTGACGCCGGGCTTCAGCCTGCCGAATACATTCATCATCCGCGCGTTGCGATTGTCCATGAACTGCGCGCTCGAACGCGTCGGGCACTGCGACGTCGGCATATACACATCGCTCTCCACCGGATACTGCGGAATGGACGGCAGCACGCCGATCACCGTATGCGGCCGGTTGTTCATCTGAAATACCTTGCCCACGATGTGCGGATCGCCGCCCTGATGTGTCTGCCAATACTTGTAGCTGAGAATCAGCACGGCCGGCCCGCCGTGTGCTTCATCGGCGGCCACAAACGTCCGCCCCAGAAGCGGTTTCACGCCCAGCACGTCGAAGAAATTCGCAGAAACCACCGCAGTCTCCACCCGCTCCGCAGTATCTTTGCCGATCAGCAGGAAGTTCATGGTGTGGTGCTCCGCCAACGATTGGAGCGTGTGATTCTGCTCGCGGTAATCGGCGATTTCCTTCACCGAAAATGGAAAATCCAGCACGTGGGCGCCGGGGGCATCCTGGTGCACCACCACCAACTGCTCGCCATGCATGTAAGGCAGCGGCCGCAGCAGCACTCCATACACCAGGCTGAAAATCGCTGTATTGGCTCCGATCCCCAGAGCCAGCGTCAAAATCGCCGCCAGCGAAAAGCCCGGGTTCCTGGCGAGCACGCGAAGGCCGTAGCGGACGTCCTGCGCCATTGTCTCGATCCAGCGCCCCAGCCGAGCATCCCGGCAATCGTCTTTGAGATGCTCCGCTCCGCCCACCACGATCGCCGCCTGACGGACGGCATCCCCGCGGCTCATGCCGCGCGCCATATTCTGCTCCACTTGGCGTTCGTAGTGAAAACGCAACTCCGCATCCATTTCGCTCTCGAAGCGCGAGCGCCGGAAAATGTACCGAAAAATAGAGGCCAGCCTATTCATATTTATGCCCCCACAATCCGCGCCACCGCTCCGGATAGCCGCAGCCAGTTTTCTTTTTCCTCCGCCAGTTGTTTCCGCCCGCGCGCCGTCAGCTCGTAAAACCTCGCCTGGCGGTTATTCTCGGAGCTGCCCCAGGACGCACGGATCCACGCCCGCTCCTCCAGCCGGTGTAGCGCCGGATAGAGCGATCCCTGGTTCACCTGAAGCACGCTCCCCGAAACCTGCTGAATGCGTTGCGTGATTCCCCATCCGTGCATCGGCTCCAGCTCCAGCGTTTTCAGAATCAGCAAATCAAGCGTCCCCTGCAACAGGTCCGCTTTAGGTTTCGCCATTACTCTTCCTCCAGGTATTCTACAAGAATGCACCGACTCCTGTAGATTGTCAAGGGGACGTTCCAAAATACGCGTCCTCTGTATCTGCGTGAGATATTTTCGCGACCTCTTTACCCCTCCCGAATCCTCCACTTACCACTTTCACTCACCGCGCCGCGCAACTTCCCCGTTTATTCTTCCATCGAGAGGTTGGCGCACTGATTCGGCGTCCAGCCCACCGGAGCGTGAGAGTTCTAGACCACCTCATCGACCGACGTTTAACGATACAGCGAGAGCAGCGTGCGACACAGCGTCCCAGTCCCCTCTGGGTTATCAAAAGGGCCCGGGTAAAACCGGTAGGGGCGCTCCGATGGATGTTTTATTGATGGCGGTTTCTTAAGCTCGCAGGTCGCAGCGGCAAGCAAAGTGCATCACGACAAGTGTCAATTCCGTCCTCATTCGAGCCCTATCCGGCGCAACAGACCGTCGAATCGCGCATCTTCGCGCAATGGGTCGTAACGAGGCTCAACTTTGAGCCAGACAAGCCATGCCTCACGGTTCTCGTATGCTTGGTCGAGTGACTCGAATGCCGCGTCACATGCGCCCAGTGCCGTATTTACGACCGCGAGCAAATACCGGGACACGTTGCGCGCGCGTGATATTGTTTTGAGCTGCTCCATTAAAATCCCGGCTTCGGCCCGTCGCCCAGAGGCTGCCAGAGCATGCGCCAGCGCCGCCAGCACCGCCGGATGCTCTCCCGAACACGCCCGTGCGTTATCTAACTCGACGATGGCTTCGTCCATCATTCCCAGTTGCTGATAAGCGAGTCCCAGCGTGTGTTGTGCCGGCGCAAACCGCGGTTCCATGGCCAGAGTCTTCCAGGATTGTTCGGCGGCTCCTTCGAAATTGCGCGCCATATAGAGAATCCAGGCCACTTCCATATTAATGACCAATGACAGCGGATCCAGCTCTTGTGCTTCATTGATTTCTCTCAGCGCTTCCTCGGAGCGCCCCATGGTTGCCAGGTAATCGGCATAGAGGCGATGCGCGCGCGGGTCGTTCGCATTCAACTCCAGCGCCCGGCGATAGGCGGCCTCGGCGCCAATCCAGTCCCAGTCGCAATAGCGTTTCACCCCGGCGATCGAAGTGTGGGTCTCCGCCAGTTGGTCATCGATTCGTAAGGCGGCCTCGGCGAACTTCTTGGCATGCGCAAATGACTCCTGAGCCGGCAGCATTCCCTGAAACGCGAACTGGATATAGGTATCGGCCAGCCCCGTGTAGGCGAGCGCATAGCCAGGATCGCGCGCCAGAGCCGATTGGAAGTGAGCGACGCTCTTGTGGAGATCCTCCGCCGTTTGCTTGTTCGAAAAATAGCGGCCCTTGAGATAATCCCGATAGGCCTCGGTGCTCCGCCGCTCGGAGCGCACTCCCGTCCGAACGTGTTCGACTTGCGCGATGAATCGATACCCTAACCCCTGCCGGGATTCGATAAACCGCGGGTTTCTCCCCGCATCGCCCAACGCGCGCCGAAGGGCGTTCACCGCTGTATTCAGGCTCCGGTCGAAAAGCACATGGAGATCAGGCCACAGGACCTGTGCGAGTTCGTCTCTGCTCACAAATTCCCCTGGGGTCTCGACCAAACGCCGGAGAATTTGAAACGGTTTTTGTTGCAGGTTAACGCGCACTCCGAACTTACGTAGCTCCCGTTCCCGCAGGTTGACTTCGAAAACGCCGAACTGAACCCGCGCGGAAATCACAACACTGCTTAACTCATCCCGCATCTTCCACTTAGGCCCTGATAACAAATTGATCTCCTGCTGAGGGTGCAATCAGCTTAATGTTTCGTCTTTCTGATTGACGAAGAAGAAGGCCGAAAGGTTCTAAACGAACTCAAGGATAAAGGAGAATTACCTATGATGAATATGAAGTGGACACTGAGTGCCGCGATGTTGGCAGCCGCGCTCGCAACTGCGCCTCACGCAAATGCGCAGTCGGAACACTACCGCGGCACGTTCAAGCTGCCCTTTGAAGCGCGCTTTGGCAAGGTCGTATTGCCGCCGGGCAGCTACATGGTTGCGACGCTCGAAGGAGCGAAGGGAATTCGCATCACCGGCGAAAACGGGAACGTCGCCCTTATCGCCGCCGATTACAACCTGAATCCAATGACTGGAAAGGCCAAAATGATCCTGGTAGACTCGGACGGCATGTACGCGCTACAGAGCTTCGAATCCCCAACCATGGGCGCGGCGCTACGCTTCCTTGTTGTCAAGAATCCGGCCAGGCCCGGCGAGCGCGCCGCCGCGGTCAAACCAACAATGGAAGTGGGCATGCAATAGATGGCCGTCGATCAGGACGCGGGACCGCTCACATGCCCAGGAGGTGAGCGGTCTCAGGGGTCGATGAATGCCAAAAATCGACTATTTGCTCGCTGTTGATTTTACGCGACAATAAGGTAATGATTCGCCGAAGCATTTTGTTTATCGCCGTCGCGCTGTTCTGCCTCGCTCAAGACGACGCCTGGAAAAATATCGACGCGCTGCCGGGAGTCGATTTGTCCGGTCTGTCGAAACCCGAGCAAACCGCCGTGCTCGCCGTTCTGCGCTCCGAACCTTGCTCCTGCGGCTGCGCCATGAAGGTCGCCGAGTGCCGCGTGAAGGACCCAGGCTGCGGTTTCAGCCGGCGTCTGGCCGCCTTCGCGATTCGCGACGCCGCGGCCGGTAAGCCCGAAGCCTCCATTCGCGCCGACCTCGATAAATACGCCAAGCAGCCACCTCCCATGCTCGACGCGCCGGTGAAGCTCAGCGTCGCCGGAGCGCCCTTTAAAGGACCCGCCGACGCTAAGGTCACCATCGTCGAGTTCTCCGATTTTCAGTGTCCCTATTGCGCGAAAGCGGCCGTCGAAGCGGCCCAGGTGGTCCAGAGATTTCCCAAGGATGTGAAGCTGGTTTTTAAACAGTTTCCGCTCGAAGATCATTCGCAGGCCGCCTTGGCCGCCGAAGCCTCGCTCGCCGCGCAGGCGCAGGGCAAGTTCTGGCAGATGCATGACAAGATGTACGCCAATTTCCGCCAGATCGACCGCGCCCGGATTCTCTCCTGGGCCGCTGAAATCGGGTTGGACATGAATCGCTTCCGCGCCGAACTGGACGCCCATAAATATGCCGCCCGCGTCAAAGCGGAGGAGGAGGAGGGCGAAACCGCCGGCGTCGAAGGAACGCCCACGTTTTATATTAACGGCCAGAAATTCAACGGCGTGTTCGAAGTAAAAGCCATCGCCCCGATCGTCGTCGACGAGCTTAAGAAGTAAGCCCGGCACTGTCCGGGGATGGGATTGCCAGTCCCGCATTCGCCCCGGCTCCCCGCCATTTTGATTGTTATATCAACGATCTATCGTGGCCCGCGATGTGCTTCTCATCGGAGAGATGGCCTTCTTCTCCGATCTCCGGCATTCCTTGCGCCTGCTCAAAAAGAGCCCCCTGTTCACCTCCATCGCGATCGCTTCGCTTGCGCTCGGTCTGGGCGCCAACACCGCGATCTTCAGCGTGCTCGATCAGGTGCTGCTGCGTCCTCTGCCGGTGAAAAATCCGCGCGAGCTGGTCCTGCTCACTTCGCCCGGTCCCGGCCGGGGCTCGTTCAGCGGCGACAGCACCGTGCGCCTCTTCTCCCGTCCCGTCTACACTGAACTGCGCGATCGCAACCAGGTTTTTTCGGGTCTGATCGCCCGTGCTCCCGCCGACGCCAACCTGTTTTATAAAGGGCAGAGCGAAGCCGTCGCCGCGGAACTGGTCTCCGGCAACTTTTTCGATGTGCTCGGCGTCCTTCCCCGCCAAGGGCGTCTGCTCGCGGCCCACGACGACCTCGCCAAGAACGCCCATCCGGTGGTTGTGCTCGGCTACGGCTACTGGATGAAGCGCTTCGGAGGCGACCCCGGCATCGTCAATCAAACCGTCCAGATCAACGATACGCTCATGACCGTCACCGGCGTCGTGCCGCGCGAGTTTTTCGGGCTCGACATCGGCCGCGTGCCGGATGTTTACGCTCCTCTCGCCATGGAGGCGAAGTTAACTCCCACCAACGACGGCTATGACGACCGTACCTATCATTTTCTGCACATCCTCGGCCGCCTCAAGCCAGGGATGACGATCAAGCAGGCCACCGCCTCTCTCCAGGTGATCTATAAACCGATACTCGCCGGCGATCTCGCCGCTATGAACGGCAATCTCCAGCAAGCGTTTCGCGACCGCTTTCTTGCCAAGCCCCTGCTGCCCGTGCCGGCCTATAACGGCGTGCCCCAGTTTCGCGAAACCAACAGTACGCCGCTCTACGTGCTGATGGCGATGGTCGGCCTGGTCCTGCTGATCGCCTGCGCCAACGTCGCCAACCTTCTGGTCGCGCGCAGCCTCAGCCGGCAGAAAGAAATCGCCATCCGCCTCGCCATGGGCGCCTCCCGCAAGGACATCGTTCGTCAGCTTCTCGCCGAATCCATGCTGCTCGCCGTGCTGGGCGCCTTCGCCGCCTTGCTGGTCAGCGCCTGGACCACCAGCCTACTGGTCCAAGCCATTCCCGGCCAGGGAAGCGTCAGCGGTTTGAACGCCTCGCTCGACCCTCGCAGCATCGCCTTCACCTTCGCGCTCGCTCTCCTCACCGGCATCGGCTTTGGACTCCTGCCGGCCATCCAATCCACCCGTCCGAACCTGTATCCCACGCTCAAGGATCAAGCCGGCGGCGTGATTGGAGGCTTCGGACAAATCCAGTCGCGCCGCGCTCTGGTCGTCGCCCAGGTGGCTCTTTCCATGCTGTTGCTGGTGGGCGCCGGATTGTTTACCCGCAGCCTGCTCAACCTGCGCCAGCTTGATCCCGGATTCCAAACTTCGAATCTGGTGATCTTTTCGGTCGATGCGTCGCGCAATGGATACCCGGCGGCCAGGATTCATCAGACCTATCAGACCATCCAGGATCGGCTCGCCGCGGTGCCCGGCGTGCGCTCCGCCGCGCTCAATTCAACCACGCCGCTTTCGGGCGACAGCGGGATGTCGGGCATCCACGTCGAAGGCTACCAGTCCAAGCCGGACGAAGATATGAATCCTATGGTCACCTCGATTTCTCCCGGCTTTTTTGCCACCATCGGCATGCCGCTCATCATGGGCCGCGACTTCACCGCCGCAGACCGCCTGGGCTCGCCCAAGGTGGCCATCGTCAACCAGACCTTCGCCAACTATTTTTTCAAAGGCGAAAACCCCATCGGACGCCGCTTCGGAATGCACGACAGACAGGGCGCCTTCGATATCGAAATTGTCGGCGTCGCGAAAGACGCCAAGTACGACACGTTGAGAAAGGATAAGGTGCGCGTCTTCTACTTGCCCTATCTCCAGGATTCTAACCTCTCCTCGATGAGCGTCGAAGTACGCACCGCCGCCGCGCCTGCGACCGTCATGCCCGCTCTGCGCCGCGAAGTCGCGCAAATCGACTCCAACCTCGCCATTTGGGACTTGAAAACCATGGAGTCCCAGGTCGACGAATCGCTGTTCGCGGAGCGCATGATCGCCACGCTATGCGCCTGTTTCGGCATCCTGGCCACGCTGCTCGCCTCCATCGGCCTGTACGGCGTAACGGCGTTTTCAGTGGCGCGCCGCACAAGGGAAATCGGCATCCGCATGGCGCTCGGCGCCGGCCGCGGACGCGTCGTGCGCATGGTGCTCCAGGAAGTTTCCTGGATGTGCCTCATCGGCGTAGGCGTGGGAGTGCCTCTGGCAAT
>Ga0116129_1001089_pt1 | contig 15499 bp, 12 predicted proteins | sample June2015DPH_17_2_FD_89732 | JGI IMG/M metagenome (GOLD analysis project Ga0116129, IMG submission 89732) | Peatland microbial communities from SPRUCE experiment site at the Marcell Experimental Forest, Minnesota, USA - June2015DPH_17_10 | ecosystem: Environmental > Terrestrial > Soil > Wetlands...
CGAGGCGCCGACGCCACGGACGATCAGCTCGAGGACATCATGGACTTCCTGCATCGGGCCATGACCACCATCGACGTCAACTCTGCCGATGCCGATGAGCTGTCCATCGTGCTGGAGGCGCCCGACTCCGTCGTGAACGCCGTCATCGCCCGGCGCAAGACGAGGAGATTCACAGGTCTCGACGACCTCAAGACCGTGCCCGGCGTTGACGCCGCGAAACTCGGCGCCAAGTCGCGGCTGCTGTTCTTCCAATGAAAGCGCACACCCTTGATTTGCTTGCATCGATCCGCGTCCGACTTGCCCGCGGGACGCTGCTCGCCGCATCGGCTCTGGCCTTCGCCACTCATGCCTTTGCCTTGGAAAAGCCGAACACCACCTATCCCGTGTTTCAGTTCCCGGCCGACAAGATCCCGCGCATAGACGGTAATACCGACGATTGGGCCATGGTTCCGGATAGTTATGCCATCGGCACGGATCAGCTGACGGACGATACGGGAAAGTATCCGCATCCGGATCCGAAGACTTTGGATGTCAAAGTCAAAGTAGGCTGGGTCAAGGGGCTGAATCGTCTGTACTTCCTTTACGAGGCGACCGACGACTATTGGGATTTCGCGCTGCCGGGATTGCACAACGACACCTTCGAGGTCGTGGTGGACGGTGATGCCTCCGGCGGTCCCTTGATCGACAAGGGACACAAGGAGCTGTGGACCCCGCAGGAAGTGGGGGAGGCGGCGGCGACGCCGGATGATCGAATCAGCCGGGACGAGGCGCACTGGGCCGTGCACGGCGTGCAGGCGCAGAACTATCACATCTTTACGCCGGCGCTCAACAAGGAATGGGCGATGGCGTGGGGCTCGGCGAGCTGGATCAAGGATTTTCCTTATGCCAACGCCGCGTACTCGTATAAGTTCAAGCCGGGCGAGGGCGGCAAGCTGATTTTGGAATTCTGGATCACGGTGTACGACTACGCTGGGCCGGAGGGGCCGCAGCGGGCTGTCGAGTCGGTGTTCCGCGAGAACAAGATCATCGGGCTATCGTGGGCAGTCATCGATTACGACGATGTGAACGCATCGACTTACAATGGCTTTTGGAATCTATCGCCCAAGCACACCATGTACGGCAATGCGTCGGAGCTGTGCGCGTTCCGGCTGATGCCGCTCGAGCCGAAGTTGCGCAAGGCGATCGACGCCCAATGGACGCACTCGGTGGTCGACATGGAGCGGCGCTTGGTGGCCTTCAAGGACCAGTCGGTGGGACAAATCTCATCGTGGCACTGGGACTTTGGCGACGGCACCGGGTCCGACGAGCAGTATCCCCTGCATCAATACCAGAAGCCCGGCAACTACGTGGTCATCTTGGATGTGGCCGGTCCGGCGGGTACTTCCCGGCACTCGAAAGTCTGGGACATTCAGCTGCGCTGAGCCGCTGCGGCTCTTCCCGACAGCGTGCAGCTGGCGCACTGAAGAAGCCGGGATGACTACAGCAATTTCTACGGACACCGACGCGGTTTGAAACGCGCGTGTAGGCTAGACCCCACAGCGGCTCGCCCGAGCGCCGCCACGGTGCTCGGGTAAATACAGGTCAAATTCCTACGCATTGCCGCGGCTCCGAACCCTAGTACAGAGCATTGCAGCCGCTATGCTTGGCACGCGTCTGGCGCGAATGCTTAATCAGGACGGGCAACCATGGCCAAAACACTGCGATTGATGCTGAATCTGGTGCTGGTCGGAGTGATCATCGGCCGCACGTATTCTGAATTGGAGCGGTACTTCTTCAGAATGCGGAATCGCGACGCTTAACCGGCGTCCAGCCACCACCCCCACGCGACAGGAACTTGTCCCGCCGCAGACTCTTGTGCACAATTTGGTTTCAGCTCACGGGTGAAGGGGTACCCGGTGGCGCCCGGGCCACATGCGCATCCTTGTCGGGGATCAGAACGATGTTCCACGCTCGTCATCTCAGTGCGAATGTTGTCCATGCGTCGGTCGTTGTGCTTGGGTTTTTTCTTTTCATACCGGCTACGCAGGGTCAGGCCGCTGGCGAAACGTCAACGTTCATCGTCCGTGGAACGCCGAAAGCTTGTAGCGACATCACCCAATTGGACAGCGCCCTGTCCTCGGATTATCAAGCCTTCTTCGCTGAATGGACTGAAAAGGACTATGCCGATGCAGTCGCGTGGGCATTGGCGTGCTCGGCATACGGATGGCATGTCCCCGGACGTCCCCGGCTTCCGCTTTTGGATACTCAGCGCGACAAGGCGTTGGGACGGGCACCGACTTATGGCAAGTCGAGTGCGGTTGCGGCCGTCGCGCTTGCGAATCCCATCGATCGGGGCCGTGTCGCGCCCCCGCGGCGACTGACATGGAGCGCAATGCAAGAGTTACCGTCTGACGGTTCAGCAGTGATCGGATTCAATGCCACGGTCAAGTCTCATTACAAGGAGACGCTGCCGGATATTGCCAGGCGCTACGGACTGGGCTACGAAGAAATCGCTCGGGCCAATCCAAGAATCGACATGTGGCTGCCCGGCGAGGGCACCCGCATATTTTTACCGGGGCAGCACCGTCTGCCGTCGGGATTGCGTCAGGGTGTTGTCGTCAATTTGGCGGAGCGCCGGCTGTACTTCTTTCCGGAGCCAAACAAAAACGAAAAGCCCGTGGTTATCTCTTATCCGGTCAGCATCGGCAAAATGGGGGAGAGCACCCCTCTGGGCCAGACCCTCATCATCGCCAAAATGGAACATCCCTCATGGCATCCGCCGCCGTCCGTTCGCAGAGAACATGCCGAGCGTGGCGATCGGCTGCCGGCGGTGGTCGGTCCCGGACCTGACAATCCGCTGGGCGATTTCATGATGCGGCTCGGCTTTGGCGATGGTAGCTATGAAATTCATGGAACGAACAAGCCGGTATCGGTCGGCATGGACAATACCAATGGTTGTATCGAAATGTACCCCGAGGATGTTGCTGCCTTGTTTGCGCTGGTTTCCGTGGGTACGCCGGTGCGCTTTATCAACGAGCCGCTGTAGGCTGTGAGGTTTCTCCATCAAGGTGCGATATGCTCCCCCGTATGAATACCCGATATTGGCTGGCGCTCGGTGCGACATGCCTGCTTTCATCGCATGCCATGGCCGATGGCAATGCAATCCGCGGCAAGACACTGTTCAAGGAACGATGCAGCGTCTGCCACAGTGCCGAACCCGATGATGGCGGCGGCGCGCAGGGGCCGTCGTTGATCAACTTGATGGGACGCCCCGCTGCAACTTCCCGGCAGTTTTCCTACACCCCAGCTCTGCGTGGCTCGCATCTCACCTGGGACTCGACGACGCTGGATCATTTCCTCGCCGCCCCCTCGGCCCTCGTGCCCGGGACGGCCATGGTCATCGCGGTCGATCAGGCCTCGGACCGCGGCGACTTGATCGCCTATTTTCAGAGTTTGCCGAAGGCGGCGGCGCCGGGAAATGACGCCGCCATCAATGTCCCCGCGGAAAGCCGCCGGACGGCCGACTGGTCGAAGGATGCACCCGGCCGGGTTCACCACATCACGGTGGCTTCACTGCCGCCCGCGTATGCCACCAAGTCCGCCACCAATCGCTCTCGCGTGGTCGACAAGCCCGCCGGGGCGATGCTCTCGTTACCCTCGGGCTTTCACATCGACACCTTTGCCGGCGGCTTCACCGGACCGCGCAAGATGCTGGTAGCCTCCAATGGCGACATTCTTCTGACCGAAACGGCCGGCGGAAAAGTCTCGGTGTTACACCCGTCGCCGGATGGTGCGCATGCAGCCAAGGCCGATACTTTCGCGAGCGGCTTGAAGCAGCCGTTTGGGCTCGCGTTCTATCCGGACGCGGAGAGCCCACAATGGCTGTATGTGGCCGAGACCAACCGCGTCGTCCGCTACGCCTACCGCACCGGCGACACGGCGGCGCGCGGCGCCGCCGAGGTGGTCATTCCGGAGTTGCCGAGCGGGAGCGGTCACTTCACGCGCGACATTGCCTTTTCCGCCGACGGCAGACATCTATGGGTCTCGGTCGGATCGGGATCCAACGTCGCCGAAACCATGTCGAAAAAGACGCCGGCGGAGATCAAATCCTGGGAGGCGGAGCGGGCTCTCGGCGCCTCGTGGGACGCGGAGGATCGTCGCGCCACGGTGCTGGAGTTCGATGCGGCCAAACCGGGTGCCCCGCGCATTTACGCCACCGGTATTCGCAACTGCGTCGGTTTGACGGTCCAACCGTCCACTCACACTCTGTGGTGCACGACCAATGAGCGCGACGCGTTGGGAGACGATCTGGTTCCGGACTACTCGACGCGTGTATTGGAAGGACATTTCTATGGTTGGCCGTGGTATTACATCGGCGACCACGAAGACCCGCGGCACAAAGGCGAGAGGCCGGACCTGGCCGGTAAGGTGTCGGTGCCGGACGTGCTCTATCAGGCGCACTCCGCCTCGCTCAATCTGATGTTCTATAGCGCCAGCGCGGGGAAGTCCGCGTTTCCCGCCCAGTATGTCGGGGACGCCTTCGTGACGTTTCATGGCTCCTGGAATCGGAGCCTGCGTACCGGTTACAAGATCGTTCGACTTCGCATGGCAAAAGGCGAGCCCACCGGTGAATACGAGGACTTCCTCACCGGGTTCGTGGTCGACAATGAATCGGTCTGGGGTCGGCCGGTCGGCCTCGTCGAACTCGCCGATGGCTCGCTGCTCATGAGCGAGGACGGTAACAATCAGATCTATCGAATTTCTTATTCACGGTAGGGCAGCCCACGGGTGTGGTGGCCATCCGCGTGGCGGTCTATTTGGAGCCGAGGTAACGATCCGGGCGGCTCCCGCGATTAGACTAGGCATCGGATCGCCGGGAACGAGGTCGAGAAAGTCGCTTGCCCGTGCTTTGCGAATACGCGCGGTAAATGCGCAAGGTTACTGTCTGATCGATGAGGGGGGAGAACATGTGCGAACTCGATGATATGGAGGAGTTTTCAAAGCAACCCAGCGGCGTTTCACGGCGCGAATTTGGTGCTTTGGCGTTGGGGGCCGGTCTTGTAATGGCCTTACCGAGACTGGCGGACGCTGCAGAGACGAAGGGAGTGGATGTAGAAATTAAAACTCCGGACGGCACCTGCGATGCCTACTTCGTCAGCCCTGTGAAAGGCAGGCATCCCGCCGTGCTCACCTGGCCGGATATCTTTGGCTTGCGACCGGCTTCCAAGGAGATGGCGACGCGGCTTGCCGGTTCCGGTTATTCGGTTCTGGTCATCAATCCGTTCTATCGAACCCAGAAAGCGCCGACCGCGCCGGAACATCCGGATTTCAACGATCCTGCTACGCACCAAGCGCTCATGACGCTGGCCGGCACATTGAGCCCGGCTACGGCCGCGACTGATGCGACGGCATTCATAGCCTTCCTGGATGCTCAACCTTCAGTGGACAAGAAGAAAAAAATGGGCACCACCGGTTACTGCATGGGTGGTCCATTCGTGTTCCGCACCGCCGCTGCCCATGCCGACCGCATCGGCGCGGCTGCGACGTTCCACGGTGGCGGTCTCGTCACCGACAAGCCGGAAAGCCCGCACTTGCTCATTCCTCAGATGAAAGCGCAGTACTTGGTCGCCATTGCGGAAAACGACGATGCGCGCCAGCCCGAGGCGAAGACCGTGCTCAAGGATGCCTTCGCCAAGGCGAATCTGCCGGCCGAAGTGGAGGTGTATGCGGGCGCTCAGCACGGCTGGTGCCCCCCGGATTCCGTCGTGTACAACCATGACCAAGCGGAAAAGGCGTGGAGCCGTCAGCTTGCGTTGTTCTCGAAGGCGTTAGCGTAAGGGTTAATTTAGCGTAAGGGCCAAAGGAGCGCGCATCGCGCTCCTTTGGCACAACGCGATAAAGTTCCATTCATGCCTGTGCTGCCGGTTCGGACGCTTTGCACCGCCAGGAACTGGAGATCATCAACATGATTTACTGCCAGGTGATGAGCGGGAAGGAATTGTCAGACTATCTGCCGTGAGGGCTTGCGCCGTACCCTATATGGCCAGCTCGGCCCGCCGGCGGCTCGTCAAGATGCCGCCATACACGATACCGGCGATGAGCCAGAGGACTCCGAGTATCTTGGCGAGCTGACTCATTCCGGACAAGACAGCCAGCACGACGAGGATTCCGGCCACCGGCACTGCCAGGTGAATGATCCACCGTCCGGAGCGTCCTTTGACCCAAAATAGGGCGATTACCGACACGTGCAGAAGCAGGAATCCGCAGAGAGCCCCGAAATTGACGATCGACACGAGCTCGTCCATTTGGTATCGCATCAGCAGTGCGACCGTGATCGAGATGGCGGTGGTCGCGACCATGCCGACATAAGGCGTCCCGTGCTTGGGATGAATCTTGGCGAGCACGGCCGGCAATTGACGGTCGCGTCCCATGGCGTACATGACGCGCGCGACCCCGATCTGCATCGGCAGCGCATTGGTGACCCCGACCACGGTGGCCATGACCCACGCCGTCAGCACGGCGGCCCAGGGTCCCATCGCCCAGGCGACGACCTCGTAGGTCGCAGCCGCCGGATCCTTGATCGTAAAGCTGCTCATGAGATCGCCAAAAACCCAGGCTATCACCGTCACTATGGCCGCTGCGACGAACAGCACGCTCAAGATCGCCCGGCCCACGATCCGCCTGTCGTTGCTCGTCACCTCTTCCGAGAGCGTGGAGATCGCGTCGAATCCGAGATAGGACATCACGCAAATAGAAGTCGCCGTGAAAATGCTCTTTAGATGATAGAGGTCCGGCGCGTAGAGCGGCCGCAGCGTGAGTGCCCCGTTACCCTTGCCGTGATAAAGGGCAGCGAGCCCGAGAGTCAATAGCACAGCGATCACCGCGAGCTGCACCGCGACCGAGAACAGATTGACTCTGGAAGTCACTTTCACGCCGAACCAATTGATGCCGAGCGTCGCCACGCCGAGCAGCACGATCCAAATTGCTCGATCCACCTGCGGTACCAGGGTGCCCAAAGCCACTGCCATGAAGACATATACGTAGGCCGGTATGAGCAAGTAATCGAGCAGGATCATCCAGCCGCCCATGAATCCGGCGAAGGGGCCGAGAGCGTGGCGCGCATAGCCGTAGATCGATCCGGCGCTCGGCACGGTCTCGGTCATCAGCGCATAGCTCTTCGCCGTGAAGTACATGCATATCGTGGCGAGAACGTAGGCAAGCACGATGAGGCCGTCGGATGCCTGCCAGACGAATCCGAGCGATTGAAATATACCGAAAGGGCAGACGTAGGCGACCCCATAAATGACCAGGTCGTAGTAGGACAGCGTGCGGCGCAGGGATTGCACCGTAGGGCGGCCGTGGGTCGGCGGTGGTGCGTCAGCGGACTTCAGAGGTGGCCGCGGGTTCGGCACGGTCGCCGAGGTGGTGTTCGGTGATGAAATTCATTGTTGTATCCCTGCTTTAGTATCACATTACGTGCGAGCCATGGGTAGTGCCATAGTGGCGATCGCATTATCGTTGACGATAGATCGCCAAGCCTGTAGGGGAGCAATCATCGATGACCAAGCCTGAACCGCAACTCGCCCGAACTCTTAGCGGGATTCACCTCTGGGGCATCGCCGTAGGCCTCGTCATCTCCGGCGAGTACTTCGGCTGGAGCTACGGATGGGCGCAGGCGGGTACGCTCGGCTTCCTGGTCTCGACCGTGTTCATCGCGCTGATGTACACCACTTTCATCTTCAGCTACACGGAACTCACGACCGCTATTCCGCATGCGGGTGGTCCGTTCGCCTACAGTTATCGGGCATTCGGACCGGTGGCTGGATACATCGCGGGTTTCGCGACGCTGATCGAATTCGTATTCGCGCCTCCGGCCATCGCGCTCGCCATCGGCGCGTATCTCAACGTGCAGTATCCGGGCTTGGACGCCCGGGTGGCCGCCGTCGGCGCCTACATAGTGTTCATGTCTCTCAATATCGTCGGCGTCATGATTGCCGCGACCTTTGAGCTTCTGGTCACGGTGCTCGCCATCGGTGAACTGCTGGTGTTCATGGGCGTGGTCTCGGGAGGCTTCGAGTGGTCGCACTTCACGGCGGCCGGCTGGGCGGGCCATGAGCAGCCATCGATGGCGACGCTCGGCGGGATCTTCGCCGCGATTCCGTTCGCGATTTGGTTCTTCCTCGCCATCGAAGGCGCGGCCATGGCCGCCGAGGAGACCAAGAACCCACGGCGCACCATTCCTCGCGCCTACATCGGCGGCATCCTCACCTTGGTAGTCCTGGCCTTCGGAACCATGATATTCGCAGGCGCAGCCGGGGACTGGCGCACTCTTGCCAATATCAACGATCCTCTGCCGCAGGCGATGAAGATCGTGGTGGGTGCTCGAAGCGGGTGGTTGCATCTGCTCGTCTGGATCGGCCTGCTTGGGTTGATCGCGTCGTTCCACGGCATCATCATGGGCTATTCGCGGCAGATCTTCGCGTTGGCTCGGGCCGGATTTCTGCCGGGCTTTCTCGCGCGCGTCCATCCGCGGTGGAAGACGCCGCACCTGGCCATACTCGCGGGCGGTGTGGTGGGAATAGCCGCGATCTATTCCGACAAGGTGGTTACCATCGCCGGCCAGCCGCTCACCGCAAGCATCGTTACCATGTCCGCGCTCGGCGCCATCGTCATGTACATCATGAGTTTGTTCAGCCTGTTTCGGCTGCGGCGTCGTGAACCGCAGCTGCTGCGCCCGTATCGCACCCCGTTTTTTCCGGTCTTTCCCCTGATAGCGCTGATTATTGCGAGCGTCTCTCTGGTCGCCATCGTCTACTTCAATCCGGTGGTCGCGGCCGTATTCGCGGTGCTTGGATTGCTCGGTGGAGCGATCGCCAGCCGGCGGTCGGGACATCGTGCCCTGGCGGCGAACGATCCCATGCTGCGCCCATCCGAAGAGTCCTGAGCCGCGCCTCCGAGGCAGCTAACGCAAGGCGCGCAGCATTCGCGGTGTCGCGAGCCATTTCAGTGCGCCATATCCGGCTCGAGGCTTGCCGCTGAACGATACGCATGCGACCGCGTTTTTTTTCATTTCGATGGGTAGTGAACCACCGCCGCCGAGCAAACAGGCTGCGAGCAGATGCCCCAGGCCCGGTTGATGGCCGACTACTGCTGTCAGCTTGCTGCGGTCCTTCGCCAGCAGCTCCAACAACGCCAATGCGGGCTCCTCCGGTGACAGCTCGGGCACCTCCTCTGCCGCCGGCCAACCTGCGAGGTCGGTCAAAATCTGTGCAGTTTGCTTGGCGCGCAGCAGCGGACTGGTCAACACACGCTGAGGCCGCGCCGTGAGTTTCTTGAGTCCGGCTGCTGCTTTGCGGGCTCGGCGAACGCCGGCCGGGGAGAGTGGGCGGGCGGCGTCTTCGCGCCATCGATGATGGTCACGGTCAAAAGCGATGGCGTGCCGAACTATCAACAGGTCCATCGAGTCACGGCCCGGAGCTGGGCAAGACCATCACGCGCGGTGCGATTTCCACTAGCTTCGATTTTAGCGTCTTCCATCGTCCCCGGACCTTACGATATGCGCGTGGATGCCGTTTCCGCGCCTTCGAAGCGCGGTCAGCGTAGTGCGACGCGAGCCGGCCCATCAAGAATAGTGTCTCGGGCGGCAGCCCTTTCGGCGGCGCCGCGGCGAGGGCTTGAAGGCGCCGGCCGGCTACATCGGCATCCTGCTGCATTCCGAGCTTTTCCTGCCATCGGCGCAGCGAACGTACCATGCCACTCGCAGGTTTCCCTAAGATGACAGCGACTGATTCGAGCACGTAGCGCAGTTTCTTCACATTCCCGCGGACCACGTGATACGACTCCGTCGTGGATTCCGCAGTAAGGTCGTCGGCGCCTTTACGCACCTTCTTGTAGCGCGTGCGGATCAATTCGGGAATCACGTCGAGTACAGACGCCGCTGCGCTTTCAGCCGGGTCCGAGGGCTGAGACAGCCCGCGCCTCAACTCGTCGAGATCCTTCTGCACCGTATTCGAGTCGAGGAGGCTCAACATCTTCGTGCGTGCCCGCGTGCGTTGGGAGCGTAAGTGCTGTTTCAACGGCTCCAGGCTCGCCTGGTCTGCCTCGGACAGCTCGCAGTTGAACGCGTCCAGCTCCAGCAGGGCGACGTCCAAGTCGCGCGCCTCGCCCAGGGCGCCCAGTACCTTTTTGAGGGTTGGCCGGATTCGTACCAGCGATGCAGGAAGGTAGGTGCCGAACTGGCGCAGGACGGCGTCCAGTCGGCGCCCGGCCACACGCAAGTCGTGAAGTTGCTCGGGATCGTCTCCCAGCCGCGCGCCGGGCTCGTGAAGGTCCCACACCGATAAATAGCGGCGGAGATTGGCGAGAGCCACTTCATCGATACGCATCGACGCATCCACTGCGGTCGGTTCGAGAGCCGCAGGAGGCGCCGGCGCGAGGCCAACGGATTTCAAACCCTGAGAAAACTTGCTGTCGGCTGCCGATTCGAGTGAGCAACCGCTTTGCAGCGTCTTTACCAAGGATTGCAGGGGCTCGTGAGCGTCTGTGAGAGCTTCCACTTCGACGCGCTGCATACTGGTTTGCGGCTGCCCATGGGGACGAGAGATCACGGTCTCGTCCAGAGCGATTTCACCTAGCGGCTTCTCATCGTTTGCCGTATGCACTGCATATCGCTGTCTGGAAGTATGCACCTCGAATAACGGTTGCAGTACATGCGCTCCGCTCACGGCATGGACACGCGTTCCAACCGGTCCCGTCGAGCGTGCGATCGACCCGCTCTCGGAGTTCGCAAGCATTTCGCTCAGCTCGCGGCGGTCAGCCATCTCGGTGCGGTTGGACCGGAGTGACTTGAGAGTCGCTTCCGACTTTCCATCTTCCGACCGTATGCGCAACGCAAAGCCCGCGCGGTGAATGCGCCAGTCGTCGGTGTCGTAGTACGTGTCGAATATCTTCAGCGTCGAGCGCGGTTCGAGTACGAGCCCATCAACGGTGCCGTGATCGTCCAGCCACCGCCGCACCGAGGCCAAGTCCGTGGAGGCGAGCTGCCACTCCACTTCACGACCATCCTTGTGACTTTGATCCCCTGCCGGGGCTGGATGAACGTTAGATGACATATGTGTGACAGTCTAAGGCACTGCGGCGCCCTGGGACAGTCATGTATCGGGGATCGATCGAACTCGTCAAAATGACGTAAGATTTTGATTTTTCTGGCGATACGACAAATCGCGCACAAGTTCAAAGGCCGCGGCGCAATACATGCGGCGAATTGGCCGTAGCGGCTTAGGATCCGCCCCGAGCCCCCGCCCCTCGTGCGGAGCCCCGCTTGGGCCGTCGGACAGCCCTCACCTTCCCGCTCCTGCCTCCGCCGCAAAAGAACTGGTCGCCGCCATCGGACTCGAGTCCCGAAATGCCCGCCCCGGGCGGCATCTCGAGACTCTCCAGGACCTCCCCCGTTCGAGGATCGATTCGCCGCAAATCGCTCTCATCACCCTCCCAAGTGCCGTGCCAGAGATCTCCATCGATCCAGGTAACCCCGGTGACGAAGCGATTGGACTCGATGGTGCGAAGAATCGCCCCGGTTTGGGGATCGACTTGGTGGATCTTCCGGTCCCGGTACTGTCCCACCCAGAGTGTCCCTTCGGCCCAGGTGAGTCCCGAGTCACTGCCGCTACCCGGCGCCGGGATCGTGGCGAGCACACGGCCGCTCTGCGGATCGATCTTCTGGATGCGATTCTCGGCGAGCTGGAACAGATACTGGCCGTCGAAGGCCGTTCCAGCGTCAGCGGCGACGTCGATCGAGCGCAGCATCTTGCCGCTCGCAGGATCGAAGGCGTTCAGCTTGTCTCCGGAGGCAAACCAGACCTTCTGACCGTCATACGTGACTCCATGCACGCTACCGGCACCTGAAAAGGGACCATATTCACGAACAATTTCGGCGGTTGATCGATTCATGGTTCCATTTTAGTCAATCGGCAGAGGAGGGGGGAGTAACAAAGTCGTCGCGAATCCGGGCACCGGTGGGATCGTCCAGCGGCGAGTTCGCCCGCGCCCGAATGACTGCACCTTGCCTGCGGCGGCCAGCGAGTCGAGCGTTCGTTGCACGGTCCGCTGGCTGGCCCCCAGCGCAAGCGCCAGGGCCGAACTAGACCACGATTCACCGTCGGCGAGGAAGGCGAGCACCCCCGCATGTTTCTCATCGACGAGTCGCGCCAGCACGACGACCTCGCGCGCGCTGCGCGGCGCCAGCGCAAAACCTCGCTGCGTTGCGTTCACGCCGGCCAGCGTCCGAAGCACCGCGCGAAGCCGCGCCACTTCGACTCGCAACCGTACACGATGCGATTCATCGGCGAGTTTCAAACGGAATGCACGCGCGATGAGCGTGTCCCTCGGCACGTCTCCCGGCCACGCCTCCCCCAGCGCGCGTACGAGTGCGAACAACACCGGACGCTTTGCGAGCGAGACAAGCTTGCGTTCCTGACGCACGACATGACGGCAGGCGTCCACGACGAATGCCTCCGACGCCAGCAGTGCTTCGACCTCCTCGAGCAAGAGGAGCCGCTCCCCGCCGTCCGCGATCAGGCGCGCCATGGGCGTGTCCAATGACCGGGATGCGCTGTCGACCTCCGCCGTCAGTGCAGGGATGGTTGCATGGCGCGCGGCGCTCTCGGCCCGGACGAGCGCAGCTCGTGCCGCCTTCGCCCGGAGGCGGCGCATCGCGATCCCCGCGAGCATCAGCTCGTGGACGGTTCTCGACGCGGGTGGGTATTGCGCGGGGTCGAGCTCGGCGAGCCTACGCTCGGCCTCATCGAGGCGTCCGATCAGAAGAAGGCGCCGGACCTCGAGATATCGTGCATGCGCAGCATTCACTCGGTCGCCGTGTGCTTCGAGAGTCGCCCGCGCCGCATCGAGCGCCTTCGCGGCCCAGCCCAAGTCGCGTGAGACGAGCGCAATCTCGGCCTCGGCGACCACGCACCTCGCGCGGGCCACAGCTTCATTAGGACCGAAGGAGCGCGTTGCACTTCGCAGCAGCGCCTTCGCTCGAACGAGATCGCCGAGTTGGGCCATGGCGATGCCTCGAAGCGCGAGAGCCGGCGGGTCGTCGCGCAGGGCGATACGCTTCAATGCGCCGAGGGGGTCACCCCCCGCGAGCGCGCGTGCTGCGGCCGTGATCAGTGAGTCCATCGCAATCCCGTCACACTTGTAACTCCCACCCTTCGATGCCCGGCGCTATAACTATCGCACGATCAACGAACAAAGCGGGGTTGCAATGATCATGAACACACCACCAGTCGTGTCGCCGCAGGAGTGGGAGGCTGCGCGCGAGCGGCTGCTCGTGAAGGAGAAAGCCATGACCCGCGCCCGTGACGCGCTGGCCGCCGAGCGTCGGCGGATGCCCTGGTTGGCCGTCGATAGGAAGTACGACTTCGATGGGCCTGAAGGCAAAGTGAGCTTGCTCGACTTGTTCGGCGGCCGCCGTCAGCTGATTGTCTACCGGGCATTCTTCGAGCATGGCGTGCACGGCTGGCCGGGCCATGCCTGCATTGGCTGTTCGCTAGGGGCTGACCAGGTCGCCCACCTCGCCCATCTGAACGCGCGTCAGACGACCCTCGTATATGCTTCGCGTGCGCCGCAGGCCGACATCGCGCGCCTGAAGGCGCGGATGGGCTGGGAAGTCCCCTGGTACACCATCATCGACAGCTTCGATGCCGACTTCGGGGTGGGCGAATGGCACGGCCACAACGCGTTCATCCGCGATGGCGAACGCGTGTTCCGCACCTACTTCATCAACGGCCGTGGCGACGAGGCCATGGGTACCACCTGGAGCTACCTCGACATGACGGCGCTCGGGCGTCAGGAGACGTGGGAGGACTCGCCGGAGGGCTACCCTCAGAGCCGCCCGTACAAGTGGTGGAACTGGCACGAGAGCTATGTTCCTGACGCCGCACCCGAGCCGAAGTGGAGGGAGGTGTCGGACGCCGGAGAGGCCGCCTTTCGCAAGCGCGACGGTTAGTGCAGTGACGTACGTGCCACAGACCGCACGAGGCAGGGTCTCCGAGCGAGCTTTCCAGCAAGCCTTTTTCGGCATCTCGGTACTGCTTTTTGCCGCGAGCACGGCGGCGACGATCGTCGGGGTGGAGCGATTCCGTATCTCGCGCGGCTCTGAAAGGTAATTCCTACAGAGTTGCTCGGCGACTGCGGATGGCGGGACCGGCGCCGTGCGAGTAAAACGACGCACCATGCACATTCGATTCACTGTGGCGATGGCATTGATTTTGACGGCCGGCTGCAGCAATCACGATAACGGTGGCAGCGGCGGCAGCCCTTCCAATGCCACACCGCAGCGGGGTGCGCTGCTGCAGTCCCCGCCCGAACCAGTGGCTTCTTTCGGCACCGCCGATTTGCTGACCATGCTGGGCGGTACCGCGACGGGCCAGCTCCTGCTCCAATTCTCGTACACCCCGACGTGTTCCATCACCGTGTATCACCTCGAATACTACACCGTCGATCCGGCCGGCAATGTGACGCCGGCGTCGGGTGCGTTGATGGTGCCGAGCGGCTCCTCATCCTGCGAAGGCGGCCGCCCGATTGTCGTGTACGCGCACGGCACCAGCACGGATCGAAACTACGACATCGCCGACTTGAATGCGAGCGATAACGATGAGGGCCTGCTGCTGGCGGCGATGTTCGCCGCTCAGGGCTACATCGTGGTGGCCCCCAACTACGTCGGTTACGATACCTCGACGCTGACCTATCATCCGTACCTCGATGCGGATCAGCAATCGAAGGACATGATCGATGCGCTGACGGCGGCGCGCAGTGCGCTGCCCACGTCGGCGGTCCCCGGCACGACGGACGGTGGTAAATTGTTCGTTACCGGCTATTCGCAGGGCGGGTATGTCGCGATGGCGACGCATCGCGCGATGCAGAGCGCCGGCATGGCGGTCACGGCCGCGGCGCCTTTGTCCGGACCCTACGCATTGTCGGCATTTGCGGATGCCATCTTCGAGGGCGAGGTCGACATGGATGCGCCGACCAATTTCACGCTGCTGTCGACGAGCTATCAGCATGCGTACGGTAATCTTTACACGAGCGCTTCCGACGTGTTCGCGGCGCCGTATTCCGCCGACATCACCAACCTGCTGCCGAGCACGACCCCGCTGAGCCAGCTCGAGACCGCAGGCGACATTCCGGCGAACGCCGTTTTCAGCAGCGTGCCGCCCGCCGCCGGCGACGCGGCGATAACTCCGGCGACTATGCCGGCTAATTTGGCATCCGTGTTCGCGGCGGGCTTCGGCACGCAATTCCTGATATTGAACAGTTACCGGCTCAGTTATCTGCAGGATGCCGCGCAGAACCCCGACGGCGGCTTCCCCACCGTCACCGACGGATTGCCGCCCGCAAGCCCGGCGAACACCCTGCGGGTGGATCTGAAAACCAATGACCTCCGCAACTGGGCGCCGACTGCTCCCACTTTGCTGTGCGCCGGCAGTTCCGATCCCGTCGTGTTCTATCTGAACACTCA
>Ga0116129_1001090_pt1 | contig 15495 bp, 10 predicted proteins | sample June2015DPH_17_2_FD_89732 | JGI IMG/M metagenome (GOLD analysis project Ga0116129, IMG submission 89732) | Peatland microbial communities from SPRUCE experiment site at the Marcell Experimental Forest, Minnesota, USA - June2015DPH_17_10 | ecosystem: Environmental > Terrestrial > Soil > Wetlands...
GATGGTGATCCATGCGGATCACCGCGAACGGCTTCAGAAAATCCGCAGCCACGCCGATGAAATGCTGGCCACCGCGAATGAATTGGCAAAGGTCGTCGAGGACGGCCTGCGTGCCCAGGCGGAACGCGGCGCCGCGTCTTCGGATTGGGGCAAGCGCTTCACCGCGGCATTGAATGCGACCGCACTCGCCAATCCTCCCAATCGCAGCGAACTGGAATCGGGCCTGCGCGAGATGGATGCGCTGTTCACGACCAGCCGGCTTACCTCCTGGCGCTACCAGGCCACCGGCGAGCCGGCCATCAAAACCATCACGGAGGAACGCGGCGACGCGGCGATCGCCAAGTTGAATGAGGTCCGCAGGCATGTGACGGATACCTCATTGGCCGCCCGCCTGGATGGCCTGATGAAGGAACTGACGGAGTTCAAATCCATTACCGTGCGAGCGAATGCGCTCGACGATCAAAAGCAGCAGTTCGTCCGCGAGCGCGCGCTGCCCTTGCTGACGACCGTGGAAGCCATGCTCAAGGATGAAACCGGTTCGGCGAGCCAGCTTGCCGCAACGGCCGGACTAGAGGCCGAGCAAACGACCACGCAATCGAGCCGCATCGGCCTCGCCGCCGGCCTCATCGTCATTCTGGTATTGATCGGGTCGGCGGTATTCGGCGGCCTCTCGATTGCGAGGCCGATCGGTCGAATTGCCGCCGTGCTGCTCGAACTCGCCAACGGCAACAAGGCGGTGAAAATCCCGTTTGTCGAGCGGGGCGACGAAGTGGGAGACGCCGCACGCGCCGCCAATACGTTCCGCGACAACCTGGTACGCATGGAAACGCTGGAAACCGAGCAGCGGGCCGCGGAGGCCCGCTGCGCCCTCGAAAAGCGAACCACCGAAGAACGCGATATCGCCGACAGGAAGGCGGCGGCCGAGCGCGAAGAAGCGGCCCGCACCGCGGCGATGCGCAAGCTCGCCGACGAGTTCGAGGCCGCGGTGGGCAACATCATCGAAACCGTGTCCTCCGCCTCGACCGAACTCGAAGCCGCGGCCGGCACCTTGTCCAGGACCGCCGATACCACCCAACAGCTCTCCGGCATCGTCGCCTCAGCCTCGGAAGAAGCTTCGTCCAATGTCCAGTCGGTCGCATCCGCCACCGAAGAGATGACATCCTCGGTGCGCGAAATCAGCCGGCAGGTGCAGGAATCGAGCGATATCGCAAAGGAAGCCGTCAATCAGGCCGTGAGGACCGATGCGCGTATCGGCGAGCTGTCGAAAGCGGCCGCCCGCATCGGCGATGTCATCAAGCTCATCACCGCCATTGCGGAGCAGACCAATCTCCTGGCCCTCAATGCCACCATCGAGGCCGCACGGGCGGGTGAAGCCGGCAGGGGCTTTGCGGTGGTGGCCCAAGAGGTCAAAGCCCTCGCGGCCCAAACCGCCAAAGCCACCGACGAGATCGGCGCCCAGATCGCCGGCATGCAGAACGCAACCCAGGAATCCGTGCTCTCCATCAAGGAGATCAGCAGTACGATCGGAAAAATTTCGGAGATCGCATCGACCATCGCGGCGGCCGTCAACGAGCAGGACGCCGCCACCCAGGAGATCGCCCGCAACGTCAGCGAAGCCGCCAAGGGCACAGCGAGGGTCGCCACCAACATCACCGACGTGAACCGCGGGGCGAACGAAACCGGCTCGGCTTCCGCCCAGGTCCTGACCTCGGCACAGTCGCTGTCGAACGAAAGCAACCGCCTCAAGGTCGAAGTCGGCAAGTTCCTCGATTCGGTGCGCGCGGCCTAAACGGCGGGGCCGTAATCCCGATAGCGCACAGCGCGATGTGGGCCAGCCTCGCCGGCATATCGCGGCTGAACTGGGGGACGGCGGAAGGTCGTGACGACGCCTGCCGCAGACGTGCCTTTGGGCCGCGCGGATCCATCCTGGAGGGCCGCCAGCGGCGGAAGTACCCTTTTCGACGTCAGGACACCGATCGCAATTTTCCGGGATTCATCAGCCCGAAGGGATCCGCCTTCGCGCGGAAGGCCATTTTCCGACCCTCGGGATCGAAGCGTCCTCCGTCTTCGAGCTTGAAGATATGAGGATTGTTGATGGTACAGCCGTCATTCTCAAACGACTGCATGATCTCATTCAAGCGCCGCTCTGTCGTATACCGGATCAGCGGCAGACCACCAATGCGACACCGGCCTTTCTCCTTTGTGTATTCGTGGTGCATCAAAACCTCGCCGCCAAAGCGCCGCATCTGCTCCTCGACCAGCTTTGGATCAAACGGATTCGGCATCACGACCTGAAGATATGTCCAGTCGGGCTCGACCTGAAGCGCCATCAACGTCGTGTGATTGAACGCGGTTTCATGGATGCGTCGCAATTTTGCCGCGGCGCCTTCGGATTCGCTGACCGACATCGCGCGTTGTCCGCCAAAGCGAGCCGCAAGGGCAAAGAAGCCTTCGACGTCGCTATCCTTCACCATCGAAAACATTGCATCGCGACTGCCGTCAAAATAAGCGTTCAGTCTCTTGTAGTACGGCGAGAAACGCCGTTCGACCGCGCTCAACAGGAATAAATCCAAACCACTATCGAACGCCGCATTTCCGAACGCGATAACATCTGCGTATGTCGGGAAGGTCGCGATGCAGTCGATCCATTTTTCCGCTGGAACAAGCTTGAGATCAGCTTCCAGGATTATTCCTGTGGTCCCCCAGGCGTGGAACACAAAGCCTACGTCATCGCCCGACAGGACGAGAATTCGAGGCGTCTCTTCAAGCGTCATGATCTTGAGCGATCGGATCATACCGGAATCGCGAATGATGCCGTGGCGAACGGAACCGATCCCCGCAAAGCCACCACCGAGATAGCCGCCGATCGTGGCGGATCTCATCGTCGACGGGTACATCATCAGCTGTTGCCCCGTTGCCAATGCGGCTTCGAGCACGGTCCCGATCAAGGCGCCGGCCTGTACGCGCGTGCTCGCGGGCTCGACACCGATGACCTGGTCATACCGGGTCATGTCAAGAACGACGCCCCCTTTCAGAGGCACCGACTGGCCATAATTCCCCGTGCCACCGCCCCGAACCGTAATCGGCATCCGGCGCTTGGCTGCGGCGGCAGCCACGACTTCAATTTCTTGCTCGCTCCGGGGCTGCACGACGATATCCGCTCTACAGTCCTGGAGCAGCGGCGTAAGCACCGGGCTGTACCAATGAAAGTCGCGTGACTTCATGCGCAATTGGCGCTCATCGGTGGTGGAAAAGACGTTGCCAATATCCTGCTGAAACTGCTCGACGAGCGTCTGCGTTGGTGCGCCCATTACGGTCCTCATTTGCCGAACGACCTGCGCAGCCGGCGTCCACAGCGCCGCGCAGGCGCATGATCCCGAAAAGCCTGCCCTCGGGCTTGACCCGAGGGTTACAGACTTTTCGGACAAGATCATGCCCAAAATCAACGAATCCAGGGTGCGATCTGCTTCAATCCAAAATGATCGCATTCTAGCGCGGCGTCAGAACACCGCGCTCTTCGAACTTTTGTCTCACGCGGGTCACGGCATCGGTGAAGCGGGCATTAGCATGGATTTCCTTCCATTGCCGGGGGCGGGGCAAGTCGACCATGACCTGCATATCGACGCATCCCGGACGGGGCGTCATGACGATGACCCGATCGGCCAGAAACACCGCTTCATCGATGCCGTGCGTGATAAACAGTACGGTGTTCCCAAGGCGCAGCCAGATGTTTTGCAAGTCCATGATCATCTGTTCCCGGGTCAGGGCATCCAGTGCTCCGAACGGCTCGTCCATGAGCAACAGTCCCGGTTCTTGAATCATCGCCCGGCAGATCGCGACGCGCTGCCACATGCCTCCGGAAAGCTCCGACGGAAACTTGTTGGCGAAGCCGGCGAGACCGACCTGGCTGAGCAGAGCTTCGATACCGGCACGATGGCCTTTGGGATTCATGTGCTTGAATTCGAGCGGTAGCAGGATGTTGTCGTAAACGTTGCGCCACGGAAGCAGATAGTCGTTTTGGAACACGACGCTGGTGCGGGGATCCGGCCCCGCCATCGGCTTCCCGTCGATCCGAATATGACCTCGGGTCGGAGAGTCTATGCCGGCCACCATGGCTAGGAGCGTGCTCTTACCGCAGCCGCTCGGGCCCACGACCGCGACAAATTCACCCTCGCCGATCCTCAGATCAACGCCGTCCAGCGCCACCACCTCGTCGCCCGTCCTGGTTTCGAAAATCTTTTGAACGTGCTCGATGGAGACGGAGATTCCGCCCGCCGATTCAGTGCCCGGTCGCTCGATCGTGGATGTTGCGATCATGCTGCCGGCTCACCCGAACCTTTTTTCGGCAAAGACGACGACGGCGTAGAGCCCAAGTCCAAGCGCGGCGATCATGACGACGGCTGCGAAATTCAAAGTCGTGTCGAAGCTGGCATTTGCCTGAAGCTGAAGGTATCCAAGCCCTCGCTCGGCGGCGATGTATTCACCGATTACGGCGCCGATAACCGCCAGCGACAGCGCAACCTTGAACCCCCCGAACATGCTCGGCAGCGCGGCCGGCAATCGAATCTTGAGGAACAGTTGAGCTTCCGTCGCTCCCATCGACCTCGCAAGATTGACGAATCCCTGGTCCAGGCTCTTCAGCCCGACCACCGTCGCGACGACGACGGGAAAGAATGCGATGAGAAAGGAGAGGAAGAACTTCGGTCCCCAGTCATAACCGAGATAAAGGACCACGAGGGGAGCGAGCGCCACTTTCGGGATGGTTTGCATCGCGATCAGGAGCGGATAGACCGCGCGTTCAAACAAGCGCGAGTAGAAGACGGATAGCGCTATAGCTATGCCCAAAATCGCCGCTGCGCCAAAGCCGACCACCACCTCCGTCGCGGTCACCCAGGTATGTTTCAACAGGAGCGGGAAATCCGTGATGATTCTCCCGATGACCGCGACGGGGGTCGGGAGTACGAATTCGCTCACGTTCAGAACGGTGACGGAGACTTGCCACGTCAGAAGCAGGGCAACTCCGAGGCCCGGCGCCGCCAGGCTCTCCATGACGGCGCGGCGCCTTTTTCGCAGCCGCACGTCATCGCGCGTAGTGGGCCGGCGGTCCGAACGCTGCGGGCTCGCGGCCATGGCTGCCAGTTGCCCCGGCGTCATGCGCTCTTCTTTTTGCCATATGTGATTTGGAACATCTCCGCGATATGTTCGCCGACGGTGCAAGGCGCGTAGCGTGGCGGCGTACCGTCCGCGGCACGACACGTCGGCAGGCATTCCACCTTGTGGAAAAAATCCGGATTGAAGAACGAAGCGATCGAATAGCGATCGCGATTTCTTTGCTTGTTGAGGACGCGATGCATCGTCGATTGGTAGATGTCGTTCGTCCATCTGCGGACCATATCGCCGAGATTTACAACGAAAGTGCCTTCGACCGGCATCGCCTCGATCCATTCGCCCTTGGCATTCTGGACTTCGAGGCCGCCGCAATCGTCCTGCAACAACATGGTGATCGAGCCCCAGTCGGTGTGCGCGCCGGCGCCGAGCTGGTTGAAGGCCGCGCCGGCCGGCTGCGGCGGATAGTGCAGCATCCTCACGGTACACATAGGCTGGCTGATGCCGGCGTCGAACCAACCTTCGTCGAGTTCCAGCGAAAGCGCCAGGCAGCGCATGAGGTGAGCGCCGAGGGCTATCATGGCTGTTTGATAGCGCTCGGTATGCTCGCGGAAGCCCGGGAGATCGCCCGGCCACTGGTTTGGACCTTGGTTCGGCACTTTTCCGACCACATAGGGATGGTCGGGCGCGAGATCGCACGCGATTTGGAAGCCCTCCTTCAAATCGGGCGGAGAGCCCGCATCAAGCACTTGAAGGCTCATCGCCTCATACCCGCGCATGCAGGAGGACTTCGCCATGCTGACGGCGTTCTTGGCGGCGAGCGGCTGGGCGAAGAATTGCTTGGCCCATTCGAACTGACCGGCGATCAAGCCGGCGGCGACGCCATGATTCGCGACGTAAAAAAATCCGGTATCGCGGCACGCCTTATGAATCTCCCAGGCAACGGCTTTGCGCCTGCTCAGGTCGACGGAGAAGCTGTCGCCGAGGTCGATGATCGGGAGCTGCTCGGCGGCCTTCGGGGGAGTGTAAAGCAGCATGGGAGATTCCTTCTCGCAGGTGTGAAAGGCCGGCGAACGCTGATCATTCGAGGAGCGAATTGGTGAAATAGCTGTCGACAGGTTTGACGCTTTCGATCTCGCCGACAGACTTGAGCATGGCCAGCGATTCATCAAGCGGCGCCGCTTCGATCCAGCCGGGTCTGCGTCCCTCGATCATCGGCACGGCCGCAAGGGTTTCTTCGACTTGCCGACGCACCACTTTGATATCCGGTGCGCCCGGCCACGACTTCTGCAGGGTTGCGGCGGCCGCGCCGCTGTCTTTGCGTGAGGCCTCGAACCCTTCGCTGGCGGCCTTGACGAAACGCGCGAGGATACCCGATTTCGCGGCGAGCGTGGCGTCGCTCGCCACGATCGACAGACCGGGAACCACCAGTCCCGCCTTCGCGACGTCCAGGACAACCAACGGCTCCTTGGCGATCGGCTCGATCAGCGGAAGGTCGATATTCAGGTAGGCGCCGATGACATCAATCTGCCTCGCCATGAATTGTGAATTGCGCAACTGCGGATTAACGATGACTTTGTTGATCTTGGCGCAGTCGACATTGTTCTTTTTGCAAAACACCGGCAGATAGGCCGCCACCGTATCGCCGACGGAATAGGCGAATTTCTTGCCCTCCATCTCCTTCGGCTGGCGGACGGCATTTTGCCCGAAGCTGACGAAGCCAAGCGGCGCCTTGGGGTGATAGAGCGCTACGATCTTGATCGGCATGCCCTTCGAAATCGCCGTCAGCGCGAAGGCCGCGGGTATAATCACGGCGTCCTCCTGCCCCTGCAGCATCGCACCAAGGGCAGCGGACGCCCCGGCCCCCTCGCCCATCTCAACCGACAGGCCGGCGCGATCGAACAGCCCCTCATCGCGGGCGAGATAAAGCGGCGCGTATTCACCCTTGAGCTTCCATGAAAAGCGTACCTTGAAAGGATCGGAGGCATGCGCGGAAGGAACGCAGGCGGCAACCGCCACCATCACGAACGCGCGCGTTCTCATGGTTTTATCCTTTGCTCGGCGGAAGCGAGGCCTCGATCATCGAAGTATGTGTCCATTTGGGTCTACGACGTCCGCGGATCGGCGGGCGGTTGCGAGCCTGCGCAAATCGAAGCGGCTCATGTCCCGAAGCAGCTCGATGATTCCGGCGACCTGATGCTCGGCGATCGCGGCGCCCGCTTGCGCGCTGCCGGCGGAAGCATTTCCCACGGCACCGTCGGCGTTCAGGTCGTGAATCATCCAACCCATGTTGTGCTGGCCCGTCGCGCGCAAATGCGTGAACGTATCCTCCATCCACCGGGACGCGGAGGCGAAATCGCGCGCTTCTTCGCGACACACGAGGTCGGGGCGGAAATGGAGCATGAGAGAGGTTTCGACCATTCCGGCATGGACGCCGTATCGTTTCTCGCGTTCGTCAACCAACCCGCCGGGGGTACCGAAGCGGTTCCATTGCGTCGCAACGGCCAGCATCTCGAAGCGCACCCGAAGATCGCGGGCGACGATGTCCATCACCTGATTGTTTCCGCCGTGCGAGTTCACGATCAGGATTTTACGCAAGCCGGCGCGGTGCACGCAGGCCCCGATTTCCCCCCAGGCCGTAATGAGCAGATCGGGGCTCAAGGTGAGCGTGCCGGGAGCGAGCACGTGTTCGTTGGATTTGCCGATGGTTTGGCACGGCAGCACCAACACCGCGAGATCGGACGGCAGGCGGTCGCGCAGGAGGCCGAGCATTCCGGTCGCAATCGCCGAATCCGTCGCGACCGGCAGATGCGGCCCATGTTGCTCGGTTGCCGCAATTGGCAGGATGGCTATGGTCTCGGGGTTGATCGCGACGAAGTCCTTCGCCGTCAGATCTTCCCAATAATAGCGTCTGGCCACTTTTTCGCCCCCTTGCGCCCCCTCGGTTCGGTGCTGAGACTAGGCGTTCTGGCTGCATCCGAAAAGCATCAAAATGCGCGCGGCGTTGTGCCTTTAAGGTCTCACCGTCCGGTGTATTCCTGGCTTAGCGCCTCAAGGGACAATTTGAGGTGCTCGACAAAGCGGCTCGTCGTCGCATCGATGCTTCCACGTTGGCGCGTAACGAGAGTGAGGGCCTGCGTTTGGGCCTCGGCAACCGGGATGTAGCGAACACGCCCGGCCGTCCTGTCTTCGGAGACGTCGATCGGATTGAGGAATGTGACGGCGTGGCTGAGTTGGACGAGACGCTTCATCATCTCGATCGAGTTTGTTTCCACGATAGGGCGCAGCGAAACCTGCAACCGTGCCAGCGCGAGATCGACGATGGTCCGCAGCGTCATCGACGGCTCGGGCAGAACAAGCGGGTATTGCACAATATCCGATAACCTCACGCGGGTGCGATTTGCCAAGGGGTGAGCCGGGGCAACAACGGCCCCAAACGGCACTTCAAGCTTCAGCAAGGTCCGCAGGCCCGGATTGGGTGGAAGATTGAACGCCAGCCCCAATGCGACATCGCCGGCAAGGATCGCGTTTGGTATGCCATCGGCAAATAAGCCGCGGACCAGGATGCGGACATGGGGATGCTCGCGGCCGAATTCATGAACGATCTTCGGCATCGGGCCCGCGGCAAAGCCGACCGTTGTGGCGATGGCGACGCTGCCCTGCTGCGTTCCTTTCAAGCCGTCGACGCGGCTTTTGGCACGATCATAGGCCTTTAGAGTTTCACGAACGTGTTCAATCAGAATCTCGCCCGCGGCCGTCAATCGAAGCCGCCGTGGCATCCGGTCAAAGAGACGTTGGCCGATCTCCTGCTCCAGCGCGATGATCTGCCGGTTGATCGCGGTCGAAGCGACGTGAAGTTTGCCTGCTGCCTTGCGGATCGAACCGGACCTCGCAACCTCATCCAAATAGGTCAGCATGCGCGCATGCAACATGGTCGGGCATCCTGCCGATGCTTCGGCGAACGATTGTATTGTTCTGAACAGAGGGTTATGCAAGCGGTAAAGCAGGACCTTCGGCAAGCAGGCATGGCGATGAACCAAGCGCGAAAGGTTTCGTGGTGAGCGCACTGCGGCATTACGTTCCACGCTCCTTGCCTGCGCCGTTCGCCCGGTACAGCCATGCTGTCGAGGTGCCGGCCGGCGCGCGCTGGCTCCTATGCTCGGGACAGCTTGGCCTTTCGGCTGAAGGGCAGCTTCCGGACAGCGCGGAGGCTCAAGCCGTGCTCTGTTTCGAGGCCATCGGTGCATGCTTGGCCGAAGCGCACATGTCGTTCGGCGATATCGTGCGCATCAATGCTTACGTGACCGATCGCGCTTACATGGCGCCCTACATGGGCGTGCGCGACCGTTTCGTCGCATTGCCGCCGCCTGCTTCCACCCTGATGATCGTATCCGGGTTCACGCGCCCTGAGTTCAAAGTGGAGATCGAGGCCATAGCGGCGAAGGTCGATACCGGCGACTCGATCGCGTTCCGATGAACTGGATGCAGGGCGTGGTGTAGGCGAAGGCGCGCGCTGGGCGCAGCGCCGACGCGCGCAGGTGCCGTTTCGCGTTGCCGGAAACCAAGCTATCGGAGATGGCGGGATGATGTCTGCCGCGGGCGCGACCTATGTGCTGCGTGGGTAACTCGGCTCCGAAGGAGCCGAGCAAGCTTCGGCGTTTGTTCCGATGCCGCCGAGGTGATTATGGGCCGGCCGTCGACATATCGGCCGAAATAGTCGTGAACGTCCCTGAAAGTTGAACCCCCAGCGCGTTTACGGTCACGATGATTGCAATCGAAATCCCGGCTGCAAGCAGACCATATTCGATTGCTGAAGCGCCGGACTCGTCGTGAATGAATCTCTTTAAAGCTTTCACGTGCTGCTCCTTCGATTTGCATCACAACATCAACCGGAGCCTGCATACCGGCAGAACATTAAATGCCGGATTGTGCAAATCACGTACGGTCGATTCAAATTTTCAAAAAACTTTGAGCTTTACGTCGCACGCCCCGGACAACGGCGCACGTTGGAAATTCCGTTCTATGACTTAACTAAAAATACTTACGACGCCTCCAACACCGGCTCGCGGCCGATCAAGCGGGCCAACTGGCGCAGCCTTGCGAACACCCGCTCGCCGGCAAGCGCACGGTGTTTGCCGCGCAGCTTGAGCTTCAGCTTGCCGCGTTCCACCGTCAGCGGTGCGTGGGGCAGCACCCCCGGCATGGCGCCGGAGACCAGGTAGGCGACCCGCATGACGGCGCCCAGCACGCGGGCGCGGTCGATCATGCGCGCGGTCGCAAGTTCGCGCACGTGGGGTGACAACTCATCGTCGGCAAGGCCGACGTGGCGGAAATACACCGAGAGCGCGATGAAGACCCGGCCCGGATGATCGACACCCACGAAGGCTGCGTGGGAAATGACGTTGACCGACTGCTCGCCGCGATAATCCGGATGCGCCCGCCAGCCGATATCGGCAAGCAGGCACGCGGCGCGGCGCAGGCGCACCTCCTCGGCGGTCTCCTCGATGCCGGTGTTCGCCATGAAGCGGTCGGACCAGTCCGCCAGTTCCTCGCCGTGCCGGGGCGAACGCGAACGCAGCAAATTGAGCTCTTCGGCTGCCGCCATCAAGGCATCGCGCTTCTTCTCCTTTTCGCGCAGCAAGGAGAACAACAGGCCCTCGCGCACGCCGAGTGCAGATACCACGATGCGGCGCGGCCTTGCGATGCGCACGATGTGCTCCATCACCACCGCCGCATAGGCCAGCAGCGGACGGCGCGCCGCGGTCACGATCTCGATCTTGGAGAGCGTCTCCGGGTCGACCCGCCGCACCAGCCGGGAGAACTCCATCGCCTCCGACGCCGGAATGACGTAGCCGTGCATGACGTGGAGCGGATAGCCGGTCTGCCACATGTGCAGCCGTGTCAGCGAGCGCCAGGTGCCCCCGACGGCGTAGAAGTCGCGGCCGCGGCCATGCCGCAACAAGTCCACATGGGACAGCGCCTCGCGGGCGATCTTCTCCGCCTTGGCGAGCGACTTCGAGGACAGGTCTTGCAGCGCGAGGCCGCCGAGCGGCAGGGTCAGGCCGCCCTTGAGCTTGCGGCCACGCACGTCGGTGAGTTCCAGCGAGCCGCCGCCGAGGTCGCCGACGATACCGTTGGGCTCGTGAATCCCAGAGATGATGCCGAGCGCCGACAGTTCCGCTTCGCGACGGCCCGACAGCACGGTGACGGCGACGCCGCATGCCTTCTCGGCCTGGACGATGAAATCGGGCCCGTTGCGGGCGTCGCGGCACGCCGCGGTGGCGATCGCCCAGGTCCGGCCGACCCGCATGGCATCGCATAGCGCGCGGAACCGCGTGAGGGCGGCGAGTGCCTTGTCGACCGCGTCCTTGGCGAGCAGCCCGGTGGTCAGCACTTCGCGGCCGAGACCGGCCAGCACTTTTTCGTTGAAGATCGGCGTCAGGCTGCGAGTGAGTCCCTCATAGACCACGAGACGCACCGAATTCGACCCGATGTCGATGACAGCAATGGGCGGGCCGTTGTCGATTCGGCCTTGCGCGGCAAACTTGGCGGCGATCTTCAGACCGCCCCGGAGCATCTCATTCAAGGTCGCGCCGCCGCGTCAGGCTGCGGGGCGAGGATTTCTTGAGCGATTCTCCGCGGCCCGACAGGCTTGGGTTGGTCATGAAATACTTGTGCGCATTAAACGGCTCTTCGCCGTGAGCGGCCTTAATACGCGCGGACGCACCGTCGGGCAAGAGCGTCCAGCTTTGCTCGTTGTCTTTGAAATTGGCGATCATGATCTGGTCGAGCACCTGCTGGTGCACCGTGGCGTTGAGAATCGGGCACAGCGCCTCGACCCGGCGATCGAGGTTGCGCGGCATCATGTCGGCGGAGGAGATGTAGACCGCCGCCTTGGGATGGGGCAACCCAAAGCCGCCGCCGAAGCAATAGATGCGGCCGTGCTCGAGGAAGCGGCCGACGATCGACTTGACGCGAATGTTGTCCGACAGCCCCTTGACTCCCGGGCGCAGGCAGCAGATGCCGCGCACGATGAGATCGACCGGAACACTGGCGCCTGAGGCCTCGTAGAGCGCGTCGATGATGACGGGATCGACCAGCGAATTCATCTTCATCCAGATCGCGGCGGGCCGGCCTGCCTTGGCGTGGGTGATCTCCGCCGCGATATGATCGAGGATGCGCCGCTTGAGATTGACCGGCGACACCGACATGCGTTCCAGATCGACGGGCTCGGCATAGCCGGTGATGAAGTTGAAGATGCGGGCGACGTCGCGCCCGATCGCCGGATCGGCGGTGAAGAACGAAAGGTCCGTATAGATACGCGCCGTCACCGGATGGTAATTGCCGGTACCGACATGGACGTAGGAGGTGAGCGACCCGCTCTCGCGCCGCACCACCAGGGACAGCTTGGCGTGGGTCTTGAGCTCAATGAAGCCGTACACCACCTGGGCGCCGGCGCGCTCCAGGTCGCGGGCCCAGCGGATATTGGCTTCCTCGTCGAACCGCGCCTTGAGTTCCACCAGCGCCGTCACCGACTTGCCGGCTTCGGCGGCTTCGGCGAGCGCGCGCACGATCGGGCTGTCCTTGGAGGTGCGATAGAGCGTCTGCTTGATCGCCACCACGTTGGGGTCGAGCGCCGCCTGATTGAGGAACTGCACCACCACGTCGAACGATTCGTAAGGGTGATGGACGATGAGGTCTTTCTGCCGGATCGCCGCAAAGCAGTCGCCGCCCTGCTCGCGGATGCGCTCGGGAAATCGCGGGTTGTACGGCACGAATTCGAGGTCCGGGCGATCGACGCTGGTGAGTTGCGACAATTCCGCAAGCGCCAATGCGCCGTCCAGCAGGACCACCTCGTCGTCGGAGACCGACAGCGCGCGCTGCACGAAGCGGCGCAACTCCGCCGGCATCGCGGACTCGAATTCGAGCCTGATCACCGATCCGCGCCGGCGCCGCTTGAGCACGCTTTCGAACAGGCGGACCAGATCTTCGGCCTCTTCCTCGATTTCAAGGTCGGAATCGCGGATCACCCGGAAGGCGCCCTGCCCCTTCACGGTGTAGCCCGGGAACAGACGCGGGATGAACAGCGACGTCACCTGCTCCAGCGTGATCAGCCGCGTCGGCGCGCCCTCGCCGGCGGCTGGCAACCGGATGAAGCGTTCGATCTTCGGGGGTACCCGGATGAGCGCGTTCATCGGCTTGCCGTCGCGGACGCGATCGAGGTGCAGCGCCAGCGAAAAGCCGAGATTGGGAATGAACGGGAACGGGTGGGCCGGATCGATGGCGAGCGGTGTCAGCACCGGGAAGATGTTGTGGAGGAAATGGTCGGCAAGCCAGACGCGGTCGGCCTTCTTGAGCTGATCCGCCTCGATCAGCACGATATCCTTGGTTGCGAGCTCCTCGCGCAGCTCGCTCCACCGTTTCTGCTGGTCGATGGCGAGGCTCGACACCGCCTCGGTGATGCGGCCGAGTTGCTCGGCCGGCGTCAGCCCGTCCGGACTGCGCGTGCTGATGCCGGCGCGGACCTGGCCCTTGAGACCGGCGACCCGTACCATGAAGAATTCGTCAAGGTTATTGGCGGAAATCGACAGGAACCGCACCCGCTCGAGCAGCGGATGGCTGGCATTGCCGGCTTCTTCCAGGACCCGGCGGTTGAAATCGAGCCATGACAGTTCGCGATTGATATAGCGGCCGCGACCATCGGCCGGCATGACACGCTCCATCGCGGCCGTGGCGCCGCCTGGCTCAGCGTCGGTTTCGATAGGCAGAACAATCGCTTGCGCAGACTCAACCATGATGCCTCGGAGAGTGACCGGGAAGTGTGGAGTCCAATAGCAACAATCCTATGACATAAGGCTTGCCGCCGCATCAACGACGCGTGCCGCCCGGTCGAAGGGTTCCTTCCGGGGCGGCATCGCGGCTCACGGGGCGTGTGGCGGGGCGGTAGTCTTGAGCGGGCTGCGACCGCGGATGAAGTCGGCCGCCCGTTCGGCAATCATCACCACCGGCGCATTGATGTTGCCGCCGACGAGATCGGGAAACACCGACGCATCGACGACGCGTAGGCCGTCGACACCAATGACGCGCAGTTCCCCATCGACCACCGCGCCAGCGTCGCCCGGCGCTCCCATGCGGCAGGTGCCGGCGGGATGATGCGCCGTGACGGCGGTCTTGCGGGTGAAGGCTTCAAGCTGCGCCTCGCTCGCCACATCGGGCCCAGGCCCGATCTCACGGGCGATGAACGGGGCGAGCTTGGCCGAATGCGACAACTCGCGAAAGATCCCGATGCCGTCGCGCAGCCTGGTCCAATCCTTCCGGGTGGAGAGCAGCCGCTGCCGGATGTGCGGATGAGCGAGCGGATCAGCCGAGGCGAGCCCGATCATGCCCCGGCTTTCGGGACGCAGCAGCACGATGCGGCAGGCAAAACTGTCGCTAAAGGGCTTCTTGAACGGCGGCAGGTAGGGCGCAGCCGCGAGCGAGCCGGATATGAAAAGAAGCTGGATGTCCGGTATGGCTTCGCCCGGATCGCTTTTGACGAAAGCCGTGATGCCGCTCGGAAGGTCGGTGGCGAACCCTTTGCCCAGCATGAAGCCGGCCGCAAGACCGAGCGCCAGCCGGTCGAGGCGCATATTGCGCAACAGCGGGCTTTCGTCGCTCCGCGCGAAAATCAGCAGGCCGGCGACGTGGTCCTGAAGATTCTTGCCGACGCCGGGCAGCGGCACGCGGACCGCGATATCGTGGGGCCGCAGCTGTTCGGGATCGCCTATGCCCGACAGCATCAGGAGTTGCGGCGAGTTGATCGTGCCGCCGCACAGGATCACCGCCCGCGCCGCCGCGACCGACTGGCGCTCGCGCGCGCGCAGGACCTCGACGCCGACCGCCCGCGTGCCTTCGAGCACGACGCGCGTCACATGGGTGTCCACCATGACGGTCAAATTGCGGCGCGACAGCACCGGATGCAGGTAGGCGCTGGCCGCGCTCTCGCGACGTCCGCTGCGGATCGTCGCCTGGGCGCGCGCGAAGCCGTCCTGGCGCGCGCCGTTGTAATCGTCGTTGAACGGATATCCGGCGGACTGGGCGGCATCGAGATAAGCCTCGATCAGCGGGTCCTGGTAGCGTGATTTGCGCGTTGCCAGCGGGCCGGAGCCGCCGCGATAGGCGCTCGCCCCGCCCTCCCAGCTTTCCTGTTTACGGAAATACGGCAGCACGTCTTCGTAGCACCACGCCGGCAGGCCGTATGACGCCCAGCGATCGTAGTCGGCGCGATTGCCGCGCACATAGGCCATCGCGTTGATCGAAGAGGACCCGCCGACGACTTTGCCGCGCGTCACCTCGATGCGGCGCCCGGCCATGGTGTCCTCGGGCTCGGTGTCGTAGCCCCAGTCGTAC
>Ga0116129_1001091_pt1 | contig 15488 bp, 18 predicted proteins | sample June2015DPH_17_2_FD_89732 | JGI IMG/M metagenome (GOLD analysis project Ga0116129, IMG submission 89732) | Peatland microbial communities from SPRUCE experiment site at the Marcell Experimental Forest, Minnesota, USA - June2015DPH_17_10 | ecosystem: Environmental > Terrestrial > Soil > Wetlands...
AGGAACGAAACCGCGAGGTTGGCGGTCATCATTTTCGAAGTGAGCTCGACCGGCTTCTCGTCCGTCTTGCCTTCATCCAGCGCGTGGTTGGCGGAAAATTTCAGCGCCTTCACGCCGAGCATCATCGCTTGGCCCAGTAATCCCAATCCGCGCAGCACGGGTAGCTTCATCAGAGGATATTTTTCCGACATCCGATGGATCGGATATTCCTCGGTGACGATCTCGCCATTGGGTTTGCGCACGGCGGTGCAATAGCTGTGCGGAGCGCGCATCATGACGCCTTCCATCACGGCCTGGCCGCCCACGAGCGTAGTTTCTTCGCCGTTTTCGAGGGCCGGCATGAGTTGGATGTGAGCCAAAAGCCGGAAGTGTTTTCCGATATTCACTTACAGGTTCTCCGACTCTATTATAGCGCCGGGTGTCTCACTTCCCAAAAATGAAGCGTGACCGGCGGGGGTCCGCGGCGCCGCTCAGCACGCCGTCTTTCTTCATAATGACTACTGGAGCCGATGTGTTGCTCCACTCGCCGCCGATCTGCACGCGATGGCCGAGGGCGATCATACGTTGGATGGTGTCGCGGGACATGCGGCCTTCCAGGCTGAGGCCTCCGGGCATGAACTCGTGAAAATCGAACGAGGTATAGAAGTGCTCGGTCTGAAAGCGCGGCGATTCGACGGCTTCCTGCGGCGTCATGCCGAAATCAAGAATATTCAGCAGCACCTGCAATAGAGCCTGATCCTGATTATCGCCGCCGGGCGTCGAGAGCTCCATGTAAAATTCGCCGTCCTTGGTGACCAGTGTCGGGCTCAACGTCACGCGCGGCCGCTTTCCCGGTGCGAGCTGATTCGCATGGCCCGGCGTGAGCACAAACGATGCTAGGCGGATCGACAGTGGAATGCCGGTATCGCCGGCGATGACCGATGGCAGCCAGGCGCCGCTGGGCGTGGCTGAAAACGCGTTGCCGAACTTATCGAAAACATCGACGCAGGTGGTGTCGCGATCCTTGGAAATTCCCCCGCCGCCCTGCATGGGAGCCGACGCACCCAGATCACCTGGCCGCGACTCCATGGATGCATGGTCCGGATCGATCTGCTTCCGGCGCTGGGCCGCGTAAGTTTTCGAGAGCAGAATTTCCTCGGGAATTTTGCTGAATTTCGGATCACCATAGTAGCGGTCGCGATCGGCGAAGGCGAGCTTCACTGCTTCAATCACCAGGTGCAGGTATTCGGGCGTATTGTGGCCCAGCGCCTTGAGATCGTAGCCTTCGAGGATGTTGAGCGCCTCGATCATGACCGGACCCTGGGTGAAAAATCCGGGCTTATTCACAACGAAACCGCGATAAGTGGTGATGCGCGGCTCGTCCAGTTCGGCGTGGAAATTGGCCAGATCGTCGTACGCGATCAGGCCGCCATTTTTTTCGTTGAACGAAGCAACGCGCTTGGCGATGTCGCCTTTATAAAAAATATCGTGCACGGCGTGGAGTTTCGCCACACGATTCCCGTGCGCCTTTTTCTCCGCGGCGGCCATCTCGCGAAGGGTGCGAGCCAGGTCCGGCATGTGAACGATTTCGCCCGGCTTGGGCACCGCGCCGCTGGGGAAATAAAATTGCTGCGACGCCGGCCACAGCGCGATAATGCGCTGGAACATGCTCAGCGTGTTCGAAAAAATCTCAGTGGCGGGGAAGGTTTCGGCGTCTTCAATGGCCGGCGCGGCGACTTCGGCGAACGACTTCGTTCCGAATTTTTCGAGCGCCAGCAGAAGCCCGTCGACCATACCAGGCGTGATCGCGGCGCGAATGCCTTGACCGGGAATCGGAGGGCGGCGCAAGCCAGGCTGCTCCCAAGGCTCGACCGGACGGTTTTCGTAATACTCGACGGTGGCCTTTTTCGGCGCGACGCCGATCCCGCTGACGACGACCACCGGCTTGCCGTTCATTTTGACCAGCAGCGGCATTTCGCCGCCGAGCCCGAAGTGATCCTGCTCCGTGACGGCGGCAGCGAGCACGCTGGCAACCCCTGCGTCCACCGCGTTGCCGCCTTGTTCGAGGATGCGGTAGCCTGCCTCGACTTCAAGATTATTCGCCGCCCCCACCATTTGACGGGTGCCGCGGACGGGTGGAAACATGGTGCGGGGATTTTGCGCGAAGGCGGATAGCGCGGTCAGAAGGAGCAGGGAGGCTCGGGTCTTGCTCATAGGATTTATGGTCGCATGGGAAGAGGTATTACCGCTCCGAATCATATTGAGCGCGAACGACCCCTTCGACCTCCGCCGATAAGCGGAAATCTGTGGCCTTCAATTTGTTCATCGCGTCGTCGAAGTCCAAGTATCCTGCGAGAGCCGCATTCCGGATCACACCCAGTAGGCCGGAAATTCGAAGTCCCCGGCGCTTGGCTTCCTTGCGGCCATCCCGGTCGTCGATGAGCAATAGCGAATCCGGGATTTGTTGCGCGAGAAAAATTGCTTCCATCTCCCCCTCGTCGAGGTTCCGTAAGAAAGGATCATCGGGAACAAGCACGCTGCGAATTTCGACTCGATCCAGATTGCGCTCTAGCCAATAGCGCAGTCCAATCGGAGCACCCACATCCGTGAGTTCTACATGAACGGCGGATGGAATTAAAATTTGCCCATAAAGATCGAAAATAACTTCGACAATGCCAATGAGAACTGCGTAATGAATCACCGACGTGTCCGCGACGATCGTCACGGACGGTTAGCGGCGTGGAAATCGCTCTCTAGTTCCTCTTGCGTGTATTCCCGGTAAACTCCGGCGCGTTTCAGAAAAGGATCTAGCTCAAATCGCGAACGGAACCCCAACAACTCGCGAACCTGCCGGCCTGTGAATGTGCCGGAGCGGTAGCCTTCGAGTGCGAATGATTCCAGAAGGCGCCGTGCGATGTCCGTCTGGCTTGATTGAAGTTGCTCGGCTAGCGAATCCGGTAATTCCACCGTGATCTGCATCTCTCGGCTCCTTCTCTCATGATACGCCAAGCATACGATACTTCCGCAGCAATTCATACATCACGATTCCTCCCGCCGTGGCGACGTTTAGAGAATGCTTCACGCCCAGCATCGGGATGCGGATGTGCGTATCGGCGAGGCCGGCGAGCTCCGGGCGCAGGCCGTCTACCTCGTGGCCGAATAGCACGCAAACCGGGAAACGAGGAGTCCAATCGAAAATGTCGATACTTTGCGCGGTCGTCTCTATCGCGGCGATTTCGTGGCCTCGCGCGCGAAAATCAGTGACCAGCGCGACCGCGTCCCAGGTGTGATCCCAGGCGACGGTTTCCTCCGCTCCCAAAGCCGTTTTGGTGATGGCGTTCGCGGGTGGATGGCCGGTAATGCCGCACAGGTGCAGCATCTCGATGCCTGCGCCGTCCGCCGCGCGGAAGAATGCGCCGACATTATAGGCGCTGCGAACGTTATCGAGCAGCACGCTCACCGGTAGCTTCACGATGTTCTGGTAGGCGGCAGCCTGCGAAGTGGCGCGATAAGGGAGACGGTCCAAATCAATATCGTAGATCTAAATCAATATAGTAGAGGAGATGGTTTCGCTGAATGGTAACGATCTGACGATCGAACAAGTGTGCGCGGTCGCGCGCCGTAATGAGAAGGTAACGATTTCGGAGGCGGCGCTCGGCGTGATGCGGCGTTCTCGCGCCGTGGTGGAGAAGCTCGCCGCGGGCGAAGATGCCGTGTACGCCGTGAATACCGGCGTCGGGTTGCTGGCGGACGTGCGTGTTCCGCCGGCCGATCTTGCCGCGTTGCAAAGGAATGTGGTGCGTTCGCATGCGGCGGGCGTGGGCGTGCCGTTGCGTCGCGAAGAGGTGCGCGCCATGATGCTGATCCGCGCCAACGTCCTGGCCAAGGGATTCTCGGGGATTCGCACGATTGTCGCGGAACGCCTGTGCGACCTGCTCAACGCGGGCGTGACGCCAGTGGTCCCTTCGCGCGGCAGCGTCGGCGCCAGCGGCGATCTGGCTCCGCTCGCGCACATGGCGCTGGTGCTGATGGGGGAAGGCGAGGCAGAATATCAAAGCTCGCGAATGAAGGGCGGGGAAGCATTGCGGCTCGCTGGAATCGATGCAATCGAGCTCGATTCGAAGGAAGGAATTTCGCTGCTGAACGGCACCCAGGCGATGCTGGGAGTGGGTTGCCTCGAATTGGAACAGGCGGAGATGCTCGCCGAGGCGGCCGATGTGGCGACAGCCATGACGCTCGATGGATTAAAGGGCACGCCGCGCGCCTTCGACGCCCGCATTCATGAGATTCGCCCGCATCCAGGGCAGCGCGCCTGTGCGGCGCATTTGGAAAAGCTGCTCGAAGGCAGTGAAATTCGCGAGTCGCACATCGCGTGCCGCAGAGTGCAGGATGCTTATTCGTTGCGCTGCGCGCCGCAGGTGCATGGAGCGGTGCGCGATACTCTGGCCGAGGCGCGGCGCGTGTTCGAGATCGAGTTGAACTCCGTCACCGATAATCCTCTGGTGATCGGCGACGAAATTATTTCAGGCGGAAATTTCCACGGACAGCCGCTGGCGTTCGCACTGGATTATCTGGCCATCGCGATGACGGCGCTGGCGGGAATCTCGGAGCGCCGCATCGACCGCCTGGTAAATCCGGCGTTGAACGAAGAACTGCCTCCATTTCTCGCGGCGCACGCCGGCCTCGAATCGGGATTCATGATGGTGCAAGTCACCGCGGCATCCTTGGTGGCGGAAAATCGAGTGCTCTCGACCCCCGCGTCCCCGGGCACGATCACCACCAGCGGTAATAAAGAAGACTTCGTCAGCATGGGCATGACCGCGGCCTTGAAGCTGCGCGACATCGTGGCCAACACGCGTCTGGTGCTCGCGATGGAAGCTCTCGCCGCGGCGCGGGCGCTGGATTATCTGGCGCCTTTGAAATCGAGCCCGGCGATTGAGAAGGTGCGCGCGAAGCTCCGCGAAGTGGTTCCCGCATGGGAAGGCGATCAGGTTTTTTCGGAGCGAATCCGTTTAGTCGACGAGTGGATTGCCGTCGGCGGATTGTCTTAAAATTTCCAATCACAGCCCTCCCGTCTTCTCCATCTCCTTTCGATCCGAAATTTAGAACTATCCTGCCACTTTCCAGGGCGGGACCGTGGCGTAATCTCTAAGCGCATGAAAATGAGTGTGGCAGAAGTCCTCTTGGGTTCGTTTCGCATTTTCGAGTATGCCTTGTGGGGCCGCCATTTTTGGCGGCGGCCGCCCTTTTCAGGCGGCTCTTTCGAGCGTCCATCTATATGATCCTAAAGCCCAAAACTACCCTCTTGGGTTCGTTCTGTATTTTCGAGTGTGCTCCCACCGAGCCTCACTCAACGCCCGCGCAGCGCCGCGCGATAAGCGCCCTTCAGCAGATCGCGAAGCGCGTCCTCTCTCACCTTGGAAAGACGCACCAGTACATATTCGTACTTCAAATAATGATCGGTAATGTAATACGTCCCGGGATCCTCCGCCATCAGCGCTTCCCGCTGCTCGAACGGCATCCCGATGACCAACGAATCCCCGTCCTCCTTAAGACGCACGAAGAATTTCTTCTTCACTTTAAGCGCCGCTGTGCCGTAGGACTTTCCGTCCTCCACGTGCGGGAATTTGAGAGCGATCTTGCGGACGTCCTCAAAAGTCATGTGCGATAAAAGGGCAATAATTAACTTGACTCATCAGGCAACCTGCTTTAAAATGGGTCTATGGCAACCGAACCCAAGACACTTCAAGACGCAATCCTCTACTTCGCCGATACGGACAACTGCATTTCGTACCTTGTGGCGCGGCGCTGGAAGAACGGTGTGGTTTGCCCTACCTGCGGGTCCGAAAATGTTGCCTACGTTGCTTCGCGTCGCTTGTGGCAGTGCAAGACGCGGCATCCGAAGGCGCAATTCAGCATCAAGGTCGGAACCATTTTCGAGGATTCTCCGATTGGGCTGGATAAGTGGCTGCTCGGAATGTGGATGCTCGCAAATTGCAAGAATGGCATCAGCAGCTACGAGCTTCACCGCGCCACTGGCATCAGCCAAAAGTCGGCATGGTTCGTTCTGCATCGGCTTCGCATGGCGTTGCGCGGTGACGACACCGGAAAGCTCGGTGATGAAGTGGAAGCGGACGAAACTTTCGTTGGCGGCAAGATTCAGAACATGCATAAACGCGGCAAACGCAAGCTGCAAGCGACTAATGACGGCAACTGGGGCAAGACGGTAGTGCTCGGACTGCTCGAACGCGAGGGACGCGTAAAGGCCGCTGTAGCGCCTACACGGAGCCATTACGATGTGCACGCCAATGTCATGGCGAATGTTGAGGAGGGATCGACGCTCATTACCGATGAATACAACGCCTATCAGAGCCTTCCTCCTGGCACGTTCACTCACGAAATCATCAACAAGTTGGAAGGCTACGTTAAGGGCCGCGTGCACGTGAACGGAATGGAAAATTTCTGGAGCTTGCTCAAGCGCGGACTGAAGGGAACCTATGTTTCCGTCGATCCCGCGCACCTGCAAGCATACGTCGATGAGCAGGTTTTTCGGTTCAACAATCGGAAGGATATTGACGGTGCGCCGCTGACTGACAGTGACCGCTTTGACACCGCTGTGCGTCAGATCGTGGGAAAACGTCTGACGTGGGCCGAAGTCACCGGCAAGGTGGACACTACGCGATTGAACTAGCCCTAATCGCGCAAAGCGCGGTCCGAAGAGGAAGGCTTGACCGCCTTCTTTTTCGGCTTTGGGCCGGGACGATTTGGATTGAGGGCGGCTTTCCTGCGGTGCTCTTCTACGCGCTGCTGGATCACGTTGTGCGGCACGGCAAGGACGCGATCCACCAAGTTCGTGAACGCTTGGTATTCTGCGGAGTGCTTCATTTTTCCTCATTCTACACCATCGAATCCTGGAGATATATCCTCTCTATGCTTACGCTCAGCTTCCGCACGAGCCAGCGCTGGACCGGCCTGATTGAGGATCTCAAGAATTGCACCAGCAGGGGTAACGGCTGCGATACCCATGTTCACTCCGCGCGGCCTGTCTTGAACTCCGCTATAGCTATTGATGTCACGCTCGTTTAGATCCCAATGCGAACGCGCCATCCCGAGTAGGTGAAACTTATTACCGATTCCGATAATCAGCCCTTTTTCAGTATCGGCACCACGAGTCTCCAATGAGACGGTTTCACGAGTGAAAACCGGCGATCCGCTAATTCCTCCGATGGATCGCGCTTCAACTAGGTATACGTGGGCAAATCCCGCATCCATCTGAATTTGCGTCTCCGGGAGCATGGCAATATTTCCATGGCGAAGGATAGGATGGTTCTGCTTGGTTCCTGGAGCGAATTGAAATAGTCCTGGAAAGAAGACATCATCACCGATCCCAATCATTCGCTCCTTCATTTTTTCCGACGATAGAAACAGTTCCGTGCCCACATACATCGTGTCGAACGCTGGTCTGTTGATATATGGCATCACGGCAGCATCAACGCTAGGGTCATCGTGGAAATACCACTCTGGAGGCGTAATTACCGTTCGCGTGCCATTCTTATGATTCACAATTATCTTTGTGCGCTCTGGGTCTAACCCGCGAACGACATGAGCAGCCGTAGCGAAATAATGGAATCGCAGATCAGGGATCGTTAGGCACGGAACGCCGATAAAGAATCCACTGCCCTCCAATTCGTAATCTTCACCACTTGAGTCTGAAGTCAAAAATTCCGCTACATAGCCGACACATTTCAAAACGTGATCCGGGACGCGCATGTCATCTCCCGGCGGTCGCTCAATTCGGATTCTCCCAACGCGCAAAGGGCTTGCGATCACGACCGCACCCATTGATGATTACAGGTACCGACTGATGAGTCAACGTAATTATTGCCGATAAAAGTCGCGCAGCGCGGGATAGAGCGATTTATAGATTGCGTGCTTCTTGGCGTATCGCTCGGCATCTTTCGGCTCGACCGATTCCACTTCGCGGATCACCTGTTTGCAGGTTTCCCGCACATCGCCCGGCATCGCCAGCAGCGCCGCTCCGTAGGCCGAGCCTTCCTGCGTTTCGAGCGACACCACCCGCTTGTCGAAAATGTCGGCCAGCATCTGGCGCCAGAACGCGCTCTTCGCTCCTCCGCCGGAGACGCGCACCGATTCGATCTCGACGCCTAGCCCGGCCACCAGGTCGAGGCAATCCTTCAAACTGAAGCTGACGCCTTCGATCAGCGCGCGAATCAAATCGGCACGTGTGTGTTTTGCCGTGACGCCGATCCATCCTCCGCGCGCATACGGGTCCAGGTGCGGCGTGCGCTCGCCCATCAGATAAGGAAGCCAGAACAGGCCTTCAGCATCGGCGCCCGCGGCCTCCCAAGTCAATTCGTCGTAGCTGGAGCCGGGCGCGAACTGGTTGCGGAACCACTGCAAACTGAGACCCGCGCCCTGCGTAACGCCCATGGTGTGCCACGCGCCCGCGACCGCATGGCAGAAGGTGTGGACGCGGCCTTGCGGGTCGTAGGCGGGCTCCTTTAAATGTCCGAACACGACGCCCGAGGTGCCGATAGTGCAGGAAACGATTCCCGGTTCGACAATCCCGTTGCCCACCGCGCTGGCCGCCTGATCGCCGCCGCCGCCGACCACTGGAGTTCCTTTCGCGAGTCCCGTGGCCGCCGCCGCGCGCGCATGAATCTTGCCCGTGATGGCGCTCGATTCGAACACGGAGGGCAGCACCTCGCGCGCGATGCCGACTTTATCGGCCAGCTCGAATGCCCAGCGCCGATGGACGACGTCGAAAAGCCCGGTGCCGGAGGCGTCCGAAACGTCGCTGGCATATTCGCCCGTCAGCTCAAAGCGAATGTAATCTTTCGGCAGCAGGACTTTTTTTACCTTCGCGAAATTCTCCGGCTCGTGGTCGCGCACCCACAGCAGCTTCGGCAGAGTGAAGCCCGTCAGCATCGGATTCGCGGTCGATCTGACGACGAACTCGGAGCCTGCTTTTTGGTTGATCCAGTCCACTTGCGGCTGGCTGCGTTGATCGCACCAGATCAGCGCGGGCCGGATGACGCGGTCGTGCGCATCGAGCAGCGTGAGCCCGTGCATCTGCCCCGAAAGTCCCACCGCGCGCACGTCGGCGCCGGATATTCCACTCTCGCGCAGCACGCCTTGCATCGCCGCCCGCGACGCCTCCCACCAATTTTCAGGACGCTGCTCGGCCCACAGCGGATGCTCCATCCGCATGTCCTCGTGCGGAGCGGTGAACGCATGACGCACCCGTCCTTTTTCGTCGACCAGCAGCGCCCGGCTGCCTCCCGTGCCAATATCCAGCCCAAGAAAATAGCTCATGAATGTATGAACGGCAGATAGGCCGCCCCGTAAAGGCCGGCTTCGTTGCCGAGCGTCGCTTTCTCAATTCGCGTCGGCGAATGACGATAGGTGAACGATCGCCGCGCGACTTCTTCGAGCATCGCCGGGGCGAAAAAATCCCAGGCCGGGAGCGGTCCGCCGCTCAACAGGTACAGCGGAAAATTGAAAATGTTGATCAGGTTGGCTAGCGCGATGCCGAGCGCCTCGCCCATCGCCTGGAAGATTGCCTTGGCGCGATCGTTGCCTTCCATCGCGAGCTTGTACACATCTTCGGACGTCAGATCGTGACCCAGACCTATCAGGCGCGCCATCGCCGCGATGGCCGTGGCCGAGGCGTGCTTCTCCACGCAGCCGCGATTGCCGCAGCCACATGGATTGCCGTTGGGAACCACCGTCAAATGGCCCAATTCTCCCGCCATTCCCAATTGTCCGTGCAGCACCCGCCCGCCCACGATAATGCCGCCGCCGATCCCGGTGCCGAGCGTCAACAGCACCAGGTCGTCCACTGCGCGGCCCGCGCCCATCCATTTCTCGCCCAGCGCCGCGGCGTTCGCGTCGTTTTCTAAAATTACTTTGGCGCCCAGGCGCTTTTCGATCGCGTCCCGGACCGGATAATTTTCGAACTCCGGCATATTGTTGGACCCGAGGATGATGCCCTTATCCATCACGATAAATCCGGGCAGTCCGATGCCGACGCCGCGCAGATTGTGCTCGCCGAGCCGCGCCCGCAGCGTCTGGATGGACTGCACCATGTCGTCGATCACCACATCGCGCCCCGCTTGCAGTTCGGTATTGCCTGCAATCTTGTCGATCAGTTTGCCTTGCTGGTCGATCGCGGCGGCGCGCAAGTTAGTGCCGCCCAGATCGACCCCTATGGAATATTCACTCATGCGGTGGCATCATAACAAACGCGCCCGGTGGGCCGCTCCCAGGCGCGGGCGGAAAAACGGCCCTTGGCGCGCCGCCACCCAAAATCTGCTACACTGCGCCTAATCTGAAGGAACTGTAATGCCGCGTCGCGAAACGACAACCCCTGTTGCTTCGTCAAATCAGTAACGGACTAAGTATTTCCGCTCGCTGACCGATCTTAATAGAAGGTGAGGGTGTTATGGAAATCCTAGGCGGCAAGAGATTCGTCGAAGTGCCCGGCTCAAAAACGCATGAGCTGCCGCCACTTCTGGTCCGTATGGCGCCGTCTGTCCGGCGGCTTGATCGGGTCATGGAGATGGCGCACGACCTGATTGAGCAGGAGGAGATGCTGCCGTTCGGGCATGAGTCCGCGCAGATGGACCTTGCGCTGAACCTGATCGACCAGTACCTGGGATTCGTGCAGCATTGGCAGTGGGGCGATAGCATACTCGAATGGATAAGACAGTGCGAGACCACATTCGGCGCGCGGGTCGACTTGCGCAATCTGCTGAAAGCCGACCTCTGGCCACACGCTGGGCGGTCGAGCTTCGTGACGCTGCTCGAAGATAAATCGGTCGATACGCATGGCGTCGGGATCGAAAAAGCGGTCGGCATGCGGCTGACATTCCGCCAGCCTCCGCCGCTGAAGTGCTTCTCAGACCAGTTCCTGCTGTACTTGAACGCGCAGGTCGGAAACACAGCGTATCAAACCTGGGCCGGATTGACCCCGAGCCCGGTGAGCGCGCTCCCTCCGGAGCGGTTTACGTTCGACGTCGTCAATATGAGCATCCAGTAAGCGCAGCTACGCTGTAGGTAGTCAGGGTTACGGCTTTATTTCCTGTAACGATTCGCTTCGCGTGAGTCACTTATATTCGGGAGAAAAGCATGGCTACCCCGAAACCGTCGAGGATATCCTTATTCCATTCGCGTCCGCCAATCAGCGGGCTCCGCGCCGACCTTCACTTCGCCGACCTTCCCGGACCCGCTTCCTCCAGCTACACGTGCAATCTCCAAAAAAAGGACACCAATGATTTCTCTAACCTCTAAGCAATCGGCGCAGATTAGTTTCATCGCGACCCCGCGCGAGACCGTCACCATCACGCCGCCCTTGACCATGATCATAGAATCGGGAGTCGCCGTCTTCAGCTTCGCCGGAACGCACGCGAACGATTGGACGCGAGATACGCTTGCCTTCCCTGTGGGCGAGCCCTGTACGGAGGCCCTGTTTCTGAGCGGCATTGCGGCCGCCAGTCCAGCCTCATTTTGGATGCCCCTTGAGAAGGGGGTGTCGACGTCCACATCGGAAGTTAACGTAGAGGTTTCCGGAGCCGATTCGGCAGGTAATCCAGTTACGTTGGGAGGATCGGTGCAGATCCAGCAGGTGTTCCCTCCGCCGATCGGTTGTGCCGTGGACTCCGCGACAGTCGCTTATTCGGCCGCCGACGGACAGCCCGTGCTGACGCTTGCCTTAGCGGTATTCGGAGAAACAAGCTTCCTGATTCGCGTATCGTACACGGCTCATATCGCGATGGCCGAACACAGATCGATCGTGGTCCAGGGAGGAGCGACGACCGTTAAACAGGCATAAGCCGCGCCACGACCAATATGGGCGGCATCCACCCTGCCGCCTATTTTCAATGGTTGGTGCAAGTTGGTGTATTCCGGTGACGTATGGCAGCCCTCGTCAGCTCAGACGTGATCAGACGCAGTATCTCCATGTCTTCGGAGATGGCGGAAAAAATCGATGCCATCGCCGAAGGTCGCCACGTCAGTGCCAATCGGGCCATTGTCGATCTTCTGGGGGACGGTATTGAAGCACATGAACAGCGCCGAAAGACTTTTCTAGCGCTGGCGGATCGGTTTCAAAAGTCGAAAGATCCCGCGGAAACAAAACGTCTGCGCGAAGAACTTGCGCGGATGACCTTCGGCGGCTGATGCCAAAAATAAATTGGTTCGGACTGCCACCTAAACTTCTCGCCCAATACCCAAAAACATTCCTGTTACGCGGCCAACCTGCGCATGGGAAAGAAGTCGAATAAATCCGAGTGGTTCAGTTCGTGTGATCCAGCACGATCTTCCAGCCGATCGCCGTTTTCCGTAGCACCAGACTATAGACGCCGCTGACATTCCCGCCGCCGTCCTTGTCTCGCTCCAGTTGCCAGCGGCCGATCACGTACGCGTAGTCCTTGCTCATCTCATGGACCTCCAGGTCATAGAACGCCAGCTTGCCCATGGACGCGCGCGTTGGGTAGTGCTCCTGGTAGCGCTTCTTCAGATCTTCGATGCCTCGCGTCATTTTCTCGCCCACGAAAACTGTGTCGGACGAGTAGCTGTCCAGAAACCCGTCGGTATCCCCGTGATTCCACGCCGCGACCTGCTTATCGAGCACCGCCCGTACCTGCTGCTCCACCGTCGCGGCTTGGGCGAAAACCGTAACCAAAAGAAATAGCACCGGTAATTTCGTTATCATGGCATTGATGGTCCAGCGGGACCCAACTTTCAGCCCGCCAGTTTCGCTCTCCAGGTTATCCGAAATCGAATCGGCATTGGGCGAATCGATCAGAGGTAAAGCGGAAGTGCTGCGCCTGTCGCTCGCCTGCCTGCTTGCGCGCGGGCATTTATTAATCGAAGACGTGCCAGGCGTAGGGAAAACGACGCTGGCGCAAGCCTTGGCACGCAGCGTCCGGTCGAGTTTCCACCGCTTGCAGTTCACTTCCGACATGCTGCCCAGCGACGTGCTCGGCGTCACGATCTACAACGCGCACACCGAGGAATTCGAGTTCAAACAGGGGCCGATCTTCACCAATTTCCTGCTGGCCGACGAGATTAATCGCGCCACTCCGAAGACGCAATCGGCGCTGCTGGAAGCCATGAATGAGCAGCAGGTGACGATCGACGGTCGGTCCTATGAGCTGCGGCAGCCCTTCATGGTAATCGCGACCCAGAACCCCGTGGAGCATCACGGAACCTATCCGTTGCCCGAATCGCAGCTCGATCGATTCTTGATGCGTATTCGCATCGGATACCCCGATATCGCCGCCGAACGCGAAATCGTGCGCCAGGGTCGAACGTCTAACGATGCCGGCCGCGCCGTCATTTCCGGTGAGGAATTGACGCACCTACAAGACGCCGTGCAGCAGATTCAAGTGGATGAAGCGCTGGTCGATTATATGCTCGCCATCGTCGAGAAGACGCGTGCTCACGATTCGCTGGCGATGGGCGTCAGTCCGCGCGGCGCGCAGGCTTTATTTCGGGCAACGCAGGCGCTGGCTGCGGTGGAAGGCCGTGAATACGCGATTCCGGACGACGTGAAAAGAATGGTGGTGCCGGTGTTTGCGCATCGCGTGGCGATCAGCGCGCGCGCGTCCATGGCGCAACGCTCGGCCGAAGTGGCGGAGAAGATCCTCGCTGAGATTTTGACGCTGGTGGACGTTCCCCTCTAACAAAAATGCAAACTGCAATCGTGGGCCTGCCGATGGTGGGCAAGACAAGTCTGTTTACGATCCTGACCGGCGTGCACGAAGCGGCACGAGTCGGGTCGCTCGAAGCGCGCGTGGGCGTGACCAAAGTCCCCGACGCCAGACTCGACGCGCTGGCGAAGATTTTCGATCCGCCGAAAATCACCTTCGCGACGGTCGAATATCTGGATTTCCCGGCCATTTCGAAAGAGGCTCTGCGCGATCCGAAGTATATGGCGAGCCTCCGCGTGGTCGATGCGTTGGCGCAAGTGCTGCGCGTGTTCGAGAGCGATACGGTGCCGCATGAAGCGGGTTCCGTAGATCCCATTCGCGACTTTGAAGACGTCGAGATGGAGCTCATCATCAGCGATACCGTGGTGGTTGAGAAACGTATCGAGCGCGTACAAAAAGACTTGAAAAAGGGCAAGAATGTCGAGTTCGAGAAAGAGCTCGACTTACTGCAACGGTTGAAAATCGAGCTGGAAGCAAATCGTCCACTGCGCGGTCTCGATTTCAGCGATGAGGATGAGAAGCGCATTCGAGGCTTTCAGTTCCTGTCGCAAAAGCCGATGCTGTGCGTGCTCAATCTAGGCGAAGAAGACGCCTCCCGCATGGCGGAAGTCGAGGAGAAGTATCGCACCGGACCATTCGCCGGACGCAAAGGAACCGCGGTCACGGCGATTTGCGGCCAGATCGAAGCGGAGCTCGCTGAGCTTCCCAAAGCTGATGCGGCGGAGTATCTGAAGAGCTACGGGCTCAAGGAATCCGCCCTCGAACGCCTGATCGCGGCGACATATTCGCTGTTAGGTCTAATGTCGTTCCTGACGGCGGGCGAGACGGAAGTGCGCGCCTGGACCATTCCGAAAAACAGCACGGCGCAGAAGGCCGCCGGCGCGATCCACAGCGACTTCGAGAAAAAGTTCATCCGTGCGGAAACGGTGAATTGGAAGAATCTGGTGGATCTCAACGGGTATCCGGGAGTTCGCGAAAAAGGACTGTTGAGGCTCGAAGGGAAAGAGTACATCGTCAAAGACGGCGATGTACTCGTGATCCGGCACAGCTAGGAAACCGCTCTAGGTCTAATCGCGCAAGACGCGATTCCGATGCCTAAGCATCCCCACGCGAACCAGTCGCCGTACCGCGTGTAAGGAGTCTCTTGCTTCGCTGTGCCGTAGTGCATCGTCGCCGCCATCTGCGTGAATGGACGCAGCCGCTCCGTTACGCGTCCTGCCGGGTCGACCGTCGCCGTGATGCCGTCGTTGGTGGCTCGCACGATCCATCTTGCGTTTTCGGCAGCTCGCATTCGAACCAGTTCCAGGTGCTGCTCATGCGCGGCGCTTCCACCGAAGTAGCCGTCGTTCGATAGATTCACAAAAACTTCCGCTCCGTCGCGGGCGAATTGACGGACCAGATCGGGGAACGCGGATTCATAGCAGATGAACGCGCCGACCCGATTGGGGAAGACAACAATGCGGTTGCCTGCGGCGAAATCGCCCGCCTCCTTCGTGACCCGGTTCACCCAGGAGAATACGTCGGGCACAAATTCGCCGAACGGGACGAGCTTGATTTTGTCGTATTGATCGAGCACGCGGCCGTCCGGATCGACCATCAGCGCGGAGTTGAGCGGCGCGCCTTTTTTCGTGCGGCCGATCGCGGCGAAAAGAAAATTTGCTTGCGACGATTGCGCGATCTGACCGGCATAGCGAACGAATGCCGGATCGCTGGGATACAAAGGCACCGGCATCTCGGGCCAGATAATCATATCGACGTTGTGCGTGCGCGACA
>Ga0116129_1001092_pt1 | contig 15468 bp, 16 predicted proteins | sample June2015DPH_17_2_FD_89732 | JGI IMG/M metagenome (GOLD analysis project Ga0116129, IMG submission 89732) | Peatland microbial communities from SPRUCE experiment site at the Marcell Experimental Forest, Minnesota, USA - June2015DPH_17_10 | ecosystem: Environmental > Terrestrial > Soil > Wetlands...
CCCGCCCGCTCGATCCGCCGCCGTGACGTTTCTTCGCCAATGTCGAAGCTCGACCCGCTCGCGTCAAGCACAGCCTGAACTTCGAAACCGGCCTCGACCGCGCTAAGTCGAAAACACCTAAATATCCTGCAAAGAAATCGGGGCGCGGCTGGCATCACCACAGCCGCGCCCCGCATCGCCGGTCAATGGGGCAGGGGGGATAACCGGCTGCCCTGATGACGCGCAGCCCAAAAGATCGTTCCAGCCAGGCGGCGCTTTTTTCTGATTTTTTTCGTGAGCGTGGCGGCAGGGGCACGAAACCTTTCGGGTTTCGGCGGCGTTGATAGGTCGCCAACTGGTCATGGGACCGCGGGACAAGAAATGTCACAGCTTATTGCGGGGATATCGGGTGCTCTTGCGCTCTCGCTGATTTCAGGCGTGGCGGAATTTGCCCGCGGGCGCGACTTGGCTGCGGTTGCTGGTAATCAAGCACCAAGCACTCAATCGCTATCTTTGTCGTTCAACTCGGACGAAGGCACTTCGGTTAATCGCGGGTCCAAGGCGGACCGGGTGGCGGCTCTGGTCGGCTCCCCGGCATCGACGCAAACCGTTTCGCTGAAGCTGGACGCCTTTTCGGATACGACCTTCCTCATTCGCATTCCCGTGGCAGCCAGCAATCCCCCGGCTGCGCGCGCTCGCGCCAGGCCCGCCACCCGCAAGCCGATGGTGGCATGCGAGCCCATCGTCAGTCCCTTGACGGAAGTCGCCAAACAACTTCAGCCCGGCCGCTGCGTCGCTTGATCGCTTATCGGATTACTCAGCCGGAGCTTGGTTTGAGGAGGGGCGGTTGGCGAGCAACCCCAGAGCCAATCCGCCGACGGCCAGAAGCGGGACCAGCTTTTTGACGCCGATAGCGCGGATTACCTGAAGTCCGGCTGCCACGACCATCGGATCGGCAAGAGCCGTGTGCAAAGCGGATTTTGCCGCCTCTGCGGCGTGCCGGCGGGCCTGGTGCTTTCGGACCGCGTAAACAACGATTCCGATCAGCGCCATGAGAAAGAAAATCCCCGCACCGGTCAGGCAGGCTTCGATCAGGCCATGGTTTTGCAGGACGTAGATGAAAGCGGCGGCGCAGAGGAATGCAATCGTGACAAGTAATGCGAGCGCGATCGCAGCCGCGAGCGACGTCATCCGCACGGCGACGCCCGCCGAATCCTTGAGGTCGTCGATCATGCGCGTAAACATCTGCCCGCCTCGCCGGTTAGGCTTCAATGGGTGCGCGTGTTACCGGCGCCAGGTCATGCCGATCAGAAAGCCCAGCCCAAGCGCGAGGCCCACGGTCGCCAGCGGACGTTCGGCGATGACATTCTCCAGCGTCTCTTCCACCGACGATGCCGCGTCCTGGGCGGCGCCCATCATCGCGCCGCCGCGCTCGGAAAGGTCATCGACGGCCGAGTCGACATTGTCGCGGGCATTCTTGTAGCCGCGGCGCGCCTGCTTGCCCGCTGCGCCTGCGAAATTGTTGAGCGCGTCGGTGATTTGATCGGCGAGGGCGCTGATATCGTTTTTCACGTTAGCCACATCCTTCTCCAGCCGTTCGTAGGTTGCTTTGTCTGCCATGTTTTGCATTCCGATTTCGCCGTCTGCGCTCGACATCAAAAGCTTCCCCGCAACAACAAATTGATTGCAAAACAAACGCCCCGGGCTTCGGTAAGTTCCCAAGTCGAAACCCGCGCTGAATTGCCTCAGGTTTACGGCAATTGGGGTGAGGTCGATGACGACAAATGATCGTGAAGGATCAACGCCACGATCAAAAGCGGCGACGACAGAAAGCCACCCATCGGCCCCCACAGCCAGGTCCAGAACGCCAGTGAAATGAAGACGGCGAGCGCGTTCAACTCGAGCCTGCGTCCGATGATGGTGGGCGTGATGAAATGGCCCTCGAGAAAAGTGAGTCCGACAAAGGCAAGCGGCGCGATCAAGGCCGCCCCGATCGTTGAAAACGCGATCAGCCCGACCATCGTCAGAACCGCGAACATCGCTACCGGACCGATAATGGGCAGATAATTCAGCGTCGCGGCGAGCGCGCCCAGCCCGGCAGGGTTCGGCATGCCCGCGCCCCAACAGATCAGCCCGGTTGCTGTCCCCACGCCCATATTGATCAGCGTCACCGTCAGCAGGTAAGAGCCGAGGTGCTCTTCGATCGCGTTGAGGATTCGCAAGACCTGCAGCCGGGAGTCGTGACCGGTAAAGTTCATGATCAGTGCGCGGCGCAGGTCGCGCCAGCTCGCGATGAACAGAACAAGGGTTGCGAAGAACAGCAGGAATTCGGTGAAGGTCGGCGACAGGAATTCGAGCGTCGGCTGCACCCATTCGAACCTTGGCAACTGGAAGGGGGCGACCGAGAAGGTATCGGAAGAGCCCAACATATTCTGGAGCTCGTGCCAGAGCGCGAGCGGGCGGTCGAATATGTGCAGTTTGTCCTTTAGCCGTCCGCCGAGCTCGGGCAGCCGCGTGCTCCATTCCATCAGCGGTGAGGAAATAAGGCCGATGATGAAGGTAACGCCCGCGCCGACCGCGCTCACGATCAGAACTGCCGAAAGCGCGCGGGGAATCCGGTGACGTTCGAGAAGGCCGGCCGCGGGCGACAACATCGTCCCGACAACAAACGCCGCCACGGTCGGCAAAAAGAAGGCCTTGGCGACGTAAAGAACCGCGACGATGCAGATCGCCAACAACGAGATGAGCGTGAAGGCCACGAGATCGGTGCGGTGAATGAGCGGCGGCAGGTCAGCGTTGCTGTCAGGCATTGGCGTCCCGCTAGTGGTCCGATTCTAACATTCGCATCCCGTTTCAGCGGCCACTTTTGCGAATGTTAGAATCAAAGGACCACTAGCAAATATGGGTTTCTAGTGGAGTTTTGGATTTGACATTCGCCTGACGAACCCGCGGCCAAGTGGGTAGCGAATGTCAAATCCACTCCACTAGCGTCTCGCGCAAGCGCACGTTCGTTGGGCAGGACACGCAACAGGCTCTCCCCGCGCTGACGACTGATATGGACGGTGAGCCGCGCCGCAGCGGAAGGCTCGGCCGGACAAAGCCGCAAGCAGGCCAGGAGTTCCGTCGCGCAGATGTGAATCTTCGAATTCTTGACAGCGACAATTTGGCCGCCAGCGGCGCTGGAACCGGGCAGGCTTGCCAGCGTTTGTTGCAGCGTGCGTTTGTTGCAGCGTAACCGGCATCTCGTGATGCGCAGCCAAAGCGGGGCAAGTCATGTCACAGCGATCCGAACAGGTTTATCGATCGGCGCGCAAGCGACGGGCGATGACGATCAATGCGCTCATCGCGACCGGCATGCTTTCCCTGGCCTCATTGGCCCTTTCAAGTCCGGTTGCCGCCCAGGCGCTTGGCTATGCGCCGGTGTCGCAAACCGCCTTTCCATCGGATGACGTTGCAGTCGCACCGAATGATTCCGTCAAAGGAGCGGCCGGCTCCTATGTGCTTCCGGAGCGGCTGCGCCGAACCACGGTGGCTCTCAACACGAACGAGGCGCCGGGCACGATCATCATCGATACCGGCAACACCGTGCTCTATTACGTGCTGGGGCAGGGCCGCGCGATCCGCTATGGCGTCGGCGTCGGCCGCGAAGGGTTTACCTGGTCGGGCGTGCAAATCATCACCAACAAGGCGGAATGGCCGGACTGGCATCCGCCGGCGCAGATGATCGCCCGCCAGCCCTATCTGCCGCGCTTCATGGCAGGCGGTCCCGGTAATCCGCTCGGCGCGCGCGCCATGTATCTTGGCGCCAGCGAATACCGCATTCACGGCACCAACGATCCCACGACCATCGGTAAGTTCGTGTCCAGCGGTTGCATCCGCCTGACCAATGAGGACGTGACCGATCTGTTTAGCCGCGTCAACCTGGGGACGAAGGTGGTTGTGCTGGCGAAAAACGCAGCCCATCTCGTATCCAGGCCGATTGGCGGGAGCGATGTGACGTCGGTGGTGTCGCAGCCTCGCACGGCGGTGATGACGCTGCCCTCGGGACGTCAGGCGCTGAACCTTTCAAGGTCGTCGCCGTACTGAAAACAGGAGCTGTACTGAAAAAAGGACCTGGCCCCGGAGGCGAAACCGCATGGGCATGAGCAAAGGCAGTTTGGTATTGGGAGGTGTTGTCGCCTTGATCGCGGTGGTGATCGCGCCGGCGGCGTTGGCAGAGGATTTCTTCTCGGCCCTTTTCGGCGCATTCGGTGTTCACCGGCCGCAACCGATGACGCCGATACCGTACGGTGGCGAGGAAACCACGGCCTTTCCGCCTGAAGGCGCGGCTTCGCGCCCACGCGTCTATGGCGGCTCGCAGGCCTATTGCGTGCGAACCTGCGACGGGCGCCATTTTCCGATTTCAAGTTCAGGCAATCAGAGCCGCGCGGCGTCGTGCAACAGTTTTTGTCCGGCCAGCGAGACCAAGGTGGTTTACGGCGGCAATATCGACAATGCCGTCACCGAAGAGGGCAAGCCTTATTCCGAACTGCCCAATGCCTTTCGCTATCGCGATGAACTCGTTGCCGGCTGCACCTGCAACGGCAAGGATCCGACAGGGCTTGCGGCGGTGAAAATCGAGGACGACCCGACCCTGCGCCGGGGCGATATCGTCGCCAGCCCCGACGGGCTGATGGTTGCCGTGCGCCGCGCCGACCGGCGAGGTGCCTCGCTCAACCTCTCACCCGCCCCGGACTCGATACGATCGCATTATCGGCGTGTGCCGGTCATCGCGGCACAGTAGCGGGCGCAGCGACGCTCAGGCGAAAACACTGAAATTGCTGGCATACCGCGTAAGCGGTTCCGCAGTGGAACCCGTGGGGCACCTGGCGCGTTGTGACAGCATCGCCGACGCTTTTTTCTCGCGTCTATTTGGGGGAAATCCAAATGCTCATCAGTGCGCTTGTGACCTTTCTGGTCGTCATTCTGATTTTGTATCTCGTCAATTTGCTGCCGCTCGATGGCCGCGCCAAACAGATCGTGCGCGTCATCGTGATCATTCTCGGCGTCTTGTCGCTGCTCAAATATATCGCGGTGTTCTAGCACCTCTGGCTTCTCGGATTCTCACAACAAAAGCCCCGGCGACGACCGGGGCTTTTTGATCCGAGTTCTTGATCAATCCGGAGTTTCAGACCGGATTCCGAGTAGCCTTACTTGAGCGTCCTGAACCAGTCGTCCACGTCCTTGTGGATCTGGTCCTTGGCGAAGCCGTAGCGCTGCTGCAACTTGCCTTCGAGCTGTTCACGGCGGCCCTCGATGACGTTGAGGTCGTCATCGGTGAGTTTGCCCCACTTCTCCTTTGCCTTCCCCTTCAACTGCTTCCAGTTGCCTTCGACCTGGTTCCAATCCATCGCCATCTCCTGTCTTGGGAAGACCGGTTAACGATGGCGATGTCCGATCGTTCCGACGGCGGCTGCGACCATTCAGCCCGCCGCCTTGGCCTCGCGGCGCCGTGCGGTGAGGATGTATTCGGTGTAGCCGTTCGGCTGCTCGCGTCCCTTGAAGACGAGATCACAGGCGGCCTTGAAGGCCACACCGTCGAAGGCGGGCGCCATCGGCCGGTATAGGGAATCGCCCTTGTTCTGGCCGTCCACCACCACGGCCATGCGCTTGAGCGAATCCATCACCTGCTCTTGAGTGACCACGCCTTGAAGCAGCCAGTTCGCCAGGTGCTGGCTCGAGATGCGCAAGGTCGCGCGGTCTTCCATCAGGCCGATATCGTGAATGTCAGGCACCTTCGAGCAGCCGACGCCCTGATCGATCCAGCGCACGACGTAACCGAGAATGCCCTGGCAGTTGTTGTCGATCTCCTGCCGCACATCGTCGGGCGCCCAGTTCGACTTCGACACGGGAATGGTGAGGATGTCGGACAGTTTGGCACGCGGGCCGCCCTTGGCGAGCTCTTGCTGGCGCGCCAGCACATTGACCTGGTGGTAATGCAGCGCATGCAAGGTCGCCGCCGTCGGCGACGGCACCCACGCCGTGGTGGCGCCGGCCTGCGGATGGGCGATCTTTTGCGTCAGCATATCCGCCATCATGTCGGGCGCCGCCCACATGCCCTTGCCGATCTGGGCATGGCCGGGCAGGCCGTCGATCAACCCGTTATCGACATTGGAGTCTTCATAGGCCTTGATCCAGGGCTGTGCCTTCATGTCGTTCTTGCGGATCATGGGGCCCGCTTCTAGCGAGGTGTGGATCTCGTCGCCGGTGCGGTCGAGGAAGCCGGTGTTGATGAAGCAGATGCGCTTGAGAGCCTGCTGGATGCAAGCCTTGAGGTTGACCGTGGTGCGGCGTTCCTCGTCCATGATGCCGACCTTCAGGGTATTTTCCGGCAAGCCCAGCATCTTCTCGACGCGGCCGAACAGTTCGCAAGTCAGTGCGACCTCATCGGGGCCATGCATCTTCGGTTTGACGATATAGACCGAGCCGGTGCGGCTGTTGTGCAGGCCGGAATGTCCCTTGAGGTCATGGATCGCGAGGAGGCCGGTGACGGCGGCGTCCAACAGGCCTTCCGGAATTTCCTCGCCGGCCGCGTCCAGCACGGCATCGGTAAACATGTGGTGGCCGACATTGCGCACCAGCAACAGGCTGCGGCCGTGGAGCTTCAGCTCCTTGCCATCGGGCGTGGTGTAGACGCGGTCGGGGTTGAGCGCGCGCGTCAGCGTCTTGCCGCCTTTTTCGAAGTTGGCTGCCAGCGTACCGTTCATCAGGCCGAGCGTGTTGCGATAGACCAGAACCTTGTCCTCGGCGTCCACCGTCGCAACGCTGTCTTCCATGTCCAGGATGGTGCTGACGGCGGCTTCCAGAATCACATCGGCAACGCCGGCGGGATCGTCCTTGCCGATCATATGGCTGCGGTCGATCTGGATTTCGATATGCAGTCCGTTGTTGACGAGAAGGATGGCCGATGGCGCGGCGGCATTGCCGATAAAGCCCACGAACTGATCGTTGGACTTCAGCGCCGTGGCGTTTCCGCTCTTCAGTTTGGCCGTGAGCTTGCCGCTGACGATGCTGTAGCCGACGACGTCGGTGTGGCTGCCGGTGGCAAGCGGTACGGCGGAATCGAGGAAGGCCTTGGCCTTCGCGACCACCTTGTCGCCGCGCGCCTTGTTGAAGCCTTTGCCTGCCTCGCTCGGATCGTGCGGGATCGCATCGGTACCGTAGAACGCATCGTAAAGACTGCCCCAGCGCGCATTAGCGGCATTCAGCGCATAGCGCGCATTGGTAAGCGGCACCACGAGTTGAGGTCCGCAAATCTTGCCGATCTCCTCGTCGACATTGGCGGTCTCGACCTTCTCCGTCGCAGGCTCCGGCAGGAGATAGCCGATCTCTTTCAGGAAAGCCGTATAGGCGTTGAGGTCGAGCGGCTTGCCCTTGTTGGCGCGATGCCAATCGTCGATTTTCGACTGCAAGCTATCGCGGAATGCGAGAAGTTCGCGATTTTTGGGCGCCAGGTCGCGCACGATCGCGGCAAGCCCGGCCCAGAATGCGTCAGGCGCGATCCCGGTTTTTGGAGCGGCTTCGTTGCCGATGAAATCAAACAGGACGGGCGCAATCTTCAGGCCGTGGGCGTCGATACGATTCATGGTGAATTTTTTCTCGCAAGGAGACCGCGCCAGAAGCGCCGTCGTCAGGAATTTTCAGAGCAAAAAACGCGCCAAAGGGCACGAAGTTCAGCCGCCTTTTAGCGCCAAATTCGGTCACAAGAAAAGCCCTTGAACGGCTTATTGCGCGAGGAACAAGCGGATTAAATATAGGCAGCCATATCAATAACTTCCTCAAAGAGCACGCCCGTTGCCAGCAGCATCTGTTCGATCTCGGCAGCCGCCTCGCTGACCGAGCATGTCGCGGTATCGAGCACAAGCTCGCAATTGGCCGGGGGCTCGTAATCATTGGTGATGCCGGTGAAGGCCGGCAAACCACCCGCGCGCGCCTTGGCATAGTGGCCCTTGGGATCGCGGCTTTCACAGATATTGGCCGGTGTTGCGACATGGATTTCGCGAAACGCGGTGTCGGCGATCTGGCGGGCGCCAGCACGGTCGTCGCGCGAGGGCGAGACCGCGGCCACGATGGCGATGTGCCCGTTGCGGGCAAGGTGGGTCGCGACTTCGGCCAGCCTTCGAATATTCTCGCTGCGGTCGCCCGGCGAGAAGCCGAGGTCACGGTTGAGGCCCGCGCGCAAGGTGTCGCCGTCCAGCAGGATCGGCGAGCCTCCCCGGTCGAACAGCCGCCGCTCCAGCGCGCGCGCCAGCGTCGACTTTCCAGAACCTGGCAACCCCGTCAGCCAGACCACCGCACCGTGATGGCGATAGCGGGCCGAGCGTTCATCCGGCCGCAAGGCGGATTCCACCGGCACGATGTCGACGGGCACCGCGCGTTGCCCGGCATCCACCGACAGCACGAGGCCGCCGCCGGCGATACGGCCATTGACCTCGATGACGAGGCGTCCCGTCCGGGGATTGTCGGCGTAGGTGTCGGCGGCGATCGGCTGCGCCAGCGCGATGTCGATCTCGCCGACATGGTTGCGCGCAATCGAGGTGTTCTCCACGCTCGACAACTCGCCGGGATCGACCGCCTTGTCGATCGCCACGACATTCGCGCGGCTCTCGCGGGTGCCGAGCCGCACCAGGATTTGCTCGCCTTTGCCAAGCGGCCTGTCGTGGAGCCAGAAAATGCGCGCGTGGATTCGCCGCGTGTCGCGCGGAGCCGATCCGGTATGGGCGATGATATCGCCGCGCTCGATAAACAGTTCACGATCAAGCGTGATGCCGACCGAGCGGCCTGCGGTCTGTGGGCCCTCGATCGGCGTCACCGGCCAGTTCTCGACGCTCCTGATTTTTGCGATTTTTCCCGTGGGCATGATGACGATCTCATCGCCGCTCGCCAATCGTCCGGATTCGATCCGGCCTGCAACAATGCGCCGGTCGTCGAATTTATAGATCGCCTGAACCGGCAGCCGCAGCGCAAGCTGCTCCGGCGGCTGCGCAGGCTGGAGCGTATCGAGCGCATCGAGCACGGTCGGGCCGTTGTACCAACGAATACGCGGCGACAACGCAGCGACGCCATCGCCGTCGCGCGCGGAGATGGGAATGACCGCAAGCGGCGTGACGCCAAGGCCGGTCAGATGCGCGGAGATCTCGTCGCGGATTTCGGCAAATCGCGTTGCGCTGAAATCGACCCGGTCCATCTTGTTGACGACGACGGCGACCTGTTTGACGCCCAGAAGATGCAGCAGATAGCCGTGGCGCCGGGTCTGGTCGCGCACGCCCTCCAGCGCATCGACGATCAGGAGCGCGCCGTCGGCCTGTGAGGCGCCGGTGATCATGTTGCGCAGGAATTCGGCGTGTCCGGGGGCGTCGATCAGCACGACCTCGCGCGAACGCGTGCGAAAGCGGATCTGCGTGGTGTCGATGGTGATGCCCTGATCGCGCTCGGTTTGCAGCGCGTCGAGCAGGAATGACCACTCGAACGGCATGCCTCGCCGTGCGCTGACTTCTTTCAGCATCTCGAGCTTGCCTTCCGGCAGGCTGCCGGTTTCATGCAGAAGCTTTCCGACCAGCGTCGATTTGCCGTGATCGACATGACCGACGATGACGATGCGCACCTGCGCGCGGGTGGTGCCGTTCGGCGTCGCCGACAGCCCGGCGGGTACGGTCATGTTCATGGGGGGACTCAAAACGCGTTGCTTTTGTCTACAGATAGCCGGCGACGCGCAGCCGCTCGAAGGCGTCCTCGGTCTCGTGGTCGAGCGAACGGCCCGCACGCTCCGGCACCTTCGTCCGTTCGAGTTCAGCCAGGATTTCCTCGATGTTTGCGGCGGTCGAAGTCACCGGAAAAGTGATGTCGGCATCACCCAGCGAGCGATAGCGCTTGCCGCCTTTGGCGAGATAGAGCGGAATGATCGGGATGTTCTCGCGGCTCGTATAGGCCCAGATATCGGCTTCGGTCCAATGCAGGATGGGATGGATGCGCAAGTGCGCGCCCGGCGGCGGCGAGGCGTTGAACTGGTCCCAGAATTCCGGCGGCTGGTCGCGCACGTCCCACCCGCCTTCCGTGCCGCGTGGTGAAAATACCCGCTCCTTGGCGCGCGTAGCCTCTTCGTCGCGGCGAATGCCGGCAATCAATCCGTCGAAGCCGTATTTGGCGAGCGCAAGCTTGAGGCCTTCGGTCTTGCGCGCGGCTGATCGAGCCGCCGGCGGCAGCGTCGGATCGACGGCGTCGATCGGCGGGCAGGGCTCTACCTTCAGATCAAGTCCCCATTCCTTGCCGTAAGTGCCGCGGAAGGCGTACATCTCAGGAAATTTTTTCCCGGTATCGACATGCAAGGCCGGAAACGGCATGCGGCCGAAGAACGCCTTGCGGGCGAGCCAGATCATGACGTTGGAATCCTTGCCGAGCGACCACAGCAGCGCGAGCTTCTTCAGCCGTGCAAAGGCCTCACGGAAAATGTAAATGCTCTGGGCCTCGAGTGCGTCGAGGTGGTCCATGGAGGGAACCTGATGCGTCGTCTGGCTTGAATTTTGCGTGGCGGCGAGGGCGTTGACCGGAAGATCGTAATGCACCCTGTCTTGCGCGTAACGGTCTTGCGCGCAACCGCCTTCGAGAAGATGCATCTACGAACCCTTGGCCTTGCGGAGCGAAAATTCCATAGTTGCGCCGCTGAATGGAAGAAAAAATCTTCTCTTTGCGGCCAGAAGATGACACATATATAGAAAATAATTCCAGTCAACCTGGAAGTTCCGGAAACGAGCACCGCATGCGATTTCTGCCGGTATTCCTTGATCTGCAACACGGTGTGGTGATGCTCGTCGGTGAGGGCGATCTCGCCCGCGCCAAGCTCCGCCTGCTCGCGTCCGCGGGAGCGCAAGTACGTTGGTATGCAACCGACGGCAATCATGATCTTGGCGGTCTTGCCGCAGATGACGCGGCGCGGGTTGATTTCGCCAACGGCGATCCGCTGACGGCCGAGTTGAACGGGGTGATCGCCATTCTGTGCGCGGGTGCGGGCGATGTCGGCCCCGCCATGTCGGCACGAGCCAAGGCGGTGGGTCTACCCGTCAACGTGATGGACGATCTGGAACATTCCACTTTCATCTTTCCGGCCATCGTCGATCGCGGCGAGGTCGTGGTCGCGGTCGGTACCGGCGGCGCTTCGCCCGTCGTGGCGCGGCGCGTGCGCGAACGCATCGAAGCAATGCTGCCTGCGCGCATCGGCGAATTGGCCGGTTTCATCGGCCGCTCGCGCAAGGCGATCCACCATCTGATTCCGGAATTTGCGCTGCGCCGCCGCTTCTGGGAACGTGTGATCGATGGCCCGATCGGCGCGCTGGTCCTTGCCGGACGCAAGGACGAGGCGGAAAGCGCGCTGAAGGATATCCGCGACGCTTCTGCGTTCGCGAGCGCGTTGCCTTCGGGCAGGGCAGAGGGAAACGTGACCTTGGTGGGCGCCGGTCCGGGCGATCCGGATCTGCTCACCGTCAAGGCGTTGCGCGCGTTGCAGGATGCTGACGTTATTTTCTACGATGAGCTGGTTAGTCCCGAAATTCTCGATCGCGCGCGCCGCGATGCGGCCCGCATTCCCGTTGGCCGGCGCGTCGGTAACCCCGGTATCGGCCAGGACGCCGTCAACCAGTTGCTGATCGATGCGGCCCGAGCCGGGCGGCGCGCGGTGCGGCTGAAGGGTGGCGATCCCTTCATCTTCGGCCGCGGCGGCGAGGAAGTCGAAGCGCTGCGTCAGGCGAACGTCGCCTATTCGATCGTTCCTGGAATCACCGCAGGCCTTGGCGCTGCCGCGCAATTCGAAGTGCCGCTCACCTTCCGCCGTGAAGCCCTGCGCGTCACCTTCCTGACCGCGCACAAGGCCAGGGACGCCGAAACTGTCGATTGGTCGACCTTGACCGATGTCGAGATGACCATCGTGGTCTATATGGGAATGACCGCGGCGCCGTCGGTGCGCGCCGGCCTGCTTGCTGCCGGGCGTTCGCCGCAAACGCCGGTCGGGGTATTTGCGCGGGTCACGCGGGAAAATGCGGCGGCCGCGATCGGGACCCTTGATGAATTGCCCAATCTCGTCGAAAAGGTTGCCGGCGGTCCCGCCGTTCTCATCATTGGCGACGTGGTTGCGCATTCCGCGCCCGCGCGCCATCAGCAACTCAGCCAACTCGCCTCCTTTTTTCAGGTCGCCGCCGAATGACGTCTCCACTGCAACAAAAAATCCGGATCACCGGTCCTTCGATCGTCACCGCCAACCGCACCATCGACGGCGCGGTGATCTATCGCACGAGCGCCAGGGATTGGTCGACCGAGCTCTCGGAAGCCGCGATCGTGCGTAACGCCGACGAGGCGCGCTTGCTGCTGGCTGAGGCGGTCGCCGACGATGTCGGCGCGGTCGGGCCTTATATCGCTCCGGTAGATGTCAAGGATGGCGACACGATCAAGCCCGGCAACCTGCGCGAATACATCCGGCAGAGCGGCGTCACCATCGACCTCCTTCCGGTTTCGGCATAGGATCAGGCTGTCATGTACGCGTATGACGAACTCGACCGAACGCTCATCAACGAACGCGTTGAGGAATTTCGCGACCAGGTGAAGCGCCGCCTTTCCGGCGAGCTCACCGAAGACGAATTCAAGATGCTGCGCCTGCAGAACGGCGTTTATCTGCAACTGCACGCTTACATGTTCCGCATTGCGATCCCCTACGGCACGCTGTCGTCGCAGCAGCTGCGCCGGCTGGCGCATGTGGCGCGGAAATATGACCGTGGCTACGGCCATTTCACCACGCGGCAGAACATCCAGTTCAACTGGATCAAGCTTGCCGAACTGCCGGATGCGCTCGCTGATCTCGCCGAGGTCGGCATCCACGCCATGCAGACCTCGGGGAACAACACGCGCAACGTGACCTCCGATCAGTGGGCGGGCGTCGCGCCCGGCGAGGTCGAAGACCCCCGCATCTGGTCCGAATTGCTGCGGCAATATACGACGCTGCATCCGGAATTCTCCTTCCTGCCGCGCAAGTTCAAATTCGCGATCACGGCTTCCGCGCATGACCGCGCGGCCATCAAGATCCACGATATCGGGTTGCGCCTGCACAGGAATGCGCAAGGCGAGATCGGATTTGAAGTTCTGGTCGGCGGCGGATTGGGCCGCACCCCGTTTATCGGCAAGACGATCAAGCCGTTCATCCACGGCCGCGACCTCCTGAGCTATGTCGAGGCGATCTTGCGCGTCTACAATCAGTATGGCCGCCGCGACAATATCTACAAGGCGCGCATCAAGATCCTGGTGCATGAACTCGGCATCGAGAAATTCGCCGCCGAGGTCGAGGAGGAATGGCGCGCGATGGGCGAGACTGCAATCGCGCTGGACGACGCCGTTATCGAGGAAATCCGTTCGCGCTTCACCTATCCGGTCTATGAGAAATTGCCGCATGTGCCGGACGAACTGAAGAAAGCGGCACACGATCCGCTGTTTGAGCGCTGGCGGCGTAATTCGGTATTCACGCACAAAGTGCAGGGCTATGCCATCGTGACGCTGTCGCTCAAGCCGGTCGGCGGACCGCCGGGTGACGCCACCGCCGACCAGATGGATGCGCTGGCCGATCTTGCCGACAAATATTCCTTCGGCGAAATCCGCGTGGGCCACGAGCAAAACCTGGCGCTGCCCCATGTCGCCAAGGGGGACCTGCCGGCGCTGTGGAAGGCGCTCGACAGAATCGGGCTGGCGACGCCGAACGTCAACCTGGTTTCCGACATCATCGCCTGCCCGGGATTGGATTACTGCTCGCTCGCCAACGCGCGGTCGATTCCGATCGCGCAGGAATTGACCCGCCGTTTTGCCAATCCCGACACCGCCGAACTGATCGGCCGGCTGCACATCAATATTTCCGGCTGCATCAACGCCTGCGGCCATCACCATGTCGGTCATATCGGCATTCTCGGCGTCGAGAAGAACGGCGAGGAATTTTATCAGATCACGATCGGCGGCCGTGCCGACGAGAACGCGGAGCTCGGCGTGCTGATCGGTCCCGCGGTGCCCTATGGCGAAGTCGCCGACGTGATCGAGGACATTGTTGAAGCCTATCTGGCGCTGCGCGAGCGTCCCGACGAACTCTTCGTCGATACGGTGAAGCGGCTCGGCGTCGAACCTTTCAGGGAGCGGGTCTATGCCACTCGTTAAGGACGGCAAGGTTGCCGCCGACACTTTCGTTCAGGTGGCCGACGATGCCGAACTGCCCGAGGGAGTTGCTGTGCTGATTTCGGCCGCGCGATTCCTCGAAAACCCGGAAGGCCTGCTGGCCAGGACGGAAAGGCTCGGCGTGGTCTGGCCGAACAATCGCGACGTCGACGACCTCGTGCCTTTCCTCGGCAGGCTCGCGGCGATTGCCCTGGTATTTCCGAGCTTCCGCGACGGCCGCGCCTATAGCCAGGCGCGGCTCCTGCGCGAACGCCACGGCTATGAGGGCGAATTGCGCGCCACCGGACAGGTGCTGCGCGACCAGTTCGTCTTCATGCTGCGCGCGGGCTTCGACGCTCTCGAAGCCAAGAAGCAAAGCGACGCCGAGGCTTTCGCGCTCACCACCAAACGTTACTCGGTGTTCTATCAGCCGACCGGCGACGGCAGGCTCACCGCGCTGCATCGGCGGATGCAGCAGCGCCACTCGGAGAGCGCCGGCTAGTGCCGGTGCGATCTTGTGGAGCCGATAGCGGACGAGGCCGGGACGGCAAAAAAGGCCGAAGCGCTCGACGAAGCGCTTCGTCATGCTGCCCCGTCGGAGGTCATCGAGGGCGCCCTGCGCATGGTTGGCCGCGAGCGCCTGGCGCTGGTGTCCTCCTTCGGCACGGAAGCGGCCGCGCTGCTCAAGGCCATGGCCGATGTCGATCCGGAGATCCCGGTGATCTTTCTCGACACCGGATGGCAGTTTGAGGAGACGCTCGCCTACCGCGACAGATTGATCGCACTATTAGGTTTGCGTGATGTCCGCTCGATCCGGCCTTTGGACGAGGCCTTGCAGCGCGAGGACGGGAATCGCGACTTGTGGTTTTCCGATCCCGATGCGTGTTGCCGGATTCGCAAAGTTGAGCCGCTGAGGCGGGCGCTGGCACCGTTTGGCGCCTGGATCAACGGCCGCAAACGTTTTCAGGGGGGCTTGCGCGCCGCGATCCCCGTGGTCGAAGCCGACGGCCTCAGGCTGAAATTCAACCCGTTTGCAAATGTCACGTCCGCCGACATCAAGGCGATTTATGCGCAGGCGCAATTGCCGCCGCATCCGCTCGTGACTTCCGGTTTCCTGTCGGTCGGGTGCATGCCCTGTACCAGCCGGACGCTACCGGGCGAGGACGTCCGCGACGGCCGCTGGCGTGGCCAGGCCAAGACGGAATGCGGGATTCATACGGTCAAGACGTCGTAACAGACCCAGCTATGCGCTTGCGCATCGGAGATGTTCGGGATTCC
>Ga0116129_1001093_pt1 | contig 15465 bp, 15 predicted proteins | sample June2015DPH_17_2_FD_89732 | JGI IMG/M metagenome (GOLD analysis project Ga0116129, IMG submission 89732) | Peatland microbial communities from SPRUCE experiment site at the Marcell Experimental Forest, Minnesota, USA - June2015DPH_17_10 | ecosystem: Environmental > Terrestrial > Soil > Wetlands...
AACGCTCCATTCGTCTCCGCCGCGCACTTCTTGATCAGGCCCAGCGCGGCCAGAAAAGGGCGTGGAAAGCGAAAGGCGCTGAACGTGAAATTCGAAATCGCACGCTGCGTCTGGGCTCCATAGAGCGCGTCCGCGGGCACCTTCACCTCACCCAAACTATCGTGTAACAGGACATCGTTCATATGGATCTACCCGGATGTTAGATGGACTTTCTAACGAAAGTGTTGCATCCGACCGCGACACCTTCCGCCCGGCCGGGTTCCAGGAAGTGATGACAATCGAAGAATTTGGAGGATCCAGGGAATGAACGCGCATCGCGGATTTCTGGCGTGCTTGCCATTTCTATTTGCCGTGCCGGTTCTGGCACAGCCGCAAATCGGGGGAGGGATCTGCTCCTCGTCGACTTTGAGCGGAACTTACTCAGCGACCCTTACCGGAAGAGATCTTAGCTCCGCCGTCTCCTTCTCGAACACCACCGAAGGCATCGGTTCGGTTACTTTCGACGGGCTAAGCACGGTGACATTCACGCTCACCACCAATACCAATAAGGGCTTTGGAATGGCGCAGACTCTTGCGGGCACCTACAGCCTCCAATCCAACTGTGTCGGTGTTCTGACCATTACCTCCGGCGACGCAGCGACGTTCACGCTGGAGTCCTATAACTCGGGCAAGGACTATCTCATCACCGGCCAGGACGGCGTTTATGCTCTCACGGGCAGCGGCTCCGCGCTACCTGCCACTTGCCCCACGAGTCTCACCGCCGGAAGCTATCCTTTCAACGGTTCCGGACTCGGACTTTCCTCGGCCTCGATTTCGAGCGTCTTCAACGTCATTGGGATCATCCAACTCAGCGGCACGAACAGCATCGCCATCAACTCGTACGTAGCTTCCAACGGCGGCTCTACGAAGAATGTCTCCGCCACCGGAACCTACAACCTGGGATCCAACTGTTCGGCCACCGCCATGGTTACGGACACGTCGGGAATCAGCTACTCTCTGGTGTTCCAATTTACTTCGGCCAGCGGAAATAACTTCATCTTTTCGAGCGCCAGCGTGCAGGGAATGTATACCGCATCCGGGAGGTCCTTATGATCCGCCGCATCGCCTTTATCTCATGCCTCCTGGCTCCGTTCGCGGCCAACGCGCAGACCGCGGGTGCCTGTACAGCCGCGACTCTAAGTGGTGCCTATTCTTTAACGCTCTCGGGCCGCAACGTCAGCTCCACGGTAGTAATCACCAGCGTCTTCCAGGCCGTGGGTGAGATCACTTTCGACGGTGTGGGCAGCGCCACGGCGGCCGTGTTCGCCAACACCAACCAAGGTCCCCTCGTGCAGGAGACGCTCACCGGAACTTACGCGATCCCGAGCAATTGCGTCGGCACACTGACCTTAGCGCAGGTCCCGACTGGAGGAGATCCGGCGTCCTATGTGCTGATCCCTTATAACAACGGCAAGAATTACGTAATCGCCGGAGAGGATGCAACCTATACACTGAGCGGCAGCGGCGGACTTCAGCCGGCCTCCTGTTTGCCCAGCACCTTCTCCGGCGTGTACGCCTTCTCCGGCAACGGATTTTCGCTCGCTTCGGGCGCGGTGACCGGAGTGAATAACATTTCTGGCTTGCTCCAGTTTGATGGCTATTCCAAGGTCACTGGAAGCTGGTCCATCGCGACCAATGGAGCGATAACCGAGGACACCCTCAGCGGAACTTATGTCGCCCCCGCTTGCTCGGGCGGATACGCGACCCTGACAGATTCGAATGGCGTCCAATATCAAGTGCCCTTTTCGGCGACCAGCGCCGATGGCGCCAATGCGGCCATCATCGGCGCAGCGTCTGCCAACATGTTTAGCGGCACCATGCATTCCACCTTCGCCAACCCCGGACTCTCCATCGTCAACTCCGCCGGTGTTTCGGGAGGCACGCCTCCGGGCAGCCTGTTCAGCGTCTATGGATCCAATCTCGCCACCGGGCAGGCGGAAGCGGTTAAGACTCCTTTCCCCGATACCCTGGCCACCACCAGCGTCACCGTGAATGGTGAACAGGTGCCCCTCAGCTACGTCAATAAGACTCAGATCAACGCCCAAATGCCTTGGGATATCGCGCCCGGCGTGGCTACCGTGGTGGTGACCACCGGTTCCACGCAAAGCAACGCCGTCGCGACGGTCGTGCCGGCCACGGCCGTCCCAGGAGTCTTTGTTTACGGCTCAAACGAAGCCGTTGCGCAGAACCTTCCCTCTTATACCCTCAATTCTCCCGCCGCGCCCGCGCCTGTGGGCTCTTCGATTGTTGTGTATCTGACCGGAGCAGGGCCAGTGCAAGGAGGAAGCTCGGTCATTACGGGCCATGTCACACCCGACGCCGATTTTCCTGTGACAGAGCCCTATAGCGCCACCATCGGCGGCGTCCCGGCAACGGTCGAGTTCATCGGACTGACGCCGGAACTGGTCGGTTGTTATCAAGCCAACATCGTGATCCCCAACATTGCCAAAGGCAATCACAATCTGATCATCACCATCGGCGGCACGGCCTCGGCCTCGACCGTGATCTCGACCAACTAACTATTTCGCAGACGCAGGCAGCGCCAGATTCGCAGTCGAGCCATCATGCTCATACTGAAGTTCCAGCGCGCCCTTGATCTTTTTCGCAGGCAATGGGAAATACAGATACCCGGCAACGGGCGAGTTGACCTTGCCATCCTGCAACGCCCATTTCTTGAGCAGCGCTTCCATTCGATCGGCATCAACGCGGTTAGAACTCGGCGCAGGAGATGACGTCTGAGTCGGAGCGTTGCTCACGCCGACGCTTTCATACGTTCCCACGCCGTTCACGCGGCGGCCAGTCGTTGGATCCGTGCCATTCGCAAGGATCACGCCCGTCTCCGTCGTCACGTGCGTATTACTTTTTAGGTCCGGACCGGCCGTCGTCTGCGGATGCCACATCCAGGAGACCTCCTCCGCCGTTTCGGGCCGCCTCTCGGTGTCCGACCCAAGCTTTAGGACGAAATCCATCGATGCCACCGCCAACGCTGGACCTTCCTTCGGATAAATCGCAACCTCCACCACAATGTACTTCCTGGCGAGATCGGCAGGGAACGTCTTGTTCAACTGCTCCGCAGTCACCCGCACCGCCGCGATAGTCGCGGTTTTAGTTTCCTGGTGAACCGGATAATCCGAGCCCACCGCGCGCGGCACGCGCCCATCATCCGCCCGGCAAAACGCGAAAAAAACGAGCGTCAGAGAAATGGAATAGAGAACTCTACGCACAGCGCCCTCCTTCCTAATTAGATTACGCCGTTTTGGATTATTATGATAAGCTCGCAAGCGTGTCGCGAGCCTTGACGCTTCTGATCATGTCCCTCACGCTCTGCGCCGGGGATGCATTTTATCTCGGGACCTGGAAAATCGCCTCGGCCGTCGTGGCGCCCTGGGCCGATGCCGCGCACAAAGACGACGCCGCGGAGATGAAATCGCTAGTCGGAAAGACGGTCATCTTCAAGCCCCTGGAAATCATCGGCCCCCGACAGGCCGCCTGCAAAGGCCCCCACTATCAGGTCAAGGATTATCCAGCCGACTATCTGTTCCAAGGCGCGTTCGACGAAATGCGCCGGCGCGATCCATCAGTGGATCCAGCCAAACTCGCGGCCAAGCTGGGATTTCGAGGCTCGTCATGGAAGACGCTCGAAACCGGCTGCGCCACCGAACTCGATTTTCATTTTATCGATCCCGCCACCGCCGCCTTCGGCCTCAATAATTACGTCTACACCCTAAAAAAACAGTAGCGTTTTTACGCCTTACCAAACAGAAGGCATCATGAATCGAAGAACGTCCTTAAAAATGATCGTCGCGGCCACCGCCGCAGTGCCTGCCATCGGAGGAGGAAATCCATCTATGTTTCGTTCTATCTTGGAAGCCAGCCAGACCGAAAAGAAGGGCCTGATGCTCTATGTGAAGGGCCAGGCGATCGGCGGGCTCGTCGTGAAAATCGACGCTGAAAGCGTCGAGCTGCGCAACCGCGAATATGGCCGCATCGTCGTCCGCCTGGAATCGATTGACGCCGCCGCAATGGCCTGACTCGCTCACGTTCTCACTTCAAAACGAAACCGCAAATCTTCCCCGAACCACTGAATGTAGTTCGTTCCCCAAGCGTTGTTATAAAGGCTGAAATGCAGCCCTTTGGACATGTCGGGAGCATCGCTCGAGAAATAAATCGGCGACCGTTCTCCCAGCGCGACCACCGGGGCATCCAGCGTATCGATCGAAAAACTCCCCCGCGCATCCTTATAGCTGAGCCCTCGCGATAACGCGTGCATATGCCGGTTCCCACCGCGCACCACCGCCAGCGGATCGATCGCATAATCGCTTTTCTCAAGCGTCCATCCTTGCGATTCCATTCCCTCCGGTTGAAACGTCAGCCACATCGCCTCCGGCAGCCGATTGGCGATCTTCCCGAAGCAATAGAAGTTGATCTTCGCCACCGCCTCGTCTTTTGGAAACAGCAATTCCAGATACATCTTCGCCGGCCACGCGACCAGTCCCGACTTCTCACCCGCCGCATCTTCGATCCGCAGCCGCGCCAGCAACCGATCTTCCCCGGACCAGCAATTTACCAGTTGCGGCGTCCACGTGCGGCTCCGCGCCCCAAAATGTTCAATATTCGGCTTGCCGAAATCCTGCGGCGCCCAATCCGCCTTGCTCGTCACGTAGCTCGCCATGAACCGCGCATAATCCTCAGCCGAGAGCGTTTGATAACTGAACAACGCGAGCGGATGCTCGGCCGAAGCCCATTCACGGCCAGTCGACTTACTGCGCAATCGCCGAATCGCACCGGTCTTTTCATCCAGCCCAACCGTGAAATGCTCCGTCTCGAAATCCTTCCCCGCGCGAAAAACATTCAATCCTTCGGTGCTGGGCGCAACCGGCCTCAGCTTTGCGAGCCGCCCCACCGCCTGCGCCCGCATCGCCTCCGGAAGACTCGTCACCGCCTCATCGATATTCCTTCGTTTCTCGGCCCAACTGGTCGTCATTTTGCGATAGCCCGATCTCTCCAGCGACTCTTCCAGATCCGCCGGCTTATAGTGATCGTGATCCAGATACGTTTTCGTATCCGTGCCCCACGTGTGTTCCGCACATAATGAAAATCGCCTCAAGAAAGCCAGATCCGTCGCATCTCCAATTTTTATCTGCCCCTCCGCAATCCACTCCCGCCGCAGCCGCGCGACCTCCCGGTACCGAGCCACCTTCACCGGATCGCTCCCCACTCCATGAATCCACGTGTCCCCGATTTCTTCGCTCACCACCGGAAATTGATCGCGATAAGGATCCACCGCATTGGCAATCTCGCTCAGGTTGGACGCGCTGATCGCCGCGCCCGGAAACTGCTTCCGCAAGTCGGCATAAATCGCGCGAATCTCATCGAGCGAATGCGGCCCCGCGTTGTCATCGGCCATTTCGATCGCAATCGCCAGGTCGGACCCTGGGATCTCGACCACCCCTCCGTAGCCTTTGTGCTGATACATCACCACCAGCGTCGCTCCGGCCGAATCCTTCCACGCGAACAGCGCGGGCACATCCGGCGGCGTGCTGGCGGAGTTCACTCCGATGTGCAGAAACTTGACGCCATTTTCAGCTAAAGGCCCGATCAATCCCCGCGTATGCCCCGGAACATCCGTCATCTTCGCGCCCGTCGTCGTGCGCCCGAAACGCTGGTCCAGCGACTTCGAAAATCCGATCGCACCCGCAATCATGGACCGGTCCAGCACCTCCGTCTGCCAACTGAACGGCAGCGCGTGCCACGCGATATCGCCCGCCGCGATGGCTTCCTCCATCTTTTTCTTCCCCTCGGGCGAAGCCTGTTCCAGATATTCGTACAACAGCCAGGACCCCGTGGTCCATGTATATCGATCCGTCCCCGACGCCCGCATCGCCACCGCCCGCTTCATCGCCTCCGGATAGTACACGTCGAAATACTTCCGCATCACGCCCGCTTGCGTGTCCGTGAACCCCACATCCAGGTGGCATTTGAAAAGGACTAGCACCCGCTTCACGTCCGCCGCCGCAGCCGTCCCGTACAGCATCGCCCCGCCCGCCAGCGTCTTCAAAGCATCCCGTCGTTTCATCATTTTTGCGCCTGCATCCTCACCCGTCCGCATTTCAAGCACTTCCACTTCCGTTTTTTATGATAAATGTGTCCCTTCAATTCCTTCATCGGCGTCTTGCAGACCTTGCACGTCAACACGTAGTAGCATATCTCAGCGAGCCGCGTCCGCTTGGGCACAGCCCGGACGCCTGGCACGGAAAAACCGGTGTGTTGTCGAGAGTGTCGACCTAACGATCTCGCTGAGACATGGTGCAAACAGCTAAAATGCACTCGATGCCCGCCAACGGTAACTACCTCATCTTCCTGACCGCCGTCTCCATCGCCCTTCTTCTAATCCTCATCCTCGCCGTGAAGCTCCACGCCTTCCTCGCGCTCCTGCTCACCAGTATGGCGCTCGGCCTCGCCGCCCACATGCCTCCCGAAAAGGTTCTTAAGTCGATCCAGACCGGCTTCGGCGACGCGCTCGGCTTCATCGTGGTCGTGGTCGGATTGGGCGCGATGATCGGCCGCTTCCTCGAACATTCCGGCGGAGCGCAGGTTCTGGCCGACTGGCTGGTGGAGAAATTCGGCAAGGATCGTGCCGCCTGGGCCCTCCTCGTCGCTTCGTTTCTCGTCGGCCTGCCCATCTTTTTCGAGGTCGGCTTCGTCATCCTGGCCCCTCTCGTCTGGAATCTGGCGCGCGAAACAAAACGGTCTCTTTTGTTTTATGGCATGCCGATGGCCGCCGCGCTCACCATCACCCATTCGCTGGTCCCACCCCATCCCGCTCCCGCCGCGGCGTCGCAGCTTCTCGGAGGCGATCTCGGCACCACCATTCTTTACGGCATCGCCGTTTCCATACCCGTCGCCATCTTCGGCGGCATGCTTTACGGCAACTGGATCGCCAAGCGAATTTACGTCGAGGTCCCCGCGATTGCCGAGACCACGAAACGGCACGATACCCGGCATGCGCCTCCCGTAGCCATCGTAATTCTGCTGCTCCTCCTGCCCATCGCCCTCATCTTCGGAGCCACCATCGCGAATCTGCACAACGTCCCGTTTCGCGGCGCGGCGGTTTTTCTGGGCCATCCCTTCACCGCGCTCGCCATCACCGCCCTGGTCGCGATTTACTTCTTCGGCATTCGCCGTGGAGTCACGCGCGATGGAGCCATGAAACTCGCCGCCGAATCCCTCGCCCCCATGGGCGCGCTGCTCTGCATCATGGGCGCAGGCGGCGCATTCAAGCAGATCATCGTCGATACCGGCGTCGGCGCTTATGCCGGGAAATTGCTCGCCACCTCGGCGATCTCCCCGTTGATCGTGGTCTTCATCGTCGCCGCCGCGATGCGTCTCGCGCAGGGCTCCGCCACCGTCGCCATCATCACCGCGGCCGGAATTGTCGCGCCCATTGTAAAAGGAATACCCGGCTACCGTCCCGATCTGATCGTCCTCGCCCTTTGCTGCGGAGGCTCCGGATTCTCCCACGTCAGCGACTCCGGCTTCTGGCTGGTCAATCAATATTTCGGAATGTCGGTGGCCGATACGCTGAAATCATGGACCGCCATGAAAGTCCTCTCATCGTTCCTGGGATTGGCGATCGTACTCCTCATGCAAGCCTTCCTGCGATAATTCATGATCATGAAATCTGCGATTGCTTTTTTACTATTAGCCGCATCGCTGAGCGCGCAGCAGACCAAAACCGAGCGCTTTGACTTCCGCCCCCTCATGCAGCAAATCTGGGATGCCTGGGGAACTCTGAATCCCGCCAATACCGCGAAATTTTATTCCAAGGATGCTAAACGGACCTTCTTCGACATCGCGCCTCTACAATATAAAGGCTGGACCGAATATGCCGCCGGCGTAAAGGGCGCGTTCGCCGCCTATTCCTCCGCGAAGTTCACGCTCTACGCCGGTGGCCACGTCGCGCAGCGCGGAAACTTCGCCTGGGCCGAAGATACCGGCCACGCCACGCTGAATAAGAAGGCCGGCGGCAAAGACGACTTCGATTTTCGCTGGACCGTTCTCTGGGAAAAAGAAGGACCCGACTGGCTAATCATCCACGAACACGTCTCCACCCCCAGAAAGTAGCGCCGACCGCACCGATAACAATGAAAACCCGACGCTTCCGCATCGCTACCGAGCCGTGACCGCAGGGAGCGGTGTCAATGATGTTTTCGAGAGTGTCGACGCCCAGGTGATTTTTGGCGGCTTTTGCAACTCTACAACTCTAAATTTCCCTGATACATCATTTCCTTCAGCGTGAACTTGCACTTCACGTCGATCGGACCCAGCTTGGTCGAAAAGATCGCCTGCTTGTCCTCCGGCCGCAGCGCCAGCCCGCGCGAAAAGTAGAACAGCGTCCCAGCGAGCGACAGGTCGTTCCTGGGCGATACCTCCACCCGGCTCAGCAGGATCGCGTCGCCCTTATGCTCCAGCTTCGTAACCTGCTTCAGCGTCTCAAATCGAGCCGCGCGTTGGGCGGGATCTTCATCCGGCGTCGCACCGATACTCGGCACATCGCCGACCATATTAAGGATGTAAAACTTCTCATAGTCGGCCGACGCCGGAGCCTTCAGCGCTTGGCGAACCGGCAGCGCCGATTGCCACCGGATAATCGCCTTCCAATCCGCCGGCGATACCGCGCTCGGCGAACCGCGATTCGAACTATTGCTGGAACTGTGGCTGCGCTGTCCCGGCATCGTGTTGCTGAGCGGACCATTCTGACCGCCGTAATAGGAGACCGTCGCTTCCTTCGCCCACGGCGATTTGTTCAGCAGCAGGTCAATCTCGTCGCCGGTCCAGTCTGACGGCTTTTTTTCATTCCAGAACTCTTTCGCGTAGCCCCAGCAACCAGCCGGAACAAAACCGCCCGCGAGCCCGATCAGAAGTGCGCTACGCCTTGTCATCCGGTTCTAATCGACGTTGCCGGCCCATCCGGCGTTACCGTTTAATATGGTACAGCATGCTCCATGATTGGAAACTCTGCCTTCTTGTTCCTTTTCTCTTGCTCTCCGCCGATGAGGCCTGGAAAACCAAGCGCGCCGCTGACTGGACCGACGCCGAAACCAAACAGGTTCTGACCGATTCTCCTTGGGCCGCCATGGTCACGCCAACTGTCAAGAAAGTTGAACAGAAGCAGACCGGCCATCGCGGAGGAATTGTCGGCATCCCTGGAATCGGCCGCCGCCAGCCACAAACGCAGGATCCCAACGATACCCCCTCTGCGGCCACCGATACTCCGCAGCCTTTCAACATTCGCTGGGAGAGCGCGCTTCCCATCCGGGAGGCCGAACTGAAAGCTCGCGAGACGAACGCTCCGGACGTCGATACCAGTCACTACGCCATCGCCGTCTACGGCATCTCCAGTCATCTTGCGAAGGATTCGAAAAGATTCGCCGACCAGTTGAAGGACCAGGCAGCCCTCAAGCGCGAAGGACAGAAGGATCTGAAACCCTCCCATGTCGACGTGCTCGAACGTGACGATGGCGTCGTGATCGTATTCCTGTTCCCGCGCACCAAGGAAATCACTGCCAAGGACTCCCGCGCCGAGTTTGATGCTCAGATCGGCCCGTTCCAGTTCACGCAGTCGTTTCATGTCGACGAAATGACCTATCAAGGCAAGACGGAACTGTGACCTCGCTCCGAACCTACTCCGTCCTGCTGCTTTTTATCGCATTAAAGGCAGTCGGAAATCTGTCGCTGGCCTGGGGCATGAAGCACCTCCCCGCCGCCGGCGCGAATCCCCTGTCGTACATCCGCGCCATGCTGGACCCGTTTGTCGCGATCGGCGTAGCGTCCCTCATCATCGCTTTGCTCACCAGAATGGTGCTGCTCAGCCTGGCCGACCTCAGCTTCGTTCTGCCCGTCACCGCCATCGGCTACGTAATCGCTGCATTCCTTGGCAAAGTAGTCCTGCATGAAGTCGTCACCGGCCGCCGCTGGCTCGGCACCATTTTCATTTTCATCGGCGCGATTCTCGTCGGGTCCACGGGAGAAAAGTCGAAATGAAGTGGCTGCTCGTCACCTTGATGGTCGTCGCGACCGTGCTCAGCGATCTCCTACAAAGCTACGAAATGAAGCGCGCCGGCGAGCAAAAGGTAGGCACCCGTTTGCTCAAACTGATCGTCCAGCGCCGCTTTCTGATCCTGGCCATCGTCTGTATGGCAATCTCATTTTTCTCATTCATGGCGCTGGTCCAAACTGAACCGCTCAGCTTCGCCGTCCCCGCCTCCGCCGCCAGCTTCATTCTGGAAACAGCCCTGGCCAAGCTGGTATTGAAAGAAAAAGTAGGCCTAAAACGAGCCGCCGGAGCCCTCATCGTCCTGGCAGGCGTGGTCCTGCTAGGCGAGTAGCTACTGGCTCCTGGCTACTTCTTTTGCAACCAACTGCCCCGCGCGAATATAGTAATCCGCCCCGCGCCACCTTATGGTGCTGCGCAAAAAACTTGTCAGCCAAATGCCAAACGCCACCGCGTCCCACACTGGAATCAGCAGCACTTGCCCCCACAATCCCGGCCGCCGCAATCCATGCACTCCGATCATCCAAGTCATGGCAATCCGTAGCGCAAAATAAGTTCCCAGATACGCCATTGCCACTGCCGCGGTCGGATGCACCGCGAAAGCCGCCAGAGACCACGGCAGCCCTTGCGTCAATAACAGCCCCAAATGCCCCCACGGACGCATGTGCCGCATCACCACGATCCAGCGCATCCGTTTGTGAAGCAGATCGCTCATCGATCCATAGTCGGAAACGGTGGAGACCGTATAGCGCAGCAGCTTCACTTCATAACCCTGCTCCGCGATCAGCCGCCCGACGAGAAGATCGTCGCCCGGCGAATTCTCGATCGCCGCATAGCCTCCGAATCCAGCCAGCTTTGCCCGCGTCGTCGAGATTGAGGGCCCCAGCGCAAACTTGATCCCATCCAACTGCCAGGCGACCAGAATGCCCGCATAAAAATCCGACATCATGCCGACCGTTTGCAGCCTGTCCGCGAACGTTTTGAGATCCGTGTGGACATAGAAACAAGTCACCGCGCCCACGCCCGGTTCCCGGAGAGGCGCCGTCATCGCGCGCAGATAATCCGGCCCCACCCGCACATCGCTATCGCTGATCACCACCGTCTCATGCCGCGCCTCAGCGGCCATCCGCGCCAGTTTCGCGACCTTGTCATTGGAGGCCACGCGCCCTGACCCCAACAGCACCCGAATCTCACGCTCCGGAAAATCGCGCTTCAGTTTTTCCAGCACCGGCCGCACCGTATCGTCCTCCGGATCGACGCAGAAGATCATTTCGTAATCCGGATAATCCTGCCGGCAGAAACTGGCCAGATTCTCATACGCGTCCGGATCCAACCCGCGAAACGGCTTCAGAATGCTTACCTGCGGGGTGTAAGACCGGTCCGGCGCCTCCACCGGCTGGCGGAAATATCGCCAGGAGCTATAGAGCGCAATCAAATAATAAATAAAAGGGATAGCTGCAATTCCCAATAGGACGGCGGTCACGTTTACAGCCTACTAGACTGAACCGGTTGGTTGCACAGGATCAGTTTCCCGCCGCTCTCAGCCAGCGTGTTCAGCCGGTCCGCCCCGACCAGTTTTTCCAGGCGCGCCCGCGCCGGCAGGCTCGCCACAATGTAGAATCGCTCCGGCCCCAGCCACAGTTCTCGCCACTGCGCATCATTCAGAAAAATGTCGGGAGCCCCTGGCGCATAGGACCCGTAAACCAGATTATTAAACCGCCCGTTTAAGAGCCACGCGTCGCGATTGGTATAAAAAAACACCGACGAAAAGGTGTAGTAATGGTGATCCACAATCAGCTTGCCCTCCGGCGCCCGCAGCAGCGCCTCCGCCAGAGGCCTCGATGACAAGTACGGATCGAATACCACCAGCGCCATCCGGGCCGCCTGAAAAAACAGCACCATCATCACCCCAGCCGCCAGAAACGCCCGCCTGCTGGTGGCAAACGCGGTGCCAATTGCCCCAATCAGGAACGCGATCGCCGCCGCCAGCAAGGGAGCCCGCAGATACGCGAACGAATTTAAATTCAGATCCTCAATATGCCCCAGCGAAAGCGTATACGCGCCCGGATTACTGCTCAGCGCGGATGAAATATCGCCCGGCGTCGCCAATCCCCGCGTCAGAAACCAAAGGGTCCCCGCCGCAATCGCGCAACCGGCCAGAATCAACGCCAGCACCCGCGTCCCCCACCGCACCCAGCTTCCCCCCGCCGCCATCGCCGACCCCAACAATAACGCCAGGGCCGGGTAGCACGGCATCGAATAATACTCTTGCGTGGTCGAAAAGGTGAAGAACACCAGCACAAATCCCGTCCAGCACAGCGCCAGCAAGCGAGTCTTCCCCGCGCGATCGGTCGGCCGGAAAGAAAGCCTCGCGACGGCGGGAAAATAGACACTCCAGGGAAACAGCCAGATCAGATGAAACAGCCAGAACCACACTCGCGGCACCGTATTGTAATCGCGCGGATACCGCAGGTTCAGAAACCGCAGCACCTGCTCATTCATCACGAAAAACCACAAGAATCCGTGATATTCGCCCGGAGCCGAATGGAGCGTCAAATCGAAATAAGGCGGATTTCGCAGCGTCGCCAGGATGTGCCAGGGCGCCGCGATCGCGATCACGATCAGCAGTCCGGTTAAAGGCCGCAGTTGCTTCCAAACCCTGTATTGCCGCGTGACCAACAGATACACGACGCACGCCGCCACCGGAAATACCACGCCAATGAGACTTTTCAGTAGCAGGCTGGTACCCAGCGACACCCAGAACAGGAACGCCCACCACTGCGGATGAGGCTCATCATAATCGATGGTCCGCAGGAACGCCCACATCGAGAGCGCCATCGCCGCCGCCACCATTACGTCCGGGATTTGAATGCGTGTGAAGAGAAATAATCCAACGCAGGTCGAGGTCGCGAGACCGGCATAAAATCCGGCCAGCCGTCCGAACGCCCACATCCCGAACGCCGCCGTCAGCCACGCGAGGCCGATTGCTGAGACCACCACTGGAATTCGCGCCGACCAGTCGTGTACCCCGAAAATCTTATAGCAGATCGCCATCGCCCAATAAATGAGCGGAGCTTTTTCCAGGTACAGGACACCGTCGAGCCGCGCCGTCACCCAGTCGCCCGACGTCAGCATGTTGCGCGCAATCTGCGCCTGCACCGCGTCCACGTCGTCCATCAACGAGGGCGGCGAGATCATGCACCCAACATAAACAGCCGCCGCGAACAGAAGTACGATCAGGTAATAAGGAAGACGGCGTCCGGAATTGTCCAGCTTCTTAGTCTCCCGACATGGTGAGCGCCGCCGCCGTCTTCCGGGTGCGCTGGTTCCGCGAATTTCGCCAATTCACCTGCGGCATGAACAGAGACCGGTCGACGCGATCCTGATACTTCATCGCGATATTCATCAGCGAATCCAGCAGTGAATCGGAAAGCAGGTGCGGCCGCAAGCCGAGATCGACCAGCTTGGAGTGTTTCGCGTTGTAGTAATGCTGCTGCGCCTCTACACGCGGCGTCGGCATGTGTTCGATCTCGACCGGCATCCCCATTTCACCCGCCGCCGTCTTCACCATATGGGCCAAGTCCATCACGGAAAACTGCTCCGTGAACTGATTGTAGACGCGGCATTCGCCCGGAGCCGCCGGATTGTGGCACGCGATCTCAATGCAGCGCACGGTGTCGCGAATATCCAGAAATCCGCGTGTCTGGCCGCCGGTTCCGTACACGGTGAGCGGATGTCCTACCGCGGCCTGAATGCAAAATCGATTCAGGACAGTTCCGAAAATCTCGTCGTAGTCGAAGCGGTTGATGAGCGCCTCATGCATGTTCGTTTCGTCGGTGACGGTGCCGTAAACGACTCCCTGATTCAGATCGGTGGCGCGCAGCCCCCAAATCTTGCAGGCGAACATCATGTTGTGGCTGTCGTGAACCTTCGATAAGTGGTAGAACGAACCCGGCTGCTTGGGGAAAGGAAGCACGTCGGTGCGTCCGTTGTGCTCGATCTTGAGGTAGCCCTCTTCGATGTCGATGTTCGGAGTGCCGTACTCGCCCATCGTCCCCAGCTTCACGATGTGGCAATCCGGAGCCAGTTCATGAATCGCGAACAGCAGGTTGAGGGTCCCCACCACGTTATTCACCTGGGTGAACACCGCGTGTTTCCGGTCGATCATCGAATAGGGCGCGGCGCGCTGTTCCGCGAAATGCACCACGGAGTCCGGCCGGAAGCTTTCAATCACCGACGCCAGAAACTCATAGTCCGTGACATCTCCGGCAAACGATTCGATGACGTTGCCCGTTAATTCTTGCCATACCCGCAGGCGGTCGGAAAGCGGCTGAATCGGCGTTAAAGTCTGAACGCCCAACTCGTGATCCCACTGGCGCCGCAGAAAATTGTCGACAACGGCAACGTCGTGCCCTTTCTTCGACAAATACAGCGCGGTGGCCCAGCCGCAATATCCATCCCCGCCTAAAACGCAGATTCTCATGTGGTTTAAGAACTCCTTCTCGCATGCCGACACGGGCAGCCACACTTCAACTTATTACTGGAAACCCCAGCTAACAGAAAAGATGCGGATCCCCCTCAGAGGGTTACAAGAATACTTTACAATAACATGGCCGATTTTTTCCGCATATGCCAAGTGGCGGTTTTCGTACTAGCAATTCTTCATTTCATCAACCAACTAAGTCCGTCGACGCCCTAAATTTCTCAAAAATATCTGCGAGCTAGTCCTGTCCCTGTTCATTTCGATGCTTGGGGATGAAGAGCCGCCTGAAAGGGCGGCCCCACCCTAGGCGGCGGATTCCAGGTTGTGTTCGTAGGCTTCTTCTGCCAGACGTTCGCGGGTGCGGAGGCGGATGGCGGATTCGATTTGCGGTTCTGAAAAAACGAAGCCATGATCGGATGGGTCGTAGGTTTGGCCTTGGGATTCATACATTTCGATGATGTCGACGACTTGGGTCAGCTCCTGATTCTCTTTGGCCCGGCGGGTTTCCTGGAGGTTGCGGAGCTGGATGACGGTCCTTTCGAACTGGCGGGAGAGGCGCTGGCTGTGCATGCTCAGGTTGGCCAAGGCTTTGGACTGGCTTTCGAGCGATGCGGCGATTCCCAGGGCGTCGATGAGAGGGTCGCCGGTCGCGGCTAGGTTCAGGAGGTTTGTTTCGAGAGCGGCTACGCGATTGAGGCGCCAGGAAGTATCGGCTAGGGCTTGGGTGAGATGGGATTCGGTAGCGCCTTGGGGGTGGTACTCGTCGGTGAAGGATTTCAGATGGGCCTGGTAGGCCTGGAGGTCCTCGGTCGGCATGACTACGATTTGGCCGGTGAGGCCGTGACGGAGGGCGTTCAGGGAAGATTGTTTTTTGCCGGCCTCGGTTTTG
>Ga0116129_1001095_pt1 | contig 15459 bp, 12 predicted proteins | sample June2015DPH_17_2_FD_89732 | JGI IMG/M metagenome (GOLD analysis project Ga0116129, IMG submission 89732) | Peatland microbial communities from SPRUCE experiment site at the Marcell Experimental Forest, Minnesota, USA - June2015DPH_17_10 | ecosystem: Environmental > Terrestrial > Soil > Wetlands...
CTTCGCGGAGCTCGGCTATCCGGACGTGGTGGCCGACAACTGGTCCGGCGTCCTGGCACCCGCCCGCACCCCGGCGGCGATCATCGACAAGCTGAATGCGGCTTTCAATGCCGTGGTCCGCGACCCGGAGATCAAGCGCAAGTTCGCCGACGGCGGCGTCTCGCCGCTCGGCGGCAGCCCGGCCGATCTCACGGCGCTGATGCGGCGCGAGACCGAACGTTGGCGCAAGGTGGTGGTCGAGCTTGGCGTGCGCGCCACTCCGCCGTGACGGTGGACGAAGCCACGATGGAGATCAAGCTTCGTGAAAGTCGGCATACTGGACGATTATCACGACACGGTGCGCACGCTGGCGTGCTTTCGCAAGCTCGCCGGCCATGAGGTCACGATCTGGAACGATCACGTCCAGGACGTCGATGAGCTCGCGGCGCGTCTCGCCGACACCGAGGCGCTGGTGCTGATCCGCGAACGCACCAAGATTCGCACCGCACTCCTCGAACGCCTGCCGAAGCTCAAGCTGATCAGCCAGCGCAGCGTCTATCCGCATATCGATGTCGATACCTGCACCAGGCGCGGCGTCGTGGTGTCGTCGGGCCAGCACCCGGGCGCGCCGTCCTTCGCCACGGCGGAATTGACCTGGGGCCTGATCATCGCGGCGATGCGCCAGATTCCCCAGCAGATGGCGGCCCTCAAGGGCGGCAACTGGCAGATCGGCGTCGGCACCACGCTGCGCCACAAGACGCTCGGCATCTACGGCTATGGCCGGATCGGCGCCGCGGTCGCGGGCTACGGCCACGCGTTCGGCATGAACGTGCTGGTGTGGGCGCGCGAATCAACCCTGCCGCGGGCGCGCGCCGATGGTTTCGCCACCGCGCCCGGCAAGGCGGCATTCTTCGAGCAATGCGACGTCATCACGTTGCATATGCGGCTGGTCGATGCGACGCGCGGCATCGTCACCGCGGCCGACCTTGCCCGCATGAAGCCGACCGCGCTCCTCGTCAACACCAGCCGGGCACCCCTGATCGAGCCCGGCGCGCTCGTCAATGCGCTGCGCACTGGGCGACCCGGCATGGCGGCGGTGGACGTCTACGAGGAGGAACCGATGCGCGACACCGCCCATCCGCTGCTCAACATGGCGAACGTGGTATGCACGCCGCATCTCGGCTATGTGTCGCGCGACGAATATGAGATCCAATTCGCCGACATCTTCGACCAGATCAACGCCTTCGCGACCGGCGCGCCGATCAACGTGGTGAATCCGCAGGCGCTAAAGTCGCCGTGATTCCAAAAAGCCCGGCAGTCAGGCCACAAGCGGCTGATCTACCGGGCGAATTTTGGTTGCGGGGATAGGATTTGAACCTATGACCTTCAGGTTATGAGCCTGACGAGCTACCGGGCTGCTCCACCCCGCGGAAAATCTTGACGCGGGAAACTCCCGCAGCGGCTGTTATCTAGCAACCGGGGTCGTGAATGTGAAGACCGGTTCCCGGGAAACTGTCATAATGTTTCATTATTTTCTCCAACGGCCTGCATGTCCCGCAAAACCGACCCCTCGGAACACTTAGCATCGCGCGCGCTCGCGGCTTTGCTGCGCGATATCCTCGCCAGCGGCCGCAAGCCGCTCGATACCCCCGATATGACCGACGCCGTGGCGGTTCATGACCTGCGCAAGGCCTTGAAACGCTGGCGCGCCCTCCTGCGCCTAATCGCCCCGGTGGTGGGCCAGGAGGCCGATGCGTTGCGGCTGGAGGCCCGCGACGTCGCTCGCCTGATGGCCACTGCCCGCGACGGCCGGGCGGCCCTCGAAGCCTTCGCCGACCTCGGCGAGGACCTGCCGACGCTGTCGCCGCGGAGCCGCGCCACCATCGCGGAGCGTCTCGCCCTGATCGGCGCTAGCGCCGAGGCCGCAACCCTCACCCCGGCCCTCAAGGAGCAGGTCAGCGCCACCCTTGCCCGCGCGGCGCTTGTGGTCGAACGCTGGCCGACCACGAGCTTCGGCAGCACCGACGCGACCAAGCAGCTCACCGCGACCTACCGGCGCGTCCGCGCCGCCGTCCCGGAGGACTGGTCGACGGCCGACCCCGAGACACTGCACGGGTTCCGTCAACGCGTGGTCGAGCACCGCTATCAGATGGAGCTCGTCGAGGCGCTGTGGCCGAAGCTGATCCGGCTATGGATCTCCGAGGCGCAGCGGCTGCGCGACCGGCTCGGCGCCCACCAGGATCTCGTCGTCTTGCAGCGGCTGACCGAGCCGCACCAGCCGCTCGCGCCTTGGCGCTCGCGCCTGACACCGCTGATCGCGGCACGCCAAGCCGCCCATGTGGCGACCGCGAAGCGCCTCACCGGCCGGCTGTTCGCCGAAAAGCCCAAGGGGTTCCGGCAGCGCCTCGCCGCGCTGTGGAAACATCACGGCGAGGACCGAATCTAGCTCCCAAAGGTCGCGAGCGCGACGGTCACCTGCGCCACCACGGCGTCCCAGTCGCCCGCGGCCGGCTGGCGGAACAGGCGCGCGGTCGGATACCAGGGGCTGTCGGGGCGCTGCATCAGCCAGCGCCAGTCGGGAGAGAACGACAGCATCACCCACACCGGCCGGCCGAGCGCGCCCGCAAGATGGACCGCGGCGGTGTCGACCGACACCACCAGATCGAGCCCGGCCATGACGGCGGCGGTATCGCCGAAATCCGCAAGCTCGCCGCCGATCGCCTGGATGTCCGGATGGGCGGCGAGAAAGCTGCGGTCGCGCGCCGCGAGCCCGGGCTGCAGCGCGATCCATTGCGTGCCCGGCACCGCGAACAACGGCGCCAGGTGCTCCGGCGCCATCGAGCGGTTGCGATCGTCCTTGTGCTTGCGGTTGCCGGACCAGATGAGGCCGATGCGCCGCTGGCCGTCGCCGCGCAACCGGGACTTCCATTGCGCCACCCGTTCGACCGGCGCCGCGAGATACGGCACCTGCGCCGGGATGGTGGCGAGCGTGGTGTGGAAGGCCAGCGGCAGGCTCATCATCGGGCAATGCAGGTCGAACGGCGGCAACGCCTCGCCTGGCGCCACCACGTCGGCGATGCCGGGCACCCCCACCAGCACCGGCTTGAGGGCCGGCTGGGCTTCGACCACGACCCGGGCGTTACGCGCCGCCGCAAGCGGCGCGTAACGCACGAACTGCAGCGTGTCGCCGAGCCCCTGCTCGGCATGGATCAGCAGCGTCTTGCCGGCAAGCGCCTCCTCGCCGAGCCAAAGCGGCGCGTCGAAGACGCGTTCCTTCTCCCGGCGCGCTTCGAATTTCGGCAAGCCAGCGGCATAATCGCCGGCCACCATGTAGGTGATCGCCTCGTTGGTGCGCGCCACCTTGAAGGTCGGCAAGATCTCGAGCGCGATCTCGAAGCTCGACCGCGCCTGGTCGAAGCGATTGAGCCGCGTCTGCGCAATGCCGCGATTGTTGTAGGCGGTCGCCATGTCGGGATCGACCGCCATGATGTCCTCGAAGGTCGCGATCGCCTCCTCGCACCGGCCGAGGGCCACCAAAGCGAGCCCGCGCACGTCGAGTGCCGCGGTGTGGCACGCATCGACCGCAAGCGCCGACGCGGCGGCGGCCAGCGCCTCATCCGGCCGATCGAGATCGACCAGCGTTTTGGCGCGGTTGATGACGACCGAAACATAAGTGGGGTCGATCGCCAGCGCGCGATCGAAAAACAGCATCGCCTCGTCGTGACGTCCGACGGCACTCAGCGCCTGGCCGTAATTGTTGAGAATGCCGGCATGGCCGGGCGCGAGCTCGATGGCGCGCTTGAACGCCACGACGGCCTCTTCGAATCGCTTGAGCTTGACCAGCGCGTTGCCGCGATTGACGACGGGATCGACATCGCCCGGCCGCAGCGCGACGGCGCGCTCGAACGCGTCGAGCGCCTCCGCGGCGCGGTCGAGACCCATCAGGGCGTTGCCGCGATGGAACTCGGCATCGGGGTTGACCGGCTCGATGGCGAGCGCCCGCGCGGTCGCCTCCAGGGCTTCGTCATGGCGGCCGGCACCGTTGAGCATGAAAGCGTAATTGGTGTGCATCTGGGCCCAGCCGGCGTTGAGCTCCAACGCCGTCGCCATCAGGTCGAGCGCTTCCTCGACGTGGCCTTGCTGGTTCTTGATCACACCAAGATAGTGCAAAGCCTCGACATGGCGGGGCGCGAGCTTGAGGACGCCCGCATAGAGCGCGCCGGCCTGGTCGAGAGCCCCTCGTTTGTGCAGTTCGAGCCCGTAGCGCATCGCGCTCGCGACCGCTTCGCGTTCCTGGTCCGACAATGCGGTGTGCTGCATGGCTTTCCCCAGCCTCCTGGTCGAGCCTTAAATGATTCGCGGCGGTTTCCGTAGCGCCATTCGGCGCCGTGGCCGAAACCATCCCCATTGATTTGATTGGATTTTCGCTAAGGAGTTCGTTTGGGCAAATGGCCCGCGCGGCGCCGGCGGAAGGAGTTTCGGATTGTTGCGCCTCGGCGCCCGCCGGCAGTGACGGCCGCAAACCCATTTCCGGCGCGGGGCAATTGCGCACGATGCCGCACTTTTTCTCCCTCTCCCCGCTTGCGGGGAGAGGGTCAAGGTGAGGGGGACTCTCGACAGGTTCGGACTCGCTGAGAGTCCCCCTCACCCGGCGCGTAAGAGCGCGCCGACCTCTCCCCGCAAGCGGGGCGAGGTGAAGCGGTGCGCTGCGCGCCGCCTCATAGGCGCGGATTGCGCCCTCCCGGCGCGACCAGGCATCGCGTTCGTAACGATCGAGCTTGGCGAGGTCCGCCCTCAGGTCGGACAGGATGGCGACGAAGGTCTCGGCGGCGGCGCGCCGCGTCAGGATGTCGTCGCGCATGTCGGGCGGTAGCGCCCGGCCACCCCGGACGAGATCGGCCGCGACGCGCAGCAACGCGATGCGCCCATCGAGCCCCGTGGGGGAGCGACACCCGGGGTCCGCGCCGGCGCGCGCCACGACATCGCGGCGCGCCACACGCACGCGACGAATGTCGATCTGCGCCGCCGCGATGCGGCAGGCGAAGTCGTGCAGCTCGGGGCAGCCGTGTTCCCGCACCAGCGCGTCCGCGGCCGCTTGCGCTTCGGCACACAGCGCCGGGTCGGCAAACACCGGCGCGCGCAAGCCATGGCGCCGCGCATTTTGCGATGAGCGCGCCTTGCCGGCGGCGGTGCGCGGACCCGTGCCGGCCGGCCGGCCGCGATAGTTGGCGCGCAGCTTGCGCTTACTGATCGCGCGAGTGTCAATCGCAGCGGTGCCGATCGCGGCGGTCACGCGACGTTCCGGTTCCCGGCGTTGAGGGTTTGGGCGACAATCGCCGCGGCCGCGTCGCGGGCGCGGCGCATCTCTTCCGCCGCCTCGACGCGATACCGCGCGATCCGGGTCATGATGGCGTCACGCCGTATCATCGCACGCGTGATCATGCGGTCGAGGCTGTCGATCTCGCCGACGCGGCTCGCAAGGGTCTGGGCTGTCACGGCCTGCCGGTCGTGGCCGGCCGCCGCGATCAGCCCGTCGACCTGCGTGACCGCGGCCGCGTCGCCGGCCGCCCATCGGCGTGACAGGTCCCGCGCCGGCAGCCAATCGACAAACGCGTTCAGCATCTTCTCGACCCCGAGGTGCGAGGAGCCCACCACCAAGCTCGCCTCGAGGCGGCGCAGCCGGCGAATCTGCCACACGAGGTCGACGATATCGCGCACCCAGACGGCCTTGATGGTGTCGCAGGGCCGGACATCGTAGGAAATCTGCGCCAGCAGCGTGTCGTAGTTCTCGGCGGCCTCGCCGTCGATGAGCGCCGGCGGCCCCAGCACTTCCCTGGCGACAAAATGTTCTTCCGCGTCGGCGAGTTCTGCGCGATCACCAGCCGGCATGCGGGGCGGATCGGCGGCCTCGCCGGCGGCGTCGGGCGTTGGGGCGACGGAAGCGACGGGATGTTTGTCGGCGACGTTGGAGCGATAGGTGGCGGAAGCAGGGGGACGTGATGTTTTTCGACCCAAGGGAACCTCCTGGCGGTCCCACCTCCCCGGCCACGGTGGCGGCGGGTGAACGGCGGGAGTTTATCTACCTATTATAGGACTATTCCTAGTTCCGTCAAGACCTCCGCCCCCGTGGGGCGCGGGCGTCTGGTTTGCCCACGAAGGGCGCTACGGGGGTGGACTCATAAATCGCGGCTGATGAGCGACCGCCAGTTCATGTCGGCTGCGGTGTGTTTTGCGGACTCAAGCCGGCCGTCTCGCCATGACCGAGGCGGCCCACTGATCGGGATAGGGGGGAGCCTCGCGGCTCCGCCCCTCCCACACCACCGTACGTACGGGTCCGTATACGGCGGTTCGAGAAGTTAGGCTAACGCGGTTCGGTCAAGGACGGGAGACCGAGCGATTTGAAGTGGGCATTGGAGAGTCCCACGGAGAGAGCTTTGCTCCGGGCGAGATGCCAAGGACCACGGCCGCTGCCGGCCATGTTACGCAACTCCCCCAAGACTCCCAGTGCGATGAGTGCCGCTCGCCGACGCCGTGGTGTTTTCCATTGGCGCCAGAGGGCGGCCCGCAGTCGCAAGCGGACCCAGCGAGTGAGAGCGACCAGTTCCTCGGGCGTTTCGCAGAAGCCAAAATAGCCGCGCCAGCCCCGCATATACGTGGCCAACTCTTCCATTGTCGTCTTGATGCTGACGCCCTTGGCCCTTCGCGTGATCTCTCGGATTCGTTGCTTGAACCGCTCCAGCGATTTCGGCGCAATCGTACGCTTAATGTCCGGACCGGCCGTAAAGCTGAACCCGAGGAACTTCCGTTCCTGCGGTCGTGCCACCGCACTCTTTGCCTCATTTACCTTGAGCTTGAGCTTTTGCGTAATGAAGCGCGAGATGCTCTCCATCACCCGCTGACCCGCGCGTTCGCTGCGGACGTAAATGTTACAGTCATCGGCGTAGCGAACAAAACGGTGTCCTCGACGCTCCAACTCGCGGTCGAGTTCGTCGAGCACGAGGTTGCTTAGCAGTGGCGAAAGCGGACCTCCTTGCGGAGTTCCTTCCACGCTCGGGCTGACCAGCCCGTTCTCCATCACCCCAGCATTCAGGAATGCCCGGATGAGCTTCAACAGCCGTTTGTCCTCGATGCGCTTGGCGATCTGGCTCATCAGTCTGTCATGATTGACTCGATCGAAAAACTTTTCCAAATCGAGATCGATCACCCATCCGTAGCCTTGCGCAATATATTGCTGCGCTTGAGCCACGGCATGATGCGCCGACCGCCGCGGTCGGAACCCATAGCTGTATTGGGAGAACGTCGGGTTCCATCGCCTCTGCAGAACCTGCATCGCCGCTTGCTGGATGAAGCGATCCAGTACGGTTGGGATGCCAAGCTTTCGCACCCCTCCTCCATCCGGCTTCGGGATTTCCACCCGCCTCACCGGTTTCGGTTCGTAGGTCCCGTTCAGCAGTTGTTCCCGAATGGCTGACCAGTGCTGCTTCAGATAGTCGCCGAGTTGATCGACCGTCATCCGGTCGACGCCGGCGCTACCTTTGTTGCCCCTCACCTGCCGCAATGCTTCCTTCAAGTTTGCTCGTTCACATATTTCCTCCATGATTCGACTCGTGTTGGCTGGGCGTTCGGGTTCACTCAACACCGAGAGCGATTCGATGTCTTCCCGTCCCGCCTGCCGGGCTTCACCCGTCAGCGTCGATGAGAAGTCCAGTCTCAACTGGATGTTCAGCCGCTTGTCGCTCTCGAGATTCATGTCCTACTTGCCTCTCCTCTCGTTCGGGCCTTCAGCCACCGTTTCCGGCTCGGCCTATCTGTTGACTCCGCCTTTCGGCACGGAGTGCCTCACTAGCCTCGCCGACGACATGACCCACTACGCCCTCTGCTGACTTCTGCCCTGCGGTCAGACCGCCTCACGGCGCTCTCAGTCGCCGAAGCGACACAGAGCAGATCTCCTGGGGTAAGTTCAGTCGCTTTCCGTGCACGATCGCCGGGTCTACGCTTCGCATCCTTGATGGATATGGACTTCGCGGTAAGTGGCCCGCTCGTCCGACGCTCGCGCCTTGTACCCGATGTTTGTCCATCGACCCGCACGTTTGCTGTACGCTTCCTTCAGACCTCGCCTCGCGGCGACAGCCCTTGCGTTGTCGCTAACCCTTCACCTCCATCAGGTTGGGTAGAGGACCTTCACCTCCAAGCTACTGAACATGCCCAGCACACCACTAAACCGCTCGCGCGGGATGATGAAGGTGACCAATCGCAGGGCGCCGTAGCCCGCGGGTCGGGCGGGATCAAATAACGCGCATATGGTTCATGGACTGCCCGGCGTGGTATGGTTTGGCGCGTGCGAAACGGAGCCTCGAAGTCATGGCTGAGACCACGGTCCCGCAGTGGATGATCGGCGCCGCGCTGGCGCTCCTTGGCACCGCCGTCGCCGCCGAGCCGATGGGCGAGGCGACACACAACGCAGGTGTGGTGGGGGGCCGCGAGCGCACTTTCATCGAATATGTTCCCAAGACCTTGAAGCCCGGCGCGCCGTTGCTGTTCGCGCTACATCCCTCGGGGGGCGATGCCTCGGGCATGCGCGATTATTCCGGATACGAATTCGACGAGTTGGCGGACAAATACGGATTCCTTGTGGTCTATCCGGACGGGTTCGAAAACACCTGGAACGATTGCCGCGGCGGCTCGCCGTTTTCCTCCAAGCGGCTGAAGATCGACGATTCCGGTTTCATCGAAGCCCTTCTCGACCATGAGGTCACGGCGCACGCCATCGACAGGAAGCGCGTCTTCGCCGCCGGCTGGTCCAACGGCGCACAGCTCGCCTACCGGCTGGCGCTGGAGCATCCGGAGGATTTCGCCGGCGTCGCCGCCATTTCGGCAAGCCTGCCCGTGAAGGAGAATCTCGATTGCGGCCAGGTCGGCAAGCCTGTTCCGGTGATGATCGTCAACGGCACCGCCGACCCCATCAATCCCTATCGCGGCGGCATGGTGAATTTGGGCGGCGCCAAGCTGGGCAATGTGCTCTCCAGCGAGGACACCGCGAAATATTGGGCGAAGCTGCTGGGCGTGACGGCCATGCCGGAGCTCGCGAAGCTGCCGCATAAAGGCGGGAGCACTTCGGTCGACAGCATGACCTGGGTGAAAGACGGCACCCCCGTGGTGGTGCTGTATTCCGTGCAGAACGGCGGGCACGCCATGCCGCTCGCCGGCGAAGATCTGGATTCGCCTGTCGCGATCTGGGATTTCTTCTCCAGATTGCCGAGCCGCTAACGTTGCGTGAGCGTTCCCGCGAGCGGGAGCAGAGCGATGGCCGTCAGCTCGACCGATCTGAAAGCGTTCCTGGTCGCAACACCTTTCTTCGGTGGCCTCTCGGACGCAAGCCTCGATCTTCTGGTCTCGATGCCGGTCGAGCGCCGCTTCGATGTCGGTGCCACCGTGGTGGCGGAAGGAGACCCGGGGCGCTCGATGTTCATTGTTCACTCCGGCGAACTCGTGGTAGGCGAGCTCGGGGATTCGGGCCTCTTCATCGAGATGGCCGGGACTGATCGCCGGATCAAGTCCGGGGACAGGCCATGACCCACGGAGTGAGTAAAGCTGAACGGAATCCGCTCTAAAACTCCTACGTGCCGCGTTCTCCCGCATCCAAAATCCACGTCCGGTCGGCGAACGCGACATAGATGCGCTCCTGCCCGAGCGCGGCGCCGAGCTCGATCGACAGCTCGTTCAACATCGCCTCGATGGCGGCGTCGGGCAGTTGGCCGAGATAGGCGTGGACCGCTTCGCCGGTGAACACCGCCACCGGTTCGCGGTCCGAGCCGACGGTACCGTCCGGGCGCGGCCACGCATAGGTGACTTCGGCGCGGGTGAACATGCCCGACAAGGCCGGCTGGCCCGCTTCGACGCGGCGTTTCATCCAGGCGCGGGCGGTGCGGACGGCCTCCGAAACGTCGAAGACGCGCCCCTCGGCGTCCCAGCCCTCGCGCAAGCCGACGCTGATGCGGAAATCGCGACGAGGACCCAGCGAGCCCGGAACGACGGCATAATCTTCGACTCTCGGCGCAGCGGGTCGGCGAGTGGACGCGTCGGGCATCGTCCGCAGTTCCTTCCTGTTTGGCTTTCGCCGCGCGCATCTGGCTTGAAACCTGGCACGACCGCGCGTTACGTGGCCATTTTATACAAGATATTATCGATGCACCGGTCAAACCCGGCAAGGAGCGGGCGCGCAGTCGGCGAAGAAGCGGATTCCTCAACACTTGGTTCCCGAGCATCTGGTTCCCCAGCACCCGGATTTGCGGTATGCTGGGCTTTTCCGACGTCATGGAGCTGACAATGACCAGGAAAGCTTTCGGCCTTGCCGGCATCACCGCCGTGCTGTTGGCGGCGCTTACATTCGCGCATCATGCCTTCGCGCATCATGCCTTCGCGATTTTCGATTCATCGAAGATGCTTTACACGTCAGGCACCGTGAAGCAGTTCGAACTCGTCAATCCTCATACGTGGCTTCATCTCGCCATCGGCAACGACAAGGGCGACGTGTCGACTTGGTCGTTCGAGGGTGGTTCGGTGCTGCAATTGGCACGGCTCGGCTGGTCGACGGACACCTTCAAGATCGGCGACAAGATCGAGGTCGGCTTTCACCCGATGAAGGACGGTTCGCGCGGCGGGCAGCTCATGAGCGTCAAGCTCGCGAGCGGGCAGAAGCTGTGCTCCAATCGCGGCTGCGGCGACGGAACCGGCGACATCCTTGCGCCCTTCTGAGCGAACCGGAAGCAGGCGGGCTCGGCCGCGGCTGACAGCCATCCCGGTTCAATCGAAGCGCCCGTCCGGCGGGAAGCGGATGGTCTGGTCGTAGCGCGATGGGGTCGTCATGTCCTTGTCGCCGCGCGCCGGAAGCACGATGGCGTCGGCGATATAAAGCCTGCCCTTGTTGTAATAGAGCGAGGTGCGCACGCGGTTGCCGTCCATGCGATCGACCACCAGGGTGACGCCATAGATCGCCTTCACGCCCTGATAGACGCGCGGGAAATCGGTAAACAGCACGTCGCCCTCGCGCATCAGCCCAAAGGCCGCTTCGTTGAGAAAATTCGCCCCGACATCGGGGCGGTTGGTCAGGTCGACGACGGTGAGCTTGTAGAGGACGTGATCGTCCTCGGCCGAATAGACCATCGACGCAAGGCCGCTGGCCAGGGTCGAGTCATAGGTCGATTTCGACGCTTGCGGCTTGGCGGGAAATTGGATCGCGACGCCCTGGTCGAGATAGATGAACTCCATCCAGGCCGATGCCGGGCCGGCCCCAAGGAAAAGCGAGAACATGACGAGAGCGAAAATGCGCATGGCCTCCTCCAGGTCGTTTCACGACGGGCCGCCATGATAACATGGGGAGCGCCATCAATCGCGCTCTTAACCGTTACTTTATCTTGCTCGGTTAGAACGGGATCGGGCGAGGACACCGCACAGGGCGAGTGCCATGGCATATTTAGCAGTCACCTCCCCTCCGGACATTGAAGAGCGGTCGAGGGCGCCTTCAGGATGACCATCACGACAGCCAATCGAACACGGCAGTCCCAGAAACGGGACGACCGTTACGATCACCCGTCAATTTCAGAAAATGAACAGCAAACAGCCGCAAGAAGCGAAACACCAGGTTGGTAGGGGCATTGCGCCCCCGCATATCGCGATGGCGCAGCGCCGGTCCGCCGAGCCGGAGCCGCCGGTGAAGCAATCGCGCGGCGTTGCGGCCGGCAACGGCGCCGTCCCGGAAAATGCGTGTGCTGACGAGGTGACCACCCATTTTTACGAAGCCTTGAGACGCCATCGCGGCGGCCAGCAAAGCGAGGCGATCGCGCTATACAAAGGGATTCTGGCCCTCGATCCAAACCTGCCGGAGGTCCATTGCAACCTGGGCGCCTCCCTGGCGTCTCTGGGCAGGCTGGACGAGGCGGAGTTGGCATTCCGCCAGGCCATCTTGCTCATGCCAGACTATCCGGAACCTCACGCAAACCTTGGCATGGCACTCAAGGATCTGGGCAGACCGGATGAAGCGGAGGCGGCGCTCCGCCGGGCCCTCGCGCTCAAGCCGAGATGGATAGAGGTCCGCACCAAGCTGGGAATTGCGCTTTACGAAATGGGCAGACTGGAAGAGGCGGAGGCGGCATTTCGCGAAGCGATCGCCGTCAAGCCGGACCTGCCGGAGGCCCACGCCTACTTGGCCATAACACTCAACGAATTGCGCAGGCCGGGCGAGGCAGAGGTCGTATTCCGCCGAGCCATTGCGCTCAAGCAGGACTCGGCCGAGCTCCACTTCAACTTGGGAACGGTGCTCATGGATCTGGGCCGGACCCATGAGGCGATACCGGCCTATCGTCAGGCCATCGCGCTCAAGCCCGACCTTGCCGAGGCGTACAACAATCTGGGAACGGCGCTCCAGAGTTTGGGCATGCCGGATGAAGCGGAGGCGGTTCTTCGCCGAGCCATCGCGCTCAAGCCGGATTTTGCCAAGGCACACAACGGCCTGGGAAACGTCCTGCTCGACCTCGGCAGGCCGGATGAGGCGGTGGCAATCTATCGCAAGGCCATCGCCCTCAGGTCGGACCACTCCGAGGCGTACGGCAACATTGGCCTGGCGTTGATGGAACTGGGGCAGCTGTCCGAAGCCCGCCAGGCTACGGAACGGGCCATCCAATTTGCGCCGCGAAAGGCCGCGTACTTCCGCAATCTAGGTGATTTGAGGTGCTTCGTTGCCGGGGAACCTCATCTGGCGGCCATGGAGGAGTTAGCCAAGGACGCCGCATCATTGCCCGTCCGGGACCAGATCGAGTTGCATTTTGCACGGGCCAAGGCATATCAGGACTTGGGCCAACACGACAATTCATTCGGCGAGCTGCTGGCAGGAAACGCGCTCAAGCGCCGGCAAATCGTATATGACGAAGCGACAATCCTGGACGGATTGAAGCGCGTCGAGGCGGTGTTCACGCCCGAAGTCATCCAAACTTGGAAAAATGTCGGCGAGGCCTCGCCGCTATCGGTGTTCATCGTCGGGATGATGCGTTCGGGCACGACGCTGATCGAGCAGATCCTGGCGAGCCATCCACAAGTGTTCGGTGCCGGTGAACTGAAGCAATTCGGCATCGCGGCGGCAAACATCCGTCCACGGGAAAGCCATTCGGCTGAATTTCCGGACGTCGTCTCCGACATGTCCGGGGAACAGTTTCGCGAATTCGGGGCACGATACCTTGCCGATCTCAAGCGGATCGCACCCGACGCGGCACGGATCGTCAATAAGATGCCGTCGAATTACATCATGGCGGGGCTCATCCATTTGGCTCTGCCGAACGCGCCGATCATTCACGCCATCCGCGATCCGGTCGACACCTGCGTATCCTGCTTTTCGAAGCTGTTTGCCGAAGAGCAAAACCATACTTACGATTTAGTGGAACTCGGCCGTTACTATCGGGCGTATCAATCGTTGATGGCGCATTGGCATCGCGTATTGCCGCCTGGACGAATCCTCGACGTGCGCTACGAGGATGTGGTCGCCGACTTGGAAGGAACGGCACGGCGCATCGTCGCCCATTGCGGCCTCGAATGGGACCCCCGTTGCCTTGCATTTTATCAAACGGAGCGGCCGGTTCGTACCGCCAGTGCCACGCAGGTGCGCCAACCGATCTACAACAATGCGATCGGACGCTGGCGCACGTTCGAACGGTTCCTGGGGCCGCTGCTCACGGAGCTGGAACGTGCCGACGATTTCAATCGAAATCGCGCAGTACCAATAAGCTACGGCATCGGTTGATGAATTCTGTCAAACGATCACCGCATGTGCCAGGGCGCGTGCACTCTGGTCACGCCAAGCATCAAAACAAAGTCTGAACCGATCGGAGCTTGTCGTCGCTCGCGTTGATGCGTTCGTGGCCGCAACCCCAGTGCACCGAAATTCGGACGCGAGCCGCCGTTAAGATTTCATTTACCATATTTAATTTAGAAAGCTCTTCAGGGGCGCTCCCGCGCTTGTTCACGTTCGAACAGGCACTCCAAGGGAAAATGTGGTGGCTACTCCTCTGCTGGCGCATTCGCGTCTGCGCCGATCCCGGTCAGCCTCTACTTCATCCGCCCATGATGTGTCGGAGCTTTTCACTAAAGCGCTGGCATGTCATCGGGGCGGGCGGATAGCCAAGGCGATCGCTCTGTACAAGCGCATTCTGTCGCTCAAACCCGACCTTCCGGAATGCCACAACAACCTGGGCGCCGCACTTGCCAGCCTCGGTAAGGTCAGGGAGGCGGCGGCGGCCTATCGTCGGTCGATTGCGCTCAGACCTGACAATGCCGATGCCCATTGCAATCTGGGTGTCGCACTCGCCGGCCTCGGCAGATTAGACGAGGCAGTGGAAGCCTACCGCTGTGCCATCGCGCTCGACCCGGATTTTGCCATGGCGCACAACAATCTTGGCGGCATGCTTAGATTGATGGGTCGGTTCGACGCGGCGGAGGCGGCATGCCGGAAGGCCATCGCACTCAAAAGTGATTACCCGGAGGCCTACGCCAATCTCGGCAACGCCCTCAAGAGCCAGGGGAGGTTCGACGAAGCGGAGGCGATGCTTCGCCGCGCCGTCGCGCTCAATCCAGACAATGCCGTGACCCATTCCAATCTTGGAAATGTCTTCGTCGACCTCGGCAGGCCTGACGAAGCCGAGGCAGCGTTTCGCCGGGCTATCGCGCTCAATCCCGACTGTGCCGCCGCCCACAACAATCTCGGCGTGATGTTGAAGGAATCCGGCCGACTGCCCGAAGCCGTTCGGGCTGCCGAACGGGCGGTAGCGCTGGCGCCGCGAGAGCCTTCATATTTTGGCACTCTTGGTGAGGTCAGGCGATACGCGGCCGGGGACCCCCATATGGCGGCGCTGAAAGCGTTGGCGAACGACAAGGCTTCGCTTTCGAGCGACGATCAAATCCACCTGCATTTCGCGCTCGCCAAGGCTTATGCGGACGTCGGCAGGCCTGAAGACGAGTTCCGTCAACTGTTGGCCGGCAATGCGCTCAAGCGCAGTCGAATTGCCTATGACGAAGCCGCGGTGTTTGACGCAATGGATCGCGTCAAGGCGACGTTCACTCCCGAATTGGTCCGAGCCTCGCAGCCGGCCAGCCAGGCGTCGCCGAGCCCGATCTTCATCATCGGAATGCCGCGGTCAGGAACGACCCTGGTGGAGCAGATTTTGGCAAGCCACGCTCAGGTGTTTGGCGGCAGCGAACTCAAACTGTTCGAACGGGCCACCGCCGGCATTCACCTCGCCCTCGGGGATTCGCCGCAGTTTCCCGAAATGGCGTCGCGCATGTCGGGCGAACATTTTCGCGCTCTCGGCATGCAGTATCTTGCCGAGATCAAGCGACTCGCGCCGGCCGCCTCCCATGTCACCGATAAGATGCCGTCGAATTTTCTCTTCGCCGGCCTCATTCACATGACATTGCCCAACGCGATCATCATTCACA
>Ga0116129_1001097_pt1 | contig 15443 bp, 9 predicted proteins | sample June2015DPH_17_2_FD_89732 | JGI IMG/M metagenome (GOLD analysis project Ga0116129, IMG submission 89732) | Peatland microbial communities from SPRUCE experiment site at the Marcell Experimental Forest, Minnesota, USA - June2015DPH_17_10 | ecosystem: Environmental > Terrestrial > Soil > Wetlands >...
CGCAGCTTCAGCAACATGGACGCGGTCGATCTCGGATTCCGTCCCGACCACGTCGTCACGGGAGTGTACGCACTGCCCGAGAAGCAGTACTCGACCCAGGCTCTGGTCGACGAGTTTAACCTCAAGCTGCTCGCCGAGCTTCGCCAACAACCCGGCGTCGGCTCGGTCGGTCTCACCAGTACACTACCCATGACCGGGGACGGAATCGTTACTTTCGTCGTGGACGGTTACGTCGATCCTCGCGGACCGGACCTGACCGTGGCTTCGCCATCGGAAGTCATCGGCGACTACTTCAAGGCCATGGGCATTGCGCTGATTCGCGGCCGATTCTTCACCGAGGACGATAATGCCAATCACCAGCTTGCGGTGATCGTGAACCGCCGGTTCGCCATGCACTACTGGCCGAATCAGGATCCGATCGGCAAGCGGCTGCGCCTCGGCACACAGAAGACGGCAACGCCGTGGATGACAGTCGTCGGAGAGGTGGCAGACGCGAAACTGAATTCGCCCGATGCCGATGATGCCGAGCAGTTCTACCAGCCGGTCGCGCAAATTGAAAAGGATCTTGGCTCCTTTGCCGCACCCACTGATCTCAACGGAAACGGCAACTACGTTGTGATCCGTTCCGCTTTGCCGCCCGAGCAGATGGAAAACATTTTCCGCGCCTCGGTCCGCTCGATCGATGCTAGACTGCCGCTCACCGAGGTGCGGAGTATGGACGAAGTCGTCTCCCAGAGCGGTGCTTCGCGCCGCTTCAACACCGTCGTCATTTCCTGCTTCGCGCTGGCGGCCGTCCTGCTCGCCATTCTGGGCATCTACAGCGTAATCAGCTTTTCGGTTGCCTCACGCGTCGAGGAGATGGCTATCCGCATGGCACTCGGCTCCCCGCGTTCGCATATCATCCGTCTTGTCCTTGTTTACGGACTCAAACTCGCTGCCATCGGATGCGCTCTGGGGCTGGTCGGCTCCGCTGTCGCTTCCACCATCCTTCGCTCCTTTCTCTTTCATGTGAGCCCGTTCGACCCCTTCGTGATGATCCTGGCCTCAATCGCGGTCTTCTGTCTGGCACTGGTTGCGTCCACTTTCCCCGCGCGCCGCGCCGCTTCGGTCAATCCTGTGAAGGCGTTGCGCGGGCAATAGGCTTGCCTGGTTGACCTGGCCGGCAAGCGCCCTGCTGACCTGGGAACTGGTATCGCTTGGGAGCGCGAAAAAGATCGAAGCTCCGCGGACAGCGGCTGGGGCGCCCCTTGAATCTGCCCCCAATCGGTTCGGCAGCAGGTTTGCTGCTCCGGTTACTGGCCACGTGGCTTCGCCCTTCAGCGGGCGCTGGGGGGCGAACGCTTGAATCCTGCTGCGCGGCTGTGGCAGTCCGGCTCCCCACTCGAATGAGTGCATGAGGGAGGTCGCGCCCAATCCACGCGATCCGTTCCCGGTTGAACCCAGATCGCCGAGGCTTGTTTCATGGCGGCCTCGACCGAACCCGAGCCAAGGGGGGAGATATCGCCAATCCCGGGCCGGATGACTGCATGAATCCAGGGAAACAACCCCGGCCTTGACAATACCTCTCAATACTATTCTACTCGATGCCTATGGTAATCTCACTCAAATGACTGAAACCTCTTCCCGTGATTTGTTTCCCGGCGCGCTCGAAATGATGATCCTGGAATCGCTGCGCCGCCAGCCGGCGCATGGATATGCGCTGGTGCAGCACATCCAGCAGCGATCCAACAACCTGTTGCAAGTCGAAGAGGGCTCGCTCTATCCGGCGCTCCAGAGGCTGCTCAAGGCGAAGCTGGTCAAGGCCGAGTGGGGCATCTCTTCGACCAATCGCCGGGTCAGAACCTATCAAATCACGGCAACCGGCCTTCGCCACCTGGGGAAGCAGATTTCAAGCTTCGAACGTATGTTTGAGGGCATCGCTCTGGTCCTCGATCCGGGGAACTCGCCTGCCAGTTCGTAGGAGGCCCCCATTGGTTTAGTTGGAGGCGTCTCTGCTCTTCGGAAGCTCTTCGAAGATCTCTCTCAGAGCAGTTGAGTCTCCCTATTGAGCAACGCGCGGGGCGGTTGACAGACGAGAGTTTGAGCCCGCAGGAGGCTGAATATCCGGCGCCCATTGCCATTGGCGCTGGTTGAGGAGCTCGAGCCGTGAAGCGTGGCGATGGCCGCCGTCATGACTCTGGCTCTTTGCCCCCGGCGTGAGCCTCCAGCGGTTCAACCTGATGAAAACCAGCCTGTTTCATCTCCTGGTATGTCCCTCCTTTAGCCTCAGGCAGGCGTGATGGTATCATCCCGAAACGGAGTGAACCGATGGAACCCAAACTGCCGAGCGAAGCGATAGAACTCTACAACGATTTCATTCACGGCGAGATCAGCCGGCGCGCCTTTATGGATGCCGTGCAGCGCCTGGCGATAGGCGGTCTGGCCGCGGCCACGATTATCGACGGACTGATGCCGAATTACGCTCTCGGCCAGCAGGTCTCCCGCACCGATGACCGGATCAAGGCCACGTACGAGACCGTGCCCTCGCCGCAGGGCAACGGCAGCATCAAGGGATATTTCGTCCGGCCCGTGAGCGCAGACACCCGCGAAGCGCAGCCGGCAAAGCTCGCCGGCATCCTCGTGGTTCATGAAAATCGGGGTCTGAACCCGCATATCGAAGACATCGCGCGGCGGTTCGCGCTGGCCAACTTTATGGCCTTTGCGCCGGACGGACTCAGCTCTCTGGGGGGCTATCCCGGCGACGACTACAAGGGAGGCCAGTTGTTCAACAAGATCGACAAGGGCAAGATGTTCGAGGATATGGCCGCCGCGGCGCTGTGGTTGAAGTCGCGCCCCGATTGCACGGGAAAGATCGGGGCTACCGGTTTCTGCTACGGTGGCTCGACGGCCAATTTGCTGGCGGCGCGGCTGGAAGCTGACCTTGCGGCAGCGGTGCCGTTCTATGGCGGTCCTCCTCCCGCCGGGGACATCCCGAAGATCAAGGCGGCGATTCTGGTGCATCACGGGGAGCTTGACACGCGACTGGCGGCGACCTGGCCGGCTTACGATCAGGCTCTGACCGCGGCGCACGTTCCACACGACGGTTATATCTACCCTGGCGCCGTGCATGGCTTCAATTGCGACGCGACGCCGGAGCGGTATAACAAGGCCGCGGCCGATCTGGCCTGGCAACGCACGATTGACTGGTTCAACAAATATGCGCGCGGCTGATTCCTCTGTCGAGAGCGGTCGCAAGAGCCGATAGGGCGGCACGATCCTTTCCCCTCCTGTGTCCCATGGGAAGATTTCGATCATGGCTCCCAAGAGACCGTCAAGCCAGGGATTGCGCTTTTGTTGCTCGGCGGGCAGGCCCGGCAAGGCAATTCAGCCTGCCGCAGCGCGCTCATGTCGCTGGCCGAGGAGTGTCGCGGCGCGGTGCGGGTCGTTTTTGACCAGCACCGGGGCCATCCCTGTTGCTGTTCCTCTCGACCCAGTTCAGTCGAAGGTGTGCTTTGATGAATGCGTCACCGCCTTGCTTTGAGCAACTTCATCAGAACGCACCCCAGGTGCCGGCAATGGGAACCCAGGAGGGCCCACCGGCCGTCTCTTCGCTCGCCTGATCAATCGTCAGGCGGTGGCGGCGTGACGAGTGGGTTCTAAATGTCAGCCGGCACAACCGGCATTCAGCCGATCGTGATCGCTGCCACTTCGTACTCTTCCACGGAGGGAACAGCGAACCGCAAGACCTGGTTGTCAAACTCAAAGGAAGGACTCTCACCCGCGTGGAGAAGTTCAACCGACTTCACCCTGATGCCCAGGGGAAGTTTCATCGTCAGCTTCTGCGGGCCCACTGGCTCGACTGACTGCAGCCAGCCATGCTGGGCGCTCGCATTGGTGTAGTTGAGCAGGTGAACGGCGTAGCCCGGAGATGTCTCCCAACAGAACATCTCGATCAACCCGGCGCCCTCGAGCTGGACAACACGCTCCTCGTGGCTGACCCAGCGGATCGTGTTGTCGAGCAGTTGCAGAAGATCGCCGTGTCCGGTAAGCCAGTAGGTGCGCTCGATGTCTCCGGCAATCCATGCCGTGCGGCTGGCTCCGGACTCTTGCAGAACCACAGCCGGTTCATTGGTGTGCGGATGCTCCGGGTAGGCAAGTTCCGGAGGATAGCGCACGAAGCCGGGAACGACCGTGAGCAACGGGCTGGCAACGGGCTTGAGGGGCACACGATTCTGAGCGCCGGCAATCCAGTCGGTATCGGAAAAACCTCGCAGGAGGTCGTGCTGCTGGCCTGAGTTCGAGGGTTCGATGCGCGCCGAATAGGCATTGCCGTTGGTACCGATGGCATCGCCGGCCTTGCTTACACCCATCAGATCTCTAAGGCCGAAATCAGCGCGGGCACTGAGGTTCTCATCATAAAGGCTGGTTTCAAAGCTGGCCATCAGTGATCCGCCCTGATGCACGTACTCCCGGAGGCGCTGACATTGACTGTCGCTGAGCATGGCGACATTGGGCAGCAGAAGGGCGCGATATTTGGCCAGGCGCTCGGGTTCAAGGCGGTCTTCGTGGACAAAGTCGAAGGCGAAGCGGCCCTTTAGCAGCGCGTCGTAAATGCCCTGCGTCGTTTCATGCATGTACGTGCGGGAGCGGGCCGAAGCTGGTCCCGGGTAAAGAAGCTGGGTGCTCTGTCCAATCACTACTCCGATGTTTGCCATCGACCGGCGGGTCGTTAGATGGGCGTCATGCTGCGCAGTCCAACGGAAATAGTCCCTACCGACCTGCTGCCAGCGGCGGTCTTCGCCGAATCCGTTCTCCGCACCGACAAAGTGAAAGTACGGCACCATGCCGCTGGCCAGCGTCTCGGAGAGCCACATCCTCGCTTCGGCCGCGCTCTTTGAAACGTTGCGCCAGCCGGGGTTGCCGGTCGAGTAAGCGGCTGTGACGTTGGCGGCAACTTTGCCATCAAGGACCGCATTGCAAACCCGGCCCTGCAGGCTGCATCCCCAGATGGCTGCGTCATCGTAGGTTCGACCCTGATTGTCCGCCTGGAACCATTGGGCAACTTCGCCAAGCCGATCAAGATTCGGTCCGCCACGGACGTTGCCTCCGGAGTTGGCAAAGAAGAAACTGTCGTGCTTTTTCTCCTTGGCAATCGCGTCGTACTTCTGCCACAACTCGACAACGCGGTCGGTGAACACATGCCAATAGGCCGGTGTGCCGGACGGGGGCAGCTTGCTGCAGGCCGAGCAGTAGCAGACCGGCAGACTGCCCAGCGGAGGCCAGCCATTGGTATAGAAGCAATCGACATCATAGAGCGAGTTCACCTCGCGCATGATGGCCGGCACATAGTCGTCCATGTAGGCGGAGAACATGCACGTCTGAAACAGGCGAGGGTCTTCGCCGCTGTGAACGACCGATCCATCCTGGCGCCGCATAGCCCACTCCGGATGCGCTTGGAGCGCATCGGCCCAGTTAAGATCAGGGCTCATGCGCGCCACCACGCGCATTCCGCGCTTCTTCGCCGCCCCCACGCATTCGCCGAAGAGGTCGCGTTCGCGCAGGAATCTTCCGTGGCGGTGAAACTTCACCTTGGAGGGATAGAAGGCCAGAATCCCGGTAACGCTGACAAAAACAATGTCTACCTGGGCTGAGTGCCAGTAGTCAGCCCACTCGTCGACGTTCATGACCTCCGCGTCGTACTCGGTCAGGTTGGTCTGGCCTATGCGTCGAATCCTCCGCTCCCAGGGCAGGGCAGAGGGGTCGATGGGAGCTAAACGCTGTGGGAGCGAGACCAGCTCCGCTCCTGAGCCATCTATATCCCCTGCGGGGGGCGTTTCGAGCGATGAGCCATCGAGCCCCTTCAGCGCCGAACTCAGCGGCACGACTCCGACTCCTGCCCGGAGGCTGGTCTTAAGAAAGTTGCGCCGGTTCAGCATGGCCTGTTCTCCCAAGATGATTCTAGAGAAGTCTACTTGACGCCAGTCCGCCCACCAGTCTGCCCTTCGACTCCAACCGTGATTTGGCCCGTCAACATTCGCGGAGAAATTTTAGACCATACATTGGGTTTCAAGGACTCGTCTGCTGGGGCGAACCGAGCCCGATTCCCCGATTGCCAGGTGCACGGGCTCCAGATCCCCTAAGCAGGGAACGGTCATTCGGCTCGGAGCGCTACAACAGGATCGACCGTGGCGGCACGGCGTGCCGGAAGATAGCTGGCAAGCGCCGCAGCAGCGGCCAGGACGAGCGGAACAACGATAAAGGTGATCGGATCAAGCGGGCTGACACCGAACAGGAGTGCCTTCATAAGCTGCATCAGCGCGGCGGCTGCGATCAGCCCCAACACGACGCCCATTCCGGTGAGCCTAAGCGCGGAGTGAACGAACATCCTTTCGAGCATACTTTTCTCGGCTCCCAGAGCCAGCCGGATGCCGATCTCGCGCGTGCGCTCGGCTACCGAGTACGAAATAACTCCATAGATGCCGATGAGGCTCAGAGCAAGCGCCATCGTGCCGGCGATGGCCAGCATGACCAGCGTGAACGAGGTCCGCGCCATCGACCGGCCGTAAAGAGACTGCATCGTGCTGACCGAGGCCAATGGCAGGTTTCCGTTGACGGACCAGACGGCCTTCTGCATCTGATAGAGCAAGCTTGTTGTGCCGGTCCGGTTGCTGTGCAAAACAAATGCCACCAGCCTGAGACCGTCTACCACGGGTGGAGTTTGGTAACGATCGTAGAACATTGCCGGCCAATAGATGGTGGCCGGCGACTTTTCATCCACGCCGTGGGCGTGCACATCCTCCACAACTCCAATGACCAGTTGCCAGGGAGAGGAGGAGTATTTGCGGACCCGCTTGCCGATGGCCGCCGAAGCCGAACCCCACGACTCTCGCGCGAAGTTCTCCGACACGATGACCATTGGGCGCACATTGTTCAGGTCGTCCCAGGTGAAGTCGCGGCCGGCGACCAGGTTTGTGCCCAGTGATTGAAAGTATCCGGGAGAGATGTAGTTGAAGAGTCGGAGGGGCGGCTCTCCGCCCGGATAGCTCTTGCCTTCAACAGCAAGTACATCCCAGTTCGGATCAAATCCGTACATGGGGGGTGCAGCAGCAAAGCCGACGGAGGAGACGCCTGGGATGGCTCCGAGTTGCTTGGCGATGTCATTCTGCATGCGCGAGACCGTGTGCAGATCGGGGGCAAGAGACTCTGGAATCCATATATTCATGGTCTGCACATGCGTGGCATCCTTGAAGCCCGGTTCCACGTTCCTGAGGGCGGAGAAGGTACGGATCATGAGCAGGGCGCTCACCATCAGAACCAGCGCCATCGCTACCTGCGCGATGACCAGCGCACTACGGGAGCGCTGTTGCGCGCCGCTCGCGCTCGCGGTGCGGTTTGCGCCGCGCATCATGATTGAGGATTGGGAACAGGCTTGAGCTCTCGCGTACTTCCAGGCGGGAATGGAGCCGAACAGCAGGCTGGAGAGAATCGAAAGAGCGAAAGTGAACAGGAACGAGCCCCAGTCCAGAGAGACTTCGCTCAGGCGCGGCAGATCGGTGGGACCAATAGCCACCAGAAGCCGCAGCCCGGCTTCGGCTACGCCAATCGAAAGCGCGCCGCCGACGAGGCCGAGCAGGACACTTTCGATGAGCAGTTCAGCGGCGATGCGCGCACGGCCCGCGCCGAGCGCGGCGCGAATGGAAAGCTCCTGATGGCGCGACTCGGCACGGACCAGAAGCAGGTTGGCCACGTTGGTGCAGGCAATCAGCATGACCAGTCCGACAGTGGCCATGACCGTCCATAGCATGTTGCTCACGTTGCCGATCACCTGCTGCTTGAGCAAACGGAAGTTGGGCGTGATTCTCCACGTTTCGTAGTAATGCGGATTGGTGCCACGGCCATTCGACCAGGAGTCCATCCATACGGGAAGCAGGTGCGCAATATCTCCGTTTGCCTGGGCCAGCGAGACGCCCGGCTTCAGGCGTGCGATTCCGGCAAAGCCGAATCCAGCCAGCGTCTGTTGAGCCGGATCGAACGCGGCAGGGATCAACAGATCGAAGTCCTCGTCGACCAGGCGAAATCCGCGCGGCATGACGCCGACGATGGTGCGTGTTTGCGCGTCTACCTGGATGCTGCGGCCGATGACCCTGCTGTCAGAGCCAAACCGGCGCTGCCAGTAGCCATAGCTGACGATCGCCGTTTTTGCGCCGTGCGGATCCTGGTCCGAGGCCAGAAACCAACGGCCCAATGCGGGCGGCACGTTGAGCGCTTCGAGCACGCCGTCGCTGACCAAAGCGGCGTTGACCCGTTCCGGCTCCGAGATTCCCGTCACATTGGCGTAGCGCGAGGCCCACACACCCATGGACTGGAAGCTGGTGCTGTGCCGGGAGAAGGTGAGGTACATCGAGGAGGAAAGCTCAAGGCCGTTATTGAAATTTGCCAGCCCGCCGGCGCCCGGAGCGTTGAGCCACAAGGCAACCAATTGTTCGGAGCGAGGGTAGGGCAGCGGTTTCAGAAGCACACTGTTGAGCACGCTGAAGACCGCCGTGTTCGCGCCAATGCCAATGGCCAGCGTGAGAAGAACGGTTGCGGAAAATCCCGGGGATTTTCGCAGCCGCCGGGAGGCGAACTTCAGATCGGCCACGAGTGCTTCGAGCAGCGGCCATTGCCACACCTCACGGCTGCGCTGCGCAATCAGGGCCGCATTGCCGAACTCCCGGCGCGCCGTCTGTCGAGCTTGCGCGCGGGTGAGCCCGTCGGCCATCAACTCCTCGATGCGCTCCTCAATGTGTTCTTCAATCGAGACAGAGATATCGTCATAACGGCGGCCGCGGGAAATGAGCCGGGAGAGCAGTCGCATGATCGACCTCCTATGTTCTGGCAACGGCGAGTACACGGGTGATCCCAGAGAACATTCTCTCGAAGCTGATCACTTCCTCGTCCAGATGCCGGATACCCGTATCGGTGAGCCGGTAAATCCGCGTTGGGCGGCCTTTCGCCGAAGTTCCGGCCTCCGCTTCGAGCCAGCCTTCCTTGAGCATTCTTTGGAGCGCCGGATAGAGAGAACCTTCTTCGACCTGCAACAGATTCTCTGAAACCTGCTTGATGTGTTTCACAAGCGCATAGCCATGCATCGGTTTCAAACGCAGCGACTGCAGGATCATGATTTCGAGAGCGCCGGGGAAAAGATCGCGGTGTTCCGGGTTCTTAGCCATAGAAGCATCATACACCAAAATACCTATACTTAAAATAGGTATTTTAGCCATTGGCGTGGGTGCAAGGAAAGTCCCTTTCCTTTCGACATCAAGCCGCAGGGAAGCCGATCCTGGGAGTCAACTGGTTGAGCGAGCCGGTTGGGAAAGGCCAATCTGTCCGGCAGAGAACGGGAGCGACCTTTCTGGCTCCTGTGCTCATCGCCGCCGATCAGCATGGCAGATAACTGCCATTGTGCATCGATGAGTTTTCGTCTATATCTGGATCAACCCCCCAAGTACGCGCAGGGTCAACTCCACCGATACGCGGCCGCCCACGTCTGAGATATCACTCTTTGTCGTGTTTCCGCTTGCTAAGGGACATACTACTGGTGAGATCTCTTTGTTCGCAGCCAGCCATGTCGGTCGGGCCGCGGCCAGACCAGGCTGATCCTTCGAAGCCTTCTTCCAGCAAGAAGAACTTCAATTACGGCCATCCTTTGGCGATCGCTGCTCCGGGGGCCGGAACCTCACTGGTGCGTCTTGGCTGGTTTTTCTTCCTGTGTCTCGCTGCAGGGACATTGTCGAGCAGTCTGCTCGGTTGCAACGCGCGAGTTGTATTGAATTCGCCGGCCACGGGGAATTCGCCTTCGACACCGGCCGACCCGCCGTCGCCGAATCCTCCATCCGATCCTCCGTCCTCTCCTCCCTCGAACCCGCCTTCGAGCCCGTCTTCGAGCCCGCCCTCCAATCCTCCGGCCAGTCCTCCCACCGGTCCGCCCGCCAGTCCGTCCGGTCCGGCTCCGGAGCCCATCCTCTCCTTGCCCTCGGAGCAGGCTTCCTCGGCGGCTTCGTTTGTCGGCAGTGTAGGCGTGGTAACGCATTTGAGCTATACCGACACTCCGTATTACACCCAGTTTCCTCAAATTCTCAGTGCGCTCGAATCCCTGGGCGTTCACTCCATCCGCGATGGGTACTATCCGTGGCCGGAGTCTTCACCCATTGTGCAGGCCCATCAACAGCTGGCCGCTGCGGGAATCAAGTGCGACTACGTCGTTCCCTATGTTTTGACGACCACACCCGAGGACATTGAGCAATTTGCGCCCATGGTGCGCGACATGGATTCTCTCGAAGCGCCAAACGAGTGCGACATCTCAGGTGAATGCAATGGCACAGGCGCTGGGGCAGTGGACAACGTCGTCGCCTTTTTGCCCACGGTGTACGCTGCCGGCAAGGCATTGGGCGTGCCCGTACTGGGCCCGTCGTTCACCGAGCAGGCTTCGTACTCAGAGGCCGGCAATCTCGATAGGGAGATGACCGTCAATAATCTCCATATTTATTTCGGCGGCCGCAATCCCGGCAGCAACGGCTGGGGCGCTGAAGACGCTGAAGGCAACAGTTACAGCAGTTTTAGCTGGTGGCTCGATCAGGCCGCGATTGATGGCCCCGGCGCGCCGTCAGAGATCACCGAGACCGGCTATATCGCGCCGTCAGCGATCACCACGCCATTTACCTTGCCGGAAAGCGTTGAGGCCTCTTATACGCCGCGCACTCTGCTTCTGGGCTACATGCACGGATTTGAAAAGACCTTTCTCTACGAGTTGATCGATGAGGTCTCTTCGCCGGGCTATGGCCTGCTGAATGGCGATCTGAGTCCAAAGCCGGCCTTCACCGCTCTAAAGAATCTCCTCTCAACGCTTTCTGATACTGGCGCTGCATTCACTCCTGGAGCGCTGCCTTACGTGATCTCCGGCGGAGATTCCAATCTGAACCATCTGCTGCTGGAAAAAAGCGACGGCTCGTACTGGCTTGTCCTGTGGCTTGAGGAGCCGAGCTGGAATCCGGTAACCGTCACGCCGATCGCGGTGACGCCGGAGAACATCGGCCTCGAATTGAACGGCGCGTACGTAACGACGATGGACTACCAATTCGATTCGAGCGGTAATGTCACCGAGAAAAACCTGACGATGAATGGATACTCGGCAAGTCTCACCATCAGCGATCAAATCACGATCGTGGAGATCAATCCGACAAATCCGAACTAAGAGCTAACTTGGGCCTCGGACGGACCATCCTGAGGGGCAGAATTCGCACTCGACGGTCGATTGCTAAGACCCGTCCGCTCCAGGAACCCACCCCAAGCGACTGCCATGAGACCTGTTGAGTTCCGCCGCAAATGTCGCCTCCCCTCAGGGAGGCGACAAAGTCAATGAGCGGCCACCTCATCAAGACGGTTTTCCTGTTGCGGCATTACGGCCGGAGAGTTCAAAGCCCAGCTACCATACCGCTGGCAACCAAGTTCCCCCCTCCTTCGCCGGAGCCTACTGGGGAGATGGGTTCGTGGCCGTCTGCTTTTTCGAAGCCGTCCACGCCGCCGTGCGGCTACGAATATAGGCGCTATATTCGCTGTTGGTATTCAGCGGTGGCATGGTGTGGTGAGCTCCGCCATTTGCATCCGGAACGGGCAATTGCGAAACAAGCTCGGCGTGCACCTGTTGCAGGTGCGAAGGCTGGGTCGAGTTCGGATTCGGCTCCGTAGCGACGGGCACAACCACTCCGGAAAGAGGATCGTCTGTGCGCGGGGTGGTTAAGGTCAGCACCGTGCCCACATCGAGAGCCGCCTGATCCCGCGCGGTCAGGTTCGGCAGGTTCCACCGCGCCTCCACCGTCTTCAGAATCGATGTATGATCGAGCGGCATTGCGCCCGACGCAACCCGAAAGACGGTACCGGGCGCGATCAGCGGCGAGACCAGCACCGTCGGTACGCGCGGTCCAAACCGCGTGAAATCGAAACCATACTCTCCGGCGGAATTGTCTGGCGGCACTGCGCCGAGAGGCGGTGGAACGTGATCATAACAGCCTCCATGCTCGTCATAGGTAATGATCAGCAGAGTCTGGTTCCAGGCCGGACCGTTGCGCAAGGCATAATACACATCGTGAATCAGTTGCTCGCCCAGGGCCACATTGTAGTTCGGGTGCTGGCTATTCCCGGTAGAATCCCAGCTTGGTTCAAGGAACGAGTAGGACGACAGGGTGCCATTGGCTGCGGCCGTCTGGAAATCGGTGAATAGCCCAAAATTGCTATCCGGGGCACTTTGGGTATCCGGGAAGGTTTGCCTCGTAAGCGGTGGATCGATGTATCCGTAGATCGACCAGCTGATTTTGTTCTGGGTAAGGGACCCGAAGATTGTGGGGCACGTGTAGCTCGTGGTCTTGTCGTCCATGTGGCCCTGTGAGGTTCCGGCGCAGACGAAGGCACGATTGGGCAGGGTTTCGGTCGGAACCGAGCCGAACCATTGATCACACACCGCGAACCCCCGTGCCAGTCCCGACAGAACCGGCAGCGTGGCGGGCGTGAACATGCCCATGATGTCATTCGCCGTTGTGCCGGCAAGAATCGACCACTTCTCTTTTGCCTCCCAACCGAGCGTATAGCTATAGTCCGTGACGAATCCCTGATTGGTTGCGGTTGCGGGGACAGGAGCAGTGACCTTGCCGAACAGTTGCGAGTTTGTTGCAGAGTAACCCTCGCCCGGATCGGCACCGGGCATGTAGTAGGCATATTGATCTGCCGCCTGGATCTGGGACACAGTAACGGGGGTTCCATTGCTGTCCGGATTGGATTCACTCCCGGTGAGCCCGTCGAAGGGATCGCCGGCTGGAGACACGTTCCCGCTGTCGGCGTAGAGAAACCCGAGCATGTGGTCGAAAGACCGGTTTTCGAGCATCAAGACGACGATATGGTTGATTGACCCTAATAGCCCATTGGCCATGATTTGTACCTCCTCGCAAAGAGCGTCTCAATCTTAGAGTTTGGGTTCAGATGTCGGGTGGCGGAGCAAGTCAGTATTGAGCGAATCCATGCAGACAGGTACCTCAGCGGTCGCCTGAAGATCAGGAGTGCATTCCCGCCTGGCGTCTTTCCTCGCTCAGTGTAGATATAACATTCTTGGTCGTCCATTTGAATGAATTGCCGATGATTTTCATGCCTGACCTAAGGAAAGCCGTTGCCATGTCTTGGGGCATCGCCCGAAGAGGTCTTCAACATTCTGTGGGGAGGGGAGGGAAGCGTCGACCTCACTCATTCACCACTGAGAGAGGGAGAGCGCATTTAATACCGTTATTGCCCTTAGGAAGCGATTGTCTCGGGAGTTGAGTGGCTGGGGTGTTCGGTCTCGTCCTATCCATCAGCTCCAGTTGGGTCCGGACCGTGGGGCTTGAGAGGGAACTGCTCTCTGAGCAGATCCGCGCGGCGCTCAAATCGCTGTGTCACGAGAATGACTTCGCTCAACTTCGGACGGGTCGTCTGGGCATTTTTGTCGACCCTTTGAGCCATGCCCGATTTTCTGACTGGAGTTCCCGAGTTCCCGAGTCCGAAAGTTTCCGGGCCCCGAGTCCCCAAGCCCTGAGTCCCGGTTGACACCCCTATTCTTCTATGTGTAATCTTCGCATTGCAAGATCTTCGCGAGGAGATTGAGCGCGACATGGCAAGATCTTCAGGACTCTTATGGCCTGCTGGTCCTCAAAGCGCTTTCGCGGGCGGGTACCTTTCACGGTAGTGGAATTGTTCTGTACATCGAGAGCGTGTCCGATCCATTGCTCGGTGCGGAAAACAGCTCACTCTACCCGGCCCTCAACCGCGTGGAACAGAGTCGATCAATCAGAGTGGATCGATCAGTCCGCAATGGGCGCTTGCCGCGACGACCCGAATGAGCGAACGGTTACAGACAAACTCCGGTCGGGAAAATGGAATCAGACGACTGCAAGAAGAGCTTTGAGCAGCTCGTGAAAGGCGTACGTGCGATGCTCAGCTACGTGTGAGGGAATCCAATGTCGATCACCGGTCGCTACAGGAATCTATTCTCGCGCGCGAGCCTGGGCCGGGAGATACGGGACGAATTGCGCGCCCATCTCGACATGCGGATAGAGGACAACATAACTGCTGGGATGTCCCCAAGTGATGCTCGCCGCGATGCTCTGATTCGCTTTGGGAATTTACACGCAACCGGGGAGCGGGTGATGGCTGCCGATGCCGCACTGACGCTGGAGACCATTGGGATGGACATACGCTATGCATTTCGAAGACTCGCAAAGTCGCCCGGCTTTGCTCTTACCGCCGTTCTGACGCTCGCTTTGGGTATTGGAGCAACGACAGCGATCTTCAGCGCCGCCTATGCGCTTCTGCTGCGGTCCTTACCCTTTCAAGATGCCGATCGCATTATCGGCATCGATGAGACTCATCCGCAGGTCGTCGGCGGGGCAGAGGTCAACTTTCTCGACTATCAGGACTGGCGCAGGCTGCAGAAGAGCTTCGAGCAAGTGGCCGCATATTCGGGCTCGGACCCCGACACGATGTCGCTGGTCACAGCAGACCATGGGGAACAGGTTCATACCGTTCTTGCTTCGAGCAACCTGTTCGCGCTTCTTGGTGTTACACCCCTGATGGGCCGAACTTTCGTGGAGCAGGACGACACCCCGAACGCAAATCATGTCGTGGTGCTCAGCGCGGAGGCCTGGCATCGCTACTTCGGAGCCGATCCCGGTATTCTCCATCGCAGCATTACTCTCAACGAAGACAGCTATACGGTGATCGGCGTACTCTCTCCGGGTGGCGCATATCCCGCAAGGGGTGAGTTCTGGATGCCGCTTTCGCTGACCGACAAAGCATATAAGACCGTGCGCGTAGGGCATACACTCGATGTTCTGGGTCGGCTCAAGCCTGGCGTCGGCTTGAGGGAAGCACGAGCGGACATGCAGACGATCGCCGCGCGGTTGGCAGAGGACTATCCGGCAACGAACCGAAATATCGGTGTACTGCTCATGCCGCTGCGCGAGCAACTGGTGGGCTCCTTACGACCGGCCATCCTAACTCTCTTGGGTTCGGTTGTTCTGGTCCTGTGTATCGCTTGTGCCAATGTGGCAAACCTTCTTCTGGTGAGGGCCGCTGCACAGGTCCGCGAAGCTGCGGTAAGGCAGGCGCTCGGAGCAAGCCGCCTCCACCTTTTCACCCAGTACCTGTCCGAAACGTTGATCCTGTGTGTCCTTGGAGGTGGAATTGGGACCGGGCTCGCCGCACTCACCCTTCCGCTGCTTCGGATAGCGTTTGCTCATACGCCTGGAGCAGATCCATCGTTAGTCGAATCGATTCGGCTCAATGTCCCTGTGCTGCTGGTCACCTCCGGGGTCTGCCTGTTTACCGCCTTTCTCTTTGGGCTGTTGCCGATGATCAAGGTGCCGAACAAACTGGCCGATTCGCTGCGCCCGGGCGGCCGCGGC
>Ga0116129_1001098_pt1 | contig 15442 bp, 10 predicted proteins | sample June2015DPH_17_2_FD_89732 | JGI IMG/M metagenome (GOLD analysis project Ga0116129, IMG submission 89732) | Peatland microbial communities from SPRUCE experiment site at the Marcell Experimental Forest, Minnesota, USA - June2015DPH_17_10 | ecosystem: Environmental > Terrestrial > Soil > Wetlands...
GCAGGCGATTGTTCCAAGATTTCCGCCGAGCGCAACCACCAATCAGCAGATTATGTACATGATGGCCGACGGCACCGGAGGTTTCGTGATCGTGAACACCAACGATCTGCTGGGCGGCATGGAGAAGATCGCGAAGGAAATGAATGAATTTTACCTGATCGGCTACACGCCGCCGTCAGGCGAGGATGGCCGCGAAACGTGTCACACGATTCGGGTAAAGGTGGATCACGGCGGGGATACGGTGCGGGCGCGAAGCGGATACTGCAACACCAAGATGAAGGACGTGCTGGCCCAGACGTCGACTGAAAAATCGCTGGAGAATCGCGCGGCGGCGCCGCAGGCGGGCAATATTACAGCGACGATGCAGGCTCCGTATTTCTTCACCGGCGGGAATGTGGCGCGCGTCAATGTGGCCATCGAGATTCCGCCGTCGTCGCTGAAATTCGAAAAAGAAAAAGGGAAAATGCGGTCCACGCTCAACGTTCTGGCGATTGCGTATAAGGCCGATGGCACCGTGGGGGCGCGGTTTAGCGACGCGGTGAAGCTGGACTTCGAGAATCAGAAAGAAGTAGACGCGTTCGAAGAACACCCTTATCATTATGAGAATCAGTTCGACGTGGCATCGGGGCAATACAATCTGAAGGTCGTGTTCAGCGCGGGCGGCGAAAATTTCGGCAAACTGGAGCAACCGCTGGTGGTGGACGCCTACGACACTAAGAAGTTCAGCCTGAGCGCACTGGCGCTGAGCACCAAGTTCCGGAAAACGGCGGAAATGGATCAGGCGCTCGAAACGGCGCTGCTCGAAGATCGGACGCCCCTTGTCGCGCAGGGCTTTCAGGTGGTCCCCACGGGCTCGGCGAAGTTCAACAAAACCGACAACGCCGCCATGTATTTCGAGATCTACGAGCCGGCCCTGCTCAATGCGGAATTGCCGAAGGGATTGGCTGTTGGGCTCCAGATTCGGGTGACGGATGCCAAGGGGGCGACTAAATCCGACTCGGGCGGCTTCCGCATTCCGGTTCCCGAGAAAGGCGGCAATCCGGCGATTCCTTTTGCCGCCAAAATTCCCGTAGCGACCCTCGATCCGGGGTCTTACAAAGTAGAAGTCGTCGCGGTCGACAGTGCGAACAACAAATTCTCACGGACAGCGAATTTCGAAGTGCAATAAAGTTACGGCTGGTCGATCTTGAATCTCCAGACCGTCTGTTCGCGAAGATTCGTCAGCCACACCGATCCGAATCCCACGCGGATGGAGTCGCCGCCGGGGCCGACCCATTGTTTCACCACGGCATTTTTCTCAGGATCGATTTCGGTAATAGGGATCTGAAAGGTCGTAGCCCACACGTGACCCGCTCCGAACGCAATCTCGCCGCCGCTGCCGGGAATGCCGGCTTCGATTGAGGCAAGCAATTTATTGGTTTTCGCATCGATGCGGGAGACGCTGCCGTCGCCTTGATTCAGGGTCCAAACGGAACCGGTGCCGGCGGTTAGAAAACGTGGACCTGGGCCGACCTCGATGGTCGCGATGACCTGGTTCGTTTTCGCATCGACCTTTGTCAGGAGATTTTTTTCCGGAGTCGTGATCCACACCGCGCCATCGGAATAAATGCAGGACGCGGAGTTCGGCGTCACCGCGATCTCGGCGACCGCTTTGCCCGACACCGGATCGATACGCGAAAGGACTCCTTTTTTATCGGTCAGCATCCAGACGCTATCCAGACTGGTCGCGATCCCTCCCTCGCTATCGGCCGGACCGAAAGGCAGCGTCGCGATCACCCGATTGGTCTTGATATCGATGCGCGAAAGCGCCTTGTCTCCACAATTCGGCACCCAGATACTGCCGAAACCAGCGGCCAGCCCGGAGCACGGCTTCTTCCCCACGGTAACGATTGCTGCCACTTGATTGGTTTTAATATCGAGCCGATAAACCGCGTTCTTGGGGCTGCTGGTGACCCAAAGGGCGTCGTCCGTAAATACCTGCCAATCGGGAGCGCCTTCGACCGGAAACACCGCGTCTGGTTTGATGGCGGACATCTCGCGCTTCACACCAGGAGTCGCAACGCCCGGCTTGGGAGGACGCGGCGGCCGCTTCTTGGGAGCCTCGGAAGGGTCCTGCGCGTACAGCAACGAAAATAAAAGGATCGGAAGTATCATTTTCTTACTCAGCCAAAGTCGCCAGAATTCGCTTAGGATCGATCCGCCACAACGTTCCGTCCTGCACATTCGTCAACCACACGGAGCCCTGGCCGAACTGAATCGCACCGCCGCCCGCGCCCCAAAACTGTTGCGCGACTTTTTCGCTCGCCACATCGATGCGAGTGATCGGAAATCCGCTCAGCGTTACCCACACGGAGCCCTGTCCAAACGCGATGCCTCCCGCGCCGGCGCCGGAAACTCCGGTCTCGATGGTTTTTGTCACCTTGTTGGTCTTCGGGTCGATGCGCTCGACTTTGCCGTCCTTCAAGCACAGCACCCACAGCGACGATTCACCGATGGCCAGCGCGCTCGGATGTACGGAAACCTCAATTCGTTTTTCTACCAGGGTGGTTTCCGGATTGATCCGCAGCACGCGATTTTCGGAGGGACAAGTGACCCAGAGAGCCATTTCTCCGAACGTCAAAGTATTGCACCCGGCTGGCAGGCGCAGTTCGGAGACCACCTTATTCAGATCGGGATCGATCCGCGAGAGCGTCGCCTTGTCGTCGCTGAGAATCCATACGCTGTCGGCATTGGCGGCAATCGCGGGCGATGCGCGTCCGACGCCGGAATCGATTTTCACGGCCTCAGCGAGCTTAACTGCGGGTTTTGCCTCAGCCGCCGGTTTGGAGTCCTTGACCGCCTTCGGATCGGCCGCAATCTTCTGATCGAACCGCATCAGCGCGCGCGTCTCGCAGTTGGGAATCCACAAACTGGAGAACGCGACTGCCGCGCCGCCGCACAGCTTGCTCAGCCCCAGCACCGGATCGACCAGTTTATTGGTCTTGGCATCCAGCCGTTCCAATCCGCCGCTCTTGTTAGGGATCAGCACGGAATCCGAAAAAACGATCCACTGCGGCGCGAACGGCAATTCCGCCTCGGCCTTCACGCTGGCGAATGGAATCTGGACGCCGGGAATCTTGATCCCTTGTTTCGGCCCCGGGTCTGAATGTTTTGATTTGCTCTGTGCCGCGGACGCTGTCATCGTGAGGGCAAAACAGAGTCCGATCAGAATTCGCATGCAGTCTCCATGAACCAGTCGAGTATAGCTCAAAGAGGTATCTTTCATTGACACCGACGGCCTGGAAATGGTAGAAATGACCATTCGGCAGCGCCCGTCAAGCTTCTGAAACGCCAGCCCCTGTCCGGCATTTTTCGCCCGGGAAATTTTCGCCCGACCACAAGCCGCTCGCGACGGACTAAACTGGAAGGGGTCGGAGACCTAAAGTCCATCATGCGTCGTTCGATCGTCATTGCGTTTCTATCGCTGGCAGGGGGAATTCTGTGCGCGCAATCAGCGTCGGCGCCCGATTATTTCGAGCTAAAAATCCGGCCCCTGCTCGCCTCCAACTGCTACGCTTGCCATACCGACTCGGCCTTGGGCGGATTGCGCCTCGATAGTCGCGAGTCGATGCTGAAAGGCGGCAGCCGCGGCCCGTCTCTGGTGCCAGGCGATCCCGATAAAAGCATTCTCATCCAAGCGGTGCGTCAGACCGATCCCAAGTTGAAAATGCCCATGGGCGCCAAGCTGAAGGATTCCGAAGTCGAGGATCTGGTGGCCTGGGTGAAGGCCGGCGCGATCTGGCCCAAGTCCGCTGCTCCGCTCACCACCAGCACGAAAACCGGCGGGAAATATGTGATCCCTCCCGAACGCCGCGCGTTCTGGTCGCTGCTCCCGTTAAAGGATCCGCAACCACCTGCCGTTAGCGATTCGAAGTGGGTGAAATCTTCCATTGATCGATTCATTCTGGCGCATCTCGAAAAAGACGGTATGAAGCCGGTGCGCGCGGCCAATAAACACGACCTTCTGCGCCGCGCGACGCTCGATCTTACCGGTCTTCCTCCGACGCCGGAAGAAATCGAGGCATTCGACAAGGACGCCTCGCCCGACGCCTTCGCAAAAGTCGTGGATCGCTTGCTGGCTTCCCCGCATTATGGCGAGCGTTGGGGCAGGGAATGGCTCGATGTCGCGCGCTTCGGAGAGGACGATTACCGCAGCTTGAATCCCTTTCCGCGCGGCTATTTTCCCTATGCCAATGCCTATCTGTATCGCGACTGGGTGATCCAGGCGTTCAACGACGATCTGCCTTATGACCAGTTTGTGAAGGCGCAACTCGCGGGCGATCTTCTCGATGAGAAAGTTCGTTATAAATATTTGCCGGCGACAGGATTCCTCGGCCTTGGTCCGTGGTATTTCGATAACGGTGCTGTTGAAGTGACCCGTGCGGACGAAAGGCATGATCGCGTCGACGTAGTTAGCCGCGGCTTCCTCGGCCTTACCGTCGCCTGCGCCCGCTGCCACGATCATAAGTACGATCCCATTCCGCAGACCGATTATTATGCCTTGGCCGGCGTGTTCAAGAACACCGCTTACCATGAGTATCCGCTGGCGCCGAAAGCCGTGGTCGAAGAGCATCTGAAAATCGAAGCCGAGGTCGAGAAGAAACAGAAAGTTCTTCAGGAAATGCAGACCGCGCTGAGCGCGTCGTTGTCGGAATCGCTGGCATTTCAAACCGCCAATTATTTGGAGAGCGTCTACGAAGTGGTGGGCCAGAAGAAGGAAAAGGATGCCGTGGTCGAGGCGCGGAAGCTCGACTACGAACTCCTGGAACGCTGGATCGCGTACCTCGGCAAGACCACCGATAAATATCACGAGAAGGACGCCTGGCAGGCGTTGATGAAGAAAGCCGTCCCGGACCCTTCCAGCGAGGGCAAGGATCGAGGGGCCGACCGGAAACCGAAGGTCAACCCGGAAGTGAAGAAATTGGCCGAAGAGTTTCAGGCGAATGTCGTCAAAATCATGCTTGCTCGCAAGGAGCTGGACGACGAGAATCAGATCATTACCGCCAAGTCGCTCGAAGGGACTACCAAAAAGAAGCGCGCCAACAAGCCCAACGAATTTATTACCAACGACGATTTTTGTCCCGGCTGCGGTCTCCGTTTGAAGAACATGGCGGAGCAGGAAAGTAATTTCTGGACGGAGATTTTCCAACGCGAGCTGCGCGATTCGGATGATCCGACCGTTGACTTTGCGAACGGCGCGAAAACTCCCAAGCCCGGTGTCCTGCTGTTCCGCGGATGGGGTCTCGAAAGCCGCGTCGGACCCGAGGCGCAAGCCCGCATGGCGTCCATTAAAGCCGATATCGAGGCGGCGAAGAAGAAACTCGATCCTTCCTATCCTTATATACACGGCGTCGAGGACGTCGCCAAGCCCGTCGACCTGGAGCTCGCCTTGCGCGGCAATCCCAACAATCTGGGCGACATCGTTCCCCGCCATTTTCTGAGCGTGCTTTCAAAAGACGATCCGCAGCCCTTCAAGCAGGGAAGCGGACGCATGGAGCTGGCTGAGGATATTCTGAAGCAGCCCATCGCCATGCGCGTCATCGTCAATCGCGTCTGGAAAGGCCACTTCGGCACCGGCATCGTCGATACGCCCAGCAATTTCGGAATTGGCGGAGAGCGTCCCACCAATCCGGAGTTGCTCGATTATCTCGCTACGCAATTTGTCGCCGGAGGTATGTCGATTAAGAAATTGCATCGCATGATTATGCTGAGCGCGACCTATCAGCTCAGCGCCGATAACGATGTGGCCAATTTCGCCAAGGATGGCGGCGATCGCCTGTACTGGCGCGTGGAGCGTAAGCGTATGGACGCGGAGCAGGTTCGCGACGCCGTGCTGATGGTCGCGGGCAATCTCGATAATTCGCTCGGCGGCCCCAGCCAGGATCTGACGCCGGCCTTCACCCGCCGCACCGTCTATGGCAAGGTGAGCCGCTACAAGCTGGACGAGTATCTCCAATTGTTCGATTTTCCCAGCCCGAACATCAGCGCCGAGAAACGTTTCACCACCACCGTTCCGCTGCAACGCCTTTTCCTGATGAATAGCGATTTTATGCAGGTCGAATCGGAGGAGCTGGCAAAACGCGTTTCGACTGAGCCCGACAATCGCGCGCGAATTCGCAAAGTATACATGCTCGCCTACGGCCGTGATCCGAGTGAAGAGGAAATCAAGCTGGGCCTCGATTATCTGCACGCCGAGCCAATGCGCGAGTACGAAGAAGAAAAGAACAAGTTACCAGAAGATGGCGGCGGCCGCGGTGGTCATGCATTCACCGGCGCCGCGAAGCCCGAACCGACCGAAGCCGCGGCCGACGGTGAGGCTCAGCCCGCGCCTCCCGCGATGGGGATGGGAATGTTCGGCGGCATGGGCGGCCGCGGCAAAGGCGCTCCCGCCGCGCCCGAAGTGAAGTACGAACCAACGGCGTGGGGCCGTTACATCAAAGTGTTATTGAGTTCCAGCGAATTTGTGTTTATCAATTAGGGAAATTATGGCGCATAATCCAGGAAATCCGGCAACTCGTAGAGAAGCTCTGCGGCGCATGGGCAACGGTTTCGGCATGATGGCCTTCGCCGGCATGCTCGGCCGTTCGTTGAACGCCGGAACCGTTCTGCGTCCCGATGGCACCATGGGCGCGGCCGTTCTCGATTATCCGCAAAAGATCAAGCGTGTGATTTTCCTGTTCATGAACGGAGGCCTTTCCACCATCGATTCCTTCGATCCGAAACCGGCCCTCGAAACCTACGACGGCAAGCCCCTTCCCGGCGGAGACATCAAGACTGAGCGTAAGACCGGCGAGCTGATGAAGTCCCCCTTCAAGTTTAAAAAGTACGGCCAGTGCGGCATGGACGTCAGCGAGCTCTGGCCCCACCTGGGCGAAGTCGCCGACGACATCTGCTGGGTTCGTTCCGTTTATACCGATATTCCCAATCACGAACCCTCCTGCCTCATGATGAATACCGGAGCCAACCAGGCTGGTCGTCCATCCATGGGCGCGTGGCTCACTTATGGCCTCGGAACGGAGAATCAGAACCTCCCCGGCTACGTCGTTCTTTGTCCGACCGTGCCCACCACCGTCGGCCCGCCGCTGTGGAGCAACGGCTTCCTGCCCGCCATCAACCAGGGCCAGTTTATTTCAAACCGCGTGAAGACACCCGGCGCCGATGAAGACGAGGACAGTCGGGAAATGGCGGAGCCGACCAAAGACAAGGACGGCAAGCCCAAGAAAGTCGTCGTCGAAAAAGGCTTCGATCCCAAGAAACTGGTCAGCTACGTCAACAATCCCAAATTCTCGCTGGTCGAGCAGCGCCGCGAGCTCGACCTCATCGAGAAACTCGAAAAGATGCGCGAAGTGCAAACCGGCACCGACGCTCAAGTCGAGGCCTCTATTAAATCAATGGAAATCGCCTATCGCATGCAGACCGAAGCTCCTGAAGTCTTCGACGTGCGCAAGGAATCGCAGGCCACGCTCGATATGTACGGACCCGGCGCCGTCGCCCGCGGCTGCCTGACTGCCGTGCGACTCGCCGAAAAAGGTGTTCGCATGACCCAGGTTTACTATTCGCAAGGCGACCCCTGGGACGCCCACGGCGATATTCAGGCCCACAAGATCAACGCCAAAAATTCCGATCAGGGCTTCGCAGCCGTGGTCAAGGATCTGAAGTCCCGCGGCCTCTGGAAAGATACGCTGGTCGTCTGTGGATCGGAGTTCGGCCGCACTCCTGTGCGCGAAGTCGGTGGCGCCGGAGCGGCCCTCAAGCGCGGCCGTGACCACAACCCGTTCGGCTTCACGATGTGGCTCGCCGGAGGCGCGGTCAAAGGCGGCACTATCTACGGCGCCACCGACGAGTTCGGCTTCAAAGCGATCGAGAAACCGGTCCACGTGCACGATATCCACGCGACCATTCTTTATCTGTTCGGCATCGATCACACCAAGCTGACCTATCGCTACAGCGGCCGCGATTTCCGCCTCACCGACGTTTCGGGCAACGTGCTGCACGATCTGCTGGCGTGAAATATTTTTTTCTATTCGCGCTCACATTAACCGCGCAACCGGCCCTCGAAACGGGAACACTTCCCGCCTCCTGGCTCACTGGCGGACCCAACTGCCTCGAAGTTCCCGATTGGCAGGTTCATCAATACAACCCGTCGTTCTTCATTCTCCGCGAATCCGGCTGCATCAACTACGAGAAGCCTTTTCTCTATCTGATTTTCGGCAAGGACCGCGCCCTTTTGGTCGATACCGGAGCCGGCCCCGTCGACACCGCCTCCTTCGTCGAAAAGCTCATCGCGAAGCGCCAGAAACTCCCTCTGCTGGTCGTCCATACGCACGCCCATGGGGATCACGTCGCGGGTGATAAAGGTTTCGCCGGCCTCCCCGATGTCACTCTCATCCCCGCCGCCGTCGACGCCGAACAAAAAGCCTTCAACATCGTCGACCAGCAAGGCTCCATCGACCTCGGCGACCGCATCATCGATGTCATCGCCATCCCCGGCCATCAAGCGGCCCACGTCGCCTATTACGATCGCAAAACCGGCATCCTGCTCACCGGCGATCATCTCTATCCGGGCCGCCTCTACATCGCCGATTTCCCCGCCTACGTCGCCAGCACCCAGCGCCTAGTCGACTTCACTGTCACTCGCCCCGTCGCCCACATTCTCGGCAACCACATCGAGCAATCGACAACGCCCTTCGTCGACTATCGCACCGGCACCACTTACCAACCCAACGAACATAGTCTGGAATTAGGCCGCGCGAATCTGCTCGAACTCATGTCAGTGCTAGAATCCCTCCATGGCAAGCCCGCCCGAGTTTTCCTGCGCGACCTGACCATCTATCCAGTCGAACCCCGCAAATAGCGCCTCCAGCCCCCAAACTCCGTAATCTCCCTCGCCCCTTCGATCCCGTAATTCTCGCAAATAAAGCCCTTCACCACGTCCCCATTTTCGAGCGTCACATTGCCGATCCCCACCGGCGCAGGCACCGCCGCCACGAACCCTCCGAACCGATCCTCCGGCACCGCCCACACCTCGACCTCGATCCCTGCACCGGCGAACTTCACGTCTCGCACCAGCCCAGGCTTCGCCGGAACCGTTCCCTCCAGCGCATAAAGTCGATACCCCGGAGCCGTCTTCGAAGTCTTGACCAACCGCGCGCGGCGCTCCGTCAACTGCCAGTTCAGCGGCTGCCCGCTCAAGTGCGCCCCCACCACCGCGACCGAAACGCATCCCGGCGCGGAAATCTTGATCGACTCTCCACTCTGAAACCAATCCCCCAGCGCCAACAGAGCCTCATCCGAAAATGCCGGCCCAATCAACGAAATCCCAAACGGCAGCCCATTCGTGCGAAATCCCGCCGGCACCGCCACAGCCGCCAGATCCAGCAGGTTTACGAAATTCGTGTAATATCCCAGATTCGTATTCAGCTTGACCAGCTCCGCCGCCACCTCTTCATGCGTATAAATTGTCCCAGTCGTCGGCAGCATCATCACGTCGATCTTCCGCCACTCCGCCTCCGATGCGCGCCGCAGTTCCCGCAATTTGTAATCCGCCTCAAACGCATCTACCGCGCTAAATCGCCGCGCGCCTAAAATGATTTCCCGCACCACGGGATTCATCTCATCCGCATGTGCCTCCGCAAACTCTCGAATCGCCGCCAACCGCTCCGCCACCCACGGCCCCGCATACAACAACCCCGCCGCCTCCCGAAAAATCGAGTAGTCAATCTCGACTCTTTCTCCTCCCATTCCCTCCAGCCGCTCGACAGCCTTCGAGTAAAGCCCCTCCGCTTCGCCATCTCCAAAAAATTCGAGCTGTTCCTTCGCCGGCACTCCGAAGCGGAACGCTCCGTCCAGCCACGGCGCCGCATTCTGCCCGGCTCCGATCACCCGTGAAAAAGAATCGCCCTCATCGAACCCTCGCGCAATACTCCAAATCCGTCGAGCCATCTCGCAATCCCGCGCAAAAATCGAAACGCAATCGAGCGACCGGCAAGCCGGCACCACTCCCGCGGTCGACAACAGCCCGCGCGTCGGCTTCAGCCCCACAATCCCGTTGAACGCCGCCGGCACTCGTCCCGACCCCGCTGTATCCGTGCCGAGAGAAAAATCCACCACCCCCTGCGCCACCGCCACCGCCGATCCCGCGCTCGACCCCCCTGAAATATATCGCTGGTCAAACACGCTGGAGCACGCACCATAAGGCGACCGAGTCCCCACCAGCCCCGTCGCGAACTGATCCAGATTCGTTTTGCCGATCGGAATCGCGCCCGCCTTCATCAACCTCTCCACGACCGTCGCGCTCTTCGCCGGTGAGTACGCATACGCCGGACACCCCGCCGTAGTCCGCAGCCCGGCCAGATCGATATTATCTTTCACCGCGAACGTCAGCCCAGCCAGAGGCCCATCCGCTTCCTTTGCTCTTGCCGCTGAAACCTTGCGCGGCGCTAAAGAAATCCACACCGGCCCCAGCGGGCCGCCCTCGATCAGATCGTAAATGTCGTCGATGTTCATAGCCCCCGCCAAACCCGTCAGCCCAACTGTTATACAGCCGCCAATTCCGCGGCTCCTCTTTTCGGTGAGTGTGCACCTACCCCACTCTGATGTATGTCACCGTATGGTGAGTCAGCATCCTGCCGTTGCCATCCACACACTCGGCGACTCCGTAGATCAACTGGCGGCCGAATTTCAGCACCTTGGCCGTGCAGCGGAACCTCTCTCTTTTGGCGCTGCCCAGGAAGTTGGTCTTCATTTCCGCCGTCACCGACGTATCGTCCATGCCCAGCCTGGTCTTGATCGCCAGCCACATCGCGACATCCGCGGCCGTCATATATACCTGGCCGCTGACAATCCCTCCCGGGCGCTCAAACGTCTGTTGAAACGGCACATCGATGCTGCATTCACCTTCTGCAATCTGGTGCAGGACGAAGCCGAAATTCCTCGTGAAGGCGACGTCATTCAGCAACTGCTGGAGATCCTCTACCTTGCATGCGAGGCTCATTTTGAGAGTTTATCGCGAACGCCCCACTATTATTCATGAGACTTCTGCTGTTCCCGATGGTCATCGCCACGCTTCACAGCCAAGCCCTCTCTGTAAAGGACGACGCAAATGACGACACGGGGGCGTTGCAAAGCGCCCTCGATGCCGCCTGCGATGTGCACAGGTTCCACTTGCCGGCCGGCACGTATCACGTCAGTTCGCCCTTGCACACCAGTTGCTCGATGTCGATTGAGGGCGACGGGCCGGCGCTCAGCATCATCGTTCAGACCGTCCACGGAACCTTGAATCATGGCATCAGTACCAACGATGCGCTGACCCTTCAGGACCTCAGTATCAACACCACCCCGCTCACCGCTAATAAAGGCATGGTCGCGGTGTTCCGCAGCGATCTCATCCCCGGCGCCGGACAGACCTTCACGTTCCTGCGTTTCAATAGTAGCGGGTTCAACTTTGGCATCGATATCGCCGCCAGCGCGGACACTCTGGGAACGGTGCTAGTGAAGGACTGCGACATCTCGGTCAGTACGGAGGTGAACGCGGTCGCGAATCCCGTGAACGTGCGCAACGCCGATAGTCTTACTGTCGAAGACAGCACTCTTACCGGCGACGGCAACAACGACCACGCCATTTATCTGATCGGAGTTCGCAGGGTTCTGATCCAGCATAACCTTATACAGAATCACGGCAATTCGGCCGTCAAGCTACTGACCGGAGGCTTCCATGCGCCCGTCTGCCCTCTGTTGAATAACGATTATTCGTCGTGGGTCGTGCTGAACAATACCATCACGAATTCAAAACTGGCGCTGGCCGCATATACTTACTGCGACGTGAAGCTGCCGTCACTCGTCATCGCCGATAATCACATCTCGAACATCCCCAATACCTATCAGGGAGACGCGGCGGCGATGTACATTCAAGCCAACTGCCAATCCGTAATGGACCAAGTAACAATGAGCGGAAATGTGTTCACCGATATTGGGCTGAGCGGAGTTTTTCTGCTGTCGAGCGTGCAAGGCGGCCCACCCTGTCCGGAGCCCGCCGCGCGCGGAACCATCAATTCCTTCACCAGCACCGGCGACCATTACACCAATTTTTCCCTCTCCTATCCCGGCGCCTATTCCGCCATTAGCGCCAGCGGCCCAAACCTGCTCCACGCGTCCGTTTCGCAACTGACCACCGACGGCAGCGGCCATGGCGCGCAGAATCTGGGCGCCTTCGCCCACGTCGCGTCCGACAAAAAGAATTGACTTGTTCGCCTGCCATCGACTCCTGATATACTCGCCGGATAGGAGCAAAATGCGAATTCTGCCACTCTTACTCGCATTAGGCGGGGTCGTCTCCGCCCAGAATAAGGTTGCCCCCATTCCCGCGGATCCACATGAAGTAGTCACAGGCATGGCGCAAGTGATGTCCACTCCCGCCGATCGCACCAATGCCATGTCGCTGCTGGAACGGGCCAAACAAAATAGCGATATGCATATGCCCGGGGCGCCTCCGTTCGCGCTCAAAATAGCGTTCAATACTCAGCGGGGCATGGGCGAGATCACGGAGACCTGGCTCAGTGGCAGAAACTGGCGCTATGAGCAGAACCTCGGCGCTTACTCCGAAGTGCGAATCTCCGGTGGCCAAGGGCAAACCTTCATGAAGAGGACGGAGATCGCGCCGATGCCCGTGCAAATGGTCCGCGCCGCGATGTTCTGGCCCGTCGGCGGCAATCCTTCAACGGCGACGATCCGGTCGGCGGCGGCCGAATGGAACGGCAAGCCGGTCACCGCGATCCTGATCTCCGGCAATACCGATTCGATTTATCCCGGACGCCATTGGGTGGAGACCGAATACGTGGTCGATAACACCAGCGGGCTGCTCCAGATCTTCTCGCGCGCCCCCGGAACTTTTGCCGTTTACAGTTACGATAAAGGGCTTCAATTTCATGGCCGGCAAATGCCGGATCGCATTACGTTTTTTGTGGCCGGTGTGCAAGTCGTGGATGCGCAATTGGTAAGCATCGCGGACTCTGGAACCGTCGATGCGAAATTATTCCGTCCGGCCTCTGAAATGACCCTCGTCCCGATGGGCGGGGGAAATCAGCGTTTCCCGTTGTATACTCACGATCCGACGAATTCGGGAATGCTGAAGCAGGTGATCGTTCATGCGCTGATCGACGGCGAAGGCAACGCGATCGATACCCAGTTTTCAGCCGCCGCCGATCCCACTTTGATCGACACCGCCATCGACCTGGTGAAGAAAACCAAATTCCCCGTCGCCACCCCGCAGATGGATGCTTACATCAATGTAAGGTTCGTGCCGTAACCGGCCGCTATCCTCCATTACCTGGATAGATCACCGGCAGCACGATCGCCGATGGATGGTCTTTATCGAAGAAGATCGTATTCGTCGCCACCCGAGGCTTCATCACCGGCTTGATCCCGAACGGTTCGCCGGTATTCGGATTGATTTCATATTTGGTCGAGCCCGTCGACGCCACGTGTACCGCGATCTTGTGGCCCGGCTCGAACGTAATTGCTGTCTCCCATAAATCGAGCGTCAGCTTCTCCGCCACATTCGGCGTCATCATCTTCACATCGTCCGGCATCCGTCCGAAACGATACCGCGCGCGGATCGGCGCGTCGAGCACGATCGCCTCATACCCGTCTGGATAAACGTCCACCAGCTTCACATTGAAGTCCGTGTCGAGCCCATCGGTGGACGCGTAGAGGTCCATACTGACGTGGCCGGCAATCGCTACGCTCCTGGTCAGTACCGGCGATTCAAAGCGCAGATAGTCGGGCCGTTTTTCGATCGCTCGCTGGTCCATGGGTCCGGCCGCTTGGGTCAGGTTGGCTCCGCCGACGCTTTTTACCGGATGTTCAGGATCGTCGCGATAGCTCTGCTTCGCCTCGGCAATGACAGGAGGCTTGGTCGTCAACGAAAACTCCTGCGCAAGATAGTAGCGAGTCTCGCGGCTCGCTGGAGGCCAGCCCGCCGCCCGGATCACGCGGCTCAGATCCGAGGGATGCCCTTTGCGCCCCGAAGCCATCATGAAATAAGTTACCGGAGGCTCGTCCATAATGCCGTTGTCGATGCCCTTCAGCCAGTAATCCCACCACCGCATTTCATCGTTGGCTCCGCGCAGGTCCTTCGTTTGCGGATATTCGATATCGCCCGATAATCCGCCGTGGCCCGCGGGACCGATGGTCAGCTTCTGATTGCCCAGCGCGCCCTTCGCTCCGTGATATTGCAAATATTGGAAGTATCGATTGCCGTCGTTGAAAATATCGTACCAACCGGCGTTATGCCAGATCGGAATGTGAATGTATTTCTGATTGGTCAGTACCGAATTCCTGGCGTAGTTCTCGCTATCGGGCGCATTGGCGCTGATCGAAGCGAGCGTGGCTTCATCGGCCCCTTGCCGCCGCGTCCATCCGACAGTGTCCGCATCTTTTAGCACGCCGCCGGGATAAGTGTTCAGAAGCTGTTCATAAGGAGCCAGGCTGACATACGCCGCAATCAAGTGCGGAGCCCCCGACATCGCGGCCATGTTCGAAGTGATGCCCAGCGCCGACGTTCCCATGATGCCGATTTTCCCGTTTGACCACGGCTGTTTCGCGATCCACTCGATCGTGTCGTAGCCGTCTTCGATATCGGTCGCGAACGCCCGGTAGACGCCCTTCGAGTGTCCCTTTCCGCGCGTATCCTGATCGACGTAGGCATAGCCGGCCTCGACGTATTTCTGCGCCGCCAGAGGCTCCCGTGCGTTGTCTTTTATATAAGGAGTGCGCAGCAGAACGGTCGGGAACGGACCCGGCCCGGCCGGAAGATAAACATTCTCCGCCAGCACAACAGTGTCGCGCATCGGAGTGAACATCTCCACGAATTTCGGCGCCTTTTCCAGGCGTTCTTTCATTTCGGGAGTCATTTCCCCACCGCGTCCGGCGGGTGTTTGCGCGAAGCCAAGAGTGGCCGCCGCCGCGAAAGTGAGCGTAAATAAAGATTGCCGTGTCAACAAAGACCTCCAGTTGAAGCCGCGCTTTCGAGGCGGCTCAGAGCGATCTTTCGATTGTAATGGATTCTCCAGCGCTATTCCGACCGCAGAGTCTCTACCGGATCGATTCGTACCGCCTGGATCATTGCCGGCAGCGCGGCTAAAAACGCCGCGGCGAATAACGTGATCCCCGGCATCGCCAGCATCCCGATATCCGTTGCTTTCACCTGATAAAACAGCGTTTCGACATATCGAACCGACCCCATCCCCAGCGCCAGTCCCGCCGCCGCGCCCACCACCACCATGGTGAAAATCTCCATCGTCACCAATCGCGCAATATTGCCCGCCGACGCGCCGATCGCCAGCCGAATCCCGATTTCCCGCCGCCTCTGCACTACCGAATAATCGAGCACGCCATACAACCCGAC
>Ga0116129_1001099_pt1 | contig 15431 bp, 16 predicted proteins | sample June2015DPH_17_2_FD_89732 | JGI IMG/M metagenome (GOLD analysis project Ga0116129, IMG submission 89732) | Peatland microbial communities from SPRUCE experiment site at the Marcell Experimental Forest, Minnesota, USA - June2015DPH_17_10 | ecosystem: Environmental > Terrestrial > Soil > Wetlands...
AAAGCGCCGAAACGGCCTCCCAAATCCAACCGCTCGTTTGCAGAGACTAAGCGCCGGCAGCATGCGCCGCCAATTCGGGGCCGTTCGCCACTCGCCGGGAAATCTCTCTGAACGCGGGAATGCGTGGTGGAGGACTCGGATTCGGTCCGAACGAACATATATGGCCATGGTCGTTGTGTGTTTGGAGTTGCGACATGTCCTTTCGCCCAAGGGACCTCGCCGACCGCATGGCAGGCCGTGGCCAGCCCGACGGTTATGTCCGGGAGACGTTCTCGCTTCCACGGGAACAGGCGCGCGCCAAGGCAAAGGCCTTCCTGACGTCGTATCCGAAGGCGGCCTACATGAGCGAGGTCGAGCGGTGGCGCGAACTGCCGGACGGCGCCATCGAATTCACCATGCGCCGGCTGAGAACCGCTGACTGATGGCCGCCGAAGACGAAAAGCTGGAGATCGTTCCCGATCGGGCCGTCGAAGTCCGCGAGACGAGCACGCTGTTTCGCTTGGCGCCAGCTGCGGACAACGACCTTGGCCGGTCCAGCCGCCAAATCGCCATCGTCGCAGCGGACACCGAGGAGGAGGCTCGGCAGATCGCATCCGTGCACGACGCCTTCGGACGTGATTGGCGGGATCCGCGCTTCGCGGTCTGCGATGCCCTGGAGACGTCGGAGACGCACGTTCTCGGCGATGTCGTTGCCGATCATCCGGTGACGCAGGATCAGGGCCGGTTCGTTCTTCCGCCTGAAAACGTCTTATCGACGATCCTCAAAATCAGGAATCACGCAAAGTCAGCAAGCGACGGCGATCTCGTCGACCGGATGGCAAAGAAGCATTCGGTCTCGCCCGCGGCGGTGCAGGTCGTACTCGCGGCTCTCCGGAGCGGAGGCGGTCGGATGTCCCAGTTCAGCCACGCCGACTTCGGCGGGATGTCGCAGTGGTCGCCGGGCATGTCGATGGTCGGCGAGATGTTCAACACCCAACTCAAGTCCAAGCTGGACGCACTCTGCAGCGACCTCGCGGCCCATCTGGACACTTCGGAAACAGCCGGCGGGGCACGCGTGGGAGTGGACGTCAGTTATCGTTCACAGACCCGGACGGAGGATTGGTGGCCCGCCGGATTGGGGAGGCCCGGCGCGGTCGGCGCGCAGAACGATCTCCGCTACGCGGTCTTCCCCGAGACCCGTCGGCTTGTGATCGACGACCAAGGTACCGTCTCGGTATACGACACCGGATCGCATTGGATTTTCGGCGTCGCGCAGGCCCAAAGTGCCGATCGGACGCTGACATTCACCAGCCAGGACGGGCTGGTGAGAATTGCGGACCTTCCCAGGGTCTCCCCCTGATCAGGCTTCCCGGCACCTCGACCGTGCAGCGGCCCGACTTCGTGACCTTCAGATCTTCGATCGCGACGACGACGCCGGCTTCGGCTGCGTCAGATCCTTTTCCCAGCCGAATACGGACCTGCCGTCCAGCAGCGGCGACGCAGTACGCTCGGTTGCGACGAAAGATTCGAACGACGGTCCCTGGGCCGTGTGTTCTAGCCGGCGCGCCTGATCGTCGAGGCGTTTCAATGCCTGGACTTCTTCTTCGCGTCCGAGCTTTGCATTCCGGACGGCCGACTTCATGACGCGGATGGTCTCGTCATAGACCTTGATGGGGACCGGGTAGGGATGCCGGTCCTTGCCGCCGTGCGCCATCGAAAACCGCGCCGGATCCAGGAAGCGGTAGGGGGCGCCGTGCACGACCTCGGCCACCATTGCCAATGACCGGACCGTGCGCGCGCCGACACCCGGCGTCAGCAAGAGATCCGGAAAGTCGACGGGCCCGCGTTCGGCCGCCGCTGCGAGCGTGCCGTGCAGCCGTCGCGTGAAAACGTCGCTGGACCGGACATCGTGGTGTGCCGGCATGACGAGATGAGGGAGCATCGCTTGCGCCGGTGCCTCGCCTGAAAGGGCGGCAAGCTCCGAGACGATGCGGTCGGGCCCGAGGACCGTCAGCAACTCCAGTTGGGTGGTACGCGAGGTCTCGGCTCGCTTGTCCGTGAGATTCACAATCTCGCCCTGCGCGGGGCCGTCGATTGCGCTGTGCGGCTCGTCGACGAAGCTCTTTAAGTCCTCGGAATGCCAGTGGTAGCGTCGCGCCTGCTTCTTGTCGCCGTTCATGCCCTGCTGGACGACTGTCCACTTACCGTCGTCGGTCACGAAGAAGCCGTGGAGGTAGAGATCGAAGCCGTCCTGCACGGCGGCGCTGTCGACCTTGGCGACCAGCCGGCTCGCGCGGGTGAGTCTGGCGCCGTCGAAACCGATACGTTCGCCGAGGGCCTGCAACTCATCCGGCGTCTTCCGGGAATGCTGACCTCGGCCGCCGCAGACGTGGATGCCGAGTTCGTTCGAGAGCGGCCCCAGCCCACGCTTGAGGGCACCGATGACGCTGGTGGTGATGCCGGACGAATGCCAGTCCATGCCCATGACGGCGCCGAACGACTGGAACCAGAACGGATGAGCCAGCCGCTGCAGGAATTCGTCGCGGCCGTAGTGATGGACGATCGCCTGAGTGATGACGGCCCCGAGCGATGACATGCGGGTCGCCAGCCACGGCGGGACACGCCCGCCGTGCAGGGGTAGATCGGCGCTTCCGGTTCGTCTTGCCATTCGCTGCTGCGACTCCAATCACAGTCGAGGATAACAGAGGTGAGGACGCGCCATCAGTGTTTTGGGGACATCGTCCGGAAGGTGATCGAGTAGCGCTGCGCCTCGACGGCAGGGATGCTGTGTTCCCAGACCACCCGCGACGGCCCCGTCATCATGTAGATCGAACGTGGCCGAGCCTCTAGCGTAAAACGCTCCCACTTGGTGTAGGCAGGCCTCCGAAACCGGAACTTGCATAGGGAGCCCAGCGACAGGCCGAACACCCGGTCGAAATGCGGCTTGTCTCGGTGCCAGCCGATGCCCACGCCGACGTCGTACTCGGTGCAAAGGACCTGGCCAATTCGGGTGCCTCGGCCGCCGAAAGCTTCGACTTTCTCGATGATCGGGTCCAGCCACTCGGGAATCGGATCGGCCTCCTCGAGCCGGCGCACGGTGTAGTCGTATCGAAATCCGAATGAGGCCACGCGGCGTTTGCCTTCGTATTGGCCGAACTGAAAGGGCTGGAGCGGGAGGTTCCGAATCGCGGAAATGAGTCTCTGTTCGGTCTCAAGAGAAACAAAGTCGGCAGCATAGCGCAACCCTTCCGGTTGCGGAGCGGAGCTTTCAAACAATGCGAATTGCTCAGACACGCCTGTCGATCCTTATGATGGCAAGTCCAACACATGTAGGTTTGCGGCACGCCGGCTGAAAGTAGGGTGCATATCGCGGGAATACGGCGGGACCGCTGCCGCAGCAATGACCGGAACTTGCCTTAAGCTCAGGCGTCGACTTATCGAATCCAGACAGCGAGGTGAACCATGGTGAAACCGTTCCCATCGAAGACCCACATCGGCAACCACATGCTGCATCCTGAAACACTGATGCTGAACTATGGCTACGATCCTCAACTGTCAGAGGGCGCCGTCAAGCCACCCGTCTTCCTGACATCGACCTTCGTGTTCAGAACCGCCGAGGACGGGCAGGATTACTTCGATTTCGTGTCGGGTCGGCGCGAGCCTCCCGAGGGGATGGGCGCGGGCCTGGTGTATTCGCGCTTCAATCATCCCAACAGCGAGATCGTCGAGGACAGGCTCTCCGTTTATGAGCGCACGGACAAATGCGCGCTGTTCTCGTCCGGCATGTCGGCGATCGCAACCACGATCCTCGCCTTCGTTCGGCCGGGGGACGTCATTTTGCACTCCCAGCCGCTCTATGGCGGGACCGAAACGCTGTTCGCGAAGACGCTTGCCGGTCTGTCGATCGGCGCGGTCGGCTTTGCCGATGGCGTCGATGAAGGCGCGGTCAGCCTGGCCGCGGAAGACGCCATGCGCAAAGGACGGGTAGGGATGATTTTCATCGAAACTCCTGCAAACCCCACCAACGGCCTGGTGGACATAGCGATGGTCCGCCGTGTCGCCAAGACGATCGGCAAAGCTCAGGGGCATACGCCGATCGTCGCATGCGATAATACGCTGCTCGGCCCGGTGTTTCAGCGGCCGATCGAACACGGCGCTGATCTTTCGCTGTACTCATTGACCAAATATATCGGTGGCCATTCCGACTTGATTGCGGGCGCAGCGCTTGGCTCGAAGGCCCTCATGAAGGACGTCAGGGCGCTACGCGGAGCCATCGGTACCCAACTTGACCCCCATTCCTGCTGGATGCTCAGTCGGTCGCTCGAAACGTTGAGCATCCGTATGGAAAAAGCTGACGCAAATGCACGGATCGTGGCGGACTACCTGCGCGACCAAAACAAAGTGGCCAAGGTCCACTACCTTGCTCACCTTGGCGAGAACTCACCCGCCGGCCTTTTGTTCAAGAGGCAATGCACCGGCGCGGGCTCCACATTCGCGTTCGACATTGTCGGGGGCCAGGCTGCCGCATTCAAATTTCTCAACGCGCTGCAGATTTTCAAGCTGGCGGTGAGCCTGGGCGGCACCGAGTCACTTGCGAGCCTGCCTGCGAGCATGACGCACTCAGGCGTTCCTGCCGATGTCCGCCAAAAAATCGGAATTCTCGACTCTACGATCCGGTTGTCGATTGGGATCGAGCACCCGGACGATCTGATAGCTGACATTGAGCAAGCTTTGATCGCAGCGTAGTCGTTATCCTGGATGACCTCCGCACCCACACTTGCGAGCCGGTCGCTGCGTCCGCTATCTGAAATCCCGCGTCTTCACCTTGATGCTGTCGATGTGCAAATCAGCCACGTAGATGTTCCTCAGTTTCGGCGGCAGGCTGCGCGGATCCATGCCGAGACTGCCGTGATGGAATTCGTCGCCGCGTCCGTGCGGCAGCGGGAAACCGGCGTCCCGATCGCCGACACCGGCGAGTTGGGCGGCCTTTTCTAGGGGACGAGACCTTTTGCTGATCAGTTTGGATTCGGATAACCTGGGCTCTTCCAACGGGGCCGGACGCCACTTTCAGTTCATGTTCGGCTTCGGAAAAGGCGCTGGCTCGACTGGACTAATTCGCCCCCGTTTCGCAGCTCTCATCTTAAGTGCTTGCCGCTATGGAGCTTGCCTCTGCCACGATCGATCGTTGCCTGGTTCGCTGTCTGCTGGGGGCTTTTCCTGGTTGCCGCTCTGGTCGTGGGCGCGATGCTCGTTGCGCTTTACAAGGAGACGACAAGTCAACGCACCGAACGGGCGGCGGCAAATCTGGCGCGAGCTTGCGAGGCTGTTCTAGGCGAACTACGGGCGCCGTCGCCCGGCGGAAAAAGTTCTTCAGCTACGCCAGACTACGCGTCCTCCGTGACCAGGGCCCTCGAACCGTTTACAGGCGTAGAGGGTGGCGTCTGGAGAGCGTCCACGGGTTCGCTCGCTTATGCGTTTCCGAGTTATGAGGGCAGTGGGCAAAAGACCGACCTCCCGCAGGCCGAACAACCAACCATTCGCCAGGTCGTGGAGTCGGCGATCATCGCCCGCCGGCCTGTAGAGTGGAAACGCGATGCGCGTTCGCAGATATTGCTGATCCAGGCTTGCCCTCTGGGTGATGGGGAAGCCGGAATTGCCGCCTGGACTATGACACGTGTGGTCACCGTGGGCGGTCGGCCATTTCTGCAGGCAACCACGGGATTGGCGCTTCTGCTGATCGTACTGCTGGGGTCCGCAGCGCTGCTGGCGCGCGTGCTTTGGCGCTGGTCTCAGCGGCTTCGCACCGTCGAAGAGGCGCTCGCGACGGGCGCGGAAGACCTTCCAGTGCTACAATTGACCGGGCAGCGCGATCTCGACCGCATCGTAAAGGCCATCAACGGCGCCGGCGCCAAGGCCTCGGAATCCCGGCGCCGAACGGAGAGCTTGCTGCAGCGGGTCGCGGAAGGCGAGCGCTTGGCGGCGCTAGGGCGCGTCGCCGCCGGCGTAGCCCATGAGATACGGAACCCGATCGCCGCGATGCGGTTAAAGGCTGAGAACGCCCTCGCCAACGAGGCCGATCGGAGCAGATCGACCAACGCCTTGCAGGTTGTGGTCCATCAGGTGGGTCGAATGGACCAGTTGTTGCAAACCCTGCTTCGGTCGGTGCAGCGCTCTGAGATCAGGCGTCAACCGGTCATGGACATTCGTGAGTTTCTCGCCGCTCACGCCTCTCTGTTCCGGGAACAGGCAGGAAGACGGCCGATTTCCATGGACGTCCCGGACCGTCTTGCGCCGGTCGAATTCGACACGGCGGCGGTCGGGGGAGCCCTCGACAACCTGATCCTCAACGCAATTCAGAATTCGCATGATGGAACGCCGATCGTGCTGCGCGCGGAGATCGAGAACAGCCGGCTTCGATTGTCCGTGTCGGATTCCGGACTTGGCGTTCCCGAGAGCGTGCGAGAGCACTTGTTCGAGCCGTTCGCAACCGGCCGTCCGGACGGAACGGGGTTGGGATTGGCGATTGTTCGCGAGGTGTCGGAAGCCCACGGCGGCAGCGCACATGTTGAGCACCGCGACGACGGAACGACGTTCACCTTGGACATTCCGGTCGGACCGCCGCAATGACCTCAGTTCTCATAGCCGACGACGAGAAGAGCCTGCGTGACGGACTTTCCGAGACCGTTCGCGATTTGGGATATGAACCAGTTAGTGCCGCGTCCGGACGCGAAGCACTGGGCCTCGCTGCAACGAGGAAGCCCGCCGCCGTTCTGCTGGATTTGCGGATGCCGGACATGGACGGCTTGCAGGTCTTGACGCGCCTGCGTGCCGACCCTGATGGCGCCAATGTCCCCGTCGCCATTATTACGGCCTACGCCACGGCCGCGAACACCATTGAAGCGATGAGGCTCGGCGCCTTCGACCACCTGACCAAACCCATCGGTAGGGAAGATTTGGCCTCGTTGCTGACGCGGATGATCAGATCGCGCGCTCCGAAATGTCCAACCCACGACATGCCCGACGCGGATGGCTTTCCGGATACTCTCATCGGTTCAAGCCCAGGCATGCGCGCGGTGCAGAAAACCATCGGGCTGGTTGCCGACAGCGATGCCACGGTGCTCATCACCGGCGAAACCGGGACTGGTAAGGAAGTAGTTGCACGGACCATCCATCGTGTCGGCGCCCGTAGCAACGGCCCCTTCATGGCGCTGAACTGCGCAGCGATTCCGCCGGATCTCCTCGAAAGCGAACTGTTCGGTCACGTCAAGGGCGCCTTCACCGGTGCGATCCTGGAGCGCCAAGGGGCCTTCCGCGAAGCTAGTGGCGGAACGCTCTTTCTCGACGAGATCGGTGACATGGATATGGCGATGCAGGCCAAAATCCTGCGTGCTCTCCAGGAGCGCGTAGTGACGCCGGTCGGTGGCAAGCCGCAGAAGATCGATGTTCGTATCGTCGCGGCCACCCATCGCGATCTGGAGCAATGGGTCAAGCAGGGCCGTTTCCGAGAAGATCTATATTACCGCCTGAACGTGGTGCCAATCGAACTGCAACCGCTGCGCAAGCGCTCTGCCGACATCCTGCCGCTCGCCGAGCATTTTCTGGCAATGGCGTCATCACCGAAAAAGCAATTGTCGGAAGAAGCTTTACAGCGTCTCGCTGGACACGCCTGGCAAGGCAACGTGCGCGAACTCAGAAACGCCATGGAACGCGTCGCGGTGATGTGCCGCAGCGACATCCTGGCGGCAAGCGATTTCGATTTTCTGTCGTCTCCCACGTCGGATGCCGAAGAGAGCGGTGGTAATGATGGCCGCCTTACTTCTGCGGTCGAAAAGCTAGAGCGCCGGTTGATCGCCGAAGCGCTGACGGAATCGAAAGGCAATCGCGCCGAGGCCGCGCGCCGCCTCGGCATCCACCGGCAGCTTCTGCACGCCAAGGCCGAGAAGTACGGACTCGGAAAACGAAAAAGCCCGGATTGAGTTTCCCAATCAGCAAATTCCCGTCCGCTTTTGCGACGCGAGGCGTCGTGAAAGACGACGAATCTGGTTGTCGCCGTTTCGATAACTCTTGATTTACCAATATGATAGCGGATGGCACGCGCCTTGCGAAGTGGTTGCCACGACTGCCTGCAGTCGAACGCAAGGAGCTTTGCAATGCATTGGATCGATCCCGACCATCTGCCCGAAATCACCGGCACTGTAGACCAGTTTCTCGTCAACAAGCACGGCGAGGCCGACGGATTTCTGCTGACCGATGGCGAGGAAGTGCATGTCCCGCCGCATCTGTCGGCGCACCTGCTGCGCGACGTCCGTCCCGGCAGCCAAGTCAAGGTACGGGGCGTTAGGCCTCGCGGCGTCCGGATGGTCGCCGCCGTCGCGATCGACACGCCGAAAGGCCGCATTCTCGATGAGGGTCCTGACGCCAGAGAGGATGATGCGGCGTTCGAAAAGGCAAAACACGGCCCGATGACCGCGCAAGGTGTCGTCAAGCGATCGATCCACGGACCGAAGGGCGAAACCAGGGGGGCCGTGCTCGAGGACGGCCGGATCATCCGCCTGCCGCCGCATGAGGCCGAGAGATTTTCCGAGTTGCTGGTGAAAGGCTGCAAAATCTCCGTCGCCGGCGAAGGCGCCATCACTTCGTTCGGAACGGTCGTCGAGGCCCGCGAGATCGGAGCTTCCGCCGACACGATGAAGGCAGTCGGTCCGAAGAAGCCCAAGCTTGGCCCCGAGCACAAGGGGTCGAAGCATCACGGCAAGAAGCACGGACCCAAACACGGCGAGAAACACCCGCACGCCTGATGATCGCCGCCCAGCGATTGTGCCCCCCGCAAAAACATCGAGATCAATGAAATGATTGATACGCCCGAAATTCCACTGCGTTTTCTACAGATCGGAGATATGCACATCACCGATGCCGGTTTGCCGAACCACCTCGATTTGTGTCGCATCGTCGACGAGGTAAACGCCAATACCGGCAAACGAATCGATTTCGTCTATCTGCCCGGCGATAATGCGGACGACGGCTCTCCGGAACAATTCCGCATCGTCCATGACGAACTGTCGCGCCTGCAGGCACCGTGGCACGCTATTCCGGGCGACCACGACTTCAAGCCACGGTCGCTCGACAACTTCTATGACGGCCTTCGCGTCCGCAGACTGCCTTACGTCGTCGAGATATCTGACTGCCGCTGCATCTTTCTCGATGTCGTCTCTCGCGGCACCGGTGGTCCGGACTTCCGGCTCGGTGCGGAGCGCCTAGTCTGGCTGCGCGGCCAGCTTGACGAAGCGCGGCGCGATGGCAAGATGGCGATGGTGTTCATGCATGCCTATCCCGCCGATCTCGGCGAGGAGGCCGCCGAAATCGCCGCCATGCTCGACGAAAGCCCCGTCGCGCTGGTGAGCATGGGCCACACCCACTACAACGAAATCAGCAACGATGGCCGCACCATCTATGCCGCCACGCGCTCGACCGGCCAGATTGAGGAAGGCGATGTCGGATTCGCGTTCGCCGCACTCGACCGCGGTGCAGTTAGTTGGCGCTTCAAACCACTCAAATCGTCCTGGCCGTTTGTGATGATCACCTCTCCCGTCGACCGGCGGCTGGCGGTCGCGCCGCATTCCGGCGAGGCAAACACCTGCCGCGAAGTCCGAGCCTCGACCTGGGGCGCCATACCGATCGCGCAAGCGGAATTTAGGATCGACGATCAGCCGTGGCACCCAATGTATGGCGGCGACAGCGGCATGTTCGCCGCCGGGCTCAAGGCACCCGTTGGACCGTTCCGGCTGAGCGTTCGGGTGATCGATCAGCAGCACAATCAGGATACCGACATCGTCGATGTGGCGCCGTACTTGGCGGCAAAGGACAAACCGACGGGCAGCGACGCCGGCAGCATCGGCGCGTGGCCGGAACGGCATCTGCTCGGGACCCAGCTCGGGCCGAACCGAAACGGACGGAAATGGTGAACCGCACCGGTCGCGCGTCGGCATCGGATTTTTGACGAAGGGATTGCGAGATGCAGAATATCAGTCCGGCCTGGCTCTATCCGATCATCCTCATCGCGGGCGCGCTGCAGGCGTGGGGTCCACCCATGAACCACACCCTGCGCGTTTCGCTCGAAAATCCCTGGCTCGCGAGCCTCGTCTCGTTCCTGCCGATCGTTGCCCTTCTGGCCTGTCTCATCATGTGCCTTCCGCATCCGCTGCCGAGCGAGCGCGGGCTGGCGGAGATGCCGTGGTGGGCGCCTCTCGGAGGCCTGGTCGGTGCGTTCGCGGTCGTCGCAGGATTGCTGTTCGTCGGCACGGTCGGCGCCGGTGCGTTCGCCGGACTAACCATCACCGCGAACATCCTGATGTCGCTGGCGATCGACCGCTTCGGAATGTTCGGTATGCAAGTCCATGAACTCAGCGCGGGCCGTATCGCCGGCGCGGCGTTCATGGTCGCCGGGATAACGCTGATATCGAAATTCTAGATTTCGCGAGCAAGACGTCGAAGATGGGAGTGCAACGTGACACACGCCTCGAACAAGCCGGCATTGAAAGGCCCTTGGCCGCTGCTGTCGCTCAACTTCTTCATGGCCGATATGCAGGCGGGCATCGGTCCTTTTCTCGGCGTCTTCCTGCTGGCGCATGGCTGGCAGAGCGGGCTGATTGGAACGGTGATGACGGTCGGCGGGGTGGCCGGAATGCTGATGACCACGCCTGCAGGCGCCCTGGTCGATGGGACCCGACGCAAGAAGCTCTACGTGATCATCCCCGGGATCTGCACCGTGATCGCGTCCGGTCTGATTCTGGTCTCGCAAAACTTCTGGCTGGTGACGCTATCGCAGATCGCAACCGCGATCGCCGGCGCTGCAATCGGTCCCGCAGTGTCGGGCATCACGCTCGGCATTGTGCGTCAGGCCGGCTTCAACCGGCAGGTTGGACATAATCAGGCGCTCAATCACGCGGGCAACATGGTGGGCGCCGGTCTATCGGGCCTACTCGGCTGGCAGTTCGGCTTTACCGCCGTGTTCTGGCTCGCCGCTTTGTTCGGTGTTCTCTCCATCGCGTCTGTCCTGATGATTCCAAGTGCCGCCATTGACGACGATGAAGCCCGCGGACTCAGAAAAACCGGCGATGAGACCGGCAAGGTCGGCGGCATTGCCGTGCTTCTGGAATGCAAGCCGCTGTTGATCCTGGCCGCGGCGCTGGCCTGCTTCCATCTCGGCAATGGCGCGATGCTGCCCCTCTACGGACTTGCCGTCGTTGCCAACAAGCAGGGCGATCCCGCCGGGTTCGTCGCCACGACCATCGTCGTCGCGCAGGGCACGATGATCTTCGCGTCCCTGATCGCGATGCGGCTTGCCGACAGAAAAGGTTACTGGCTGGTGCTGCTGATTTCCTTTGTCGCCCTGCCGATCCGTGGCGTCATCGCTGCCCATGTCATGAACAAATGGGGCGTATACCCGGTGCAGATCCTCGATGGCATCGGCGCTGGACTTCAGAGCGTGGCGGTGCCGGGGCTGGTGGCGCGTATCCTGAGCGGCACCGGACGCGTCAATGTCGGACAGGGCGCCGTCATGACGGTACAGGGCCTGGGCGCATCGCTCAGCCCAGCGATCGGCGGATGGATCGCACAAGGTATCGGCTACGGCCCGATGTTCCTGATCCTCGGCAGCTTCGCCCTGGGATCCATCGCGCTGTGGCTTGGTTGCGCGTCGCTGCTCCGGCCTGCCTGCGCGCGCCCGAATGGTTCGGAGAGTGCGGCGCCTGCCGGCGCGCTGGCGGTGGGAGCGCGGTGATGGACAGCGTCAACGCGGCCACTTGGGGCATTGCCGGTCTTGCCACCTTCGGCGTGATCGCGCGGCCGTGGAACCTGCCGGAATTCATCTGGGCTATCGCGGGCGCGCTGCTGCTAGTGTTGCTGAACCTGCTGCCATGGACCGAGGCGCTGGCGGCGGCGGCGAAGGGCACGGACGTCTATCTCTTCCTGGTAGGCATGATGCTGCTGGCCGAAGTGGCACGAAAGGAAGGCCTGTTCGACTGGCTGGCGGCGCAGGCCGTTCGGTTTTCACGCGGTTCGGCCAAGCGTCTTTTTTTGATTGTCTACATCGTCGGCACGGTCGTCACGGTTCTGCTCTCGAACGATGCCACCGCGGTAGTGCTGACGCCGGCGGTTTATGCGGCGACACGCGCGGCCAAGGTCGAGCCGCTGCCGTACCTGTTCATCTGCGCCTTCATCGCCAACGCCGCGAGCTTCGTACTGCCGATTTCCAATCCCGCCAATCTCGTCGTATTCGGCAAGCAGATGCCGCCGCTGCTGGAATGGCTGCACACGTTCACATTGCCCTCAATCGCGGCGATTGCAGCAACCTATCTGGCGCTACGGCTGGCGCAGGCAGGTGATCTGGAAGCACCGGTCGCGATGGTCGAGGATATCACGCCGCTGACGATCGGCGGCACGCTCGCACTGATCGGCATCGCCTTGACCGCGGCCGTGCTGCTCGCGGCGTCGGCGTTCGGCCGCGATTTGGGATTGCCGACCTTCGTCGCCGGAGCGGCCGTCACGGTGCTTGTGCTGGCGATCGGGCGGCGGTCGCCGCTGCCAGTCCTAAAGGACGTTTCATGGTCGGTGCTGCCGCTGGTGGCGGGTCTCTTCATTCTCGTCGAAGGCTTGAACCGGACCGGTGCGCTGCCCGCGCTGGCGCGCCTTCTGAAACAGGCCGCGACGGCATCGCCACAGGTCACTTCTTGGATCACCGGCATCGCCGTGGCCCTGGGCGCGAACCTGCTGAACAATCTTCCGATGGGTTTGATCGCGGCGACCACCAGCCAAGCGGCGCAGATTCCGGCCCATGTCACCGGCGCGATCCTGATCGGCGTCGATCTCGGACCCAATCTTTCCGTGACGGGCTCGCTGGCCACCATCCTGTGGCTGATCGCCCTGCGGCGCGAGGGCGAGCATGTCGGGGCAATGCGGTTTCTCAGGCTCGGCCTACTGGTCATGCCGCCCGCGCTGCTGCTTTCGCTCCTCGCACTTTCTGCGGTGTCGTCATGAATGCAAGCAGGACCAGCCATCCAACCGTTCGCGCCCATGCGGGGCGATCAACCAGAGGAGACAACGATGACCAATGGCGACGACAATCCGAACCGAACCAGCGTGTCCCGCCGTACCACCCTTGCGCTTGCCGCTGGCGTTGCCGCTCTCGGCGTTGCGCTTGGTATGCGCTCCCATGTCTTCGCCCAGGGCAAGGGCGAAGGAAAGATGGAAGCAAAGGGCGAAGGCAAGGGCGAGGGTAAAGGCGAAGGTAAGGGGGAAGGGAAAGGCGAGGGGAAAGGAGAAGGCAAGGAGAGCCGTCGGGACGGCAAGGCCGGCCGTATCACTGTCGACGTCGACTCTGCGGGTACCACGTCCGTCGACGTCAAATGCGCGGAGGATGAACCGATGCGCGCCTGCGCCGACCTGACCAAGGAGATTGTCGACAAGATCAGGGCTCTCCCGGTGAAGCAATAATGCGTCTTGCGCGGGGTTCACTATCCCGCCTCGCTTGAGGAGGCGATTTCATGGCCTATGGCGATTTGGTTTCCCGCGTCGACTTCGACATGAAGCGTGACAGTCCATTCTCTTACGCCTGTCACGCCTGCAATCGGTGTTGCCGCAACAAGGCAATCCGTGTCAGCCCTTACGAAATCCTGCGCCTTGCCAGGTTTCTCGGCACCTCGACGACCCAATTCATCGAACGCCATACGGAAGCCGGCGGCACAGTGCTGCGGCCGAAAGAAAACGGCGACTGCGGCTTTCTCGGTGAGCGCGGCTGCAGCGTGCATCCCGACCGGCCGCTGGCCTGCCGTATCTATCCCCTGGCGCGTTGGGTATCTCCCGATGGAGAGGAGTCGTTCGGTCATCTGACTCCGCACCCTAAGACTGAAGGGGTCTACGGCCGTTCAGGAACCGTACAAGACTATCTCGATCACCAGCAACTCGCGCCTTTCTTCGAGATGAGCGAGCGCTACGGAAAATTGTATCAGCGAATGGTTGACGTGCTCGAGAAACTGGACCCTGACGAAATCGATCGACGGTCGGAGCGTCGCGCGGCGGTGGACGAACTTCCGGCGGGAACGCTGGCCTCGATGTGGGTGGACGTTGACGCGACAATTAATGGGAGGGTTTATCAAAAGAGCAGCGACGATGCCGTTGCCCACCATATCAGCGCAATCGAGATTTGGCTGGATGAGTTGGAGCCGCATTCTCCAACGGAATCACCCTCCATCCGTTCGAATGCCGATAAGGCGACGGACTGGCTCAAAAACGACCCGCAGACAACGAAATAGGGCGACCTTTTTGGTCTTGGGTGCTTTTGCTGGAACCATAACGCGCCTCACGCGATATCTACGCTGGCAGGAGTAGGGCTATGCAGGGTTTGCCTATTATTCTGGTCGTTGAGGATGACCATCTGATTCAGTCTGTTGTTGAAGAAGCCCTTACAGAGGGAGGGTTCGAGATAGCCATCGCCTCATCAGGTGAAAACGCGGTGGAATTGCTGGACGGTGCCAACGGCAGATATCGTGCGCTCATAACCGATATCAATCTTGGGCGCGACAAACTGAACGGTTGGGAGGTTGCTCGGCGCGCCAGAGAGGTCGATCCAGCATTTCCGGTCGTCTATATGAGCGGCGACAGTACGGAGGATTGGGCTTCCAAAGGCGTTCCGAACAGCATCATGTTGTCCAAGCCATTTGCACCCGCCCAACTGGTTACCGCCGTTTCTCAGCTTCTTAATAATAGCACATCGACGACATAAGGCCGGCGCGGCGAGCGGCCAAAGCGGCGTCCGCAAGTCGCTTCCGGATGCGGCCTACCAGTTGCAAGATCAAAATCGTCCGTTAGGGAACGTCGGGAAACGATCGCAATAATTGAGCGACGGCAAAGATTTTCGGCGTTGGTCGCCTTGGGCGAAACTTGATGTCCAAAGCGGGAGCCGGCTATCTGAAATCCCTCGTCTTCATCTTGATGCTGTCGATGTGCAGGTCCGGCACGTAGATGTCCCTCGGCTTCGGGACCTTAGGCGGCAGGCTGCGCGGATCAATGCCGGGACTGCCGTGGTGGAATTCGTCGCCACGCCCATGCGGCAGCGGAAAGCCGGTGTCTCGGTCGCCGACAGCCGGAGCATTTGATCATCGGTCTTGCCGAAGGTGATAAATCCAACCGCCGGCAGGCGGGAGGTGACGGCGTCCTTCATGTCCCGTGGCACAAGACACCGTCAACGCGACGCCGTGAGATTCTTCTGCCCCACGCTGTCCGGCCCGAACACGCCCGCCCGATCCGTTCCGAGACCCGTGCTACCCTGGTCGCATCGATCGCGCGGGGACGTCTCTGGCTGGAAGAATTCATGGCCGATCCGACAGCGAACGCGGAAACCATAGCAAGGCGAGAGAAGTGCAGCGTCCGCAAGGTCAACATGACGATCTCGCTTG
>Ga0116129_1001100_pt1 | contig 15425 bp, 11 predicted proteins | sample June2015DPH_17_2_FD_89732 | JGI IMG/M metagenome (GOLD analysis project Ga0116129, IMG submission 89732) | Peatland microbial communities from SPRUCE experiment site at the Marcell Experimental Forest, Minnesota, USA - June2015DPH_17_10 | ecosystem: Environmental > Terrestrial > Soil > Wetlands...
AAATTCCACGTCATGGAAGGCGCGGTAGTCCCCATCAACCTTCGCGGCCGCCTCAGGATGATGGCTGAAGTAACGGCCGGCCTCGGCGCACCCGACAGCATGCAGCAATTGCGTCGCGGTCGAAGAAGAGGTGCTTACAATGTGCAGCGGCTTGCTGCTCCAGTGCGTCGGCATCTGGCGTCCGCCGCTGGCCGGATCCGTCGCCGCGCCCACGGCCTGCAGCAGCATCTCGGTCGGCGTAACCCCCAGCGCCAGGCACAAGGCGCGGTCCCGATAATAGGGGAAGAACCAGTCATAGCCGGACCGCAGCGCCAGCGCAGCGCCTATCTGCAGCGCCTCGTGTCCGGCGCCGGAAATCTGAAAAAAGATCTTTTGCTGGAATTTGAGTAAGATTTCGCGATCATCTACCCGGCGGGAGAGGTACATGAGACGGTAAATCTGAATCAACTGCTCCGGGCTCAACCCATCTGCGGCCGCAGCCGAGTCGGGCACGCGAGTACTGGAAACTGCGACTTCCATTCCCGTCTCTCCCTATCACACATTTTCGTTCCAAACGCCAAACTGATTGTAGCAACCTGGCGCCGGATCGAACAGCGCCGGCCTCACCCTGCGGGTGCTTGACTTCGACCCCGTCGGCAGGCTCGGATTATTGGTTGGGAAACTGCTGGTTGGGAAACTGCTGGCTGGGAAACGGCGGCTGCCGGTAGGCCGGCGTCCCCCGCACCGAAGTGCTCATCTTCTCTTTGACGCTATGCGCCAGCTTCTCAATCTCCGCCAGCTTGCGCAACTCGGCATCGCTCAGGGCATCCGGGCTGGTACGGGCAATCTCCGCATTCAACTCATTGGTCAGCCGGAGCAGTTTATTGGTGTCAGAAACCAGGGACTTCTGCCGTTCGGCATTCTGCGACCGCAGCATCTTTTCAATTTCCGGAGAATTGCCGCCCGCAATGTCGTTATCGATTCCAGCTCCCGGTTGAGCGGGAGGCTGGGGAAAACCGGACCGCTGTTGGCCGATTGCGGCCATCGATTCGGCCCCCAGCCCTGCCAGCAAAACCCCGAGAGCGCACACCCCAACCCGGGCCAGCGTGCGAATGGCTCTTCGTTGCGCGGGCTCGAAAACGGCCCCCTGGCTCATCTTTTTCACGCTAGAAACCTCTCACCCTTGCGCCCCAATGCTGCAATCGAAGTACGGGCTAAGGGGGTCCGGCCCCCGGCCTCGTCTTTTCCTTCACGCTGTGGGCCAGTTTTTCGATTTCCTCTGCCTTGCGAATCACGCTCACCGACAGCGTGTCCTTGTTCGACTTATCCACTTCGGCCTTCAGTTCGGTGGCCAGCTTCACCAGCCGGGCGCTATCGGCGGCAATCTGCTCTCGGTGCTCGGCATTCGGGGTGTCCGGGTTAAGCCCCCCGGTGGGGGGCGAGGGCGTTGCCAGCCTCGTGGCGCCCGCCGCCTGAAGGACCGCTCCCGGCTCGGCATTCGGCGCCGAACCGTTGCCCGGTTGCGGGCTGGCGGTCCCGGCCTGCTGCGGCCTTAGGGCCATCGCCGCGCCCATCGCCAGAATGCACACCGGCATCATCGCCCATCTCCCGCTGCGGCGCACCCAGGTCGAGGATCCAAAGCCATCGCGTTGATTCATCGTGTCAAAAAGATTGAGGTCACGAAGGTCGAGCTCAATCCGCCTCCCAAAACGGCTGCCCTTGCGGGTTCAACTGGCCTGCTCAGCAGCAGGATGCATCGGAAGGAGTCTAGCACCTCTCCCATGGGACATTGTTGCCGGGACATTGTTGCCGGCCATTGACCATCATCTGATTTTCGCGGTCAGGCAGATCCCGAGGTCTCCCTCCGCTCAGTCTAGTCTAGGAAACAGGAGTTTGGAATGCATCCTTTTTTTTTGATTGCGGTGCGCTACGGCTTGTTTCAGGAAGGCCGCTTCCTGGGCAGGATTCTCGACGAGTGGGTGGTCGACACGCAGGAATTCCTGCACACCAAGCTGCCCCACCTCATCGTCGTCGCCCTCATCGCCTTTGTCCTCAGCCGGTTATTGCGGCTTGGCACCAAGCACATGATTCGCGTGGCCGAGCACCACGCGGCCTCGACGGGCCGCATGGCGCAGGTCAAGACGCTTTCCGGCGTCATCCGCACCACCGGTCTAGCCGCCATTGCCCTGATTGCCGGCCTGCAGTTATTGGCCGCTCTGGGCGTGAACCTTGCCCCGCTGCTGGCTTCGGCCGGGGTGGTCGGCATCGCCATCGGCCTGGCCGCGCAGAATATCGTCAAAGACATGTTGAATGGCATTCTCATCCTCCTTGAAGATCAGTTCAACGTGGGCGACACGGTGCGTCTGGCCGGCCTGAGCGGCACCGTCGAAGCCATGACCCTGCGCAAGACCACCGTGCGCGACGGCGACGGCACGCTCTACGTGATTCCCAATTCGCAGATCACCACCGTGGCCAACCAGAGCGTGGGCTTTTCGGTCGCCACGATCAACGTGAGCGTGGATTTTTCCGCCAATCCGGACGAGGTGGCCGGTCTTCTCAAAAGCATCGCCCTCGAGATCCGCAACAGCGACGACTTCCGCCAGGTTTTCGTCGAAGACCCGCAGGTTCTCGGCGTGGATTCGGTAAAGGGTTCGGAGATGATCTTCCCGGTGGTCTTCAAAACCCTGGCCACCAAGCAATATGGGCCCACGCGCGAGTTCCGCCGCCGGGTCCGGCTCGCGCTCGAACAGCATCATCTGCTCCCCGGCGATCCCAATCGCGTGTTCCGCGCCTTTCTGGCGGCCGAAGAAGACGGCCCAAAGCCGTCTCCGTTGGCTCACGAAGCTGCCGAGGCGCCCGATCCAACCACGCTCAAGCCGCATGACGGTAGCCCGTTTGCCGGAGGCTAGCGTCGATCGGCCCGGCATAGCTCAGGCGTGGGCTCTTGAGCGCCGAGGTCTAGATCTAGCCTCCCAGCGCTTCGAGTAGCTTTTCGAGGTCGGTAATCGGCGGCAGGCAAGTGCGTCCGGTGCACACCAGCGCCCAGGCGGGGGCTCCTTCCGGCTGGGGGACATGGGGCAGAACTTCCTGAAGCGCTTCGGGAAGCCGTTCGCTAGCCAGCAGGTCTGGAGCAATGCGCATCACCGTCTTGTTGACCGCAAAGTGCGCCACGGCAGTGGCCTCAAACCGGGAAGCCTCGGGCCCGGAGCCGACGACAATCACCTGCACCGGATCAAGCAACAGCCGTTCGAGCGCCAGCCCGTAGCTGCCCGCGTACAGCCCGAAGTGCTCCACAATACCGGCAAACGCCCCGAGGGTGTCTTGCGCGATATCGCGATACTGCTGCCGTCCGCTGAGCGCCTCCAGTCGCAACAGAGCCGATGCGGCCGTCGGATTCCCGGCCGGCGTCGGCGAATCCTGCAGCGGCTTGCGCCGGGTGCTCATCACGCCCAGGGCCGGCTTCCCGTCCCCGGCCATCGCCCTATCGTTGAAGGCTCCCGCGGCCGGGTCGTAAAAGAGCTCGATCATGGCATCGGCCAGCTTCCCGGCCACGCGGTAGAAGTTCATCTGCCCGGTCGCCAGCCACGCGTCGATCGCGGCATGCACGGTGAAGGCGTAATCATCCAGGGTGCCCGGGACACGCTCCTCATCCGCCGGCCGGCGCCCGTGGCCGTAGGCAATCACATGAAAAAGCGTCTTGTCGCCGTCCCAGGCTTGGTCCAGCAGGCGGTTCAACGTGCGGAGAGCAAACTCCTCGACGCCGTCTAAACGCAGCACCCGCGCGGTCTCGAAATAGGCCGTAACCGCCATCGCGTTCCAGCCGGTGTAGAGGGTGCGGTCAATAAACGGCGCAGGCCGCAGGCCGCGCGCTCCGAGCAGCTTCTGCGTGGCCGAGTCGCGTAGCCGCCGGAGTGATTCCGGATCGCCTGAGGCTCGGTTCTCCTCAAGCGTAGCCTTCACATGCAGAACATTTTTGGCCGGATTATGATGCATGTCGCCCAGTTCGCCAATGTCCCAATAGTCGCGGGCAAACTCAAGCTCCTCGCCGCTCAGCACCTCGCGCGCTTCGTCGAGTGTCCAGGTAAAGTAGTCGCCGTCATCGTCCAGGCTGATGTCGGCGTCCTGCGAGGCATAGAAACCACCCCGTTCGCGGTCGGTCATGGTGCTGTCCAGCCATCCCACGATCTGCTTGGCGGTCTCAAAAAAATCCTGTCGCACAAAGCTCTGGAAGCCGTGCACGTAATTGCGCAGCAGCTCGGTGTTGTCGTAGAGCATCTTCTCGAAGTGCGGCACCACCCAGCGCTCGTCGACGCTGTAGCGATGAAATCCGCCGGCCAGATGATCGTAAACGCCGCCGCGCGCCATCTTCTCCAGAGTCACGGCAAACGCCTGCGCCGCCGCGCCGTTTTCCCGATTCATGGCCAGCTCGAGCAGCAGGTCGAGCGCCGCAGGATAAGGAAACTTTGGCTGCGCGCCAAAACCGCCGTTGCGCGGGTCAAACTGCTTGAGCGCAGAAGCCGCGATCTTGTCCACCAGCGACAGCGTCAGAGCGCCTTCGCTGCCGGCCTCGCCGCCGGAGAAGCTCTCATTCTGTTCGATGGCTGCCATCACGCTGCCTGCCGACTCCAGCGCTTCCTCGCGTCGCTCCCGCCAAGCCTGGGCCATGGTCAGCAGCACGCGTCCGAAGCCGGGCCTGCCGAAGCGGTCGCTCGCCGGAAAGTAAGTGCCGCCAAAGTAAGGCCGGCCGTCGGGAGTAAGCACCGCCGTCAGCGGCCATCCACCCTGGCCGCTGATCGCCGCAACCGCGGCCTGATAGCGTGCATCCACATCGGGCCGCTCGTCGCGGTCCACCTTGATGGCGACGAAGTGCTCATTGATCAGCGCCGCGATCTGAGGATTTTCGTACGACTCCCGGTCCATCACATGGCACCAATGGCACCACACCGCGCCAATATCGAGCAGGATCGGCTTGTCTTCAGCCTGCGCCCGGGCGAAGGCAGCCTCGCTCCAGGCCTGCCACTCTACCGGTTGATGACGCGCCGAATGCAAGTAGGAGGATGCTGAGCGGGCAAGCGAATTGTCCGTGCGCGCGGTGCCCTGATCCTTGTCCTGATCGGTGTCCATGGCCTGAGAATACATGCCGGGGGCTCCGGACCGCGAACCCGCGCGGTGGCGACTGAGGCCCGGTTTTGTTCGCCCCGGTCAAAGTCGCCCCGTCAAAGTTTTCTCACCCTGAGTGCGATCGAAAGCATCCCGTTTCCCTCGGCATTTGCTGATCGTCGCCCCACGGCGAAGCTCAGTCAGCTTGCATCGCAATTGGATATGGAGCGACATCGATGTCGCGATACAAATTGACAGCATTGTAGCGATCGCACTGCCGCCTCCGTCCGGCCAAGGCGCGAAATTTCTCCGCGAAAGCTTGGATAGAGTTCTCGGCCAGCACCTCAAAGCCGTCGTCCGGTAGGTTGGTGTACCGATGCCCTGAAACTGGCTTGCTGCATTCCAAGAGCACGCGCAGCAGAAGCTTGGCAACTTCTCCCCAGGGCTCATTTTCTTGTGGATCGTTGCCACGCCCTCTTTCACTCAACCAGCAGCGCAAACAGAAAAGACCCGTCCCAATTTCTCCAGGGACGAGTCTTTTCCGCAAGAACATCCGAATGTTGGAACCTCAGGCGCAGAAACAAACCACGCACCGCGCCGCGTACCGGAAGCGGGGCGACCGAACATCGATCGATCGTCGATCGGTCGTCCATCCGGCAATCGCCGGCAGACGCCTCCCTGGCTCCGTCATGCGAGGACTATGCCAACTTGATCCCTGTCCTTCGCGCGGAATCACCCGAGAGGCCTAAACCTTATATGGCGGACTGTGTCCGCTCCCACGACTGTTGCTGATCTGATAGGAGACTTGGCGGCCCTTCACCATCGCTTCATGAGAGGGCGGGTTGTGGGTTCGGTTTTTTGCCATAGTGAGTAACTCCTAACACCGGCAACTTCTCTTCGTGCGCTTTCGCCAGCGCCGGCGTTCTCCATAAGACGCATGAACCACGAGGAGGGTTGCAAGCTGCCCGGAAGTAGAAATTCCGTTTGAGAAGTCCGCTGTGGCATACAAAGGATTGGTCAACTTTTTCGATTGAAATCAGCAGAGCTCTTCATGGAAGATTTAGAAATCGATAAAGCGAGCGAATCGAGAATCTGCTACGTACGTCAATCAAAGAACGCGAGCGATCGAGAGGACAAACTCCACGCGAAGGCAACAGATTCAAGATCGTCAAGTGGAGCCAAGGAGCGTGCTCCTCTGCGCGTCCAACGAATCCTGATCCGATCTACAGGAATCGAGCGTTGGCTGAGACTTCGGACGTCAAAACGTTTGCAGGTCGCTCTCAACATAGCTGGTAAGATACTTCCTGATTGGCAATCGCGGAATGCAGCCAACCGCAACCGAGGACGCCGCGTTATAAATCTGCTGAACGGAAACACGGCTCCTTGACTTAACTTGCGGTTCGTTGACAAGCCCTCATTCACTTATCCAGCAATCATCCAGCCAACAACGCAAACAGACAACAATGCAAACAGAAAAGACCCGCCCCTTTTGGCCCAGGGGCGAGTCTTTTCGGCTTGAGCGACTGCAATCTCAAACATCCGATGGTTGGAACCTCAGGCGCAGAAACAAACCATGCACCGCGCCGCGTACCGGAAGCGGGGCGGCCGAAGATCGATCGGCCGCCCATCCGGCAATCGCTGGCCAAACGCCTCCCGGGCTCCGTCATGCGCGGACTATGTCAATATGGTCCCTGTCCGTCGCGCGGATCATCCGAGAGGCCTAAACCTTATTAGGCGGACTATGTCCGCTCCCGCGACTGTTGCTGATCTGATAGGAGACTTGGCGGCCCTTCACCATCGCTTCATGAGAGGGCGGGTTGTGGGTTCGGGTTTTTGCCATAGCGAGTGACTCCTAACACCGGCAACTTCTCTTCGTGCGCTTTCGCCAGCGCCGGCGTTCTCCATAAGACGCATGAACCACGAAGAGGGTTGCAAGCCCAGAACTGCGGAATCGGTCCGGGCAGGCTGGCCAGCATATTCCTCTGATCATCAGATCAAGTGAGCATCGGCGTCTATCTCTGCTCCATGCATTGAGCCCATCTCGCGCGAATGGCAATCCGTTACCAGGATCAGAAATTTTCTTCACAATCTCCGCTTTTCAGCAGCCACGAGCTTCTAATGCCCCATTCGCCTTTGCGCCCGTTGCGGGGCTAGAACAGGGCCCCGTTCGTCACGATAAAGGCCGATGTCCGAGTCGCCGATGTCCGAGTCATGGAGTTGTTCCTGCACGGTCTTGCGAGGAAGGCAAAGCCAGGTTGGTGGGACAGGTTGGTGCGAATCGAACCGTCGCCGGGCGCGCAGAATGTTGATTTGCGGCATTGTTTTCCGGCTGTTGCTGGCGGCGGATGAGGCGAGAGGAAAGGCGAATGATCGGAAGTTCGTTGCTATTGAATTGCGCTCCCTCGGTCCCTTGCTCCGCCGCAAGCGGAGCAAAGGACGGGATGCCTCAGCTCATTTCGAGTTGGGGGTTGAGGTGCGGCCGTGTTCCGCCGTGGAGCGGAATCAGTTCTTTTTGAGTTCCGCCTCGATGGCCGCCTTCAACTCGGGCGCGTCCGGCTGCGTATCTGGCGCGAACCGCGCCACTACTTCGCCGGAGCGGCTGACGAGAAACTTCTCGAAGTTCCACAGCACTTCCGGCTCGGGGTTGCCCTCAACACCGTACCCCTTCAGTTTGTCGCGCCAGGACACTTCCCCTAGGCTCACGGCGTTGGGCTTGGCCTCGGTCAGCGCCTTGTACAGAGGGTGCTTGTCCGGGCCAACCACCGTGATTTTTTCAAACAAAGGAAACTTGACGCCGAAGTTGGTGCTGCAGAAGGTCTGAATCTCTTCGTTCGTTCCCGGCTCCTGCTGCTTGAAGTCGTTCGCCGGGAAGCCGGTCACCACCAGCCCCTGGCCCTTGTACTGCTCGTAGATCTTCTCCAGGCCCTCGTACTGCGGCGTCAGTCCGCATTTTGAAGCCACGTTGACCACCAGCAGAACATGGCCCTTGAACTCGCCCAGCGAAGTGTCCTCGCCGGAAATTTTCTTGACTGGAATCTCTAAAACCGAAACGCTCATGATGTCTCCTTGGAACTTCCTTTCATCATAAAGGAGCAGCCGGAGGAGACATTCACAGCGCGATCGAGCGGGGGATCGGTTCTATGGTTTCGTGGCCAGGACGAGCGGCGACGGCCCGCCATGCGTGGCGAGCGTACGGGCATTGACGAACCCGGCGTCCTTGAGCCAGCTGCCGATCTCTTCGAACGAGAACGTGTCGCCGCAATCGGTATTGATCAACATGTTGACCGCAAAGGTCAGGCCGCTGATCGGTCCGGTTCTGTCCGCGTTCACCAGGAATTCAGCGATGACAATGGTGCCTCCTGAAGCCAGGGCCTGAAACGTCTGGTTGAGCAGCGCCTGGCTGCGGGCTGCCCCTTCGCTGTGCAGGATATGGCCCAAGGTGGCGATCGTGTAACCTGTGCCGAAGTCAGTCTTGAGCAGGTCACCTTCCCGGTAGCTGAACCGGTCGGCCAATCCAAACCGGGCCACCATGGCCCGGGTCACCGGAATCACGGCCGGCCAATCGACCGCGGTGACATGAACCTGCCGGGAACATTCTGCCAATGCTATGCCCCACACGCCCGATCCGGCGGCAAGGTCGAGCACGCTCACCGGCGCCTGAGATGCGGGAAGCTCAAGGTGCTCAGCCAGTTGCTGAGCGACAGAGTAGCTCAAGGGAAAGATGTCATTGACCAGTTCCTGGAAAAACTCGCTGCCCGGTCCCTGCTGGTTGACCGGTACGGCCGGCTTGCCGGTAGCCACCACATCGTTGATCTCTAACCAGGCTGGCAGCAGCAGACTGGTCACGTGCCGCAGCATGCCGCCCTGAAAGTTGGGCTTGGTGCTCACCAGAAACTCCGCGCTCTCAGGCGCCAGGCTAAATTTGCCATCGCCATGTTTAGCGAGGAAATCGAACCCCACAAGGAAGTTGACGATCGCGCTCAGGCCGCGCTCTGACACGCCCGTCTCGGCTTGAATCTCCTGCAATGTCCTGGGGCCTTCATTCAATACGTCGAAGATGCGATGACGGATAGCTGACTCAAGAACCAAAGGGGGAGCAAAGCCCCAGGCAAGCTGAAGAATGCGCTCGGGCGTCACCGGGGCGCTCGCGGAAGTGGGCATGATGACCTCGATCTGGAAGTTTTCCGGCTGGGGGGACCGGCGAGAATCATAGCAGAGCCGAAACAGGCGCTATTTCGGTTCCATCTTGGAGGCTGCTCAGCAAAGCAGCTGCTTTGCCACCTTGCGATAGAGTTCGACCGCCTCCAGCAGCTCCTTTTTGGCCAGCTTCTCATGCGGCGTGTGCGCCACATGGATGGAACCGGGCCCCAGCAGCAACGGCTCACCCCAGTTGCTCAACTGGGGAATATCGGTGGTGAACTTGGCGATCATGGTCGCCAGGCCTGCGACGGCGCGCAGGCGAACAAAGGGAATCTCCAAGGTAAAGTCGACCTCCGCCAACCCCTCGGCGGCTTGCTCAATCGCCGCACGGGTCTCCTGTGAATCGCATACCAGCCGGATCAGGATCTGGGCCTCGGCGTGATCGGCGATGACGTTGGGCGCGTGCCCCCCTCGAATCAGTCCGATGTTCAGCGTGCTCGGTCCCACGTCTTCGACCGTGGGCAGCCTCAGGGCACGGATCCTGCCGAGCGCCTCCACCAGCTTGTGAATGGCGCTTTCGCCCAGTTCCGGGTATGCCGAGTGCGCCATTTTGCCGCTCGACTTGATCACCGCGCGCAGGGCGCCGTTCGACGCCAGCGCCAGACGGTTGTCGGTCGGTTCGCCGTTGATCAGGAAGCGGCTGCCTTTGGAGACGAGATTGGCAGCCTTGGCGCCGGCCGAGTCGCGCTCTTCGCCGGAGACAAACAACAGGCCGATGCGAAATCCCTCCTTGCGCAGCGCTTCGCCAGCCGCAACCTGCGCAGCCACGATGCCCTTGGCATCGCAAACGCCGCGCCCGTAGAGAAAATCCTCATCCTCGCTGGGAGCAATGAAGGGCGGCACAGTGTCCAGATGCGTCGAGAAAACCAGGTCCGGCGTTTCGCCTTCGCTGCCGGCATAGATGTTCGAGCGTTTACTCCCGGTGGCGCTCTCCTCCGGCTGCTCGACGGGAGTCTGTTCGACGTCCCATCCCCGCTGGGCGAGAAAATCTGCCAAAAAGTCGCACACCTGGCCTTCGTGATAGGTGGTGGAATCAATCTGGCACAGGGCAATGGTCAGCCGAATCGGGTCAAGTGTATCGCCGGCAAGAGGATAGGACATGATGCTGCCAGAATACCCTACGCTCGGAGGCTCAGAAGCCCAAACTCGCGCCGGTACGATGGCTCCTTCAGCCGTAAAACGATTTGGCAACCGGGAGCGCAGCCCGACGAGGCGAATGGATTCGATCAACACGAAAACTGCCCTGGAGGGCGGGGAATGGTCCCAGGGGGGAGTAGAATGATCACTGGAATGATCGCCCCGCCACCCTTGCGAAACAGCACGAATTGTTCACCAGCCAGGCTGCGCAGCGTGGATCTGGTTGGCCCGGCGGGCCGGCTGGAAGCGGTTTTGAACGAGGGCGCGCCCAACGCGCCATTCGTCGCGCTGGTTTGCCATCCCCATCCCAAGGGCGGTGGGAGCCTGCACAACAAAGTTGTTTACCACGCCATGAAGGTCCTCAATGATCCCGCCTGGGGATTCGGCCTCGCCGTGCTGCGCTTCAACTTTCGCGGCACCGGGTTGAGCCAGGGCAGGCACGATGGAAAGCTCGAAGCAGGCGATGTGCTGGCCGCGATGAATTGGCTTGAAAACGAATACAGGCTGCCGATGGTGGTGGCCGGCTTCAGCTTTGGCGCCGCGATGGCGCTCAGTGCCTGTTGCTCGGCCGCCGACAGCGATCCGGTTGTAAAGGCCCTCATCGCGCTCGGTCTTCCCACCGCCGCCGAAGGCCGCACGTACACCTATCGATTCCTCGCCGGTTGCACCACTGCCAAGCTTTTCCTCAGCGGAGACCACGATCAGTACGCGCCAGGCGCTGCGCTGGCCGAGGTTGTCGATTCGGCCCCCGCACCCAAGAAGCTGCTTCTCATTGGCGGCGCCGACCACTTCTTCACGGGCCAACTCAATCAAATGCAGCAAGCGCTGGGCTGCTGGCTCAAGGAGCAATTGTCATGACCCCGGTCAGTGAATTTGCGTTAGACACTCTACACACCACGGCAACGGAAATCTTCAAAAACGCGGTTCAAGCCTGCAATGTGGCCACCGCCTTTGACCGCCGGCTGCGCTTTGAGGGCGATACCCTGTATCGGCTCGTGCCGGACGGCAGTGGCCCCCCCCAGATCAAGCTTTCCAGCTATAAGCGCATCTTCGTCATCGCACTGGGCAAAGCCGCCGAGCCCATGCTGGAGACGCTGCTTGACCGCATGAAACGCCGCAAAGGCATGCGCGGCATCTGCAGTTCGAGCCAGCCGCCCAAGAAGCGCAACTGGCGCTTCCGCTACTTTCAGGGCGGCCATCCGCTGCCCAATGAAGATTCCTTCGCAGCGGCGCGCGCCACGCTGGCCCTGCTGCGCAAAGCGAAGAAAGACACGCTGATCTTCTTTCTCATCTCCGGCGGCGGCTCAGCCATGTTCGATCTGCCGCTCGATCCCCAGATCACGCTCGAAGAGGCCATGGCTTTCCACCAGCAGCTGCTCAGCTCGGGTGCTCCGATCAACGAGATCAACACCCTGCGCAAGCATTTTTCCGCGGTTAAGGGCGGACGCCTGGCCATCGCCGCCGAGGACTCGATGAAGGTGAGCCTGCTGGTTCCCGACGTGCCTTTGCGCACGCTGGACGCGCTGTCTTCCGGTCCCACGTCGCCCGATCACTCAACGATCGCCGAGGCGCGCGAACTGCTGGCGAAGTACGGCCTGAACAGCAAGCTGCCAGCTTCGATTCGCAGCTTCTTTGAGCGCCAGGACCTGCCCGAGTCGCCCGGCAACAAGGGCTGGCGCCCGCCCTTCTTTCCCCGCCTGGCCAAGTCCGGGCTGACAATCTCCCGCCGCGTAACCGCCGCAGCCTCGATGAGCGGCGAGGACCCGGCCTTCCGCGATTCCGTCTTTGAGATTCTGCTCTCCAGCCACGACCTGATCGAGAATGCGCGCACCCTGGCGCAGAAGGCCGGTTACTACGTCGCCGTCGACAACAGCTGCGACGACTGGGACTACGCCGACGCTTCCCGCTACCTGCTGGAGCTGTTTCATACCCTGCGCGCCAAGTACCAGCGTCTTTGTCTCATTAGCGTAGGTGAGGTTACCGTGAAGATGGATCGCACTCCCGGCGCCGGCGGCCGCAACCAGCAGTTTGTGATGGCTTGCGCGCTGGAGCTGGAAAAATACCAGGGCGAGCACCTCACCGTGTTCAGCGCAGGCTCTGACGGCATTGACGGCAATACCCAATCGGCAGGCGCCATTGCCGACCCCACCACGGTAGCTCGCGCCCATGCCTTCGGATTCCACCTCAAAGCGTCGCTGGCCAACTTTGACGCCTGTCCCATGTTCACGGCGCTCGGCGATTCGGTGGTCATCGGCCCGACCGGACAGAATCTGCGCGATCTGCGGCTGTTGATCGCGGAAAGAGACTGAAGGCCCGTCGCGGGCAAATGCGCAAAACTGCATCGAATTGAGACCAACTCCCACGCGATGGCGGCAACCATCCGTCCGATGCGTTAACATGGCGTTCAACTCTTTTAAGGATGGACTCGTGGTTCGCAAAGGAACGCGCAAGACTGCCGCCAAGACGCCTGACATTCGTACCGTAGCCGCACTGGCCAAGGTTTCCATTGCCACTGTCTCCCGAACCATCAACAACTCTCCAGCCGTCAGCGAACGGCTTGCCAAGCGCGTCTGGCAGGCCATCGAGCAGCTGAATTACTTTCCCAATACCCATGCCCGCAGCCTGGTTTCCGGACGCAGCCGCATTCTTGGCATCATTGTTGAAAACATCACCAACCCCTTCTTTCCGGAGCTGATTCAGAGCTTCGAAGAGATCGCCGTCGCGCATGGCTACGAGATCCTGGTCAGTTCGTCGAACGGCGACCCGGCCCTACTTACCTCCTGCGTGCGCCGCATGCTGGAGCGCAAGGTGGAAGGCGTGGCGGTGTTGAGCTTTGGCGCCGAAGAGCCGGTGCTCGATCAGCTGATGCATCGCAACATTCCCATGGTGCTGGCCGAGTTCCGCTTGGACGATCCTAAAGTGAGCACCATCCTGCTGGACTATTCAACCGGCATCCACGCCGCCGTCCGCCACCTGGTCGCCCTTGGCCATAGCAAAATCGCATTCCTCGCCGGCCCGCACAAGCTGCATTCGGCCATCACCCGGGAGAACAACTTCCGCACCGCCATGCAGGACACCGGGCTCGCGGCGCAGAAGAAATGGGTCATCGAATGCGACCACACCCTGAAGGGTGGTGTGGCCGGCTTTGCCCAACTGCAGGCGCTTCCGACGCGCCCCACCGCCATTCTCTGCTCCAATGACATGACCGCCATCGGTGTGCTCCGCGCCGCCTACATGGCGGGCCTGCGCGTGCCCGACGACCTGTCTGTCATCGGCCTGGACGACATCGACTTTGCCGAGTTCACGCTTCCGCCGCTCACTACGATTCGCCTCTCGCGCGCTGACCTGGCCCGTGCCGCATTCGAGGCCCTTCGCCTGCAGGCCGAGGACGCCGCCAATCCAAAAATGCAGCGCGAGTTCCTGGTCTCGACGAGCCTCGTCGTGCGTGGGTCGACGGGAAGCCCGTCGAGATAACAGTGAATCTCGTGGCGAGCCGCGAACGCTGACCGGTTAGGTTTCCTGCCAACCGGTACGTCAAGTCAACGATGGAGGGCGGCAGGACTCGAGGCAACCTCGCCTGGACCTTGCCTGGACCTCGGTTGGACCTCGGTCGACTCCTGCCGGCCGGTATCGAAGCACTCACGCGTGATCCGACACGATCTGCGCTCCGTCGATTGGATCCCAGCTGTTCGGCTCCTCACCTCTGATGATCTCCCGATCCCTGGCTAGAACGCGACGGCCAGTCATGGCGGGCAAAACAAGATCGGGAGGCTTGTTGGGAGTCCAATCCGGGCCCCTGCCGAAGTCCGACATTCTGCCGGCGTGCTTTCATAGCCGCTGAGCCTGGACCGAGCGCCATTCCGGGCTCTCCAGGCCCGAAGGGAAGCCTCCCCGCCATGAATCACTTCAAAATCGCGCTCGAAGCCGGAAGCCGATCCGATGCTGGGGAGCCAAGGCGCCGCATGGCTTCAATCTCGGCGTGCGTCGCGGCCGCAGCGGCCCGGCGGTCGACATAGTTGCGCGGCGCGCCGAAGTGCACTTCGGCAGAAACCCCTGCCTTGCCCAGCACCTTCCAAAGGTGGGTCAGAAACTGCTCGTCGCCGAACCAGCACAGCTCGCGCTCCTCAGTGCCGTCCTCGATCACATAGCGGATCGCGGCGGCAGTAACGGGCGCGCCGGCTGATGTGGCCGGGTCAATCAGCCGCGAATGAAAGCGCAGCACACGGCTGCCGTCTGTACTTGTGCCCTCCGGAAACAGCAGGACAGGAATGGACAGCTGCAGTCGCTCGCTGATTTCCCTGGCCGCCAGATTCGCACTGGAGCGGCTGGCGCGATCAAGAAAGATGGTGCCGCCGCTGCGCGCTGCTTCGCCAAAAAACGGCCAGCCATCGACCTCGACTTTGGACACGAAGAAGCACGGCATCGCCGCGGACAGAATGACAATGTCCAGATAGCTGAGGTGGTTGGCCACAACCAGACCATCGGTGGGCGGCCGGCCCTCCAGGCGCACACCGATGCCCAGGCTCGTCATGACTAAGCGAGCCGTGGAGTGAAGCCAGAGAGCGCGGCGCTCGAGCGTATACGGCCCGTGCAAGCGCCCGAGCCAGAAGCGCACCACGCATAAGACCAGTGCCAACCCCAGCGCCACAGCGCGCCGGGCCGCGCGAAAACTCAATTGGTAAGCGGAGACAGGAAGCGGTTGCGCGCCGCAGACGAGAGCAGCTTCAGATCGAGCACAGTCAGGAAGTCGATGGTGCCGAATGCGCGGTCCCAGGCCGGTGGCGCAGCGATGCGCGCGCCTATGGCCAGATACGTTCTGAGCAGTTTGGGGACCTTGACTTCGGCCGCAGCCGAAGCCTCGGGCGCGGGCGACGATCGATCAGACTGCAAGGGCGACAACTGTGCTCGGCCCTCGGGCTCGATGGGACAGGCAAACCGATCGGTGGGCGTCGTTTCAAACTCCGGCGGAACACGATAATCCTGAAGCCGCTTGTAGATCTGCCAGCCCT